>Ga0302314_10003802_pt1 | contig 27783 bp, 14 predicted proteins | sample III_Palsa_N2_3_FD_200533 | JGI IMG/M metagenome (GOLD analysis project Ga0302314, IMG submission 200533) | Peat permafrost microbial communities from Stordalen Mire near Abisko, Sweden - III_Palsa_N2_3 | ecosystem: Environmental > Terrestrial > Soil > Palsa > Peat permafrost | place: Sweden...
GGGCCGTCGATGTCGGCTACCCCGGGCAAGATATGCGTCGACGGGGTGACCGAGGTGGCCGGCATCAAGGTCTTCGTCCAGCGCATGATCCAGGCCCGCGACCCGAACCTGGTGGGAACGCCGTTCTTCGCCCGGTTCGACCCGGCGGCCAGCTGGCTCACCGACCTTGAGCCGGTGTTCACCGAACGGTTCCCGTTCGAGCCCGCCCGCTACGAGGCCGTCCCTGATGAGCTGCCGGGGCTCTGGCCGGACGAACCCAAGGACCCCAAGGAGCCGGGCGAGCTGATGGTCCCGGCCATCTGACCGGTATGCTCCCGGACATGGATCTGAACGGTACTGCGGCAGTTGTTTCCGGTGGTGCGAGCGGGCTCGGCGAGGCGACGGCCCGGGTGCTCGCCGCAGCGGGCGCCACGGTGGTCGTCGCCGACCTGAACGAAGAGAGCGGCAAGCAGGTAGCCAGCGAGATCGGCGGGTTGTTCGCGCGCACCGACGTGTCCGATGAGGCCTCGGTGCAGACGGCGGTGGACGCCGCGGCGGCCGCCGGGGTCCCGCTGCGGACCGCTGTCAGCTGCGCCGGCATCGGCTGGGCCGCGCGGACGGTATCACGCGATGGCACCCCTCATGACCTGGCCAGTTACTCGAAGGTCATCGCGGTCAACCTGATCGGCACCTTCAACCTGATGCGTATCGCGGCCGCCGCGATCGCCAAGACCGAGCCGACCGACGCCGACGGGCAGCGCGGCGTCATTATCAACACCTCCTCGGTCGCCGGGATCGAGGGCCAGACCGGCCAGATCGCCTACTCCGCGTCCAAGGGCGGCATCATCGGGATGACCCTGCCCGCGGCGCGAGACCTGAGTGCCATCGGGGTGCGGGTGAACACGATCTGCCCCGGCATCATCGACACCCCCATCTACGGGTTCTCTGAGAACGCCGAGGGGTTCAAGGCCAAGCTGATCGCTCCGGTCGTGTTCCCCAAGCGGATGGGGCGGCCGGATGAATTCGGCCAGCTGGTCCGGTCGCTGATCGAGAACGACTACATGAACGCCGAGGTCATCCGCTTCGACGGCGGGATCAGGTTCCAGCCCAAGTTACGACCGGTGGTGCTGCTCGGGGCCAGCGGCTCGGCATAGCGGTCGTGGCGGCCCAGATACTGCACCGCCGACACCTCGACGTGCTCCGGCATCGCCGCCGACAGCTGGAAAACGAGTTCGCCGTGCCTCCGGCGTGCGGGAAGCAGACCAGCCGGACCCGCGCCGCTCGATGCCTGTGCAGCCGGCGCAGCCAGCCGCGCCGGCATCGGCTGCCTCGGCCGAGCAAGCGCGGCCCGCCGCGATCTGGATCGCCTGCGGCGGCTCTTCGAGCTCTGCGATCTCATCCATCGACGGACACTTCCTCCGGGGCCGGAGCCGGAGCCACCTCCGGGGCCGGAGCCGGAGCCAGACGTCCGGCTGCTGCGGCCAGTGGCCGCACCGCGAGCGTCGCGACCGCCAGGCACGCTGCGAAGACCGCCCAGCCCGCCGTGCCGTGGTTGATCACCCCTGCCGTCAAGATCAGCGGGCCGACGACATACTGCAGACCGGTGCCGAGGTTGAACGTGGCCAGATATTCGGCCCGGCCCTCCTCCGGTGCTAGTGCATAGGAGGCGCCCCAGCCGCCAGCTGACTGGAACAGCTCGGCACCGGTCATCACGATCACGCCGACGATCAGTACCGCTGCGGCCACATCAGCCTGGTGGATTTTCGCCGTGGCGCTGAAGATTAGGCAGCAGGCAACCAGCGCCGCTCCTCCGCGCTGCAAGGCCGTGATGCTGCCGGCCAGGGTGTCAGAGCCCTTCGATGCCCACACCTGGCCGAGCACCGCGACGACCGTGTTCACCACCAGCAGCACGCCGACCAGCGCGCGGGGGGCGCTGGTGTGCAGGGTCACCCAGAGCGGGATGCCGACGGCGAGCAGGGAAATGTGCAGGCTCAGCGCGCCGTTGATCCCCGCCACGGCCAGGTGCCGCGGGTTCCGCAGGTGATGTAGCCGCAACGGCGAGCGCCGGGCTGACCCGGTCTGGCCGTCCGCTGCCGGAGCCGCGGCCAGCATCCCGGCGGCGGCGAGGCAGGACACGGCGTTGCCGAGCACAATCATCGAGAACCCGGTGCGCGTGCCATAGCCGATGGCGGCCGTGGCCGCTAGGCCGCCGAGCGAGAACCCGACGTTGTAGACGACCCGGGAGCGAGCCATCATTGCCAGCCGGCCTTCGGTGCCGACCATGCGCTCGACGAGGGCCTGGTAGACCGGTGAGAGGGCCTGCTGGCCGACGCCAATCATCGCGACAGCGACCAGGAACTGCCAGTAGGAGCCGGCGAGGAGCAGTACGACGAAGCTCAGCGCGCGCCAGACATGGAGGAGCGCGAGGACCTGGCGTGGGCCGTAGCGGTCTGCCAGCCAGCCGAGGACAGGCTGGCAGACCAGGCCGAGAAGCCCGGCGACGGACAGGCCGAGGCCGACCTGGGAGACGCCGAGGTGGAGGACGGCGACAAAGTACACGACCGAGCCGGCGAGGTACAGACCAGTGCCGGAGCTGTCGATGAGGCCGATGCCGAGGAGGGTGCGGGCGCCGCGAAGTGAGACCGCAGGCCCCAGGAGTGCGGCGGCGAGGCGGGACTCGGATCCGGAGGCGGTCACCGGACTGCCTCTTTTTTACTGGTGAGTGGATAGCCGTTGATCGCGCTGGCAAGCAGGTCCGCGACCATCTCCGGCCGCGTCCGAGTGAAGTAGTGGCCTCCGCTCGCCAGCTCGACCAGCCGCGGCGCGCGGACCGCCGTCTCCCACTCGCGGTACGCCTCGGTGCAGCCCTCCGTCGCCGGGTCGTCGGCTGCCACCACCACGGTGCACGGTATGTCCAGCGGTTCCGCCGGAGCGGTCCGCAGGCCGAGCAGGTACGCGTTGGCGGTCAGCGAGTCGTGGCGAAAGGTGCGCACAAGCAGGTCGCGGGCCGCGTCCTCGGCCGAGTCGATCGCCGTCGAGCCGGTCCACTCGACGACCAGATCGCGCACATCGCCGACCGTGAGCCGCTCAGCGTTGCCGAGGGTGTCGCGGATGGTGTCGGCGTCGGCCGGCAGCTTCGCGGCTAGGAAGAGGTGCCGCACGTCCCGGCCCCGTGCGGTCAGCAGCCGCGCGAGCGCGAGGGCCAGCGCGGAGCCGACGCAGTGGCCCCATAGCACGATCGGGCCGCTGGTTGTCACCTCGATCTCGGCGGCCAGCTGCGAGCAGATGTCGTCGAACGGCAGCAGATCAGCGTCCGAGGAACCCGGAGCGTGTCCCGGCAGCTCGACGGCGGCCAGCGTGACCGAGGCGTCGCGCCGGGCCAGCGCCTGCGCGACGGGACGGAAGTGCACGGCGCTGCCGCCCGCGTACGGCAGGCAGACGATGGTCGCCCTGGCATCCGTGTGCTCCGCGAACCGCACCAGCAGCCCGCCCGGTCCGGAGGGCGATGACGCAGCTTTCTCAGCCGCCGCCTCCGCGAGTTCCCGCAGGACCGAGTAGCGCATCACGTCCCGCAGTGAAGCCCACTCGTCCAGCTGCACGCTCACCCGCAGCGCGGCCATCGAGTTGCCGCCGATCTCGAAGAAGTCATCGTCAAGGTCGATATCGCCCGGATCGGTTTCCAAGACCGCGGCCCAGACGGCACGGATCCGCTCGATGAAGGGCGTGAGCGCCTCGCTGGGGGCCGTCCCGGCGGTCCGAGACGATGCTGCAGGCACCGCCGAGGTTACCTCGGCAACCAAGGCGCGGTTCGCGAGCTCCAGCACGCCGTCGGCGCGCCAGAACCCTCGCCGGCCCGTCGATCCGCCGGACGTCACCACATCGCCGGTCGTCCCGATCGGCGATAGAGTCGCGCCAGCCGGATCGACGACCTCCGGCCCGTCCGCGTCGCCCGCTGTGAACGCTGCAAGCTCCGCCAGCTCCGTGGTATCCAGCAGGACGGCGGTGTGGTGCGGAGCGTCCGGCGTCTGGACCATCTGCGTCAGGGCGCTGCGGTAGTACCCGCCGATCCGCTCTATGTGATCGGCGTCGAACACCCTGGTGTGATAGTGCAGACTGAGCTGCACCTCGTCTGTGTAGAAGTGCCGCGAGAACTCCGCACGCAGCGGGAACTCGGTGATCGCCGCGGCACGCACGTCCAGCAGCGCGAACTCCGGCAGCTTCGTCAGCGCCTTGAGCGAGTAGAAGTGCGTGAAGTTGAAGACCGTCTCAAACAACGGGCCCGTGGTCCGCTGATCCTGCTTCACCTTCGCCATCGGATACCGTCGGTACGGCAGTAGCTCCGCCTCGGCCTGGTATGTCTGCCGGATAAGGTCCGTCCACGCCCCCTCACGCACCGCCACCCGCAGCGGCATCGTGTTGAGGAACACGCCCAGCGCACGATCCGCGCCCGGCAGCTCCGGCCGACCGCCGTGCTCGTACCCGGTGATGACATCGAGGCTTCCGCACAGCAGCGTGTGAACCCGCAGATGCGCGGCCAGCAGTACGTTCTTCACCGGCACCCCAAGTCGGCCCGCCAGCGCCACGATCCGGTCCGACAGCCCAGCCGGCAGCTCGATGTCTGTGAACACCACGTCCAGCTGCCCGTCGGCCGCAGCCGGCCGCAGCCGCGGGATCTCGGTGCGAGGCCGGCCGTCCAGCGCTCGCCGCCAGAACTCCCGGAAATCCGCCGAACCGATGGCGCGCCGTTCCAGCCCGATGAAGTTCCGCAGGTGGTTGACCACTTCGGGGTATTCGACCGTCCGCCCCTCCAGCAGCGCGTAGTAGGTATCGAACAGCTGAATGTGGACCTGGTTGATGCTCCAGCCGTCCAGCGCCGAGTTGTGCTGGCTGACGCTGTACCGGTACGTGTCGCTGGACAGGATGTGGATGTGGAACCGGAACAGCCCCGGCTTCAGCCAGTCGAAGGGCCGGTTCTGCTCACGATGGAACCAGTCTTGGTACCAGGCGTCCTGGTCCTCGCTGCTGAGGTGCCGGATGTCATCGATGACCAGTGGCAGCTCAGCGGCTTCCGCGTGTACCAGCTGCAGGTACTCCGAGTACTCGCGCAGGTGGTAGCTGGTCCGGAAGATCGGGTGCCGGGCCACCAGGATCCGCACCGCCTCACGGAACAGCTCTGGGTCGATCGCGCTCTGGATCAGGTAGCTGATGATGTCGTGGTAGCTCGTGTTCCCGTGCATGATCTCGCTCTGGTAGATCAGCCCGGACTGGAGCATGGCCATCGGGTAGGCGTCCTCGATCCCCTCGGAAATCAAGGCCCTGTCGGCGGCGGAGATCAGCTCGAACGCACCGAACTCCGTCGGCAGCGCATCCCCGGCCGCGGCCTCGCCGCCGCCGGCCGCGAGCTCACGCACCGTGGGGTGCGTGAACAGCTGCTGGAACGTGAACTCCAGGCCCCGCTTGCGCGCCTTGGCGAGCACCGCGACGAAATGGATCGAGTTGCCGCCGAGCGCGAAGAAGCTGTCGGTGACGCCGACCCGCTTCAGTCCCAGCACCTCGGCCCAGATCTCGATGAGGATCTGCTCGGCTTCCGACTCCGGCGCGACATGCTCGGCGGTCCGCGCCGTCGGCTCCGGCAGCGCCGACCGGTCCAGCTTCCCGTTCGGGGACAGAGGAAAGGCGGGGAGCGCGACGATCCGCTCGGGGATCATGTACTCGGGCAGGGTGATCCCGGCGTGCGTGCGCAGGTCCTGCTCGGCGAGATCGCCAGCTGTGACGACGTACCCATGCAGTCGGCCCTGGCCGTCGGCACCGGTCCGCAGCACCACGACGGCGTCGGTGACGGCCGGATGCGCGAGTAGCCGCTGCTCTATCTCGCCCAGCTCGATGCGGTACCCGCGCAGCTTGACCTGGAAGTCGATGCGGCCGAGGTACTCGATGGCGCCGTCGGACAGTCGGCGGACCAAGTCGCCGGTCCGGTAGGCGCGGGCCTCGCCGGGCAGCGGGTTCGTCACGAAGCGCTCGGCGGTCAGCTCCTCGCGATGCAGGTATCCGCGGGCGAGCCCGACCCCTGCGATATACAGCTCACCGGGCATGCCGACCGGCAGCTCGCGCCCTGCGGCATCCACGACGTACAGCCGGATGTTGTCGATGGCCTGGCCGATCGGCACCACGGCGTCGTCAGCCGAGGTGCGGCGGTGGCTGACGTCGACCGTGGCCTCGGTCGGCCCGTACAGGTTGACCAGCTCGGCGTGGGTGCCGAGGGTGTGGAACGCGCTCACATGGTGCCGGCCGAGCGCCTCGCCGCTGGCGAACACGCGGCGCAGCGACGCCAGCCGCGGCGCGGATCCGGCGACCCCGGCGAAGTCCAGGAACGCGCCGAGCATCGTTGGGACGAAGTGCATGACGGTCACGCGGTGCCTGTCGATCGCCTCGACGATCGCGCCCGGGTCGCGCTCGGCGCGTGGTCCGAGCAGGCATACGGTCGCACCCTCGATCAGCCACCAGAACAGCTCCCACACCGAGACATCGAACGCGGTCGGCGTCTTGTGGAGGATGATGTCGTCGGCGCCTATCGGGTAGGCACGCTGCATCCAGTGCAGGCGGTTGACGACACTGCGGTGCTCGACTACAACGCCCTTTGGCAGGCCGGTGGAGCCGGAGGTGTAAATGACATAGGCGGCGTCGTCAGGGCTGCCGGACGGGACGGGCCCGGCGGCCTCGCTGCTGCGGGCCTCTTCCAGGGCGTCCTCCAGCGCGATCACCGTGGCGCCGGTCGGCGGCAGCCGGCCGACCGAGGCCGCGTCGGCCAGCACCAGGCCGGCACGGCTGTCGGTGACCATATAGGCCAGCCGGTCCTGTGGCAGCGACGGGTCCAGCGGCAGGTACGCGCCGCCTGCTCGGATCACCGCGATGATCCCGGCCAGGGCCGCGAAGGACCGCTCGGCCAGAACGCCGACGATCACGTCCCCGCCGACGCCGGCCGATCGCATGCGAGCAGCCAGGTGAGCGGTCACCCGGTCCAGGTCGGCGTATGTGTACGTACCCTGGGCAGTGATGACCGCGGTCTGCTCGGGCCGGGCCGTCATCCTCCGGACGAACAGCTCTGACAGAGTGACCTGGTCCGGGAACGGGTACGTGGTGTCGTTCGCAGCGTCGATGACCTTGCGGTCGTGCTCGGTTCGCAGGTCCAGCCCGGCCAGCGGTGCACGTGGGTCGGCGAGGGCGGCGGTCAGGAGCGTGCGGCACTGCTCGGCGAGCAGCTGTGCCGACTGCGGTTCGAAGCGGGCGGCGTCGACCCGGACGGTGATCGAGCGCCGGTCCGGGCCGAGGCCGACGAGGGTGTCGGCGCCCGGGAGCTCCGCATCCGGCAGCGCGGTCGCGCCGGTGACGACGACCCGCGGCGGCTCAGCGATCAGCTCCACCGGGTAGTCCTCGTGCGGCCGCCCCTCGGCGATCGTGGCACCGAGCCGGGTAGCCAGCGAGGCGAACGAATCGTCGGCGCCGAGTGTGACGCGGACCGGGACGATGCCAACCAGCGCCTCGGCGTCGGCCGGGAGCCGGCCGATGAGCAGGTCGTCGACGCGGGCGTAGGAGCGCAGCAGTGCGGTGACGGCGGTGGCCAGCAGGATGCCGGCGGCATCGGGGTCGCCGCGGCTGACGACCTCGAGGCGCTCGCAGGTGGCCACGTCCAGCGGCAGCCTGGCCTCGTGGCGGTGGGTCGCGCGACCAGCGGACGGCCGGTCGGCGGGGAATCCGCCGACGGTCGCGTTCGCTAGGCGCGATGTCCAGTAAGCGGCGGCCTCCGGACGCAGGGCGGCCGCGACACGCCGCTGCCCTTCGGTCAAATCGGGCCTCATCTGAGGACTCCTCCACGGTGTTCGCAGTCGGGTTTCAGAAGTCGAAGGCCGTCACAGCGGACGGCTCCGCGGCGGCGATGGCAGCGGGCGGCACGACCGGTCCGGTCGGATCGTTGAGCACCCGGTCCACTACCGTCAGCAGCAGCTCCTTGAAGGTCTCAATGGTCGGTGCATCGAACAGTTCGGTCGAGTACTCCCAATCGGCCTGCAGTCCCGACGGGTAGTCGTAGACTTGGAGGTTCAGGTCGAACATGATGTGTCCCGGGAAGAGCGGCCGCAGCGCCTGCCGTGCCCCGAGGAAACTGACGGCGAGCAAATCCGCCGAGTGCAGGGCGAGCATGGTGTCGAACAGCGGTGTGCGACCCGGAGCGCGCTCCGCGCCGGCCAGTTCGGCCACCTCGTCAAGGCTGCACATGCTGTGCTCGAGCGCCGCGCCGATCCCTGAAGCGGCTTGCGTGACAAGAGATGCCAGCGGCACGTCGGCGCCGGCGTCGAGCCGTAGGCACACGGTGCCCGCGAACATCCCGACGGTCTCGCTGAACGCCGCCTCACCGCGGCCCATCGTCGGCACGCCCATGGTGACGTCGGCGCTTCCGGTCAGGGTACGCAGGAACGCCCCGTAGCCGGCGGCCAGGACCGCGAACAGGGTCGTCCGCTGTCCCGCGGCCAGCACCCGCATCCGCGTGGTGCGCTCTGTCCCGAACCGCAGCGGCGTCGTCGCGCCGCCCAAGGTCCGGAACCCCGGCCGCGCCCGGTCCGCCGGCAGCTCGGGTACCGCTGGAGCCGACGGGAAGACGCTCCGCCAGTAAGCCCGGTCCGCGTCCCGCCGAGCCGCTGCGGCCGCGCCCTCAGACCAGGCGAGGAAGTCGGCGAACGACCGCGCCGGCGCCTCCAGGACACGCCCCTGATACACATCCTCGATGTCGGCGAATACCCGCCGCAGCGAATCCCCGTCCACGATCAGGTGATGCGCGTCGACGAACAGTTGAGCCGAATCCTCGCCGCGGTACAAGCTCGCCCGCAGCAGCGGCGCACGATCGACCGGGATCGGCCGGATCTCCTCAGCGGCGTCCAGCGGTCCCGGCCGCAGCTCCAGCCGGAAGTCCGCCTTCGGCACGACTCGCTGTACCGGGCCGTCCGGCTCGTCGGCGAATTCAACCCGGAGCGCATCATGAGCCGCGATCACGGTCGCGAAAGCCCGCTCCAGTGCGCCCGGATCGACATCCGGCTCCAGCTCGACCAGCAGTGAGACGTTGTACTGCACCGAATCCGGCCGGGTCCGCTGTGCCGCGTAGATGGCGCGCTGCTGCGGCGTCAACCCGAACGTGTCACGATCCGGCGACTCGTCTGGAATAACTACTGTGTCGGCGCTGTCCAAGACACCCGCGAGGTCCCGGGTCGTCGGTCGGCTCAGGATCTGCGACACCGGGATCGCGCGGCCAAACTCATCGGCAATGGCCCGCGACAGCCGGGCCGCACCCAGCGAATCGACGCCGTGGTCGAACAAGGAGTCCAGGACGCCGGGCGTGTCGATGCCCAGCACGGTCTCCCACAGTCCGACAAGCCGTTCCTCGAACCGGGTTCCCGCCGGGACGTACTCCTCCAGCATGTCAGCCATCGAGGAGGGGTCCGGCAGCGCGGCCCGGTCCACCTTTCCGTGCGCGGTCAGCGGCAGCTCGTCCAGCACTACCAGGTACCCCGGCACTAGGTGCGTGGACAGCCGCGAGGCCAGATAGCCGCGCAGGTCACGGGCGTCCAGCCACCTTTCAGCCGCGACGTAGCCGGCCAGGTAGCGGTCGCCTGGCTCCGGGCCGCGGTCGCGCAGCACGACGACGGCGTCCGCGACGTCCGGGTGCCCGCGGAGCGCCTCCTCGATCTCGCCGAGCTCGATCCGGAAGCCCCGCACCTTGACCTGGTTGTCGGCCCGTCCCAGGAACTCGATGACGCCGTCCGGACGCCGCTGGGCCAGGTCGCCGGTCCTGTACATGCGCCCGCCGGGCCGGAACGGGTCGGCCAGGAACCGCGCCTCGGTGAGGTCGGGGCGGTTCAGGTAGCCCAGCGCGACGCCGTCGCCGCCGACGTATAGCTCGCCGACCACGCCGGGCTCCACGGGGTTCCCCTCCTCGTCCAGGATGTAGGCCGAGGAGTTGGCAGGCGGCAGGCCGATCGGGATCATGCCGGACGTGTCGGCCGCGGTGATGATGTGCAGGGTCGAGAAGGTCGTGTTCTCGGTGGGCCCGTAGCCGTTGACGATCCGCAGCCCCGGGCACGCCGCCATGACTGCCCCGACGTGTCGGCCGACCACGACGTCCCCGCCGACGAACAGCTCGCACAGCGGCGCGAACAGGCCGGGGTCCTGTACGGCGAGCTGGCTGAACAGCGGCGACGTCAGCCACATCGTGGTCGCGGCGTGTTCGCGCAGCGCGGTACCGAGCCGGGCGGCGTCCAGGATCGTGTCGTCGTCCACCAGCACCAGCGAACCGCCGGCCAGCAGTGGTCCCCAGACCTCGAAGGTGGTCGCGTCGAACGTGACCGCTCCGGTCTGCAGAATGCGCATGTCCGGCCCGAAGTCGGCGAATCCCGAGTTCAGGACGAGTCGGAGCACATTGCGGTGGGAGACGACGACGCCTTTCGGAACCCCGGCGGATCCCGAGGTGTACATGACGTACGCCGGGCTCTCGGCCGGGACGTCCTTGGGCAGCGCGGTGTCTTGGGGCCCGCTTGCATCGACGGCGAGGACCGGCAGCCCTGCGAAGTCGGCAGAGTCGGCGGAGCCGGCGCTGACGACGGCCTTCGCCCTGCTGTCGGCCAGCAGGAACGCCACCCGCTGGCCCGGCTCGCGCGGGCTGACCGGCAACAGCGCGGCACCCGCCTTGAGGACAGCCAGGTACGCCGTTATCCACCCGATGCCGCGCCCAAGCTGCATCGCCACCAGGTCGCCGGGCCGCACCCCGGCGGCGACCAGCGCCCTGGCCAGCGCGGTGGACGCCCCGTGCAGTTCCCCGTAGGTCGCGGTAGCCGCTGGGGTGATCAAGGCTGTGCGATCCGGCGTCGCGTCGGCGATCCGCGCGAAGACCTGGTGCACGGTCGCGTTACGCGGGTAGTCGGCGGCCTGCCCGTGTGCCCCGGGGCCGGGTCCTGTCGCGGAGAAATTGACAGTCATGTCGTTCGCCTGCCGGGTTCGGGGTGGAAAGTGGGACGGAAGGCCGCGTCGATGGACTTCGCGATGTCCTCTAGCGCGGCGTGGTCGGGAGCACGTCCGTAGACGACCCCGAGATGGCTCTGCGTCCCGTCCTGCCAGGCGTAGGTCCGGCCGACGGTCGCATGGACGTCCACCTGCTCGACGCCGGGCAGCGTTCCGAGCTCATCGACTCCGGCGACCGCGCTCAGCGTCCCGCCACCGCCGGCCGGGACCGCGAGGAAGTACTGATAGGCGACGCCATTGAACCGGGGCCGGAGCTCGCCGCGCGGCGGTCGGCCCAGCGCGGCGTCGATCGCGAGCTGGACCAGGTTGATGCCGGCGGCCCGCTTGAGGATCTCCGGGATGTAGCCGCCGACGCGGCCGTTGACCTCGATGACCCGCGGACCATCGGGCGTCAGCTTGATCTCAGTGTGGGTGACGCCGTCGCGCACGCTGAGCGCCTTGACCGCGGCCGCCTCGACCGCCAGGACTGCGGCCTGATCCTCCGCGCTCAGCGAGCAGGGGAGGAGCATCCCGGTCTCGCGGAACGGCTCGGCCAGCCGGAACTTGCCGGTCACGCAGACCTGCGTGGAACCGGTCTCCGTGTGCACGGACTCGACCGACACGTAGTCGCCGAAGAAGTGCCCGGCAACGCTCGGATCGCCCCGGAGCAGTTCCTCCGCGACGAACTCGCAGTCACACGGGAGGGCCTTGATGACCGCTTCGGCCTCGTCGGCCGTGGTGACCCGGAACGTGTCCTTGCTCCCTGCTCCCCTGCGCGGCTTCACCACGGCAGGCAAGCCGACGGCCTCGATAGCGGCGCGCGGATCCGGCGACAGGGACCGGAAGCGGGTTGCGTCGACTCCCGCATCGGCGAGCGCCCGGCGCTGCGCGATCTTGTCGGTGAGCAGCCCTACGGTTTCCGGCGCGTGCCCACGCAGCCCGAGAGCCTTGGCCAACCGCGCGGTCTCAGGCAGCTGATACTCACTGAACGTTACGACGCCGGCCGGCTGGTGCCCGGCGACGGCCTGGGCCCGTCCCGCGTCGTCCAGCCCGGTCACGTCGCACAGCGCGCCGAATGCCGCCAGGCCGGACCAGGTCCCGGCGACATGCGGCCGGTCCCGGTCGCCGACGAACAGCAGGTCGTAGCCCCGTCCGGCGGCGGCGCGGATGGTCGCGCCGGATGCCGAGCCTGAGTCGTAGACGACCGCCAGCAGCGGCCGCGATGGCGCTGTCATGCTGGCACTTCCTGCATCCGGCGCGCGAGCAGCTCGGCGAGCTCGGTCGGGGTAGCGTGGACAAACAGCTCGCGCAAGGTGATCGCGGGCAGCCCGCCCCGGCGCAGCGAACCCGACAGGCGCACCGCGAGCAGCGAGTTGCCGCCGCGCTCGAAGAAGTCATCGTCCGGTTCGGCACCCTCGCCGAGGGTCTCGGACCACGCGGCCAGGACCTGTGCCAGGAGGCTGCCGGTCCCGCTCGCAGCGGGCACGGCTGCGGCGGCCGGCTCCGCCGCGGTCCGCGCCAGTTCCGCCAACCGGGCAGTGTCCGTCTTCCCGTTGATGGTCAGCGGCAGCGCGGCGATCGGGGTGACCGTCGAAGGCACCATGTAGCTCGGCAGGTAGGACGCCGCCCGGCGGCGAATCTCGTCGGTAGGCCTGTCGCCGTCCACGACGACGTAGGCGTCCAGCCGTGCGGTCGCGGAGTCGTCGGCCACGGTCTGGTGCACCACGACGGCGGCCGCCGTCACGCCGGGATCGGCTAGCAGGACCGAGCGGATCTCGTCCAGTTCGATGCGGAAGCCGCGCAGCTTCACCTGGCCGTCGATGCGGCCGAGGTGGTCAAGGCGGCCGTTCGGGTGCAGCCGACCCAGGTCGCCGCTGCGGTACTGGCGGATGCCGGTCACCGGGTCGTCCATGAAGCGCGCGGCGGTCAGTTCCGGCTGGTTCAGGTAGTGACTGGCGACGCCGGCACCGCCGACCCAGATCTCGCCGGGGACGCCGAACGGGAGCACCGCGCCCTTGCGGTCGCGCACCGAGACCGACCAACCAGGCAGCGCGCGGCCGACTGAGCGGCTTGCGGCGTCGACCTCTGCGGGGGTCACGCTCTGCGCGGTGACGTGGACCGTGGTCTCCGTGATGCCGAACATGTTGACCAGGCGGCAGCGGGTCGCGGGGTGGCGGCGGAACCAGCCCTGCAGCATCCGGACGTCCAGCGGCTCGCCGCCGAAGATGACCAGACGCAGCGCCAGGGCAGTGCCCTTGCGCGCGTCAGCGTCCTGCAATGCCGCGAACGCCGACGGAGTCTGGCTCAGCACCGTGACAGCCCGAGCGGACAGCAGGTCGTGGAAGTCTTCCGGCGAGCGGGCCACGTCCGCGCCGACCACCACCAGGTGGCCGCCGGTCAGCAGGCAGCCCCAGATCTCCCAGACCGAGAAGTCGAAGGCGCTGGAATGGAAGAACGACCACACGTCCGAGGTGCTGAGGGACATGTCGTCGCGGGTCGCGTCCACCAGCGCCGCCACGTTGGCGTGCGGGACCGCGACGCCCTTGGGGCGACCGGTGGAGCCCGACGTGTAGATGACGTAGGCGCTGGCGGCCGGGTCGATCGCGGCGCGACCATCCGGCTCGGCGGCCGAAGCCAGCAGCTCTGCGGTGGTCGCCGTCATGTGGTCCGGGAACGTCCCACGGCCTGCCTCGGTCGCCACGACAAGCTTCGCGTCGGCGTCGGCGACGATGTAGGTCAGGCGCTCGGCCGGGTAGCCTGGGTCGATCGGGACATAGGCGGCGCCGGCCATCATGACGCCGAGCATCGCCGCGCTGGCGGCGGCATCGCGGTCCAGGCAGACGGCGACGTGGTCGCCGGAGCCGACGCCCCGCTCGCCCAGGGCCGCAGCGATCCGGCCGCCCCATTCGGCTAGTTCACGGTAGGTCAGGGTGATGTGATCGTCGGAGACCGCCGGGGCGTCAGGCTGCGCGAGCGCGAGGGCGGTGAGGCCGGCCGGGATGGTCGTGGGGGTGAAACCGGGACGGCCGGCGGTGCGGCCGCATTCGACGATGCCGGCGATCGTCGCCGTCGGCAGCTGGGTCACCTCATCGAGCGCCGCGTCGAGGATCCCGAGTGCGTAGGCGTTCAGAAGCGCGCCGAGGACGTGCGCGAACTGCTCGGCCACCGCCTGCGCCATGACGGACTTGTCGGTGAACAGTACGGCCTCGAGACCGCCCTCCGGCGATACTTCCACGGTCACCGTGACCGGGAACGGCGCGGCAGCGGAGGGAATGAAGCGGTCCTGGCCCGAATCAACGACCACCACGCCGACCGCCGGGCTGGCGTCGGCACCAGCGGGAGCGATAGTCATGGCGAGCGCGCCGAGCGTGGGGGCGTCCTCGTCGTGGGCCGGGTTCGTCGTGGTGCTGCAGGACACTGAATCATTGAGGACCACGGCGAAGGCAGCCGAGTCGGCGAGGCGGTAGTGCGCCAGCGCCGCCGCGACGGCATCGCGGGCCACCTCGGCAGCCTGCTTCGCGTCGACGCCCTCCGTCCGTGCCACCGGGACCGGCAGGTGCAACGGCTTGCCCCGACCTGCCGGATCACCCAGCCCCCACGCTCCCTGGCCCGGCTGCGGCCACGGCTGGTTGGTAAGCTTTACCCTTACATCGGCGCCGAGCGCGGTATCGGCGAGGCTGGCCAGCCCGGCCCGGCCGAGCCGGTCGCGGTGCGCCGCGATCAGCAGGTCGGCGGTGCCGTCAGCGTAGCTGAGGACGGTGATCCGGGCGAGGCCGGCCGTCGGCCGGCCGACCTCGCGGGTGCGCCGCTCCTCAGCGGCCGGGTCGTCGGCGCTGGCCGCGACCGGCTCGCCCCAGACGCGCAGGCCGACCAGCTCGGGCTGCTTCCGGGCGGCGGCCGTGAGGTTAGCGCGGAGGCTGTCGATGTCGGTGCCCACCGGAAGTCGGCGGATGAGAGCGTGGCTGCCGAGGCCGGTCGCCTTACGCGCCGGCCAGGCGGGGGTCGCGTCCATGGTGGTCTGGTCCTTAGATCATGAGCAGGCTGGGACGCCCGGCTTGACGATGGTGGCGATGCCGGTGACGCGCCAGGGACGCGGCCGCGGCCCGGCGATCGTCAGTGGTTGATGGATGGCCGCGGCCACGGGATCAGCGAGCCGAGAAGCCGGAGTCGACGGTGATGACGGTGCCGGTGACCCGTCGGGACTCGCCGCTGATCAGCCAGACCGCAGCGTCGGCCACATCCAGCGGGTCGACCAGCGCGTTGGTCGGCACCGATTCCAGGTAAACCGCCTCCTGCTCGTCGTAGGTGATGCCAAGCGCGTCGGCCACCACCGCGGTCATCTGGCCGTCCATGGCCGGGTCGTCGCGCACCGGCCCCGGGCACAGCGCGTTGACCCGGATGCCGTGCGGCGCGTAGTCGAGCGCTGCGGACTTGGTCAGCCCGACGACAGCGTGCTTGCTGGCCACGTAGCCGGCGAAGTGCCGGTAGCCGACGAGGCCGGCGGTGGAGGCGACGTTGACGATGGAGCCGGCGCCGTCGCGCAGCATGATCGGCGCTACGGCCTTGAGGACGCGCCACTCACCGGACAGGTTCACGTCGAGCATGACCCGCCACTCCTGCTCGGTGAATTCGTGCGCGGGCTTGCCGGACGGGGCCCCGATCCCGGCGTTGTTGATAAGCCCGGTGATGGTCCCGAAGCGGTCCACGCCGAGGTCGATGGCGGCCTGCACCGCTTCGGCGCTGCGCACGTCGGCCAGGGCCACCAGCAGGCTGGCGCCCTCCTTGCGGCACAGCTCGGCGGTGTGCTCCAGCTGCGCCTGCGAGCCCAGGGCGTACGGGACCTCTGCGATGTCGCTGTCGACATCCACCAGGATCAGGTCGGCGCCCTCGGAGGCGGCGCGGAGCGCGCAGGCCCGTCCGATGCCGCGCGCCGCGCCGGTGATCAGGACGACGGAGTCACGCAACCGCATCAGGGGACTCCTTGGCCGGGAACGAACCGGACAAGGTACCGACGACGATGTCGATGAGCGGCCGGGGGTCGGCGGCCACGTACATGTGGCCGCCGGTGACCTTGGCCTGGCGGAACAGGCCCTGGGTCACCTGTTTCCAGCCGACCACCGCCTCGCACGGGACCATCTCGTCGTCGACGGCGCACACGGCGGTCACCGGGACGCTGGCCAGGCCGGGCCCGACCGGCGCGTAGCCCTCGTCCATCTGGAAGTCGGCGCGCAGCGTGCCCATCAGGATGTCGCGCATCTCCGGGATGTCCATCGCCGGATGCGTGTACCCGGTGATGCTCCGGACGCGGTCGAGGAAGTCGTCGTCGGACAGCCCGGCGGTCTGCGTCGGATTGCCCATGAACGGGGCGCGGGCCGCGCTGACGAACAGGTGCCGCACCTGCCGCTCATATCCAGCGGCGACCAGCCGAAGGCAGATCTCGTAGGCCAGCGTCGCGCCGAGAAAGCAGTGGCCCAGCAAGGCGACCAGGCTGGCCTCGGCGTGCTCGGCGGCGGCCGACAGCAGGGAGTCGGCGGCGGCGTGCAGGTCGGTGAACGGCTTCTCGTCCAGGAGCCGTTCCCGGCCCGGGAGATACAGCGGGGCGAACTCGATCCCGTCCGGGGCGAGCTTGTTCCAGGGCCGGAAGAAGCTCGTGCCTGCGCCCGCGAAGGGCAGGCATATAACGCGTACTGGGGTTGGGGTATTCATCGTTCTCCTGACAGCACTCGGTAGGTGCATCGTCCGTTGAGTTGCGACGAGGTGCCGCTGCGCGGGGCAGATCTGCTCGACGACGCAGACGGCCAGCACGAAGCCGAGCACCGCGTGCCCGGCCAGCTCAAACCGGCCGGCGTTGACCGACCCGGCCACCTCCGCCTGCCCCAAGGCGGTCCAGCCCTGCCAGCTCAGCCACCCGGCCAGGCCCGCGATCACGATCGTCGGCAGGTACAGCCGGCGGCCCGCCCGCCGGACCGCCCGCGGACCGGCCCCGGCCTGAACCCTGTTTAACTGCATATTCATGAAAACGTAAGAATTAGCGGGCAGGTTCACCGCCGATTTGATCGATCGGCGGCGCCTGCCGCTCGACATCTGGCTGGGTGGCTCGGCTCTCGCGGGACTGCGGCGGGTGGGGCGGCTCACTGCTGACGCCCGATGAGGCCGGCGCCACGGTCGACGTGACCAGCGAGGCGAGCCAGGACCGAGTCGCACGGATACGACGGCGGACACCACCACCGGGACGTGTCCGGCGGCTGGCTGCGCCCGGCGGTGTCCGGCGCCATGACGGGCTGGCCGCACAACTCGGTGAACCAGTTCTTCCAGGGCGGGCCCAGCGACAATGCCGGGGCATGGGGCAATCTGCGCGGTGTACACGACCTCAAGCGGCAAGCAGGCCGGGCTGCTTTTGACAGGCACCGCGCGGAACGGCGGGTCTGTCCCCGGCACGTTCAAGGCAGCCCGACGCGGCTATCCTCAGCCTGGCGTGCCTGGGAACTACCGCCGGAAGAGCAGGCCGGGTGGGCCGACCACGATCGCCGTCACCGTCGATACCAGGTACAGGCGGGCAAACGCGGGTGAACTTCCCGGAATCCCTCGCCTCACCGTCTGGCCGTTAGGAGCTGACAGCGGGAACAGCGGGAACAGCCGGTGAACCCGGCAGGCCGACCCAGCCGTTTCAGCAAATATGGGGGGCTTGTCCGTTATAGCCCGCCTGGTCGCACGCCAGGCGGTTTGCGGCCGGGAGCCTGCCGCTGGCGGCGGGCTGGCGCCCGACGGCCGCCAGCCGCGCATGCCCCCGGTTCAGCACCTGCCGCCGGCAGCTCCAGGGCTGCCCTGGCGGCGCGGACGGCTCCGGGTCATCCCCGGCTGGCCGGGCGCCGGGCATGAACGACAACGGCCCGTGCGCGCGGGCCCCGCCCGCCCGCGGCGGCGGCGCCCCGGTGCGCCGTCACGGCCGACGGCGCGAACCGGTGACCGGGGCCTGGGCGGCCGTCCGGTATACCACCGTGCCGTAGGGCGAAGTCATTGAAATGACCCGCCTGAAGGCTCGCGTCCTGTCGGTTGTCCACGAAGGTGAGCAGCTTTCGCGCGGAGATCGGCAACTCATCCTCCGGTACTCCGCGCAATGCCCGGACCACGCTGGAAGCGATGACAGTCATCGCGCTGCTGCGCCCTTCGCGGTCCAGCGTCCCGAACTCCCTGATGCGCTGCTGCTCATACGACACCCCGCACCGCAGGCAGAACCGGAACTTGCCGGGAATCCAGGCCATCACCGCCGCGCCCTGAAGCGGACATCTGCGGAGGGGTAAGGCACAGCACGGCCATCAGGCCACGCGCGCTACCCGTAGGTTGTAGTGACCGCCGCCGGTTTCAGAGAACTGAATCCGCAGATCGCCCGCGACGTCCGGCAGACCGAACTGGCCGGGCCGACCATGCTGCATGACGAGTACCCGCAAGATGTTGGCGCTGCCCTCGGCGGCTGACGGGGCGGCCTGGGCCGTCCTGGGGCCGTGCGGCAACCGGCGATGACCGATGACGGCTAACGTTGACCAACGAAGTCGTGAAGGAGGATGATCAGGCTGTGAGGGATGTCCCGAACAAAGGTGCTGATCGGCACGGATGCGGTCGGGGCGCGACTCATTTCCAGCCCAAGTAGGCTGGTCGGGGCACGGATCCGTTAAGACCCCGATCGTTTGGCGGCGCGCATGGGCGGAATTACCGGCTGCCTGGCGCTGGCAGACGGAGCAGGCCCCGACCTCGAGTGGGTAGGCCGCGCCGCCATGCGGATCGCCCATCGCGGTCCCGACGACGAGGGTTTCTTCGCCGATCCCGATCTGGCTCTCGGCTTCAGGCGGCTGTCGGTCATCGACCCGTCCCCGGCCGGGCACCAGCCGATGCACTCGGCCGACGGCCGCTACGTGATGGTCTTCGACGGCGAGATCTACAACTACCTCGAGCTGGCCCAGCGGCTGGCGGCCCGCGGCGTGCAGCTGCGCAGCGGGTCGTCTTCTGAGGTCCTGCTGGAGATGTACGCGTGGCTCGGCAAGGACGTCGTGCGCCAGCTCAGGGGGATGTATGCCTTCGCCATCTGGGACCGGCGCGCCAGGGAGCTCTTCTGCGCCCGGGATCCATTCGGTATTAAGCCGTTCTTTTACGCACTGACCCCGGGCGGTCACCGGCCCAGGTCGGGCCCTCAGCTCAGGTTCGCTTCCGAGCGCAAGGCGCTGGCCGGCCCCGGCGAGGTGACCGCGATTGACCCGGACGCGCTGCGCCGATACCTGTCGTTCCAGTACGTGCCGGCGCCGGCCACGCTGGTGCCGCCCGCGCGGTCGCTGCCGCCCGGGCACGTGCTGATCGCACGGCCAGGCGGCCGGGTCGACGTGTTCAGGTACTGGCGGCCGGAACTGCGGCCCGCCCGCTCCCCGTCGTCAAGCTCACCGGAGAAGATCCTGGCCGCGATGCGCGACTCGGTGGCCGTCCACCTGCGCAGCGACGTACCGGTCGGCGCGTTCCTGTCCGGCGGGGTGGACTCGGCCACCCTCTGCGCGCTCGCGGCGGAGTCCTGTCCCGGCCTGCTGACCGTTACCGTCGGGTTCGAGCGCGAGGGTTACAGCGAGATCGACGACGCGATGGCCACGGCCACGGCCCTCGGCGTGAAGTCGGTGCCGTACGTGATCAGCCCGGAGGAGTTCATCGGCAGCCTGCCCAGGATCGTCTGGCATCTCGATGACCCGATGGCGGACGCCGCCGCGGTCCCGCTGTGGTTCGCGGCTCGTGAGGCCCGCAAGCACGTCAAGGTGGTGCTGTCCGGCGAGGGAGCCGACGAGCTGTTCGGCGGATACGGCGTCTACTACCAGCCGGGCGTGGTCCGGGCGGGCAAGGCGCTGCCCGGCTGGGGGCGGTCGACGATCAGCCGGGTCGCCTCCGAGCTGCCGACAGGGGCTAAGGGAAAGGGCTTGCTCAACCGGACCTCGACCCCGCTGAACCGCCGCTACATCGGCAACGCGTACGTGTACCGCGCCGACCAGGCACGCCTGCTGGTCAGGCACGGGAACGGCAGCGAGTTCGACGTGACGGACCCGGTATACCGGCAGGCGGCCGAGGCCGGCCTGGACGACGTCGCCACCATGCAGCTGATCGACATCAACACGTGGCTGCCGGGCGACATCCTGGTCAAGGCGGACCGGATGGCCATGGCGCACGGCCTCGAGCTTCGCACGCCGTTCCTGGACCGTGAGGTGCTCGCCGTCGCCGCGCGGCTGGCCCGGGTGGAGAAGACCGCGGCCGGCACGACCAAGTTCGCGCTCCGGGAGGCTGTCGGCGCCCTGCTGCCCCAGGCCGCGGCCGAACGCGCCAAGCTCGGTTTCCCGGTTCCGCTCGGGCCCTGGCTCCGCGGCGGCATGTATGGTTTCGCCGAGCACGTTGTCCGCACGGCGCAGACGGGTCAGTGGCTGAACCAGGGCGCAGCGCTGGACATCCTGCGCCGTTTCCGGGCCGAGGATCCCGAGGTGACCTGGCGGCAGGTCTGGCTGCTCGTCATCTTCTCCCTCTGGCACCAGATCTATGTAGAAGGCGTATACGATCCGATTGCTCTCGGCTGGTCCGCGGGTCCAGGGGGTCTGGGGGGAGTGGTTCCCCCCGGAACAGGGGGGTCCGCTGGGTACGGGGGGCCGGGTGACCCCCCCGTAAGCGGTGGGTCCGCGGGGCACGGCGGGCCGGGTAGCCCCCCCGTAAGCGGGGGGCCAGGGGGGTACGGGGGGGCGGGTAGCCCCTCCGTGAGCAGGGGGGGTCTGGGGGGGATCGTCCCCCCGGGGCAAGCAGCAGCCCCCCCGGGGGAACGGAGTAGCCAGTGACAGTCCCCAGGATCAGCGTCGTGGTGGCGTTTTTCAACAATGAGGACGATCTCGCCGACTGCCTGGATTCGATCGCCGCCCAGTCGCTTACCGACCTGGAAGTGATCATGGTCGATGACGGGTCCACCGACGGCGGCGCCGAGATCGCCCGGGCCAAGGCGGCCGCCGATCGCAGGTTCACGCTGGTGCAGCCGGAGCACGGGGGCCCGGGAGGTGCGCGCAATCGCGGGGTTGAGCGCGCCCGCGGGGAGTTCCTCGCCTTCGTCGACGGCGACGACATGCTGCCAGCTAACGCCTATGAGCTGCTCGTGAACGCGCTGGACAGCTCGGGGTCCGATTTCGCCAGCGGCGCCGTGCTGCGCATCGGGCCGAAGGGGATAAACCCGTCGGCGCTGCACTCGCTGGCCATCAAGGGCAGACAGACCCGGACGCACATCACCAAGACGCCGCGGCTGCTCTATGACGTGTCGGTGTGGAACAAACTGTTCCGGCGCCGCTTCTGGGATTCCCACCAGCTGTCTTTCCCCGAGCGTGTGGTGTGGGAAGACATCAGGCTGATGACCAAGGCGCACGTGCTGGCCACGGCCGTGGACGTGATCCCCGACATCGTCTACTACTGGCGCGAGCGCGCGCAGGGCCGCCTGTCGATAACGCAGAGCCGCACCAGCATTGTCAACCTGCGGGACCGGATGACCGCGCTGACCGACATCGACGAGTTCATCGCGCGGCACTCGACGGCGCGGCTGCTGCGGGCGCACCAGCGCAAGGCCCTGAAGAACGATCTGTGGCTGTACGTCCAGGACCTGCACAAGGTGACCGAAACGTACCGGGCCGAGTTCACCATCCTGGTCAACGGCTACCTGGATCAGGTGGGCCGCCGGGTGCTGCGTAGCCTGCCCGCCACCCACAAGCTGGCCTACTATCTGGTCCGGATCCGGGCCATGCCGCAGCTCGCCGAGCTGGCCGCCTGGATGATGGACCAGCCGGTGCGTCAGGTCCCGATGATCAGGCACCGGGGCCGGCTGCTTGCGGACCTGCCGTTCAGGAAAGAGCCGCAGGTACCCGTGCCCGCCGGCGTCTTCCGGCCGCACTGGCGCGACCTGGACCCGTACATGCAGGTGGACGACATCGGCTGGGCGGACGGCGCGCTGGTGGTGACCGGGCGGGCCAACGTGCCCTCGGTCGATATCGCCAAGCGCGGGAACACGTCGAAGATCGTGATCCTGCGGCCTCCCGGCCGCCGCCTGCCCGTGGTCGTGGCCGCCCGATCGTTCCTGCACCCGGAGGCGACCGCGCTGTCCGAGCAGGAACGCTACAACTACGACTGGTCGGGTTTCCGGTTCGCGATCAGCCCGCGCCGGTTTCGCCGCCCCGGGGAGTGGCAGTGTTACATGCTGGTCCGTGGTCACGGCGTATGGCGCCCGGCCCGCGTGCACACCCCGGTGCCAGGCCCCGCCGAGCGGCCAGAGCCGCGGCAGCTCGGGCCGGACCTGCGGTTCGGCGCCCGGTGGGCCGGGCTCGGGCTGAACGTGGCCTGCTGGCGGCTCGGCGCGTTCGTGGCCGGGCACGCCTGGGTCGACGGGGACCCGGCTTCGCCGCAGGGCCGTGCGGTCGAGGTCGAGATCGAGGTGCCGCCAGGACAGGATCCGGGCAGTCCGGCCGAGCTGGTGCTGGTCCGCAATCGCGGCGCCGCGACCCGCAGTTTTGGTGCTAGCCCCGGGGGGACGCCCCCCCCTGTCCCCCCCGGTCTGGGGGGAACCTTCCCCCCCGGCCCCCCGGCCCCCCCCTCGGGGGGGAACCTTCCGTCGGCGGGCAGGTTCCGGGCGCGGGTGCCGCTGAGTGACCTGGCGGGTGCGGGGGACGTGGCGGACCGGGTGGGCCGGGTCGTCGGGGATGACGGGATGGCCTGGGATGTCTACCTGAAGGTGGCGGGGAAGCCCCGGGTCAGGGTGGCGTGGCCGGACGGCATGCCGGAGAGCAGGCACCTCTTCGGCCGTCGGGAGGCCGTGGTCGGGCGGAGCCGCTACGGTGACCTTGTGATGGCAGAGCGCACCCCGCGTCCGGTGATCGACGAGCACGAGTGGCAGCCGGACGGGCGCCTGGTGCTCCGCGGCAGCTTCCTCGGTGCCGCCGGGCCGTATGAGACGGTCCTGCGCAGGATCGGGTCTTCGGATTCCCATGTGATCGGATTCCGCCGCGAGGGCGAGCGGTTCAGCGTCGAGGCGGACCTGGACGCGATGCCGTTCTTCGGCTCGGCCGTCCCGCTGCGGGATGGCGAATGGAACCTGTACGTCCGCCCGGTGGGCAGCGGCCCGGAAGGGCTGGCGGAGCTCAAGTACGACCATGACCGGCTCAGCGACGTCCCGGGCGAGCGGGTGCCCGCGGGCCGCAAGTGGTACCGGCTGATCGTCACCGGTCACGACGATCCGATGCTCACCGCCGAGCCCAGGCTGCGGCGTGTCGAACAGGGCAACTTCAGCCAGCGGGCGTTGCGGCGCGGCTTCTACCCGGCGATGCTCCGCACCCCGGTCCGGGACCAGATCCTGTTCATCAGCTGGAAGGGCAAGCAGTGCGGTGATAACCCGCTCGGGATCGCCGAGGAACTGCGCCGCCGGGGCGATGACCGCGAGCAGCTGTGGGCCGTGACGGACTGGTCGGTTCCGGTGCCCGACGGCGGCACGGCCGTGCTCCGGGGCACCCAGGAGTACTACGAGGCGCTGGCCCGGTCGAAGTACCTGGTGTCCAACGATGACATGCAGGCGCCGTTCCGGAAGCGGGACGGCCAGGTCTACCTGCAGACCTGGCACGGCACGCTGCTGAAGCGGATCGGGTTCGACATCGCCAACCCGCAGTTCATCAGCGGGACGGCCTACTTCGACCACCTGGCGAGGGACGTCGCGCAGTGGGATCTGCTGCTATCGCCGAATCCGTTCAGCACGCCGCTGATGCGCCGCGCCTTCTCCTACGACGGGGAGATCTGCGAGTACGGGTACCCCCGCAACGACCTGCTGCGCCGTGGTGAGGTGGCCGAGCTGGCGGCCCGGGTCCGGGACCGGCTCGGCTTGCCCGCGGGCAAGCGGGTCGTCCTGTACGCGCCGACCTGGCGCGACAACCAAGTCTACGCCAATGGCCGCAGGTACCGGTTCGATATGCGCCTCGACCTGGAACGGGCCTGGCGGGAGCTCGGCCAGGACCACGTGTTCCTCATCCGCGGCCATCATCACATGGCGGACGACGTGCCCGCGGGGATGCGGGACGGGTTCGCGCTCAACGTCACCGCGTACCCCGACATTACCGAGCTCTTCCTGGTGGCCGACGTCCTGCTCACCGACTACTCCTCGGCCATGTTCGACTTCGCGGTCACCGGCAGGCCGATGGTGTTCTTCACCTACGACCTGGCCGAATACCGGGACAGCCTGCGCGGCTTCTACTTCGACTTCGAAGCCGAAGCCCCCGGGCCCCTGCTGGCCAGCTCGGCCGAGGTAATCGCGGCCCTGAAGGACATCGATGCCGTCGCCGCCTCGTACCGCGATTCCTACCAGCGCTTCGCGGCCAGGTTCTGCTCCCTGGATGACGGCAAGGCGGCCGCCCGCGTCTGCGACCGCCTTTTCACCTCCTGATCCGCAACCGCCGTCCGGCTGCCGGTCTTACCGGGAGGATTCGGGTTTGGGGAGACTTGAGCGCAGGTGCACTGGGACACGCCGGGTCTTCCGCGAAGCCTCATTCTCCCCACAAAATTCCGCCTAAGGGCGCCGGGAGCGAGCCCGGATCCACCACGCAAATCCCGCTCTAGGGCGCCCAGAGCGGCAAGCAAGGAGCTGACGGCATGGACGGGCATCGATGGCTAGTCGGCTGGGCAGGGCAGGGGCGCTTCTGTCGTGGTGCGAATCGCATTCGGCCGATTGTCCGGCTTGGCTCGGATAGCCTGAGGTCCGATATGCCACTAGGCGCGGGACTGGCGCGCGGAAGGGGCAGATGGTGTCGGAAAGGGATTCGACAGCTGAGGACCCCGCCGTGGTGGGCGCATCTGACGGCCAAGCCTCCCGGCAGGCGACCTTGCCCGCGGCGCCGGCCAGGCCTGCCAAGGCCGCGACCGGGCCCGCGGACCGCTCGAAGGGCCGTGGGCGGCTGACCGGCGGGCTGGTTATCGCCGTTCCCTCTGTGACGTCGTTCGTGGTGGGCGGGTACGAAATTGGCGGGCCCTCGCTCTGGCGGGACGAGGCGTACGCCAAGGACGCGATCACCCGGCCGGTCAGCCGGATCTTTACCCTGCTCGGGCATCAGGACGCCGTGCACGGCGCCTACTACCTGCTCATGCACGTCATCGCGGCCGGCGTCGGCAGCTCGGCCACCGCGCTGCGGTTTCCCTCGCTGTGTGCCATGGTCGTGGCGACCGCCTTCACGGCGGCGATCGGGCGCCGGACGGCCGCGCTGGTGCAGCAGGCGAACTCGGCCGACCAGAGCCGCCTCGACGTCCCCGCGCTGACCGGCCTGCTGTCCGGCCTGGTGTTCGCGACCGCGCCGTACATGACCTATTACGCGCAGATGGCCAGGTCCTACGCGATCGTGACGATGTTCGCCACGATCGCCACCTATCTGCTGCTCCGGGCCTACCCCGACGGCCGGTGGCGATGGTGGGCGGCGTACGGGGGCGCCGTCGCGCTCACCGGCCTGTTCAACCTCTTCGGGCTGCTGATCCTGGTCGCGCACGGTGTGACGCTGCTGCTGACCGACGCCCGCGGCCAGGCTGGCGCGACCGGACGGCGGGCCGGGCGGGTGCCGGTGCGCTGGCTGGCCGTCTGCGCCGCGGCGGTGATCGTGCTCGGCCCGCTGCTGAGCGTCGCGCTGCGCGAGAAGGGACAAATCGCCTGGGTGACGCGGCCTGACGTCAAGACGATCGAGCGGCTGGTGGAGAACTTCGCCGGCTCGAAAGAGCTGGTGGTCCCGTTCGCCTTGCTGGCCCTGGCGGGTCTGGTGGCGGCGTGCCTCGCGGATAGCTGGCGGCCGCTGAACCCCGCGGCGGTCGCGTTGCCGTGGCTGGCGGTGCCGCCCGTGCTGCTGATCGCCGGATCGTACGTCAAGCCGGTCTACGTCGAGCGGTACGTCGAGTTCTGCCTGCCCGGGCTGGCGGTCCTGGTGGGCGCGGGCCTAGCCGGGATCGTCAGGCTGGCGTCCGCCGCGCCGGTCCGGCGGATGGGCCTGGCCCGGATGCCCGTCGCCATCACCGCCCTCGTCGTGCTGGGGCTCGCGGCCATGCTGGTGGGACCGCAGGGCGCGATCCGGCAGACCGCGGCCCGCCCGGATAACCTGCGGCTGGCGTCGGCCATCGTCGCGGCCAACGAGCAGCCAGGCGACGTGGTCTTCTACCTCCCGGTCGACATGCACGTCCTCGGCACCGGGTATCCGGCGCCCTTCGAGCGGCTCCGCGATATCGCGCTGGCCAAGTCCCCGATCGCCTCGGGCACCCTGACCGGGACCGAGATCACCAGCCCCGCGCTGCTGAAGAGCCGGTTCACCGACGTCAGGCGGGTCTGGGTCGTGACCGGTGCCGGCAACTATAAGTTCCCCGTCCCTGGCAACCCGGTGGACAAGGAGAAGATGGCTCTGATCGCCGGGGCCGGGATGCACATCATCCACCGCTGGACGGCCGGCGAGGTCATGCTGACCTTGTACGGGACCTGACCGGGCGGGCTAGGCGGCCTGAGCTAGCCTCAGGCGCCTGACGACTCCGCCTGCGGCGTACCGAACCCGCTAGCCAGCAATTGTTCCCGGATCTTCCTGCGGCCGCGATGCAGCCGCGACATCACGGTCCCCACCGGGGTGCCCATGATCTCGGCGATCTCACGGTAGGGATAACCCTCGATATCCGCCAGGTATACGGCCGTCCGGAACTCGCCGGGCAGCTCGCGCAGGGCGCGCAGCAGGTCCGAATCGGTGGTCCGGTCCAGCGCCTCGGTTTCGGCCGAGGGCACGGGTGGCGTGAGCCGGTCCGCGGACATCTGCCATTCCTGCAGGTCACCGCCGAGTGCCTGCTGCGGCTCACGGCGCCGCTTGCGGTAGACGTTGATGAACGTGGTGGTGAGGATCCGGTTCAACCAGGCCCGCAGGTTGGTGCCCGGAGTGAACTGCTGAAACGCCGCGTACGCCTTGACCGACGTCTCCTGGACCAGATCCTCGGCGTCGGTCGGGTTCCTCGTCATCCGGAGCGCAGCGGGATAGAGCTGGCCAAGCTGCGGAATAACATCGCGCTCAAAACGCGCGCGATCCTCGCTAGAGTGTTCGGCTCGGCTCATATTCGCTCCGGTTAGTTGTCATCTCAGTGTATATAGACGCGCTGGAGGCCCGGAAACGTCCCCCTTGTTGCAAAAATCACGCCACTGACGGACGGGCCTGCTATCTGAAGCTTCGTCACCGACCTGAACAAGGATGGCCGGACCGGCTGAACAAAACCTGGAGACCCCCTGAAGGGACTCCCCTGAAGCGGGCTCGCCAAACTGAAGCGGGCTCGCGACCCTGGAGCGGAATCGCGAGCCGCCCGGGCCGGTCAGATCCAGCCCCGGCCGATTCGGTACCACATGTGGCTCAGCCAGTCCGGATAGGGGATGACCTTGCCGGCCAGGATCGCGTAGAAGTACCAGAACATCAGCAGCACGCACAGTACGTAGGCGCCAACGATGCCGGCGCCGATCGAGCGGCGCAGCACGCTGGCCGTGGCCGGCCCGAGGATCAGGCCGAGGCACAGCACGATGGACAAGATCAGGAAGGGCTCGAACTCCAGCGCGTAGTAGTAGAACTTGGTCCGGGTCACCAGCGGGAACCAGGGCGCCCAGCCCGCGATGACGCCGAGCAGCACCGCGCCGGCCCGCCAGTCCCGGTGCAGCAGCCACCAGCCCAGGCAGAACAACAGGGCCAGCATGGA
>Ga0302314_10003805_pt1 | contig 27778 bp, 19 predicted proteins | sample III_Palsa_N2_3_FD_200533 | JGI IMG/M metagenome (GOLD analysis project Ga0302314, IMG submission 200533) | Peat permafrost microbial communities from Stordalen Mire near Abisko, Sweden - III_Palsa_N2_3 | ecosystem: Environmental > Terrestrial > Soil > Palsa > Peat permafrost | place: Sweden...
GGCGGTGGGGTTTGCGATCGGCGACATGACCTTCAGCCTGCTCCTCGAGCAACGCGGCCTGGTGCCGGCGGTGTCGCAAGCTCCGGACATCTACGTGATGATCGGCGGTCCGGCGGAGCGCCAGGCGGCGTTCGCGGACCTCCACGCGCTGCGGTCCTCTGGCTACCGGGTCGAGTACCCGATGCGGGAGCTGGCCTTCGGCAAGCAGTTCAAGGCCGCGGCGGACTCGGGCGCGAAACTGGCGCTGATCTACGGCGGCGACGAGCTGGTCCGGGGCGTCGTCAAGCTGCGCGACCTCGGCGATCGCACCGAGCGCGAGTTTCCGCGGGCCCAGGTGGAGGCCATGGTGCGTGATTTCTTTGCGGCGGGCTGACCGGACCGGGGCGGTGGCCACCGCCGGTTTCGCACCGAGGACCACGGGCGCCGGTCCTTGTTGGGGTCGACAACGGCCCGGCGCTGCCTAAAAATGCCGGCTCGTCCATGAGGTCGCCCACCCCCGCCGGGATCCGCCGGTCCTTCCTTTCCAGTTGGCTTCTGCTGAGTGCGGCCCTGCCCGCCGGCGTGGCCGCGGAGCCCCTTGCTCCCCACGAGCGCCTCACCCATCTGGCCGAGGAAGTCATCGAGACCACGGCGAAGGCGCACCCGCTGCTCGCAACCGAGCTGGGCCTCACGGCCTACGATGCCGAGCTCCCCATCCCGACCGAGGCCAGCCGCGCCGAGGAGATCGAGCGCCTGCGCGGCTGGGTCCGGCAGGTGGATGCCATTGAGCAGTCGACGCCCCACCTCGGCCTCGTCGACCGCGACGACGCCAAGCTCCTGCGCGCGCAGCTGGCCGGCGACCTGGCGGAGCTGCTGGTAAGGCGCGCGGACCGCAAGGATTACGCCGGCGCCGCCCAGGGCGTGGTGAACGGTCTTTTCACGCAGTTCCTCAACCTGCCGGTCGCCGGGGTGGACGGCGCGGCGCCCGCTGACCTCGACCGGGCCTGGTCCGACATCGTGTCCCGGCTGGAGAAGGCCCCGGCGTTCATCGCCGCGGGCCAGGCGCTGGCGACCGAGCCCGGTCGCCTCCAGGGCCAGGTCGGCAGCGAGAGCTTGGCGGGGGCCCCGGATTTCCTGGGGGGTGCCCTGACCGACGCAGCGAAGGTCCAGGTGGCGTCGCAACCGGCGCTGCTGCACCGTTTCACGGCCGGGCGGGACGCGCTCCTCGGCGTGCTCTCCCAGACCAAGGCCTACCTCGATGCGCATGACCGGTCATGGCCGGAGAACTATGCTATGGGCGCGGCCGCCTACGACGAGATGCTGCGCACGGAAGAGCTGCTGCCGTACACCAGCGCGGACATCGAGGTCATGGCGCGGGATGAGCTCGCTCACGGCTGGGCGGAGGAGGCGTGGCTGCAGTCGGTCGCGAAGCTTCGCGGCACGCCGTTCGGACCGGTGACCGGCGGCGGCCTGGCGCCTGGCGGCCCCGCGCTTGTGGACTACTACCGGCAGCGGATAAGCGAGCTGCGCCGTTTCGTGACCGAGCACGACGTGGTCACGATCCCGGCATGGCTAGGCTCAATGCAGATCGTCGAGACACCCAAGTTCCTGCAGCCGGTCTCGCCGGGTGCGTCCATGAATTCGCCGCGGCTTTTCTCCAAGTCGATGACCGGCTTCTATTTCATTACCCCGCCGGTCTCGCTGGCGGACGCGGCCGCGCGCCTCGACATGAACGAGGACTTCGACCGCGACCGGATCTGGTCGACCGGGGCCCACGAGGCGATGCCGGGCCACTTTCTGCAGCTCTCGATCGCCAAGCGGAATCCGGACTACGTCCGCCGGATCCAGAACAGCGCCGTCTTCGAGGAGGGCTGGGCCTATTACGGGGAGGAGATGTTCGTGCGGCTGGGGATGTACGGCGACGATCTGGACGGCCGTCTCTTCACCGCGCGGTGGGAGCGGGTCCGCGGGGCGCGGGCGGTGGTCGACCCCAAGCTGGCCTCCGGCGAATGGACCGTCGACCAGGCCGTCGCCTTCTTTGAGGCCCAGTCGGGCTTCACCCACGACGCCTCGGTCGAGGCCGTGCACGGCTTTGCGCTGCAGCCGGGCTACGTCATCGCCTACACGGCCGGCCGGCTCCAGCTGGAGACCCTGCTGGCCGACTACCTGCAGCGGACGGGCGGCCAGGGGAGCCTGCATGATTTCCACGACCGCCTGCTCTCGTACGGATCGTGCCCGTTTGCGGTGGTCGGGCCGGAACTCCTCGCCGACCTCGGCAAGCCGGCCGCCGCGGTGCGGGCGGCCGCGAATTACTGACTGCGGACCGAAGGTTCCGGGGGGCCGGTGAGGACGGCGGAGATGGCCCCGAGCATGGCCTCGGCCGTGTAGGGCTTGGCGAGGAAGCGCTGGGCGCCCGCTTCCACCGCGCCGACCGCGTTGTCGGCCGCGTTGTGGCCGCTGGAGGCGATGACCGGCACGCCGGGCTGCATGCGCCGGAGCGTCGCAATCAGCTTCGCGCCGTCCATCCCCGGCATCATCATGTCGGTCAGGACGACCTTGATCTCCTCGTGGTGCATCGCAACGAGCCCGAGGGCGCGCGCGCCGTCCTCCGCGATCAGGACCTTGTAGCCAAAGGCGCGCAGCGTCTTGGCCGTGATCTGCAGGATCGGGAGCTCGTCGTCGACCAGGAGCACGAGTTCGCCGTGGCCGTGGGTGAGGGCGGTGGCCGCGCCGTTCGTGGGGAGCTCGGCCTCGAGGGCGCAGGGCAGGTAGACCTTGAACGTGGAGCCCTTGCCGGGCCGACTGGCGACACCGACCCAGCCCCCGTGGCCGCGGACGATTCCCAGGACGTTGGAGAGGCCGAGGCCGCTGCCCTGGCCGACACCCTTGGTGGTGAAGAACGGCTCGAAGATCCGGTCGATGATCTCCGGCGCGATGCCGGTGCCGGTGTCGGCGACCTCGATGAGCACGAACCGCCCCGGCTGCAGGCCGCGGTGCATCCGGGAGAAGTGCTCGTCGATTTCCGCATTGGAGGCGGTGATGTCAATCCGGCCGCCCGCCGGCAGCGCGTCGCGCGCGTTGAGGCAGAGGTTGAGCAGGGCCTGGTGGACCTGGGTCGCGTCGGCCAGGGCGGCCCAGAGGCTCGGGGCCGAGCGGACATGGAGCTGGATGTTCTTGGGGAAGGTGCTCTCGGCGATCTCCGCGACCTCGGCGATCACGCCGTGGATCCGCACCGGGACGCGGGCGCCCTCCGCCCCGCGGGCGAAGGACAGGAGCTGGCGGACCACCGCGGCGGCGCGCTTGGCGCTGCGCTCCATCGTGGCGATGGATTCCAGGCTCTCGGGGTCGCGGACGCTCTCGCGCAGGAGGCCGATGCCGAGGGAGATGGGGGAAAGCAGGTTGTTCAGGTCATGGGCCACGCCGCCGGCCAGCGTGCCGATGCTCTCCATCCGCTGGGCGCGCCGGGCCTCCCGCTCCGCCTGCACCTTGCCGGTGACGTCGTGCACGGAGACGACGCGGGCGGACTTGGCGGCGAAGACGCCGATCGGGTTCGAGCTGACCTCGACGTCGATCAGGCTGCCGTCCTTGCGGCGATGCCGGAACTGGCCGATCCGGCCGGACGGCCGGGGCCGCGGGCCCGTCAGGTGGCTGCGAATGGCCGGGACTTCCTCGGGCGGACGGATGTCGAGGAGCGTCAGGGAGAGGAACTCCTCCTCGGAATAGCCGTATTGCTGGATGGCCGCGCTGTTCACGGCCAGAAAGCGGAGGGAATCCTCGTCGAAGACCCACATGGGCTGGGGATTGGTCGCAAAGAGCGCCCGGTACTCGTTTTCGGAGGCCCGCAGACGCTCGGCCTGGTCGAGCAGCTGCTGCTCCGTCCGTTTGCGGTCGGTGATATTGTGGAAGTAGATCGCGAGGCCGTCGAGGGAGGGGAAGGCGTGGACCTCGAACCACTCGTTGAGGCCCTCGTAGAAGGTCTCAAAGCGGACCGCCACGTTCGTGAGCATCGCCTGCTGGTACCGCTCGTGCACCGGGCCCGACTCCATGCCGGGGAATACGTCCCAGAGCTTGCGGCCGTACATTCCCTCCCGCCCGCGCTTCACCAGCACCTCGGCCTCGGCATTGATTTCGAGGATTCGCCATTCCCGATCCATGAAGAGGACGCCGTCGGACATGCTCTCCAGCGTGGTGGAGAGCCGCTTCATCGTCCGCTTGAGTTCGGTGTGGATCGTCTCGCTCTCGTCGATGTCCTGGAAGGCCCCCTGCAGCTGGCGGATACTGCCGTCCGGCGCCGTCACGGCCTCGCCGATTACCCGGACCCAGAGGCGCCGGCCCTTGGCGGTCCGGATCTCGGCCTTGACGTCGAAGGCCAGGGCGTTTTCCAGGCAGGCCCGGACGGAATCCTGGATCAGGACCCGGTATTCAGGCAGGTAGAAGGCGAGCCCATCGTCCATGGTGGGGGTGAAGTCGGGGGTCACCTCGTGGATGGCCCGGACCTCGTCGGACCAGACGACCGCGGGGCCGGGATAATCCAGGCGCCAGGCGCCGAGCCGGCCGACCCGGCTGGCGACGTTGAGCATCGCCTGGCTGTCCCGCAGGCGCTCCGCGGTCTGACGCGACTCGGTCACCTCTTGGCGCATCGCGAGGGCTCCCTCGATCGCGCCGGTCGTGAGGGGGGAAACGATCAACCGGTACCAGTGCTGTTCATCGAGCGTGTGGCCGGCGAACTCGACTGAGTACTGGGCCGCGGTGCGGTCGAGCACGGCGCGGATGCCCCGGGCCACGGCCGCGGCCTCCGGGGAGTCCGGGCCGATCAGCTGGTCGCAGATCTCGAGGCCAGGGGCGCCGACGACCGCGGCGTGGCCGTTGGGAGTGTGGGCCGCGCCCGCCTCCCGCCAGGCCCGGTTGACCGCCAGGATCCGCCCCTGCGCATCCAGCAGGGCGACGGACTCGGCAAACGATTCCAGCAGCGACGCCTGGGCCGCCACCGCAAGGTCGGTCTCCATCTCGACGGTGCTGGGCATGGGGTGGGGGATTGGCTCGATTAGGGCTATTCTAGCCCTATCGGAGCAAGGCCGCACCCGCTGGATAAGTAGAATTACCACCCGGGAGCGGAGGGGCCGCGCCGGCCCGCCCCGGTGCCGGCAAGGTCCCGCAACCGGCCCGGGGGCGACCCTACGCCAGGTCGCCCGGACCAAATGCGCCCGGCAGGAGCGCCGACAGCCGCGTGTCGATGCGGTTCTTGGAGTCGCAAACGCTGATCACGAGCGCCTCGGGCCCAAACTCGTTGATGACCTGGCGGCAGGCGCCGCAGGGGGCGGTCGGCAGCGGCGTCGGGGTGAAGACGGCGACCGCCCGCACCGCGGTTTCGCCGGCCGCCACGGCGGAGAAGATCGCGGTGCGCTCGGCGCAGTTGCAGAGGCCGAACGAGGCGTTCTCGACATTGCAGCCGGCGTAGATCTTGCCGGACGCCGCCAGCACAGCGGCTCCCACCGGGAACCGGGAATATGGGGCATAGGCGCGGGCGGCCGCGCCCCGGGCGGCCTTCTCCAGGCGGCGGAGGACGGCTTCGGTGAGCTTGGGCATCGGTGGAGTATGCGGCGGTCCCGGCCCTATCCGGCGAGCTCTTTCCGAGTCTCGGCGAAGGCGCGGATGGCCGTTTCCAGGTCCTCGTCGCTGTGCGCGGCGCTCACCTGGGTGCGGATCCGCGCCGCCCCCTTGGGCACCACCGGGAAGAAGAAGCCGATCACGTAGACGCCCTTCTCCAGCATCCGGGCGGCAAAGCGCTGGGACCGGGCGGCGTCGCCCAGCATCACGGGCACGATCGGGTGGATACCGGGACGGAGCTCCAGGCCCGCGGCGGCCAGACCCTCGCGGAACCGCCGGGTGTTGGCGTGCAGGCGCACCCGCAGGTCCGGCGAGCGGCCGATGAGGTCCAGGGAGGCGATCGAGGCCGCGGCGATCGCCGGGGGCAGCGTATTGGAGAAGAGGTAGGGGCGGGAGCGCTGCCGCAGGAGCTCGATGATCGACCGCCGGCCGCTGACGTAGCCGCCCGAGGCTCCGCCCAGGGCCTTCCCGAGGGTTCCGGTCAGGATGTCGACGCGGTCCATCACGCCGAAATGCTCCGGGGTGCCGCGGCCGTTCGGACCCATGAAGCCGACCGCGTGGCTGTCGTCGACCATGACCAGGGCCTCATGCCGTTCGGCCAGGTCGCAGATCCCCGGCAGCGGGGCCACGAAGCCGTCCATCGAGAAGACCCCGTCGGTGACGACCAGGATGTGGCGCGCGCCGGCGGCCCGCGCCTCGACCAGGCGGGCCTCGAGGTCGCCGAGGTCGCAGTTCTTGTAGCGGTAGCGCTTGGCCTTGCAGAGGCGGATGCCGTCGATGATCGAGGCGTGGTTTAGCTCGTCGCTGATCACGGCGTCCTCCTCGCCGAGAAGGGTCTCGAAGACGCCGCCGTTGGCGTCGTAGCAGGAGGAGTAGAGAATCGTGTCGTCGGTGCCGAGGAAGGCGCTCAGGCGGTTCTCCAGCTCCTTGTGGATCTCCTGCGTCCCGCAGATGAAGCGGACGGAGGCGAGCCCGTAACCCCACCGGTCGAGCGCCGCATGGGCGGCGGCCAGGACCTCGGGATGGTCGGCCAGCCCGAGGTAGTTGTTCGCGCAGAAATTGAGGACGCGGGCCCCCCCGCGGACCGCGATGTTCGGGCCCTGGGGCGTCTGGATGACCCGTTCGCGCTTGGTGAGGCCATCGGACTCGATGGCGGCAAGGACCCGCTGCAGGTGCGCCTGGTAGCTCGGGGACATGCCGCGGGCCTAGTTGCTCCAGTCGAGGACGATCTTCCCGCTTTTCCCCGAGCGCATCAGGTCGAAGCCCCGCTGGAAGTCGGTGAAGGGCATGCGGTGGGTGATCACCGGCGAGATGTCGAGCCCGCTCTGGATCATCGCCGTCATCTTGTACCAGGTGTCGTACATTTCCCGGCCGTAAATCCCGCGGATGGTCAGCATGTTGAAGACCACCTTGTTCCAGTCGACCGCCGCCGCCCCCGGCAGGATCCCGAGGAGGGCGATCCGGCCGCCGTGGGCCATGTTGTCGATCATGTCGTTCAGGGCCTTGGGGCTGCCGGACATCTCGAGCCCGACATCGAAACCCTCCTTCATGCCGAGCTCGGTCTGCACCGCCGGCAGGTTCTCCTTGGACACGTCGACCGCCCGGGTGGCGCCCATCCGCTCCGCCAGGGCCAGCCGGTCGGCGTTGACGTCGGTGACGACCACCTGGCGCGCGCCGCAGTGCTTGGCGATCGCGGCCGCCATGCAGCCGATGGGGCCCGCCCCGGTGATCAGGACATCCTCGCCGATCAGGTCGAACTGGAGCGCGGTGTGGGTGGCGTTGCCCAGCGGGTCGAAGCAGGAGAGGATGTCGAGCGGGATGGCCGGGTCGACCGGCACCGCGTTGGTCGCCGGGATGCAGAGGAACTCGGCGAAGGCGCCGTTGCGGTTGACGCCCACGCCCTTCGTGTCCTTGCACAAGTGCCGGCGGCCGGCCAGGCAGTTGCGGCAGACGCCGCAGACGATGTGGCCCTCGCCGTCGACCAGGTCGCCCTTCTGGAAGCGCTGGACGTTGGCGCCCACCTCCTCGATCACCCCGACGAACTCGTGCCCGATCACCATCGGGGGCTTGATCGTGCGCTGGGCCCACTCGTCCCAGTTGTAGATGTGCACATCCGTGCCGCAGATGGAGGTCTTCTTCACCCGGATCAGCACGTCGTTGGGGCCGGGCACCGGCACCGGCACTTCGGTCAGCTCGAGGCCGGGACCGGCCCGCAGCTTGGAAATGGCCTGCATCGTCTTCGCGCTCATTGGGGAGGCGGAATGTGGCCTTGGTGATGACCCAAAACAATCACGAAGCGCGGATTTGCGCGTCATGACGACCGGGCTCGCCCCGTCTCAGGGCGGCGCCCCGTCGGGCTGCGGCCGCTCCAGGGCGGCGCGGAAGAGCGCGCGGAACGTCTCGCGCTGGCCCAGGGCCGGCACCGAGGCGCCCGCGGTCGTGAAATTCATGTAGGGCGCGGCCGGCCTTGAGTAGGGCGCCCAGGGCGGCAGACCGGGGCCGTTGGGGTCCCCGGTCTTCGCAAAGTTGGTCCAGTATCCTTGGATATCGGCGGACAGATCGTGGTCGGCCTCGGTATATTCTCCGGGCAGGCTGCCGGTGGACCAGAGGTTGCCGAACACATACGGAAGGTCCCCGGAGTGGGCGACGCGCGGATGCGGGGGAATGGCGCGGTCAAACTCATACTGCCAGGTGCGGCGCCCGGACCCGGCGTGCCATTCCCCGAAGACCATGGGCAGGCAGCGAAAGAAGTCGCTGCCCCACTGGTCCGCGGCGTCGCCGTACAGCGGGTCCGGCGGGACCGGGTTGCCGGCGAGACCATAGGCCTCCAGCGCCCGCGGCGCGTCCGGCCCGAACATCTTCCGGATCGAGGCCACCATCTCGTCCCGCGAGCCGGCGAAGGGAAACTCGACGGCGTTCGAGCCCACGATGAGCGGCACATTGAGCTCGCGGTGCCGCCGCCAGGTCTCGACCGGCGAAAGCGGGAAGATCCAGCTATTCATCGTGAAGGGCCGCAGGCCCGGCTCAAGCGTCAGGACCTCCGCGGGCGGAAGGGCGCGCAGGGCGGCCAGGGTCGCGGGCGCGCCGGAAGCCCCGGCCGCCGCGCGGACGCCCGCCGCGTCCGCCGCCTCCTGGGTCTGCACCATCGCCGGGGACAACGGCCCGCTCTCCGCGATGGCGCCGTGGAAGAGGCCGTAGGCGAGGCGGGTGGCGACGAGCGCGAGGACATCGGTGCCGCCGGCGGATTGGCCAAAGATGGTCACCCGGCCGGGATCCCCGCCGAAGCGGGCGATGTTGTCCTGGACCCACTTGAGCGCGGCCAGCTGGTCGAGGATGCCGTAGTTGCCGGAGGCGCGGTGCGGCGACTCGCGGGTCAGTTCGGGATGCGCGAAGTAGCCGAGGACGCCCAGGCGGTACTCGATCACGACGAGGACCACGCCGTGGCCGATCAGCGCGCGCCCGTCGTAGAGGGGGTCGGCGCCGCCCGCCCCGGCGACGTTGCCGCCGCCGTGGATCCAGACCATGACGGGCGCGCCCCGGGGCGGCGCCAGGTCCGGCGTCCAGACGTCGAGGTAGAGGCAGTCCTCGCGGCTGGCCGCCGCGAAGGCGGCGTTCCATCCGAAGGAGGCCTGCAGGGCGGGCGGTCCGGGAGTCCCGGCGTCGCGGAGGCCGGTCCAGGGCGGGACCGGCTGCGGGGCGCGCCAGCGGAGCGGTCCGACCGGCGGCTGGGCGAAGGGCAGCCCCCGAAAGACCGCGGCCGGGCCGCCGGAGAGGAGCCGCCCCTGGACGGAACCGCCGGTCACGGCGATGACCGGTCCCGCGGCTTCGCCGGGGGCCGCCGCGAGGTGGGAGGGCATGCCGGCCAGTAGGACGAGCGCCAGGGGGAGCAGGCAAGCGAAGCGTGGTGTCATGGGGGCGGCCCGGGGGCCATGCTCCATCGTGGCTCGTCCCTGCGGCCCGGTCGAGCCCGGCGGCGCGCCGATCCGGGATTGCCTCCGTTCCCGCCGTCCGGTGCTGTGGGGACCCACCGTCCATGCCCAACCGCTTCTACGGCCCCTTCGACAGCGAAACCTACGGGGAGCCCCGGCGGACCGACTACCGCAACGCTTTTCAGGTCGACCGCGACCGGATCATCCACGCCCAGGCCTTCCGCAAGCTCCAGTCGAAGACCCAGGTCTTCCTGTCGGGGGAGTACGACTTCTACCGGACCCGGCTGACCCACTCGATGGAGGTGGCGCAGATCGGGCGCTCCATCTGCCAATTCCTGCGCACGCAGGGCGGCCTGCTGGGCGAGGACTTCTACATCGACAGCGACCTGGTCGAGGCGATCTGCCTGGCCCATGATCTCGGACACCCGCCGTTCGGCCACTCGGGCGAGCGCACCCTCCAGGAACTCATGGTCCGCTGGGGCGGCTTCGAGGGCAACGCCCAGACCCTCCACCTGCTGATGGAGACGATGTACCAGGACCGCCTGGGCGTCCGCGGGATGTTCCCGACCCGGGCGCTGCTGGACGGTGTCCTCAAGTACAAGACGCTCTTCCGGCAGTTCCGCACCCCGCCGGCCAACCACTTCCTCTATGACAGCCAGGCCCCGGCGCTCCGCTTCGTCTTCGGGGACGCGCCCCGGCCGGCCGGCCTGCGGCCCGGCGAGAAGCTGAACGCCTTCAAGAGCGTCGAATGCCAGATCATGGACTGGGCGGACGATGCCGCCTACTCCCTGAACGATATCGTCGACGGCGTGAAGGCCGGGTTCCTGACCATCGACCGGATCGAGGCCTGGGCCGAGTCGAAGGTCACGGATCCGCAGGGCGCCCGGCTGCTCGACGAGCTGCTGGATGGCATCCGCGTCGAGGGGCTGGAGAGCATTTTCTCGGCTCGGATCGGCGCGTTTATCACCTCGTGCCGTCTGCGCGAGCGCGACAACTTCATGGCCCGGCGCACCAACCGGTACCGGTACGAGCTCGTGGTGGCCCCGGAGGCGGCCCGCCAGGTCCTGTTCTACAAGACCCTCGCCAACGACGTGATCTTCGAGAGCCCCCAGCTGCAGCAGATGGAGCACAAGGCCCGCAAGGTGCTCTTTGACCTCTGGGACTCCTGCTGGCGCAATTATGTCGAGCCCGGGCCGCGAGTGGTGCGGATCCTGCCGCCGGCCGTCGGGCTATTGGTCGACGGTGCCCGGGGCAAGCCGGCCAAGGCGCGGCAGATCTGCGACTGGCTGGCCGGCCTCACCGACGGAATGATCGTGCGCACCTACCGCCGCCTCTTTGACCCGGAGTTCGGCTCGATCCGCGACCTCGGGTAGCGCCGCCCGCCTAGAATGACACGTAGATGAACGGCTTGCTCGGGAGGCCAATCCGGAAGAGCACGTAGTCGAATATGAGGGCGACGAGGAGGCCGGCCAGGAGCGAAAGCGCCGCCGCGAGGAACGGGCGGACGCGGGCCGGCAGGCGCCGGACCAGGCGGTGGGCTAGGCTCATTTGAGGTAACCCAGGTTGCGGGTGAGCTCCTCGACTTCCGGCGCCACTTGGGCCGCCAGCTTCCAGCCGCCCAGCTTGGTCAGGTGGATCCGGTCCCCATAGTCGGCGTCCACGAAGTTGGACCCATAGGCAAAGCAGGGATAGCCGGCATCCCGCCAAATCTGCACGGAGTCGTCAAAGGAGCGCTGCAGCAGCTCGCCCTCGAGCGGCGTCAGGTGCCGGCGGTAGAACGGGCTGCTCTGGCTGAGGAGCACGAGGGTGCGCGGCTTCAGGGGGTCCGGGAAAGCGGATGCGAGGTGGGACGACAGGTCGCGGCGGGTGACCTCAGCCAGCTCCCAGGTGCCCCCGGGCCCCTGCTTGTAGTAGGGCCCCGGCCCCCGGAGGATCTGCATCTCGACCGGAAAGGCCTCGGGCCGGTAGGTGTCCTTGGCGTAGACCGGGCTCGTGCCGTCCACCTCGGGGTCGGGGTAAAGCCGGCGGGGCCGCAGGTAACCGGGAAAGGCAGGCTCCCGCGGCGACGGCAGCGTGCCGAACCACTCGAACGTGACCCAATTCCAGAGGTCCTGGTAATGAAGCACCCGGTCGAACCAGATGCTCGGACGGACCTCTTCGAGGTGCCGGCGCAACGGCGCCTGGTCGGCCACCGTCAGGTCGATGTCGGTCGTGCGAGCCACCGAGTCGAGCAGGCGTCCGCCAAAGTAACCCTGCCAGAAGACATAACGGTAGGGCTCCCGGCCAAAGGAGTCGACCGCGGTGATGGCCGCCTCGTTGACGATCAGGATCTGGCGGGGAAATTCGCGGCGCAGCGCCTCGGCGACGACCGCGCCGCCGTCGGTCGGCGAGGCGCCGCGGAAGGCGAAGTTGAGGACGCAGTAGTGGTCCCCCAGCAGCTGCTGGAGGCGCTTGGTCCAGACTTCGGCCTCGGGCTGCCAGATCCCGAGCAGGATGGAGTTGCCGCCCACGATGACGAGCACCTGATCGGGCCGGCACCGCGACCGGGCGATCGCGCACATCTCGTCCAGGGTCGGGTAATAAGCGTCCTCCGGTGAGATCATCGGATGGAACCGGACGAAGTCCGGGTGGTAGTCGGTGCGGCTTACCACCCGGCCGGCCCAGCCCAGCGCGATCAGCCCGAGGCCGAGCCCGGCCAGGAACCAATACGGGCGCAGCCAGGGAATGGGTGCGCTGAGGGGAGGGGAGCCTGGACTCATAGGCCGAAAAGCTGGCGCGCCATGTGGACCGCCACCCCGGCGGGATAGAAGAACAGGAGCCATCCGACCCAGACGAAGAGCTGGGTCAGGACCCATCCGGCGAGCGCGTCGCGCCGGACGACGGCGGCGAGCGGCTTTCCGATCGCGGGAAGGTGCGGATAGGCGGTGCAGATCCCGAGGCCCACGCCGTGGTACAAGCCCCAGTCGACGAAGTGGAGGGCGGGCCCGTGCCACAGGCCGCAAAGGGCGAAGGCTGCCGCCCCGTTGAGGATGCGCCGCGGCCAGCCTCGTCGGCCGCCGCCGAGCGGGATGTAGACATAGTCGCGGATCCAGAGGCTCAGGGAGATGTGCCACCGGGTCCAGAAGTCGCGCACGCTGCAGGCCGCATAGGGCCAGTTGAAGTTCGCGGGCAACCGGATGCCGAGAACCAGGGCGCAGCCGATCGCGATGTCGCTGTACCCGGAGAAGTCAGTCAGGATGCGCAGGGCGATGGCCGCGAAGATGACCCACTTTCCGGTCAGCGTCTGGGAGTCGTAGAGGGGTTGGTAGTGGTCGATGTAGGTGGTCAGCGGGTCGGCGACCAGAAGCTTCTTCGCAAACCCGAGCGCCACCTGGGCGAGGCCGTTGGCCACGTCGGAGGCGGGGGCCGCCCGTTCTTCCGCGCGTTCGAGCGACGGCAGGAACTGGGCATAGCGCTTGATCGGGCCGGCCACCAGCGACGGGAAGAAGATCGCGAAGGCCACGAAGCGGAGCGGATTGCGGATGGGCTCGTGCCCCCGCCGCACCTCGATCAGGTAGTGGACAAACTCAAAGACGAAGAAGCTGATCCCCAGCGGCGGCAGGCTGGGCAGGAGCCGGGTCCCGGTGCCGGCCAGCCGGACGGCGAGCGTGGGGTCGAGCGGCGCCACCAGGCTGCCGATCAGGAAGGCGAGGTATTTGTAGAAGCAGAGCGCGGCGACGCAGGCCACGATCGCGGCGACCTGGGCCCAGGCCTGGCGGCTCAGGCCGGCGCCATAGGTCACGGCCATGAGGACGATGATGGGTGCGACCCCGGCGGGGCCGGCGTAATGCCAATGAAAGAGCGCGCAGCAGAGCACCAGCCACCACTGGCGGTACCACGCGCTCGGGATGAGGCGGAAGCCGGCCGCCGCCACGAGGGCGAAGGCCAGGAACCAATAGGTGGTAAAGATCATCGTTAGGAGGGAGTCGGGTGGGCGCTATCCGATTAAGGCCATCGGCCTCGCGTTCAACCTATTCCGCCGCATGAAAAAACGGGACCCCCGGCCGGGCCCCGGCCGGAGCTCAGGCGGCGGCCGCGGGAGCCAGGTGGCCGTCGGCCACCGCCTGCCGGATCATGCGGGCGGCCTCCGCCCAGACGACGGCGGAACCCTCGGCGATGCCGCCGTTGCGGGCGAGCACGCGGTCCTCGGTAATCCCGTGCCGTTTCCAGGCTGCGCCCTCGGTCCGGCAGTTGAGCAGCATCGGCTGGAAGCGGTCCATGGCCGCCGCAAACTTGGACTCCGGCGTGGATCGCTCCTCGAATTCGTCCCAGAGGGCGCGGAATTCCGCCGTTTGGTCGGAGGGCAGCAGCCCGAAGATCCGGTCGGCGGCGACGGCCTCGCGATCGTGCTGGCCGACGACCCCGGAGGTGTCGTAGGCAAAGGTGTCGCCGGCGTCGATCTCCACGAGGTCGTGCAGGATCAGCATCTTGAGGACCCGCAGGACGTCCAAGTCGGGGGTGTTGGCGTGTTCGGCCAGCACCAGGGTGGCGAGACAAATGTGCCATGAATGCTCGGCGTCATTCTCCCGCCGACGGCTCTGGGAGCACACCGTCTGGCGGAAAATCTCCTTCAGCCGGTCGACCTCGAAAATGAAACGGATCTGCTGCTCAAGCCGCGCGGGCGTCATCGGGACTCACTATGCGTGCGTCCGGGGTTTGGCGAGTCCCGAGCGGTCCCTCGTCCGGTTTCTTCCGGTCAAAAAAGCGCTCGGCCAGCCAGGCGCCGGCAAAGATGACGGCGATCAGGGCCCCGGCGGAGGTGGTGCGGCTCAAGGCCGACTCGAAGAGCGGGAACTGGAGCATTGCGGTGATCGCGACGCTCTGGATGGCCACGACCGCCAGCGAGTGGCGGCCGAGGAAGGCCAGCGGGCGGAAGGTAAGGGCTGCCGGGAATCTCTGCCCGAAGACGGCGACCAGGTAGGCGACGCAGCCGAAGTCGGCAAGGCGGAAGAGCCCGAGGGCCGGCTTGTTCAGGAGCATGCCGTACGTCCGGTTGGGCCACGCTGCCGGCCAATCGAAATGCTTGATCCCGAAACCGTAGACGGCGACCGCCAAGGCCAGGGCCATGACCCAGCGGCTCGGACGGGCCACTTGGGCCCGGCCGCTGATCCGGGCGTGGCCGATGGCGACGCCGGCGAGGAAGAGCATTTGCCAGCCGAGCATGTTAAAGCTGCCCGTGTTGATGGGGTAGAGCGGGGCGCCGTCGATCGGCGGTGCGAACTGCACGGCCAGCCATACCGCGGCGCTCAGGCCGAGGACCAGGCTCTGGCGCCCGGCCTCCAGCGCCCGCAGGACCCAGGGAAGCAGCAGGACGAAGCCGCAGTACATCGGGAGCAGGTCGAGCAGCCCCGGCTGATAGAGGAGGGAGACGCCCAGCCCGAGGGAGAGGAAGGGATGCTCAAAAAAGAGCCGCGGGGCCGTGGGCGCGCAGTAGCCCATGAAGTGCTCCGTCAGCTGCACCACGACAAAGGCCCCAAAGAGCGAGCCGAGGTGCCAGTAGTAGATGGTCTTGGCCCGGTTCGCCGAGGCGGTCCAGAGGGCGCCATAGCCGCCCGCCCGGTATTTTCGGGTGTAGACCCAGCCGGCCAGGAGCCCCGATAGGAAGACGAAGCCTTCCGCGGCCGAGAAGGGCCCCAGGGACTGGTCGGTCCAGGCCCGGATTTCCGTGGGCAAGTGGTTGATCGTCATGCACACAAGGAAGAGACCCCGCAGCGTATCAAAACGCAGGTCGCGGCCCTTGGGGAGCACTTCAATCTTGGACATCACCCTATTTTGCGGACACCTTGAACCATGAATCGTTCCACAGTGCGGGATTTCATGAAATGGGGCGCGTTTTTGGTGGCCGTCGTCGCGGTGGCTGCTGGATCGGAGTACCCGGCGGCCCGGCGGGACGCACAGGTAGACGACTACTTTGGCACCAAAGTTTCCGATCCCTACCGTTGGATGGAGAACCTCGACTCGCCGGAGACGACGGCCTGGGTGGCGGCCGAGCGCGAGCACACCGCCGCCGCGCTGAAGGAGATCCCGGAACGGGTGGCGATCCGCGCCCGCCTCCGGCAGCTGTGGAACTACCCGAAGTTCGGCCTGCCCGAGAAGCGGGCCGGCTGGATGTTCTACACCAAGAACGACGGCCTGCAGAACCAGCCGGTCCTCTACGTCGCCCAGGGCGAGTCCGGCAAGCCCCGGGCGCTCCTCGACCCGAACCAGCTTTCGGCCGATGGGAACGTCGCCCTGGCGGTCATTTCGCCCTCCGACGACGGGAAGCTCCTGGGCTACGGGCTGGCGACGGCCGGCTCGGACTGGAACGAGTTTCACGTCCGCACCGTCGCCACCGGCCGCGACCTGCCCGACGTCATCCGGTGGGTGAAGTTCTCGTCGCTGGCGTGGACCCACGACGGGAAGGGCTTCTTCTACAGCCGCTATCCCGAGATCCAAAAGGGTGAGAAGCTCTTCGACCGGCTGGTCGGCCGGCAGCTCTATTACCACCGGCTCGGGTCTGACCAGGCCGCCGACCGGATGGTGTTCGAGCTCCGGGACCACCCGGAGTGGGACTTCAACGGCGACGTGACCGACGACGGCCGGTACCTGGTGATCGAAGTGTCCCAGAATGCCGAGGTGAACAATGCGATCTATTATGCCGACCTCGGCGAACCGCGGTCGCCGCACGCCGGCGCGCCGATCGTCCCCCTCCTGGACAAGTTTGACGCGCAGTATTCCGTGATCGGTAGCCAGGGGTCCACCTTCTTCATCCAGACGACGCTCGACGCACCCCGCGGCCGGATCGTCGCGGTCGATGTGGCCCACCCGAACGCCCCCTGGCCGACGCCGGTGCCGCAGGCCGCGGACAGCATCCAGGACTCGGCCTTCGTCGGCGGCCGCATCGTCGTCGGCACGCTCCACGATGTGCAGAGCCGCCTCACGGTGTTCGCCGCCGACGGCTCCGCGAGCCACGACCTGAAGCTCCCGGGAATCGGTTCCCTGGAGGGCCTGAGCGGCAGCGGCGAGGACCCGGAGCTCTTCTACTCCTACTCCTCGTTCCTCGCGCCACCGACCGTGTTCAGCTGCGACGTCGACACCTCGGCGGTGGCCGTCTTCCGGCGCCCCGCCACGCCCTTTGACGCCTCCCAATTCGAGACCCGGCAGGTCTTCTGCGCATCCAAGGACGGGACGCGGATCCCGATCTTCATCACGGCGAGAAAGGGCCTCAAGCTCGACGGCACGACCCCGGCGTGGCTCTTCGGCTACGGGGGTTTCAACATCTCCGAAGTCCCGGTCTACGCGCCCGCCCGGGCGGTGTGGCTCGAGATGGGCGGCATCTACGCCCAGGCCAACCTCCGGGGCGGCGGCGAATACGGGGAGGACTGGCACCTCGCCGGCACCAAGGAGCGCAAGCAGAACGTCTTTGACGACTTCATCGCGGCCGCCGACTACCTGGTCGGCCACGGCTACACCCGGCGCGACCGCCTGGTCGTCGAGGGCCGCTCCAACGGCGGCCTCCTGATCGGCGCCGTCCTCAACGAGCGGCCGGACCTGTGCGCCGTCGGCCTGCCGACGGTGGGCGTCATGGACATGCTCCGTTACCACACCTTCACCATCGGCGCCGGCTGGGCCGGCGACTACGGCACGAGCGAGGACGCCGCCGGCTTCCGCTACCTGCGGGCCTACTCGCCCGTGCACAACGTGAAGGCCGGCGTGCGGTACCCGGCCGTCCTCATCACCACCGGCGACCATGACGACCGGGTCTTCCCCGCCCACTCCTTCAAGTACGCCGCCGCGATGCAGTATGAGGCGGCGCAGGTGCAGGGCTCGGGCCCGATCCTGATCCGAATCGATCACAACGCCGGGCACGGCGGCGCCAGCGGCACGTCGCCGGCTTCGAAGACCATCGACGAGTGGGCGGACAAGATCGGCTTTGCCGCCCACCATCTCCCGGCGCAGACCCTTGTCATCCCGGCGGCCCCGCCGTCCTGACCGGGCGCGGTCAGGGCGCCCAGCCGCCGCCCAGGGCCCGGACCAGGAGCACCGTCGCGGTCAGGCGGGCGGCGCGGGTCTGGGTGAGGGACAGCTCGCTCGCCAGCTGCGTGCGCTGGCTGTCGATCACCTCGATGTAGCTCACGAGGCCCGCCTTGTAGCGGAGGGTGGATAGCCGGGTGGCGTTGCTGGCGGAAGCGACGGACTGCTCGAGGAGGCCGGTCTGGTCGGCGAGGAACCGCAGGTCCGACAGGCCGTCCTCAACCTCCTGGAAGGCGACCAGCACCTGCTGGCGGTAATTGGACCGGGCCTCGTCGTAGGCGGCCTTGGCCTGGCGGTAATTGGCGAGGTTGGTCCCGCCGTTGAAGAGCGGCGCGGAGATCTGGGGGCCGACGGCCCACTCCCGGCTGCCCCAGGTGAGAAGGTTGTTGAGGTCGCTGCTGTTCGCGCCGGCAAAGGCGGTGAGGCCGATGACCGGGAAGAAGGCGGCCTTGGCGACGCCGATCCGGGCATTGGCGGCGGCGAGGGTGCGCTCGGCGGTGGCGACGTCGGGCCGGCGCTCGAGGAGGTCGCTCGGCAGCCCGACCGGCACCGCCGGGACCTGGTGGCCCACCGGCGGCGTCTCGATCGCGAAGCCCTCCGGCGGCTGCCCGACCAGGACCGCGAGCGCGTGCCGCTGGGCGGCAATGGCCTGGTCGGTGGCCACGGCGCTGCTCTGGACCGTGGTCAGCTCGGTCTCGGCCTGGTAAACGTCGAGGTCGCTGTTCGCGCCGCCGCGGCGGAGCTTGCGGACCAGGTCCAGGGCGTCCCCCAGGAGGGCGATGTCCTTGACCAGCAGGTCGCGCTGGGTCGTCAGCGACTGGAGCGTGAAGTAGTTCTGGGCCACCCCGGCCTCGAGCGCCAGCAGGGTGTTCTGGTAGGCCGCCCCCTGGGCCTGGGCGAGGTCCCGGGCATTCTCGGCCGCCCGGCGCAGCCCGCCAAAGAGGTCGACCTCATAGCTCAAGTCGAGCGGCAGGTCGAAGGAGTTGGTCGTGTACGCGAAACGGGTCGAAGGGAACTCCGCCTGGCGGTTGCCCGAGTAGAGCTGCCGGCTGGCGGAGGGGTTCACGCCGACGGCGGGGTAAAGACTGCCTTCCGTCGCGCGGGCGGCGGCCAGCGCCTCCCGGAACCGGTCCAGGGCCGCCTGGAGGGTGGGACTGGCCTGCACGGCCCGGGTCTCGAGCTGGTCCAGCGCGGGATCCTGGAAGACTTTCCACCATTCGGCCTTCGGGAGGGAATCCATCGGCTGGGCCTCCTTCCACGGACCGGCCTCGGTGAAGGCCGGCGGGGTGGTGACCGCCGGCCGCTGGTAGTCGGGGCCGACGGCGCAGCCGGAGACCAGGAGGAGGCCGGCTCCCACGAGCCGGCGGAGGGGCAGCAAGTCCCGGCTCACGGCTTGGCGGAGGGCTCGGGCGCGGCGATCGTCACCTCGGTGCCCTCGACCAGGGAGTCGCTGGGCTTGGCCACGACGCGGGCGCCGGGCTCGAGGCCGTCGATCACCTCGATCTGCGTCCCGAAGTCGCGGCCGAGGCGCACGTGCACGAGGTGGATGCGGCTTTGCGCGTCCACCGTCGCCACCAGCGTGCCGGCGGTGTTGATGATGGCGGCGTTGGAGGGCAGGAGGATGGCGGGCGCCGCGGCGCGGAAGGTGAACTTCACCTCGCCGAACATCCCGGGGAAGAGTTCGCCGGCGGCGTTCGGCAGCTGCACCTCGGTGAGCAGGGTCCGCGAGGCGCTATCGAGCGAGCCGGCGAAGCGGGCGACGGTGCCGGCGAAGACCCGCCCGGGGAATTCCGGGACGAGCACCTGGGCCTTGAGCCCGAGGGCGATCGAGCGGACGTAGGATTGCGGCACCCGGACGAAGACCCGCAGCGTGCCGGTCTCGGCCAGGTGGAAGATCTCGGTGCCGGAACCGGCGTTGATCAGCGCGCCGACCTGGGCGTTGCGGGCGGTGATGACGCCGGCGTAGGGCGCGGTCACCAGCTGGAAGTCCTTCAGCTGCGTCAGCCGGTCGACGTTGGCCTGCGCGGCTTGGACGGCCGCCTGCCCGCCGGCATAGTCGGCCAGCTTCTGGTCGACATCCTGCTGGGCCACGGCGTTCTGGCCGCCGAGCTCCTTCCAGCGGTCGGCGCTGATCTTGGCGATCGCCAGGTTGGCCTTCGCCTGGGCGAGCGCGGCCACCGCCTGGGTGAGCTCCTGGTCGAGGTCGGGGGTGTCGATGGTGGCCAGCACCTGGCCGGCCGTCACCCGGTCGCCGATGTCCGCCGTCCACTTGGCGATATATCCCGTCGTCCGGGCGTAGATGGGCGTGTCCTGCAGCGCCTCGATCGCCGCCGGCAGGGTGATCTCGGTCGGCGCAGTGGCCTTGGCGGCCACCACGATCCCCACGACCGGGTGGGCGGCCGCCGCCATGCGCTCGGAGAGTTCCTGGGAGGAGCGCATCCGGGGCTGGATCCCGGCAAAGAAGACGATCGCGAGGGCGGCCGCGACTGCCAGGAGCAGCAGGGGGCCGGACCGGGAGGGCGGGGGAGGGGTCGTGCTCATCAAAGGGGACGGGTTTTCAGGAGGCGGGTTCGCGCAATTCCGCGGCCAGCTCCTCGTCGGGAGTGTGGCCGGCCTTGCGCCGGAGGGTGGCGTAGACCACGGGGACAAAGAGGAGCGTGGCGGCGGTGGCCACGAGCAGGCCGCCGATCACCGCGCGGCCCAGAGGGGCGTTCTGCTCGCCGCCCTCGCCGAGGCCGAGGGACATCGGCAGCATGCCGATGATCATGGCGAGCGCGGTCATGAGGACCGGCCGGAGCCGGGTATGCCCGGCCTCGAGCGCGGCGGCGCGCGCGTCCTTGCCCTCGTGCCGCACGTCGTTGGCGAAGGTGATGAGCAGGATCGAGTTTGAGGTGGCGACGCCGACGCTCATGATCGCGCCCATCAGCGAGGGGACGCTGAGGGTCGTGCCGGTGAGGAAGAGCATCCAGATGACGCCGCACAGGGCGCCCGGCAGCGCCATGATGATGATGAACGGGTCGAGCCAGGACTGGAAGTTGACCACCATGAGCAGGTAGACGAGGAGCACGGCGAAGATGACGCCGATCCCCAGCCCGTAGAAGGAGGCGTCCATGCTCTGCACCTGGCCGCGGAGCTGGATCTGGCTGCCGCGCGGCAGGCGCTTTTCGAACTCGGGCAGGAGCTTGCGGACGGCTGAGGCCACCGAGCCGAGGTCGGTGCCGTCGACATTGGCATAGACATCGAAGACCGGCTGAACGTTGTAGTGGCCGACCACCTGCTGGCTGACCGCCCGCTTGATCGTGGCGACGTTGCCCAGGATCTCGGGCGTGGCGTCCGGTCCCACCGTCCCGACCGGCAGGAGCCGGAGGGCATCGATCGAGTCGATCCGGAACTGCGGGGCCTGCGCGCCGACCAGGTATTGCACGCCCTGCGGGCTCAGCCAGTAGCTGGGGGCGACCTGGGTCGTGCCGGCGAGGGCGACGAGGACATTGCTCGCGACCGCGCCCTGGGTGAGGCCGAGCTGCTGGGCCCGGGTGCGGTTCACGTCGACCGCCAGGGCGGGTGCGTTCACGACCTGGTGGATGTGGACGTCGACCGCGCCCGGGATCTTGGCCACCCGGGCGGCCAGCTCCTGGATGAGCGCATAGTTGCCGTCGCGGTCCTGCCCGGAGATCTGCAGGTCGATCGGGGCCGGCAACCCGAAGTTGAGGATCTGGCCGACGATGTCGGACGGCTGGGTGAAGAAGGTGCAGTTGGGCAGCTCCCGGTTCAGCCGCGCCCGCAGGGTGCGCACGTAGGCCCAGGTCGAGCCGTGCTTCTTCGGGTTCAGGGCGACCAGGATCTCGCCGTCGGAGGGGCCCACGGTGGCGGTGTCGCTGAAGGCGAGGCCGGTGCTGCCGTTCGGCAGGCCGATGTTGTCGATCACGGTCTCGAGTTCCGCGGGCGGGATCACCTGGCGGATGATGTCCTCCACCTGGGAGAAGTAGCGCTCGGTCTCCTCGATCCGGGTGCCGTCGGGGGCGCGGACGTGGAGGCGGAACTGGCCGGCGTCGACCAGCGGGAAGAAGTCGCGGCCGAGGAACCAGGCGGCGCCGGCGCTAACCACGACCAGCGCGATCATGCAGGCCAGGACGGCCTTGCGCCGGTTGAGGGCGTGGTCGAGGAAGCCGGAGTAGCCGCGGCGGAAGCGCTCAAAGTGTCGGTTGAAGGCCACGTGGACCCGCCAGAAGAGGTCGCCACCCTCGCCGTGGCCGGTGCCGTCGTCGTGGAGGACCGGCTTCCCCAGGAGCAGGTAGTGGACGAAGGTCGGCACCACCGTGCGCGACAGGAAGTAGGAGGCGAGCATCGCGAACATGACCGCCATCGCCAGCGGGCTGAACAGGAACTTGGCCGTGCCCTGGAGGAAGAAGATCGGCACGAAGACGATGCAGATGCAGAGGGTGGAGACGAAGGCCGGCACCGCGATCTGCTGCGCGCCGTCCAGGATCGCCCTCACCAGCGGCTTGTGCATGTGCAGGTTGCGGTCGATGTTCTCGATCTCGACCGTGGCGTCGTCGACCAGGATGCCGACGGCCAGCGCCAAGCCGCCGAGCGTCATGGCGTTGATCGTCTGGCCGAGGGCGTAGAGGCAGATGATCGAGCAGAAGATCGAGAGCGGAATCGAGAGGGCGACGACGAGCGTGTTCCGCCAGGTGCCGAGGAAGAGGAGGATCATCGCCGCGGTGAGGCAGGCCGCGATCACCGCCTCCTTGATCACGCCCGAGAGGGCGGCCCGGACGAACACCGACTGGTCGAACTCCGCCGTCATCTCGAGCTCCGGCGGCAGGGTGGAGCGGACGTGGGGCAGCACGGCCTTGATCCGGTCGATGATGTCGAGGGTCGAGGCCGACCCGCTCTTCAGGATCGTGGCCAGCGCGCCGCGGTTGCCGTTCTGGCGGACGATGTTGGTCTGGGGGATGAAGCCGTCGCGGACCTGGCCGACGTCATGGATGTAGACCATGGCCCCGTTCACCACCTTGATCGGCAGGTCGCCGATCTCGGCCATGGCCGACGGGCTGCTGTTGAGGAGCACGTTGTATTCGCGGTCGCCGATCTTGGCCGTGCCCGACGGCAGGGTCAGGTTCTGGGCCGAGAGGGCGGCGTTGACGTCGTTCGGGGTGAGGCCCTTCGCCTGCAGCGCCCGCAGGTCAAGGTCGACCATGATCTGGCGGACCTTGCCGCCCATCGGCAGCGGGACCGAGGCGCCCTGCACGACGGCGAGCTGCACCCGCAGGAAGTTGAGGCCGAGGTCGTAGAGGCGCTGCTCGGAGAGCGTCTTGCTCCCCAGGCCCAGCTGCAGGATCGGCACGTTCGAGGCGTTGAACCGGATGATGAGGGGCGGCGTGCCCCCGGGGGGCAGCACCCGGATGATCGTCTGGCTGATCGCGGTCACCTGGGCCACGGCCGCGTCGATCGAGGTCCCGGGCTGGAAGTAGACCTTGATCACGCCCACCCCGGTGAAGGACTGGGACTCCATGTGCTCGATGTCGTTCACCGTGGTCGTCATCGCCCGCTCGCTGATGGTCACGATCCGCTTCGCCATCTCGTCCGGGGTCAGCCCGCCGTACTGCCAGATGACCACCACGACCGGGATGTCGATCGACGGGAAGATGTCCTTGGCCATCTTGAGCGCCGAGAGCACCCCGAGGACGACGATCAGTAGCGCCATCACCGTGAAGGTATAGGGGCGACGGAGGGCGAGGCGGACGATCCACATGGCAGCGGGGAGGCGAAAGGGTCTGAGGGTGGGATTTCCGGGTGAAAGCGCCAGCCCTTCCGCAGCGGCCGGACAGCGCTCTTGGGCGGGCAGACGCACCGCCGCGGAAATGGATGCGCGAGCGCGTCATATGGAATTGCGGCGCCGCTTTTCCTTGCTAGCCGCCCCCCCGGGATTTTTGCTGGGAGGCATTTTGTCCCCATGAAAGTCCTCGTTGCCGATAAGATCTCGTCCAAGGGTGTCGCCTGGCTGAAGCAGCAGCCGGGTCTCGAGGTGGTCGAGGCCTACGGCTCCTCGCCGGCGAAGCTCCTGGAGCTGGTGAAGGACGTGCACGCGATCGCCGTCCGCTCGGAGTCGAAGATCACGGCCGAGATCCTGGCCGGCGCGCCCCTCCTCAAGGTGGTCGGCCGGGCGGGGGTGGGGGTCGACAATGTCGATGTCGACGCCGCCACCGAGCGCGGCGTCATCGTCATGAACACGCCGTCCGGCAACACGATCGCCACGGCCGAGCTCACTTTCACCCACCTGCTCTGCGGCGCCCGCCCGGTGCCCCAGGCCGCCGCGTCGATGCGGGCCGGCCAGTGGGACCGCAAGACCTTCTCCGGCATCGAGCTCTTCCGCAAGACGCTGGGGATCGTCGGCCTCGGCCGGATCGGCGGGGAGGTCGCCCGCCGGGCCCAGGCCTTCGGGATGCGGGTCCTCGCCTTCGACCCCTACCTGGCCCCGAGCCGGGCCAAGGCGATGCAGATCGACTCGGTGGGGCTGGACGAGCTCCTCGCCCAGTCGGACTACATCACCGTCCACATGCCGCTGACGGACGACACCCACTACATGATCGACGAGGCGGCGCTCGCCAAGTGCAAGAAGGGCGTGCGGATCGTGAACGTGGCCCGCGGCGGCCTGATCAAGGAGACGGCGCTGATCGCCGCCCTGAAGAGCGGGCAGGTGGCGGCGGCCGGACTCGACGTCTATGAGGAGGAGCCCCTGGGGCCCGCGAGCGAGCTGCGCGCGCTGCCCACTGTGACGCTGACCCCGCACCTGGGCGCCTCGACCGCCGAGGCCCAGGACGCCGTCGGCGTCGAGGTGGCGGAGCAGATCGCCGACGTGCTGGCCGGCGGGGTGATCCGCAACGCCGTCAACATGCCGACCCTCGACGCCGCCACCCTGGCGGTGCTCAAGCCCTACCTGGACCTGGGCTCCAAGCTCGGGACCCTGGTGCAGCAGATCTCGCCGGTGTCGGTCTCAGCCCTCAAGATCACCTACTGGGGCCGCGTCGTCGACATGGACGCCAACGCGATCACCCGCGCGATCCTGCGCGGCTGGCTGCGCCGGATCAGCGGGGACAGCGTCAACTACGTCAACGCCCCCTTCCTCCTCGAGCGCCTGGGCGTGCGCACCGAGGTCGTGAAGTCGACCGGCGAGGCCGACTACACCGAGCTGATCCAGGTCGAGGCCACCGGCGCCGACGGCGTCGTCCGCAGCGCCGCCGGCACCCTGATCGGCAAGGCCAGCAGCCCGCGCATCGTCGCCCTCAACGGGCGGGCGGTCGAGGTCGCGGCCACCGGCAAGCTCCTCATCATCGAGAACAGCGACGAGCCGGGGATGATCGGGTACGTCGGCACCCTCCTGGGCCGCGACAAGGTCAACATCGCCAACATGTCCCTGAGCCGCCAGGAGCCCGGCCAGACGGCGCTCATGGTCATCAACCTGGACAGCGAGCCGAGCGACGCGGCCCGCCGGGAGCTGAAGGGCCACCCCGCCATCCGGCTGGCCAAGTACGTCGAGCTCTGACCCTCCATGCCCGAGGCCGAACATGGCGATCTGGTGATCCCGCTCGCGCTGGCGGCGCTGGCCGGCTATTTCCTCGGGTCGCTCCCGTTCGGCTACCTGGTCGCCCGCTCCCGCGGCGTCGATATCTTCACGGTGGGCAGCCGCAGCCCGGGCGCCACCAATGTCCGGCGCGTGCTGGGAAGCGGCCCGGGCAACGTCGTTTTTGTCCTCGATGCGCTGAAGGGCGCGGTGGCCGCGGGCTGGCCGCTGCTGGTCGCTTGGGGGGCCTACTGGGCCTTCCATGGCCCGGCGGTCCTGGGCTACGTGGGCCTGGCCTTCGCGCTCGTCGGCCATTCCTTCTCGTGCTTCACCCGCTTCCGGGGCGGCAAGGGCGTGGCGACCGGCGCCGGCGGCCTCGCGGTCCTCATGCCGACCGTCGCCTTGGCCTCGGCCGGGGTGTGGGTCGTGGTCTTCTACGCCAGCCGGTTTGTCTCCCTCGCCTCGATCCTGGCCGCCCTGAGCCTGCCGCTCTTCGCCTGGCTCCTGCGCCGCGATCCGCTCGCCCTCTGGGTCTCCGGCCTCGTCGCCGTCTTCGTGGTCGTCCGCCACCGCACCAACCTGGGCCGCCTCGCCCGGGGAACGGAGAAGCGCTTCGAGCGCAAGAAGCCCGCGGCGCCGCCGGAGGCCGCCCCATGAGCGCCGCCCGCACCCTGCACATCGGCCTCTGCGGCCTCGGGACCGTCGGCCAGGGGGTCTGGAAGCATTTCGGGCGGCTGCGGTCCGACCTCGAGTCGCGGCTCGGCGCCCGGATCGTGATGAAGAGCGCCGCGGTGCGCTCGAAGCGCAAGGCCCGCGGGGTCAAGGTGCCCGCCTCCGCCCTCACCACCGACCCCCTGGCGGTCGCGACCGACCCGCAGATCGACATCGTCTGCGAGCTGATGGGCGGGACCACCATTGCCCGCCAGGTCACGCTGGCGGCGCTCGAGCGGGGCAAGATCGTCGTCTCGGCCAACAAGGCGCTGATCTGCGCCCATGGGAAGGAGATCTTCGCCGCGGCCCGGCGCGGCGGCGGCCACTTCCTCTTCGAGGCGAGCGTGGCGGGCGGCATCCCGCTCATCAAGGCGGTGCGGGAGGGCCTGGTCGCCAACCGCTTCCCGCGGATCTACGGGATCCTGAACGGCACCTGCAACTACATCCTGACCCAGATGGAGGAGCTGGACACGCCCTACGCGGCCGTCCTGGCGGAGGCGAAGCGCCTCGGCTACGCCGAGGCCCAGGAGTCGCTGGACGTCGAGGGCTGGGACACCGCCCACAAGGCCTCGATCCTCGCCTGGCTGGCGCACGGCGTCTGGGTGCGCCCGGAGCAGATGATTGTCGAGGGCATTGAGCGGATCACGCCGGCCGACTTCCGCAACGCCGCCTCGCTGGGATTCGGGATCAAGCTGCTGGCCATCATCACCCGCGACTTCGCGAGCAACGAGCTTTCCGTGCGGGTCCACCCGACGCTGCTGCCGGAGGAGAGCGTGCTCGCCCGGGTGAACGGGGTCTTCAACGCCATCTCGGTCACCGGCGACGTGGTGGGCACCACGATCTACATCGGCCGGGGCGCCGGCCAGGATGCGACGGCCAGCGCCGTGATCAGCGACCTGGCCGACGCGGTCGCGCTCCGCCTCCAGGGCAAGGGCGCCCATTACGCCGGCGAGGGCGAGCCCCCGGCCGCCCGGGGCGCCCGGCTGGCGCCGCCGCAGCGGATCCGCGGCCGTTATTACGTCCGCCTGACGGTGGCCGACCAACCCGGCGTGCTGGCCAAGGTGGCCACCATCCTGGCCCGGAACCGCATGAGCATCGCCAGTGTGATCCAGAGCCCGGCCGAGGCGGCCGGGCTGGCCTCGCTCGTCCTCACCACCCACGAGAGCGACGAGCGCTCGATGCGGGTGGCGCTCCGGGCGCTTGCTTCGCTCGCCAGCGTCCGCGAAGCTCCGCTCCTCCTGCGGATCGGCGACCTCGGCGACTGAGCCCATCCCTATAACCCCATCATGCCCAGAATCGTCCAGAAATACGGCGGCACATCGGTCGGCGACGTCGAGCGGATCAAGCGCGTGGCGGAGCGGATCAAGACCGCGCGCGACGAGGGCCACGAGGTCGTGGTCGTCCTGTCGGCCCGCGCCGGGGTGACGAATGAGCTGATCGCCCGGGCCAAGGACCTCTGCGCCAACCCGAGCGCGCGCGAGCTGGACCAGCTGCTGGCGATCGGCGAGCAGGAGTCGATCGCGCTGATGGCGATGGCGCTCCACGGCATCGGCGTGCCGGCCGTCAGCTACACCGGCGCCCAGGCCGGCATCTTCACCGACAAGGTCCACACCAAGGCCAAGATCAAGATGGTGAACCCCAAGCCGGTGATCCGCGACCTCAGCGAGGGCCGGGTGGTGATCGTGGCGGGCTTCCAGGGGATCGACGAGGAGGGCCAGATCACGACGCTCGGCCGCGGGGGGTCGGACCTCACGGCGGTGGCGCTCGCCGCCGCGCTCAAAGCCGACCGCTGCGAGATCTACACCGACGTGGACGGGGTCTACACCGCCGACCCGCGGGTGGTGAAGAACGCGCGCAAGCTGCCGGAGATCTCCTACGACGAGATGCTGGAGCTTGCCTCGGCGGGCTCCAAGGTGATGCAGTCACGCTCGGTCGA
>Ga0302314_10003806_pt1 | contig 27776 bp, 22 predicted proteins | sample III_Palsa_N2_3_FD_200533 | JGI IMG/M metagenome (GOLD analysis project Ga0302314, IMG submission 200533) | Peat permafrost microbial communities from Stordalen Mire near Abisko, Sweden - III_Palsa_N2_3 | ecosystem: Environmental > Terrestrial > Soil > Palsa > Peat permafrost | place: Sweden...
GCCGCTGCGGCCGGCCAGCGCGCCCGCGTCACCGCTCTGACTGCGGGCATCAGCGGGCTCCTGCTCTGTGACGGCCCCTGGGTGGACGCCGTCGCGAGGCATACCGCTGCCGTGGCTGCGGCGCAGCAGTTGGGCGACCAGCTCAGCGAGGTCAACGCGCTCTGCGACCTGGGATCTGTGCGGCGACTGACTCATGACTACCAAAGCGCAGTGCGGGCCTACGAGAACGCGTTGGAGATATCTCGCGCTCTTGGCGACCGGCCCGGCGAGGCCAACGCGCTCTCAGGCCTTGGGGGCGTGCTTCACGTGATGAATGACCACCAGGCCGCCGCGCTGGCCCAGGAACAGGCACTGAATATTTGTGGTGAGCTGGGCGACCGATTCGGCCAAGGCAAGATCCTCAATGCCCTGGGACAAACCCGGTACATGTGCGGTGACTACCCGGCCGCGGCCCAAGCCCAGCAGGAGGCGCTCGGGATCTGCCGTGAGTCGGATGACCGGCTCGGCCAAGCCAGGGCCCTGATGTGCCTGGCGGAAGTCCTGCTGATGACCGGTGAGTATCCGGCCGCGCTGCTGGCTGTAAAGGAGTCGCTGAGGATCAACCGCGAGCTGGGCGACCGGCTCGGCCAGGCCCAGGCCCTCCTGTGCCTGGCGGACGTGCAACTGCGAACGCGTGCATATCCTGCCGCTGCGCAGGCGCTCGAGGAGACGCTGAGCATCAGCCGCGACCTCGGCAATCGGCTCGGCCAGGCCAATACCCTGATCCTGCTGGGGGGCCTCCGGCAGCAGACCGGTGACTACCCGGGGGCGCTGTCCGACCTCGAGGAGTCGCTCCGCATTGCCCTCGAAATAGGCTACCCGGTCGGCCGTGGAAACGCCCTCCTGCACCTTGGGAGCGTGCGGCGGCTGACGGGTGATCACCTGCGAGCGGCACAGGAACTGGACCAGGCACTGGACATCTACCGTGGAACGGACGACAGGTCCGGCGCGGCCGAGGCGCTTAACGAGCGCGGGGCACTCCATCGAGTCTGCGCTGAGCCCGCTGCGGCGCGCGACTGCCACCAGCGGTCCTTGGAGCTGTCGCGCGAGATCGCCAGTCCCTGGGACGAAGCGCACGCGCTGGCCGGCCTGGGCCGCTGCGCCCTGGCCGAGGACGACGCCCAGCGGGGCGAGGCCCTGCTGCGGCAGGCATTGGAGATCTTCCAGCGTATGAGAGCACCCGAGGCTCAGGACGTGCTGTCCGAACTGAACGCCCTCACCCGCCCGAGGCCAGCACGGTAGGCGGCGCAACCCAGAGAACGGCGCAGGCCCACCACCGCTCGACGGGGACGTCGAGGGGCGGCGGGCCAGGCGATGTGATCGTGCTTCCGATCGTCGGCGCCGGGGACCTCGCCCAGCACCGACAAGGTTGCCGGAGTGCCGGGCTGCGTCAGCTCGTGCCGTGCACGGCCTCCAGGATTACCTTGGTGACAGTGCCGGGGTTGCTGACCATGGACAGGTGCGGGGCCTTGACCTCGGTGATGTGGGCGCCGGCGGCCTGAGCCATGGCGAGCTGTTCGGCCGGCGGGATGGCGTGGTCCTCGGTGCCGACGACCGCCCACGAGGGGATGGTCTTCCACGCCGGGACACCGGACGCCTCGGTGAGTGCCGCGGTGGTCAACGGCCGCTGGACGGCGCCCAGCTGAGCTGCTTCCTTGGCGGGCAGGCCGTTGGCCATGCAGCTGGCGAACACGCTCTGCTTGATGTAAGCGTCCTCCGCGCCCGCCGGGGCGCCGGGGTAGGGGACCAGGGTGAGGTTGGCGTCGTTGGTGACGCAGGATCCCGGGACGGTGGTGACCAACTGCCCGATGGTCTGCCCCTGGTTGGGAGCGAACGCGTCGATGTAGACCAATGCCTTGACGTTCGCGTCCCCGGTGGCGGCGTTGGTGATGACGGCACCCCCGTAGGAGTGGCCGACGAGGATGATCGGGCCGGAGATGGTGTCCAGGAAGTCCCGGATCGAGGTGGAGTCGGTCGACAGCCCCTCCAGCGGGTTCGGCGGCACATAGACGGTGTACCCGTCGGCCTGCAGTCGGCTGACCACCGCAGCCCAGCTCGAACTGTCGCCCCACGCGCCGTGGACCAGGACGATGCTGGGCTTGACCGCGGTGTTTGCGGTGTTCGCGGTGGCCACGGCCGCCGCGGGGCTGCTCGTGCTGGCGAACGCGGCCTGGCTGGCCGGAACAGCGATCGCGGCAGCGGCCAGGGCGACGGCTATGGCCGTCACCCGCAGCTTCGGCCGATTCGTCGACATGATGCGCATCAGTTGTCTCCTTGTCGTGTGCTGCGTCGTCGTGTGCTGCTCTGTGGACCGCCCGGCCTGGGCGGCACAGGGTGGGCTAACCGGCGTTGACGGCGACGGCCTCAGCCGCCTTCTTGATCAGCTGCGCCGTCTCATCCGGGTGGGAGACCATGGCGACATGGCTGGACGCGACCTCCACGGTGACCGCGTCCATACGCCGCGCAAACAGCCGCTGAGCGTCCGCCGGGATCGCCTGGTCCTGGGTGGCGACCAGGTACCAGGAGGGCAGGTGCGTCCAGGCCGGGTCGCCCATCACGTCACCGAACGTGGATCCGGCCAGCGGCTGCTGGGCGGCGTGCATGACCCTGGCCCTGACCGGGTCGACGTCGGCGGCGAAGTGGTTGACGTAGTCGTCCTCCGGCAGCCAGCCGAGGCCCTGCTTGTCGATGAACTGGTTTGCCACAGCCGGGGGCACAGGCCCCTGCGACAGCAGCCCGCCCAGGGACTCACCCTGGTCGATCGCGAACGCGGCAACATAGACCAGAGCCGCCACATTCGGCGCATCGGCGCCGAGCGCCGTGATGATCTGGCCCCCGTAGGAGTGGCCCACGACGACCGTCGGGCCGTCCTGCAACTCCAGAACCTGCCGCAGCCGGGCGACGTCGGCGGCCAGCGCGGTCATCGGGAACTGCGGCGCGGTCACGTGGTAGCCGTCGGCCTGCAGACGCTCGATGACGCCGCTCCAGCAGGAACCGTCCGCCCACGCGCCGTGGACGAGAACGATGTTGGGTCGAACACTCATCTTCGTAAGTCCTCCCTGGTAGGAACCCTGTGATCCCCATGCTCGGGTGCTCCGCTACGGCAGCGGAATCCGCAGAATGACTGCGCTCATCCAGCGGAGCGAGGGCAGTCAGACAGCTGATCCCTCGGCTGCGTTAAGCAGCCGGGAGCAGTGCTGAGCGCACCTGGGCTCTGACCCGGCCAGGCACTGTCGTTCCGCGGGGTTCTCGTCGGCCCGGCGTGGTCGCGGCGGCGGCGCTGGACCACCCCACGCGCTTCTCCCCCGTCGGCGGCCTCGCGGTGGACTCGCGCCGTAGCGCTCCGCCGGCCGCGCAGACCCGGTAGCTGGCGAAACAGGTGTCCGCCTGAACAACGATCCACGTGCGAAAGTCCAGGCAACCCGCAGTGAGATGACCGATGCGGGCCAGCAGCCGCCTGGGCCAGACTCACGGTCAAGGGGAACACAGGCCGACAGGCACCGGTAAACCGAACTGCTTCCCGAAGCCCCTGCACAGCGTGAGGACGTGACCATGCCTTGATCACCACCACCGACAACATCCTCGGCCAGCTGAGAGCCCTGGCACTCGTCAGCGGCACTGAGCCTGATCCCCCGCGGCGCCCAGCCACCGTCTCTGCCAGCCCCGGGTCGGCTGCGGTTGGCTCGCGCATGGAGTCTCGCAGATGTTCACCGCGACGGCCGTTCCCGGCGTCCCGGCCAGCGAATGGCAAGTGTTCGTCGGGAACGTAGGCATCCCCGCTGGGATCGTCGTGTTCCTCTCGCGGTCTTGCCATGTATCAACGAGACCGCCCATGGAATCTAACTTGGCTCCACCACAACGCAGATGGGCTGACCGAACCCAGTGCCGGAACCCGCCGCGCCGTCGGAGCCGCTGAGCCGACCGGTCCCGAGAACGCAGTCGGCCGCCGACACCGCCCCCTCGACGGCGGCACGGCGCCGAACCGCTCCCCGTACCTCCACATGTGAATGGAATCCAGTCGTGGACAACAGTCGTCGTCTTCCCTCCCTCGACCTCTGGCAGTGGCAGACCCGCGCCGCCTGCAGGGGCATGCCCACCGAGAACTTCTTCTCGCCGACCGGCGAGCGCGGGCCCGTCCGGCGACGGCGCGAAAAGCACGCCCGCAGGATCTGCCGGAGCTGCGCCGTGGTGGACCAGTGCGCCGCCTTCGCCGACAGAACCGGTCAGCCCTACGGTGTGTGGGGTGGACTGACTGCGCGCCAGCGAGCGATAGCAGCCAGCGTCCCGGACGCGCCATGAGTGCCACCGCCCCGACCACGGCGGCAACGACTCCACAGCCCTGGACCTGCATCACCTTGACGACCACGGCACAGCGGGCGCCCGGCGGCCTCGTCCTGCACGTGAGCGGAGAACTTGACCTCGACTCCGCTCCAGCCCTCGAAGCCGCTGCCCTCGCCCACCTCGGCGCCTTGCCCTCAGTGCTCACCCTCGACCTGAGCCGAATCGCCTTCATCGACTGCGCGGGACTCGGAGCCCTGCTGCGGATCAGCGTCCACGCCTCATGCTCACGCACCGCCCTGCTCCTGGGCCCGCTCAGCCCATCCGTGGCCCGCCTCATCGCCCTGACCGGGGATCCCTTCCACCCCCGGCCGAGCCGCCCGACGGCCCCCGCGCCAGCAGCCCCCACCCGGGAAGCGGCAAGCGTTCCGGCGCGAACCCAACCCTCCTCGAAATTCTCCTCGGGCAAACACTGAGGCGGAGGATCGTTTTGAATGCGCGGGCATAAACCGCCCTGGGTCACAGCATCCACACCGCGCTTCGACTCAACACGGCTGAGAACCTTCCGGCACCCGCGCGAAACCTGCGCCTCGGTCCCCTCCTACTGCTTTTGCCGCCATCGGGCGCAGACGGCTTGCGTAAGACGGGCCACGACCAGGCGGAGCCGAGGCTCGCCCCCTCATCAGACCACAGACATGCCACTGAACCGCATGTTCACCCAGGCCAGCCCCTCGCGAGGGGCACAGACATCGATTTCCTGGGCAAAGACCTCTACCCAGATCCATGCCGATATGCCCTGAATTTATGTTCACTGCTGGTCAGGACAGCGGTCCTGCCCGACCGTGCCCAAGCCTCGTGACGTCCGGGCGGCGCGGGAGCGCACCTCTGCCCGCACGTGCAGGATCGTGTGGACGCGCGGGGCGCCGTAGGTTCCGTGCGACTGGGCGTGGACGGCGCCGATCTCCTGGGTCAGCTCCAGATCTCGGGCCCGGCGCGGGCCGACGACGGGGCTGCGGCGGGCGTAGAAGGCGGTCCGGGAGACCTTCAGGAGCTCACACGCGCGTTTCACGTTGTGGCCCTGCTGCTTCTCCGCCTCGATGAACGGGTGCACGTTCACCGGGTCCCCGCTGCGAAGAAAGCTGTCGCGCACCGCAGGATCTCCACGTCCTCGCGCAGGCGGCGGTTCTCCCGCCGCAGTGCCGCCAGCTCCTCCTGCTCGTCGCTGGTCAGCCCTTCACGTTCACCGGCGTCGACCTCGGCCTGCTTGACCCAGTCCCGCACCGCGGTCTCGGTCAGGTCGAAGTCCTTGGCCACCTGACCGACGGTGCGGTCCCCGCGCCGGCAGCCCTCGACGATGTCGGCCTTGAACTGCGGCGTGAACGACCGCCACGGCCGAGGCTTCTTCTTCCCCATGCCTTCCATGATGGACATCCCTCCGGGGCCGTGACCCCTAATGGGGCTTGTCGGGTCGGTGCGTGAGACTCGATGAGTGGCCGCCAGCAGGTGAGCACTGGTAACCCCGGAGCCCTCGTGGGCTCTGAGATCAGACCGTGCCCCCGCTGGTCGGCCGGAAGGCCCGACTGCTGATGGGATGGCGTGCCCGCCGGGGCTGTGGCGGCGTGAGCACTGGATCCATTAGGGCGCGAGCTGTGCCTTCCGCAGGCCACACGCACATGTCCATCAAAAGGTTGGAGAAGCTGGTGCTGTTCGTCGGCGACGACTGGGCTGAAGACCACCACGATGTCGAGGTCCAGGACGAGTCGGGCCGCAGGCTCACCACGGCTCGACTGCTGGAGGGCGTCGAGGGAATCGCGAAGCCGCACGCCCTGCTCGCTCGGCACGGCGGAGAGGACCTGAAACCTGAGCGGGTGGTGGTCGGGATCGAGACCGACCGTGGCCCGTGGGTGCAGGCTCTGCTCGCGGCCGGCTACAGGGTCTACGCGGTCAACCCCCGCCAGGCGGCCCGGTTCAAGGAGCGCTACGCGACCTCCGGCGCGAAGAGCGACCGCGGTGACGCTCACGCACTGGCGGACATGGTCCGCATCGACGCCGCCCAGCTGCGGCCCATCGCCGGGGACAGCGAGCAGGCCCAGGCCGTCAAGGTCGTCGCCCGCGCCCACCAGACGCTGATCTGGGAACGCACCCGTACCTTCCAACGGCTCCGGAACACCCTGCGCGAGTACTTCCCCGGAGCGCTCACCGCCTACGCAGACCTGGAACTGACCAGCACCGATGCCCTGGAGCTGCTGATCAAGGCCCCCACTGGTCCATGCCTAGCTACCAGCCTTGCATCCATGACGAGTTAAGGGTAGCCGCGTAGTCTGACGCGAGCCAAGGTGATCAACTAGGCAACTTCATAGACAGTCTGAATCTAAGTCAGTAATCTTTCACACTATGGGACTTGAAGTGATCGCCAACGCCGTGAAGGTCGATGATGGGGTCAAGTACCTCTCCATGTACACCCTCAAGAAGTACGCAGCCCCACATCGAGACCGACTCAGTCGGGATCTATGCACCGAGATCAGCGCAATGTTGGACAAGGCGGGCCTAATAACCCTTCCGAAGGTCCTCCCGACCTACGAAAATCACTGGGTGTTCGTCATCGAGAAGGGCACCGCCCTTGGCCAGGCAGTCACTCTGGCCACAAGGGTCGTCGGTATCAGCAAACTGGGAGCCCCGACTCCGGCTGGCATCCACCAGGAGTATCCGACTCTGACGGCGCAGGTCGGATAGAGATCGTCGTCATGAGCACGGCGGGGGTTCCGCGATCTTGCGTGCCCCCGAAGTGCCCCCACGGGCGGAGTCGAGCGGTAGGCCACAGTGAAGGCGAGGCCCATTCGATCACGTGGAGCACCTCTCCAATCAGAGCAAACACGCACATCAGAGCCCATTTCTCGCGATCACCGGACCGTGCTTCCCAAGATCAGAGCGCGAGTTCGATTCTCGTCACCCGCTCCACAGGAAAGCCCCAGGTCAGCGGCCTGGGGCTTCCTTGTTGTCTAGACCGTTTCCGAGAACCGCACCACATGGCCGCGGCCGCCGGTCTCGCGGACACCTTTGCGCATACTGCAGTATGCTTGGCTCATGTCTGCCACTACGCGCATCACGGTCACCCTGCCCTCCGAGCAGGTGGCCGAGCTCAGGAAGCTGACCGACAATGTCTCCGGCTACGTGGCGGAAGCAGTGGCTCGGCAGATCCGGCATCAGCTGCTCGGTGATGATCTGCGACGCCATCAGGAGGAGCATGGGGCCTTCACTGACGAGGAGTTGACGGAGGCACGGGCAAAGATCCTCGGTGGTGCTGCTCGCGCTGAGCGCACCGATGCCGCGTGAGCGCAAAGGTGGAGACTGTCGTCCTGGATTCAGAAGGGCTGTCGTCCTGGATCGCACAGGACCGGCAGCTCCTTGCGATGCTTCAGGTCTTCCATGACAGGGGAGCTGATCTCGTCGTGGGAGCCAACACGATCGTGGAGGTCAGCCATGCGAAGGTGAATCTCCATCGTTTGAACTGGGCATTGTCCAGGATCAAAGTCGAGCCGGTCACCGAGCAGGCGGCAAAGGCATCGGCGGAGCTGCTCAGGGCAGCAGGACTGCACGGCCACAAGTACGCCATCGACGCAACCGTTGCGGAGGCTGCTCTTCGCCAGCCCGGGCCGGTGGCGATGCTGACGTCTGACGTCGACGACATGGCCAAACTGTGCGGCAAGCAAGTGCGGCTCATCGGTCTCTGAGTCTTGCGGGTACTCGCCCGCACCATTCGCGCACCAGTAGGAGCGGTACGCACGGGCCAGCAGTGGTCGGAGCAGAGCCTCGTTCGGCGGCACCTATCCAGCAGTACATCGCGCTGACCTGGGAAGACGTCGCCGGAAACGGGGGGCTTCCCAAGTTCAGAGCCCGAGTTCGATTCTCGTCACCCGCTCGGCAAAACACCAGGTCCGAAGCCAGCGAGCAGACCTTCCTCGCCGAGCCCTGGTGCGGCAGGATCAACGTATGACGTCGCAGAAGGAAAATGCCGCGTAGGCCCCCGCGCGCACTTCGAGCTGGGCTTCCTGACCTCCGAAGCCGCGATTCCACCAGCACATTGTTCGTCAGCAACTGCTCCGGGCCAGGGGCATGTTCCGCTGTACACACCTACCTCCTCGTGGACGGCCTCGACCTGATCGCACATAGCGACAGCAGGGTCGTCGGTCTGCACCCGAGGCAGCTCCTGCGTCCTGGCGGGCCGCTGTACCCGGCAGAGAAGGCTCACCGGGTGCGCGTGGCATCTCTTGACTCGTCCGAACCGGACGCCGGCGGGCTCGACATCCGTGTCCGGCTTCAGGGCGAGACGGTCATCTGGGGCGATCTGATGTACCCGGATCGCGAGTCCCTGGTCACCGAGGAAGTCCGGTTCCATCTCGGGCACTACATCGCGGAGATCGAGCGCGCGTACTCCTGCTGGCACTCCTGCGAAGGGATCCGCCACAGTCGAGCTTCGGCAATCCCGTAACACCCGGTGCAGCCTGTCGAATGCATCCGGCGGTGGGCGCCGGGGCCGGCATCCGGGGTGGCTTCACGACGAATGCCGGAGGTGCGATGCGGTTAAGGGGGATTGCGGTGTTCCGGCTGGGTAGGGGCGCGACGGGGTTCCGAGGCGCCAAGGACGATCCGCTCCCGGGGACCGACCTGCGGGCATTCCGGGCTGTCTGGCACACGGCCGCCCGGATCGCCGACGGGCAGGTGGGCGAGTTCGTCCGGCAGAAGGGCCACCGTCGTCGCGGACCGGGACGGAACACACGTCATCCTGTGCCACGCCCATCTCCCGCTCGTAGCCTTCGCCGGACGAGTTCCGCGGCCCGCCGATCTGGGCGAACGTCTTCGCGGACGCCGGCTTCACAGTGATGTCCGTTCTCCTGCTCAACTCGCCGCTCAGCCAGATGGACACCTCGGACCTGAGCCCTGCCGAACGAACGCAGATCCAGGCCCTGGCGTGCCACCCGACTGACCGCGCTCCCGGTCAGCCCTGTCCACGATCGAGCCCGGCTGCCCACTCCTTGAGCACGGCGAAGTCCTCCGGCAGCAACCCGAGGCTCGGATCGATCCGCAACAGAATGGACGGACCGGGATGGTGTGCGGCAACCCAGTCGCGGTCCGCGCCGGTGATCTCGTCGTCCAGCCACGCGAAGGGTCGCTCCCCTGCCCGGGAGACGACCTCCGGGGTCTTCCAGAACACCCCGTCCGACAGCTTCGGCCTCGGCGAGGACCAGGCCACGAAGGGAAGTTCGGGAAGCCCCAGCAGCGGTGCGAGGTAGGTGTTGGCCTCGTCCTCCCACGTCGTCGCCCAGACCAGCTCGAAGGGCAGCGCCATGAGCGCGGGGCCGTGCTCCGGGTTGAGCCACACCGGCAGCGGAACCGGCTGACGTTCGGGATGTCCCCATTCGGCGTTCCGAGCCGCCTGCGTTGCCATGCACCCGGGAGTCAGCAGACGATACGCCTGCTAGTCATCGGGTCGATGGTCAGGCATCGCGCCGAACGGGTTCAGCGGACCGTCCACATCGATCATGAGCAACGCAGACCACCCGCAGACCCGGCTCCCGAGTGTCGGCCCTCGACTCTCAGTGTCGGCCCTCGACTCTCAACGGTTCACCTTCGCCTCGGCGGCCTGTAGCCAGCCGAGGTACCACGCGGAGAAGTTGACTCGGGCACCGGGCTTGCCCAAGGGAGTCAATCCCTGGTCGGCAGCTCGATCATCGAACCAGACAGTGCCGCGTTCGGGACCGCTGACCACCAGCCAGTCGAAGGTGCCGCAGCCCTCATGGCACAGGCAAATCGCGCCGACGGTGAACTGGTCGAACAGCAGCTCCCCCTCAGCGTCCCAAGCGTGGAAGGCCCGGCTGTACTCCGCAGGATCGGCGAAGTCACCCACAACTGGCCGCCGCGCGTCGACCTCGGCCCAGGCTGCGGCGATGACCTCCTGCGCGGGAAACGGCTGATGCAACCGGATCGGGTCGGTGTCCTCCCCTGGCTTGCCCCAGCGCCAGACACCGTCCGGGCATTGGAGGGGAGCGATCCCATACGCCGGCCCGGCACCACCGGCACCGACCTGAAGCAGAAAGCCCCGGTAGTCCTCAGGTAGCGGTATCCGGAACTGCTCTTCGGCTTGGCGAAGCTGCGACTCCGTGAGCGGCGGGGCCAACTGGAACCGGTGACCATGATTCCCGCTCCAAGCCCCGAAGACTCCCTTCGCCTCGTCACGGCGCGCGAGAGCCCCGACCCGCTCACGGACCCCGTGCCAATCGATCGCGACCATGCACGGCAGGGTAGGCCAACGGCTCCGCACACCTCGACGGGATTTCGCGCACCAACTGCACTCAACTGCAACTAAAGCAACCTGGTTGAGCGGTTCCTCCGCTGTCAGGTATTGGAAGGCTGGTCGAGCCGGAGGGCGAGATGGATCAGGTCGTCGGCGTAGAGCATGCGGCCACCCGCTCCGGGGAGTGGCGTATGCAGTGGCGTGGACCAGCCGTGGGGGATGGCGTCGAGCCCGTAGACCGCGCCCGCGAGGCCGCCGGTGACGGCGGCGACAGTGTCGGTGTCGCCGCCCAGGTCCACGGCGGTGCGGAGGGCGGCGTCGAAGGAGGTGGTGGTGCGCAGGGCCCAGACGGCGGAGCCGAGGCAGGGCCAGACGGCGCCGTTGAACTCGGTGGCCTGGTCGGGGTGCCAGCCGGGCGCGAGGACGACGGCGTAGCGCTCGCGCTGGTCAGGGTCGACGAGGGGCAGGATGTCGGGCAGAGCGGCGAGGGGGTCGCCGCCGTCCAGGGCGATTCGGACGAGTTCGTGGAAGATCGCGGTGCCTTCCCAGGCGGCGGGGTCTCCGTGGGTGAGGGCGGCGATGCGGCGGGCCGCGTCCATCGTGGTCTGCTGTCCGGCGCGGGCGAAGTAGACGGCGGAAGTGGTGGCGCGCATCAGGGAACCGTTGCCCGCGGCGAGGTGGTTGGTCTGGAAGTGGACGGCGGCGGCCAGGTCCCACGGGTCGCCGCTGGTCAGCACGGCTTCGGTCTGGAGGCCGATGTCCATGGGGTCGGCGGTGGCCCAACGCTGGAAGCGGTCGAATATGTCCGGCAGGTCCAGGCCGTCGCGTTCGAGCAGGGACTCGGCGAGGTGGATGGCCATCTGGGTGTCGTCGGTGGCCTCGCCGGGATCCCAGCTTCCGCCGCCGCACATTTCGTTGTCGGGGTCCGGTTGCGGAAAGCGCGTGGAGAAGGTGCGCTCCCTGCGGAACTCGAAGGGCGCACCCAGCGCGTCACCGACCGCCGAGCCGACCACGGCACCTGTCACCCGCTGGTCACGGTCCATGTGGGCAGCCTAGGGGCGGCGGGCAGGGGATGGCACCGGGTTTCTGACGCAGGCCAATGCTCAGAGCGCGTCGAGTGTGGCGGCCCAGGCGCTGAGTGTGGTGAAGTCGTCCGGTTGCAGGCCGAGGCTCGGGTCGACGCGCTGGAGCAGGCAGCGGCCGGCGTGATGGGCAACTGCCCAGGCCCGGTCCGCGTCGGTGATCTCGTCGTCCACCCAGGCGAACGGACGGCCTGCGGCCCAAGCCAGCAGCGGGCGTGTCTTCCAGTGCAGTGCGCCCAACTCGTCGTCGTCCGGAGGGTCTGGCCAGTCCACCACCGGCAGCTGCGGCAGTCCGAGTCGCGGCGCGACGCACTCGTTGGCGTCGGCCATCCAGGTCGTGGCCCACACCAGGTCGTACGGCAGTGCCGCCAGGAGGGGGCCGAGCGCGGGATTGATTCTGGCCAGGAGCGGGTTGGCGTCGGAGTCGGGTGGTTCTGACGCAGCAGTGTATGTCGGGTACCCGCTCGGAAACTGCTCTGGCGTCGCCCCGAAGGGGATGAGCGGTCCGTCGACGTCGAGGAAGAGCAGTGGGCGCTGCGCTGGACTGGTCACGGCTGCACGGTAGCCGTTCAGGGCTCCACGCGCCGTCGGACGTGGTGATGGAGCCGTCGGGATTGACGCGGAGGAGCCGGAGTGGGGTCATGGCCTTCACGGCGCGTTCGAGAGCGGCTCTTGCCGGTGCTGGATCGGGGGCCTGGGGATCGGGGGCCTGGGATCGGGGGCCTGGGGATCGGTTGTGCGGTGGCCGTTCAGTGGGACGGTGCGCGGTTCTACGTCGTCGGGGTGTGGCCGTCCCTCCAGGACGAAGCCGGCGGCCAGGGCCCGCAAGGCGTCCCCGCCGAGTTCGAGGGGGTGGAACGGCAGGGCATACGACTCCTCGTCCTCCCATCCCGATCGGGGTCGGGGCCCACCGGCTGCTCGCCGAGGGCGCCTCCAAGGTCCGCGCCGGCAACGCCCCCCCCGCGCCAGGGCCACCCTGCGCAACCTCCCCATCGGCCTGATGCGCCAGGCCGGCTGGACCAACATCGCCGCGGCAGCCGACCCCTACCGGTCACGTCCCGACCACGCGACCGCACTCCTCACGATCACCTGCTGAGCACCATCAGCCCTGGGAACAGGGCCGGTCACCGCACAGGCACGATTGGGTCAGCCGAAGTAGCCTTCGAGGTCGGCGATCACGTTGATGCTGCCGCTGTGGTTGTGGATGTAGATGTAGCCGTTGGGGTCGACGGGAACGGTTGCGAGAACGGGGCGGGTTTCTCCGGGGCTGAGGTCGATGTTGGAGGTAGCGGGTACGGTGCCGCCACCGAAGGCGTTGAGCCAGGTGGCGCCGCTGGAGCCGGTACCGGTGAGGTTGACCAGCACTGAGCGGGTGCCGAGGGGGATGCCGTCGGTACCGGCGACCTTGACCGCGATGGTGCTGTCGGTACCCAGCGGCTTGTCTGCGCCGATGTCGTGGCGTGTGTCGAGGATGCGCGTCGGTGTGACCGCGACGTACGGATCGGCCGCGACGGTGCTGCCGTTGGCGGCGGTGGCCGTGGGCTGGGTGGAGTAGTACCCCTGCAGGTCGGCAATCACCTCAAGCGTGCCGGCGCTGTGGTAGATGGCGACGACTCCACCGGCGCAGTTCGGGACCACCAACAGGTTGGACGTCGTCTGATGCGCCCGGTAGTTGAGGCTGGACGCGGTCGGCAGCGGGCCCGAGCCGCATTCGGCAGTGACGTAGCCGCTGGTGGACCCCTCAGTGACGGTGACATTGAGGACTGCGGCGGCGGCGACCCACCCCGCGTTGGGCAGGATGAAGTCCACGGCGCCGGGGCCGAAGGCACCCTTCGCGTTGCCGGTGCCGTTGCGGGTGTCGAGGACGCGTACGGGTGCGAACCCGGCGAAGTCCGAAAGGGTGCCGCTGCCTCCGCTCGCGGGGGTGGTGGTGTAGTAGCCCTGGACGTCGGCGATGAGGTCGACCTGACCGCTCGCGTTGTAGAGGTCGACGTAGCCGTCAGGGCTGACCGGGACGGTGACCAGGTTGGGGTTGATCTGCCCGGCGAGGAAGTTCAGGTTGGAGGCCGTGGGGCGGCGGGTTCCGTCGGCGTAGGCGGTGACGTAACTGCCGGCGGTGGCATGTGCGTCGGTGAGGTTCATCGTCACCGCGGTCACGCCTGTGGCCGGGATTCCGTGGACTCCGGCTACCTTGACCCGGACCACACCGCCTGGGCCGACCGGCTTCCTGGGCGCGCCGGTGCCGTTGCGGGTGTCCAGGATGCGCACTGGGCTCATCGGCACGAACGCGGCGCCAACGGTGACCGGCTTGGTGACGGTGGCGACGCGGCCGTCCGAGTCGGTGACTGTCTGCGTGACGCTGTAGGTGCCGGGCGCCGCGAAGGTGTGGCTGAGGGTACCGGTGGCGCCGTTGAGGGCGACGGGCGCGCTGGTGTCGCCGAAGCTCACTTGGTCGCCGGTGACCGGGTAGGGGCTCTGGGCGGCGAAGGTGAGGGTCGCGCTGTCCGGAGCAGCCGGGGTGGTGCCGGCGTTAATGGTCGAGGTGATGGCCGGTACCGGGTTGACCGGGAGGATCAGGCCGTCGAGGGTGGTCGCGCTGCCCTCACTGGTGGTCACCGTCACGCCGGTGTCGTACGTGGCGGCGGCGTTGCCGGGCTGTGCGGCGTAGGTGTGGCTCACTGAACCGGTGGTCGAGGTCGCAGTGGTTCCGTCGCCGAAGCTGAAGGTGTAGAGCAGCGGGACCGACCACGGATTGCTCACGGCCGCGCTGAAGGTGACCGGGACAAGGGCCGAGACCGGCGTGGGCGTCACACCGTAAGTGGTCATCGACAGCGGAGCCTGGGTCTCGAAGGCACCGCGGTCGTAGGCACCGGATCCGGTCCCGGTGTTGGGGACCAGCGGATCGTCCACGCGGGGATTGCCGTTGTAATCGGCGGCCAACTCGCCGGGGGCGTCCGCGTTGGCCGAGTCGATCAGCGGGGAGTGTTCTTGCAGTACCCCGGCGGCAATGAACGTCAGCTCGGTCTGGTCGAGGTCGTGGGCGCCTTGGGTTGTACCCGCTTTGAAGGCAGCGGCAGTGGTATAGGCAGTGCCCGCCCAGTTGTAGTCGACACCGGAGGAGGTGGGGTTGACCGCGTTGTAGTCGGTGGTGACGCCCGCCGCCGCGGAGGTCGCGTCCACGGAGATCCCGACCGGGGTTCCCGACTGCTGGCAAGGTGCGGAGGAAAGCCTGGAGATGAGCGTGTTCTCGATGGAGCCAGAGGTGCCGTCAGTGAAGCTGACCCCTCCGCAGTCGTCGGCGATGTCGTCGCCGGCCAGGTCGATGTCGGTGGTACCGCCGGCCGAGACGGCCACCCCTTGAGGCGCGCGGAACACGTCGTCCGCGATGGTGATGTCCTGTGCGCCCTCGGTGGTGGCGATCCCCGGGCCACGGGCTTCGATGATGTCCAGGCGGGTGAGGGAGATGTCCGACGACGCTCCGTCGATGCTGATCGCAGGGCTTGGCATGTTGGCTGTGGATTCGCCGTCGCTGATGCCGGAGCTGTTGTAGCTGATGTGCTGCGAATCCGTGATGGCGACTGCGTTGGAGTCTCCGGTCGGGTCCACACTGAGCCCGTTGATGTCGACGTACTGCGCGCCGGTGAGGGTCAGTCCAGGGGTGCCGTTGCTGACGCCCGCTATGGTGACGCCCGGGGAGCGGCCGGAGACGGTGGAGGTGAAGGTGATGGGCGCGTCAGCCGTGCCGACGGAGGTGATCGCGACGGCGGCGTAGTACGACACGTTGGACGGTGTGATGTGGACCGTGTCCCCCGCCACCGCCGCGTTGGCCGCCGGCTGGATCTGACAGAAGGGTTCGGCCTGGGTCCCTGGTCCGGTGTCGCTGCAGTTGGCAGCGGTGTTGTCGACGTACAGGTCGGTACCGGTGTCGGCGGTTGCCGTCCCCGCGCCGATACCGCCGAGCAGCAGGGCGAGGACGGATGAGGCGATGAGCAAAGAACGTCTGCGCGGCATGCGCGTTTTCCCCTCGACCGGCGCGGGCGTCTCGACTGTCTCGTTCCTGGAGCAGCGAAGCCCGCGCACACGGTCTAAGACATGATGATCACGATAGTTGCTCGGGATCCTAGCCGGTGAACGCGCAGGGGAGACGACAAGAATCAAGATCGGTAGGGCCGCGGAGCCACTTCGTTCCCCTCTGGCCTCATTTGGGTGCGGATCCGCTGAGCGGGCTGTTCACCAGGTCCCGAGTGGGCATCGGCTTCGGCAGGGGCTCTGGTGGTGCAGGCGAACTGGCACCGGGTCGGCCTCGGACATCAGGCGCTCCACCCGTTTGCGGCCGCCAGTGGCCCTGGACGGGTTCGGCCAGGCGGGCGGGTCGGCCTGGCCGGGGGGTGAGGCCGCAGGGCGGCGGCGCCGGCGGTAGTAGGCGGAGGATGGGATGTGCGGTTCCCGGATCCAAGGTCCGCACCGGCAAGGTCCATGAGACCGTGCGCCGGCTCCGGTCGCCCCTGGCCGACCAACTGCCCTGATTCGAGGGATTGCTGACGGATCGCAGCGTTCGAGGATCAGGTGGATGATATGTGCACAACAAGGCACCGGGGCGGAGTACGGAGGTTTAAAGTCCTCGGTGTCGGGTGAGATCGGCAAGGGGGCACGACGATGATCGAGTTGGCCAGTGTGATCAGGGATCTCCGGGAGGAGCTACAGCGGGCGATCGTCGCCGCGGAGGGCGAGGCGCTGCGCTTTGAGTTGGGGCCGATCGAGCTGGAGGTGTCGGTCGCCCTGGAGCGAACAGGTCACGCGGGGGCCAAGGTTCGGTTCTGGGTCGTGGAGTCCGGCGCGGACGCGACCGTGGACGCCGCCTCGACCCAGCGCATCAAGCTGGCGTTGCAACCGACCCTGACCGGGTCGAACAACCCGCCGTTCGTCTCCGGCCTCGCCGACGCTCACGAGCGGTGAGCACGGCGACCGGCAGCGGGCCCGAGGTGGCGGGGCCCGACTGGAGGCGGACGGTACAGGTCGTCACCACCGGCCACGCCCATGAGCGGGGGCGCGGGTCGGGCTACCTGGTCACTGCGAGCGTGGTGCTGACGGCCGCGCACGTCGTCCACGGCGCGACCGCGGTTCGGGTGCGGTTCCTCGCCGAGGGCGGCGCCATGCGGGAGTTCACCACCGAAGTGATCCGGATCGACGCCGAGTCCGACATCGCGCTGCTGAAGGTCGCGGACGGCTCGGGCGCAGCCGGGCCGCGGGCCGCCGAGATCACCCCGGTGCGGTTCGCCGGCGTCATGCGACCGGTGGACTGCGAGGCACTGGGATTTCCACGGTTCAAGCTGCGCCATGACCGCAAAGCACCGGGCCTCGGCGATCCGGACCACTTCCGGGACTCCCACCACGCACGCGGTACCACCACACCGTTGTCGAACCTGCTGTCCGGCCAACTGGAGATCACGGTACGCCCTCCGGAGTACGACGACGATCCCGGGCGTTCCCCCTGGGAGGGGATGTCCGGGGCGGCGGTGTGGAGCGGCGGATGCGTGATCGGGGTCATCACCGAGCACCACCGCACCGATGGGCTCGGCCGGCTCACGGCGAGCCCGGTGGACCGCTGGTACGGACGCCTGACCCCCGAGCAGGTGCAGGAGTTCGGCGCTCTGATCGCCCTGCCGGCCGATGCGGCGCCGTTCGAGCAGCCCCCGCCCCCCGAGGGACCGCCCGGACTGCGGGAGGCGGCCGAGTACCTCGCCTCCACCGTGGCCGGGCAGTGGCAGGAGGAAGAGGGGCGGCGGCGGGTGAACGACCCCTTCCCGCTCAAGGTGCGCTTTCGGGCCTCCGCGGGGGTTCCGGCAGCTCGCGGGACCGGCATCCACCGGGACCGCCCCGAGACCGTCCCCTCGCCGCCCGCGCTGACCGGGGAGCTCGATGAGATCGTGGAGGTGTACGCGTCCATCCCCTCCCGTCGGCTGGTGGTGCTCGGTGCGGCCGGGTCGGGCAAGACGGTACTGACCCTGCGTTTCGTCCTCGGCTGGCTGGACCGGCGCAAGCGCGGCGATCCGGTCCCGGTGATCTTCGGCCTGGGTGCCTGGGATCCCACCGCCGACTCGCTGCGCGACTGGATGTGCGGACAACTGGTGCGTGACTACCAGGGTCTCGCGGCGCACTACGCGCACGGCCGGGATCTGGCCGGCGCCCTGGTCGACGAGGGCCGGATCCTGCCCGTTCTCGACGGGTTCGACGAGATAGCCGACGGCTTGCAGGCGGCGGCGCTGCAAGGACTCAACGCGGCAAACCTGGCGCTGCTGCTCACCAGCCGCCCCGACGAGTACAAGAAGGCCGTGACGAGGACCCGCGTGCTCACCGGTGCCGCCGTCATCACGCTGGACGACCTCACCCTGAGCGACCTCGACGCCTACCTGCCCTACGCCAGCCGGCAGGGCGCGGACAGCGACGCGCAGAGCACCGTGTGGGATCCGGTGCTGGCCGCGCTGCGCGAACAGCCCGACAGCCGGGGGTCGAGGAACGTCGCCGCAGCGCTCAGCACACCGTTGATGGTCGCCATGGCGCGGACCGTCTACAGCGACACTCCCGGACACGACCCCGCACAGCTTCTGATGACCACTCAGTTCGCAACCTCGGAAGCCGTTCAGGAACATCTCCTGGCCGCGTTCGTCCCCGCCGCCTACAACCGCCCACCGGTCCGCGTCGTCGACGGCAGCCGGCCCCGGGAGTGGAACCACGAACGTGCCCAGTACTGGCTCGGCTACCTCGCCGCGCACCTGGACCGGCTCAGCGAACAGCACCTCGACAAGGGCGTGAAGCACGACCTGGCCTGGTGGGAACTGGGGACCGCCATGCGCCGTTCCTCGCGCATGCTCGTGGTCGGGTTCCTGTCCGCGCTGGCCTTCGGGGTGACCACCGCGGTCGGGAACATACCCGTCGACCTGGTGGTGACGTCGCGCGGGATCGGGTTCATTCTCGAACGCTCGCTCGTGGTCGGACTGCTGCACGGGCTCGTGGTCGGGCTGGTCTTCGGAACCCTGTACGGAGTCGTCTCCCGAGAGGCGGTGGAGCCGTCACGGGTACGCATTCAGATCTTCGGCCGGGACCGGAAGCGGAAGACGCGGTTCGTCCCAAGACTGAAGATCGGGATCGGGATCGGATCGCTGACCGCCGTCGTGATAGCACTCAACGACAGATTCGTGGTCGGGCCGCTCGGGTTCGCGGACGGGCCCAATGGCAGCTTCCTGACCACGCTCCTGTTCGTGGCTGAAGCCGGGATCGGGTCCGGACTGGCGATGGGGCTGACCGCCTGGCTGGAAACACCCATCGACATCGCATCCGCCATCAGCACCGCTGATCTGCTGAGCACGAACCGCCGGAACGTGATCGTCCAGATGCTCATGTGGCTGGTCGGACTGGGTTTCGCCGCCGGGGTCGCCAACGGGCTCAGCGGGGCGTCCAACGGGACCCTGACCGGGCCGCTGCTCGGGCTCCTGACCGGGCTGGTGTTCGGACTCGTGGGCGCGTTCGGGTGCGGACTCGGCTACGGGCTCAGCCTGACCGCATGGGGTCAGTGGGTGGCCCTGTCCCGTATCTGGCTTCCGCTGACCGGGCGCCTGCCCTGGGCACTGATCGCCTTCCTGGACGACGCCTGTCGGCGCGGCGTACTGCGCCAGGCCGGCGCGGTCTACCAGTTTCGTCACGCCCAGCTCCAGGAACACCTCACCCGCGCTTTTCGGGCTCGCGTGAGGTGAATCCATTTTCGGCCGACAAGGGGTGGTTCATGCACACGGGGCGTCCTCAGCGAATCAGCACAGGGTGTTCATGGGCGAGCACCGCTCTCGTCTTCGCGATGACGGTCGGCGCGGGGGTCGTCGGAGCCGGGAGCGCGGCAGCCGAGCCGGATTCGCTCACGGTGACCTACTCCTGCTCGTTTCCGCTGATCGGTACCCAGTCCGTGATGATGAGGATCACCGCGGACATACCGGGAACGATCGCGGTCGGTGCGTCCACCCCGCGGTTCGCGGTCCACGCGGTGGCGACGGTGGTGAACCAGTTCGCGGTGCCGGGGCTCGGCCTGATCGGCGTGACGACCGTCCAGGGCACGGCGGACGCGGCGGCCGAGGTGACCGCTCCCCAGGGCTCCATACCCGTCGCTGCGGTCTTCGACCTGGCCAGGACGAAGATCCCGTCGTCCGGTCTGCTCACCCTGGTGTCGAGCACCACAGTGCCCTCGCTCACTTTCGACCGGGCGGGTCCGGCTCGGCTCACCGTCGGCGGCCTCACCCTGCACCTCGCCCCCAAGAACGCGAGCGGCGACCTGATTCCGGGCAACATCACCGTGCCCTGCACCCTCAACTCCGGTCAGGGCAACGTCCTGTCGTCGTTCGAGATCACCGCACCACCCCGCCCGACCACTCCGACGAAGACCGGCCCGACCAAACCGGGGCCCACCCACTCGACAGCCCCCGGACCGACCTCGACGAAGCCCACCGGTCCGCCCACGCCCGGGCCGACCACGCCGGAGCCCACATCCACCCACACGCCCACGCCCACCGTGTCCCCGACGATCGGCCCCACCGGCAGCAGCATCCCCGGGCCGACGCCCACGAGCAGTCCAACCATTGCTGCCGCCAAGGACAAGGGGAGCGATCCCACCCACGGCACGGGGAACCGCGACCTGCTCACAGCGGGCCTGGTCGCGCTGCTCCTGGGCGCGGTCCTCCTGGGAGGCGTCGCCTTCCGCTTCATCCGGCAGCGCAGGACCTGACCCGCCCACCGGTCCCCGGGGTACCGCGCGATGCGGCACGAGCCCTCGTTGTCGACTTCGTGCAGCAGCCCACGCCGGTCGCAGACGACAGCGGACCACAGCAGACGACAGCGGTCCGCTGCCCCCGGTTGACCAGGTGGTGGCGGACCGCTGTCGCTGTCGGACCGGTGGGGTGGGTCAGCCGGAGTAGCCCTCGATGTCGGCGAAGACCTCGATGTCACCGTGGGCGTTCTGGATGGTGATGTAGCCGTTGTCGACCGGGACGGCCGCCAGGACGGGGCGGGTCTGGCCGGGGACCAGGTCGATGTTGGAGGTGCCCGGTGCGGTGCCCGCGCCGAAAGCGGTCAGGTAGGTGCTGGCAGTGGCCTCGGTGCCGGTGATGTTCACCAGGACCGAGGTGGCTCCGACGGGGATCCCGCCCACCCCGGCGACCTTGACGCGGAGGTCCGCGCCGGGGCCGAGGGGCTTCTTCGGCGCGCCGGTGCCGTAGCGGGTGTCCACGGCGCGGGTCGGGGAGATCGGCACGTACGGGGAGTCCGCGTCATTGCTGTAGTAGCCCTGGACATCGGCGATCAGGTTGACGCTGCCCGCGCTGTTGTAGAGCCGTACCGTCGTCGGGCCGCCCGGTGCCAACGGGACGACCACCAGGTTGGAGGTGGTCTGCCCGGGAGCGAAGTTGAGGTTCGAGGCGGTCGGCCGAGCACCCGTGCCGGGGTAGACGGTGACATAACTACTGGCCGTGGCCCCGGTCTCGGTGACGTTCAGGACCACGTCGTCGGCGGCCGCGTAGGACGGGGGCAGGGTCAGCGTGATCACGCCGCCCGGACCGACCGGCTTCTTGGCCGCGCCGGTTCCGTAGCGGGTGTCCAGGACCCTGGTCGGCCCGGAGGCCGTGAAGCCGGACTGGACCGCCGACGCACTGTCCTGGCTGGTGTAGTAGCCCTGCACGTCGGCGAACAACTCGACGTCACCGGCGGAGTTCCACAGGTCCACGTATCCGTCCTGGCCGACCGGGACGGTGATCAGGTTGGGGTTGGTCTGTCCGGGACCGAAGTTGAGGGCGGAGGCCTTCGGGCGGGTACTGCCGTCGGCGTAGGCGGTGACGTAGCCGTTCGCGGTGGCGCCGGTGTCGGTGACGTTCATGGTCACCGCCGAGACGTTCGACGGAATCCCTTCCACACCGGCGACCTTGACCCGGACCAGCCCGGCCGGACCGACCGGCTTCTTGGCCGCGCCGGTGCCGTAGCGGGTGTCCAGCACACGCTGCGGGGTGATGCCGACGAACGCCAACCCGACGGTGACCTGCGCGGTCGCGGTCTCGGTCCGGCCACCGGCGTCAGTGACGGTGTCGGTGACCGTGTAGCTGCCCGGCGCGGCATAGGTGTGGTTCAACTCGGTCTCGTTGCCCGCGAACTGCGCCGTAGGCGACTTGTCACCGTAGTTCACCACGTTGTTGGTGATCGGCCACGGACTGGTCGAGGGGAACGAGAACGACGCCGAGTCCGGCTGCATGTCGCTGGTCGAGTCGGTGACGGCGGGCACCAGCGGCCCGGGCGCGTTCACGTTGACCGCGTTGTACGCGGTCGCGGTACGGGTGGTGCCGTCGGGCAGGTACGCGGTCGCCGCAACGGTGTAGGCGTGTCCGATTGTCGCGTAGGTCCACGTCGCCGAGGGCTCCGCCGAGTTCAGCGGCCACCCGGCGTCGTCGCCGGGATTGAAGCCGTAGGTCACGCCCTGGGTGTTCCAGGGGTTGCTGACCACCGTGGTCAGCGTGGTCTTGAGCGGAGCGGGCCCCTCGTCGGGGGTCGCCGAGACGTCGCTGAGGGTCAGCGGGTTCTCGAACTCGAAGGCTCCCCGGTCCACATAGCCGTCACCGGTTCCGGTGTTCGCGACCAGCGGGTCATCCACCCGCGGGTTGCCCTGCAGGTCGGTGGCCGGCTCGTCCGGAGCGTTGGCGTCGCCCGAGTCGATGGTCGGCGCTCCCTCCTGCACGAGGTTCCCCGAGACGTCCCCGCCGAGGTCGTGCACGCCCTGCCCGGTGGCGGCGGTGAAGGTCGCGGGGCTGGCGTACGCGTCACCGGCCCAGACATAGTCCGATCCGTAGGGGTCCGCGTGAACGTCGTTGTAGTCGCTCTGGACGTTGGGCGCGGCCTGGGCATCGACGTTGATCTCCGCGCTCGTTCCCCGCCCCTTGCAGAAACCGCTGCTGTCGGGCGACTCCCCCGAGCCCTCGGCGACGACATTCTCGATGGATCCGCTCGACGCCCCGGTGATGTCGACGGCGGAGCCACAGGCTCCGGAGATGCTGTCCGCGGTGACCGTGACCCCGCTGACGTCGTCGGCCTCGATCCCGCCCAGTCCTGATACCTCCAGGTCGTCGTCGGTGATCACCAGGCCGCTCGCGCCGGGCTGGGCGTCGATGGCCCAGCCCGGGTTCTGCGTGAACCTGTCCTTCGAGAGGGTGACGTCCGACGAGGCCCCGTCGATGAGTGCGGTACCCGACGACGTGGTCACCGGCAATTCACCGGTGCTGTAGATGGTTGCCTGGTCGTAGCTGATGTGGCTGGACCCGAGCACCTGGAGTGCCGACCGGTTGAGACCCACGGCACTGATGTCCGCGAAGGATACGTACTGGGCCCCGGAGACGGTGATCGCCACGCTGGAGCCGGTGGGGACCCCCTTCACCAGCGGCTCCGTCACCCCCGCGTAGTTCGCGGATGGCTCGCCCACGAACGTGATGGGCGCGTCAGCGGTTCCGGAGCGGCTCATCGTGAACGGCGCGTAGGCCGCCAAGGTCGCGGCTATGTGGACGGTCTGGCCCGGTTCGACCGCGTTCGCGGCGGCCTGGATCGTGCAGAACGGGCTCACCAGTGTTCCGGAACCGGCGTCCGAGCAGTTCCCTGCCCCGTTGACGTACAGATCCGTCACCGGCGGAGCGGTGGCGTGGGCTGCGGCGGTGGTGCCGATGGTGCCCGCGAGCAGCGCGAACGTCGCTGCGGCGACACGTGAGTGCCTTCGTGACATGTAGGTCTGTCCCCCAGGCCGGGGGGGCGGCACCCCCGCCCGCACCGGCCGATGATTCTCCTGGCTGCAGTGTTGCCAGTCATGTTAGGGCCACTCAATGCAGTGCCGATACAGCGGGTGGACGGTTCATGAGCGCTCGTGCTCGGCGGCGGCCCGGACGGTGCTCAGGATGGCGTCGATGTCGCCGCTCTTGTCGACGAAGGCGAAAGCCCCCGCGGCCAGGGACGCCTCGCGCAGGCCCCCCCCGCTCGCTCATGGCCACGACCGCACAACCGTGCCTGCGGCTCAGGCTGCGGACCAGGTCCAGCCCCGTGCGGGGGTCCGGAAGGAGCAGGTCCACCAGAGCGACCGAGGGGTCGGTACGGTCGGCCGTCGCCAGCGCCTCCCCGGCGTCAGCGGCTTCGGCCACGATGGTCAGATCGCTCTCCAGGATGATCGTCTGGTGGAGGGCAGCCCGTACCCGGACGTCACGGTCCACCAGCAGCAGCCGGATCGGGTGGCAGGCGCTCTCGGGGTGAGGCGAGCTGCCGGCGGAGGAAGGACCATCGCCCTCGCCGGGCGTTTCGAGGGGGAATCCGGAACGGGCCATACCGTCAATCCTGACAGCGGGCTCCGATGCCCGGCATCGGCCGTTTGACGGCATTCCACGGCCGGGACGCCAGGGCCGACCGGGGCGCCAGGGCCGACCGGGGCCCGGTTCACGGGGCTGGTCGCGGGCCCTGCGCCGTCGTCGCTCACCACGATCCGCAGCGCGCCTGCCTCGGCGGTGACGTCGACCGCCGCGTGCTGGGCACGGGCGTGCTTGACCACGTTGTTGAGGGCTTCCGACGCGATGCGGTAGAGGTGCTCCTCGACTCCGCTCCCGAGGTCCAGCCGCCGTTCGGGCCCGTCCACCGTGACCGCCACCTGCTCCCGAGCGGTCAGCGCCGCCCCCTGCTTGCGCAGCGCGGAGACCAGGCCCTCCTCGGCCAGCGCCCCCGGACGCAACTCGAAGATCAGGGCCCGCATCTCCGCCAGGGTGCCCCGGGTCAGTTCGACGAGCTGGGCCACGGACCGGCCCAGCGGCCCGCTGTCGTCCAGGTTCGCCTTGGACATCGCCAGTTGCGCGGCCCTGGCGTGCATGGTCATGGAGAACAGGGCCTGGCTGATCGAGTCGTGCAGCTCCCGGGCGAGCCGGGTGCGCTCCATCGACGCCGCCGGACGGGCGTTGGTCACCGCCACGGCGCACTGGTCGGCGAGGACGTTGTAGAAGGCGCGCTCCTCCGCGTTGGGGTCGGCCGCCCCTGGGGGCCGGTGCACTCCGAACACTCCGAACACCTCCCCGTCCCACGACAGCGGCGCGAAGTAGGAACCCTGCCAGTCCAGGCTCGCCATGGTGGCGGCGAAGACCTTGGTGGCCGGTGCGGCGCCCATGGCCGAGCGGGCGTCGGGTATGAAGACCGGCTTGCCGGTCAGTACGTGGGACCCGCCGGGCATCTCGTCCAGGGTGACCGAGCTGGCGGTCCACGCGCTCATGCTGCGGGCGCGGTCCGGGAACCCGTAACCCCCTGCCACAGCCAGCTTGTGGTCCTCGCCGATCACCACGATTCCGCAGGCGACAGCGGCGGTGCTCTCGACGGCCTGCCGGGCGATGCCCCGAAGGATCTCCTCCACCGTTCCCGCGGCGACGAGTTGGGCCGTGGTCCGCGCCAGTGCCACCGCGGTGCGTTCCCTGGCGCGTCCGCTGCCGAGGTCGCGAAGGATCGTCACCCAGTGGCGGGCGCCGCCGATGTCGGCGGCGACGACGGAACACGTGACCTCCCGACCGGCGGTGTCCGGGCCGCCCACGACACGGCCGCCCACGACACAGCGGAAAGGTGCGGGTGCGTCGTCCGGGTCCCAGGGGAAGCGGCCCGGCGGCGTCGCCTGCCCGTCGAACTCCAGGGTGTCGAGGAGTTCGACGCCGCGCAGCCGGTCCAGCGGTCGGCTCAGCATCCGGCACGCCGCCGGGTTGGCGTGGACGAAGCGGCCATCGGCGTCAACGACCGCGATCCCGTCCTCGACGCCGTCCAGCACTGCCGCCAGCGCGGCCAGGCCCAGCGCGGCCAGGCCCGCGAACCGTTCCGGCTCTCCCGGGGGCGGCGGGGTGGGCATCGCGCCGCCGCCTGACCGACGCCATGCCATCGCGCTCGCGACGCTGCGGGTCAGGACTGTGCCTTGACCGCCGTGGCCACCGGGGTTGGCTGCCGGACGACGCGGCGGGGCCGGGCCGGGGTTCCCAGGGTCGGGTTGGCGACGCTCCAGGCGGCGCCCTTGCAGATCAGTTCTTTGTAGACGGCGGCGAGGCGTCCGGTCAGGGCCGCCCGGACGGCTCGGTCGTCGGCGGTGACGTACTGGATCAGGCCTTCCTTGCGTCCCAGTGAGACGCACTGGTTGAAGTAGCGCGGAGTCGTCTTCGGGAGCTTCCCGCCGGTCAGACGCGCCGCGAGGGAGTCGGCCGCCTGCCATGCCATCGGGATGCCCGACGCGCACGACATCCGCAGCGGCTTGTCGCCGGGGCCCATTGCCATGGCGGCGTCGCCGATGGCGTACACGTCCGGGTGGGAGAGCGAGCGCATGGTCCCGTCGACCACGATCCGGCCTGTGCCGGTGACCTCCAGGGTGGTGGCCCGCGCGATCGGGTGGGTTGCGAAGCCGGTGGTCCACACGGTGACCGCGGCCGGGACGAACTGCCCGTCGGCGGTGGCGAGGCGGTCGGCCTCGACCGCGGTGACATCGGTGCGCTCCAGGACGGTGATGCCGAGTTCGCCGAAGACCTTCCGCAGGTGGCCCCGCCCCTTGGCGGAGAGCCAGTCGCCGAGCCCGCCGTGCGCGGCGAGGGTGACGTCGAGGTCCGGGCGGGCTTCGGCGATCTCGCTCGCGGCCTCCACCCCGGTGAGGCCGCCGCCGACGACGACCACGGGCTCTCCGGCGCCCAGGCCGGCCAGGCGCTCGCGCAGCCGGAGTGCGCCGGGACGGCTCGCGAGCTCGTGGGCGTGCTCGGCGGCGCCGGGGACGCCATGGTCGTTCCAGCCGCTGCCCAGGGCGTACACCAGGCTGTCGTACTCCAACTCCTCCTCCAACTCCTCGGCGCCGTGCGCGGCGAGGACGGCGACGGTTCTGCGGTCGACGTCGACACCGGTCACCTTCGCGAGCTTCAGTTCGACGCCGGTGCCCGCGAACATGTCGCCGAAGGACCGGGACTTGAGGTCCTGGCCGACCGCCACCTGGTGCATCCGGACGCGTTCGACGAAGTCGGGCTCGGCGTTGACGAGGGTGATGGCGACCTCCTCACGCCGCAGTCGCTTGGCGAGGCGCCCGGCGGCGATGGCTCCGGTGTATCCGGCACCGAGGACGATGATGCGGCGCTGCATGTGCTGCATGTGCTCCATGTCGTGACTCCTGTCTCGCGATCTCGCGCTCTCGCGGCTTGAACCGGACAGCCCGCCGTTCCCTGACAGGAAGACGATGTGAAGCACCTCACATCAAGGTCAGAAGCCGGTGGACAGGGGTTCCCCGTGCCCGGTGGCCGCCCACTGCCGGGACGCGCGTTCCAGCTTGTCGGGGTTGACCTGGGTGCGGAATGCGGCGATGCCCTCGGTGGTGATCTCCAGACACAGGACTCCGACGACCCGGCCCTCCAGCACCGCCACGACGGCAGGGGCGCCGTTGGCGGTCGCGAGGTGGATCTGCGGCGAGCCGCCGACCAGGGCGCGTTTGGCTTCGCTGGGCTTGAACAGTCCCCGCATGAACGTCGCGACCGCGAGGGCACCCTCGAACGCCTTGGCTCGGGCCGGGACCTTCCCGCCGCCGTCGCCGATCGCGATGGCGTCCTCGGTGAGCAGCCGCACGAGCGGCTCGGTCCGACCGGTGGTGGCAGCCGCGAGGAACTCCTCGACGATCCGCCTGGCGGCCGCCTCGTCCACCTCGGTGCGGGCCTTGCCGTCAGCGACGTGTTTCCTGGCGCGGTGGAAGATCTGCTGGCTGGCGGCCTCGGTGAGGTCGAGGATCTCGGCGATCTCGCGGTGCGGGTATTCGAAGGCCTCCCGCAGTACGTACACCGCCCGCTCGTTGGGAGACAGGCGCTCCATGAGGACGAGGACGGCGTACGAGACCGATTCACGCTGCTCGGCGGTACCGGCAGGGCCTAGCATGGGGTCCCCCGCGAGGAGCGGCTCCGGGAGCCACTGGCCCACATACGTCTCGCGCCGGACCCTGGCTGAGGAAAGCTGGTTGAGGCACAGGTTCGTGAGGACCTTCGTCAACCAGGCCTCCG
>Ga0302314_10003808_pt1 | contig 27774 bp, 23 predicted proteins | sample III_Palsa_N2_3_FD_200533 | JGI IMG/M metagenome (GOLD analysis project Ga0302314, IMG submission 200533) | Peat permafrost microbial communities from Stordalen Mire near Abisko, Sweden - III_Palsa_N2_3 | ecosystem: Environmental > Terrestrial > Soil > Palsa > Peat permafrost | place: Sweden...
AGCTGGGTGAGGAAGCGGTCCAGCCGGAACGTCTTCTCGTCGACGTCCTCCAGCAGCAGGATGCCGCCGCGCGCGGGCAGCGAGGTCGGCGTGCCGGCCGAGCAGGCCAGCAGGGTCACCGTGCCGCCCAGGGTGAAGCCCTCCGCTGTGCCGGGGACGAGGGCCCTGGCGTCGGGGAAGACGAGTTCCTGGACGGAGCCGGGCGCGAACAGCAGCCGGGCGAGCCCGTCGAAGCCCGACTGGCCGGGGTGGAAACCGCTGATCGCGGGCATCGGCGCGAACAGCGAGGACCAGCCGAGCTTGACCGCCAGCGCCTCGCTCAGCGCGGTGACGTCGGAGAAGCCGAGGACCACCCGGGGCGACGGCGTGCCGATGGCGTCCCAGTCGACCAGCTCCAGGGTCCGCTGGGCACCGTAGCCGCCGCAGGCGTTGAACACCGCGGTGTAGGCGGGGTCGGTGAGGGCGGTGGTGAGGTCCTCGGCGCGGAGCATGTCGTCCCCGGCCAGGTAGTCGCCGGTGGCGCGGGCGGAGGCGAAGACGTCCGGGGAGAGGCCGAGGTCGCGCAGCGACTGCAGGCCGAGTTCCAGGTTGTCCTGGTCGGCCGGGCTGCTGATGGAGATGACGGCGACTCGGTCGCCGGTTCGCAGTGCGGGGGGTCGAACGAAGGAGCGGGGGGTCACGGGTGGATCTCCTTGCGGTAAGTCTGGTGAATTGAGCTTAAGTTGACTGACCGTCAGCTCAGGAAGCCGGCCAGCAGCGCCGAGCGGTCCAGCAGCGAGGTGAGCGAGGCCGTCTCGGAGTCGCTGTGGGCGCCGTGGCCCTCGGGGCCGAGGCCGTCCACGGTCGGGATGCCGGCCGCGCCAGTGGCGTTGGTGTCACCGGCGCCGCCGGAGGTCCCGACCGGCAGGGTGAGCCCCATGCCCCGGGCCAGCGCTATGAGTTCGGCGGTGAGCGGGCTGGCCGGGTCGGGGGCCCAGGCCGGGCGGTAGGAGAGCCGTTCGGTGTGCAGTCGGGCGCCCTTGCGTACCGGTTCCAGGGAGGCGAGCGCGGCGAAGACCTGGCGCTCGGACTCGGCGGTGCGGAACCGCAGTCCCAGCTCGGCGTCCGCCGCTCCGGCGACGACATTGGCCCGGGTGCCGCCGGAGACCGTGCCCACGTTGGCACTTGCCTCCGGGGCCAGGGGCAGCAGTCCGCGCAGCGCGACCAGTTGGTCGACCAGCTCGTCCACGGCGGACACGCCCTGGTCGGCGTCGAGACCGGCGTGGGCGGTGACCCCGTCCACCGACAGCCTGACCCGGGCCACGCCGCGCCGGCCGACCTTCAACCCGCCCCCGGGCAGCGGTGGTTCGAGCCCGAGCACGGCCTCGGCCCCGCGTGCGTGCGCGGCGATCACCGAGCGCCCGTCCGGGCTGCCGATCTCCTCGTCGTTGACGATCACCAGCCGCACCGGGCGGCTCGGGGCGCTGCCCGTCTCGGCCAGCATCCGCATCGCCAGCTCGACCTGGACCAGCGAGCCCTTCATGTCGAAGACGCCGGGACCGGTGGCGGTGTCGCCGTCGGCCGCCAGCCGGAACGGCCGCCCGGCGGTGGTCCCGGCCGGGAACACCGTGTCGCTGTGGGCCACCAGCAGCACGTGCCCGACCGCGTCCGGGGCGCCGGTCCAGTGGCAGACCAGGTGGTCCCCGCCCGGTCCGGCGACGTGCTCCAGCTGTGCCCCGACGGCCCGGTAGCCGCGCTCCAGCTCCCGGTTCAGCTCGGTGATCAGACCGATGTCGCCGGAGGGGGTCTCCATGGCGACCAGCTGCTCCCAGCGGTCCAGCGCCTCGGCGCGCAGCTGCCGGGCCCGCTCGCGCAGGGCGAGGGCCCGGGTCACCCGGGTGCTGGTCGGGTCGATCGCGGTCTCACCCATAGCAGTTCTCCACGGCAGAGGTCACCACGCGGGTCAGTGCCCGGAAGCAGCGGATGGCTTCGTACATCGTGGGGAGGGTGAATCGGACGGTCAGCGGGTCGACCTGGTCGACGCCGGGGATGTAGGCGGCGGCCGGTGCGAGATGCGCGGCGTCGAAGGAGACCTGGTACGTGTAGCCCTCGGTCGGGCCCGTTCCGGCAGCGGGCCACGGCTTGCGGGTCCGCAGCCCCTGGGCGGCGGCTTCGGTGATCCGGGCCGCGCTCAGCTCGGGCGGCAGACAGATCGCCGAATAGCGTTCCACGCAGGTCTTGACCACGCCCATGGCCGCGTCCGGCGCCCAGTCGCGGGCGTCCTGGCAGCACAGGTCGTCGCCGGTGACCAGGACGACCGGGACCGCGTACTCCCGGGCGAGCAGGGCGTTCATCCGGCCCTCGGACGCCGGGCGGCCGTCGATGCGGACCTCGGTGATGGTGTTCGGCAGGTAGGTGTGCGCCAGCACACCCGGCTGTCCGGCGCCGGTGTGGTAGCCGACGAAGGCGACCGCGTCCGGGTTCCGGTCGATGCCCTCCATCATGCCCAGCGGCTTGTGGCTGCCGATGAGCAGCGTGGCGCGCGGGTCGAGCCGGTCCAGCAGCAGGTTGCGCTGGTCGGCGTGGGCCTCGTTGACCAGGATCTCGGTGGCACCGGCTGCTGCGAACCCGGCGACTGCCGCGTTGACGTCGGAGGTGAGGAACCTCCGGTGGTACTCCCAGCGGGGGTGGCCGGGCTCGCAGTCGTCGGGGCAGGTGACTCCGGTCGCGCCCTCCATGTCGGCGGAGATCAGGACCTTCATGCGGCGTTCTCCTTCCACTGCGCGGTGTCGCGCAGTCGTCTGGTCCAGGTGCGCTGGGTGTGCTGAGCCAGGACGTCCTCGTCCACCAGCACCCCGAGTCCGTGGCGGGCGCGCGGGACCGGCACCCGGCCGTCCCGCGCCCGGATCGGCGGGGTGACGATGTCGGTGCGGTAGTACTTGTCGGAGCCGGACACGTCGGACGGCAGGACGAAGCCGGGCAGGCTGGCCAGCGCCAGGTTGGCGGCCCGGCCGATGCCGAACTCGTGCATGCCGCCGCACCACACCGGCACGCCGGCGTCGAGGCACACGTCGTGCACCTCCCGGGAGGCGCCGAGGCCACCGAGCCGGGACACCTTGATGTTGACGATGTCCGCCGCGCCGAGCCTGAGCGCGGTGTGCAGCACCGCCGTCGAGGTGATCGACTCGTCCAGGCAGACGGGGGTGTCCAGGCGGGCGGCGAGCTCCGCGTGGGAGAGCAGGTCGTTCTTGTCGTACGGCTGCTCGATCATCAGCAGCCCGAGGCCGTCGAGCGCGGCGAGCGTGTCGGCCTGCCCGGGGTCGTACCCGGTGTTGGCGTCCACCTGGAGTGCGACCGCCGGGAACGCGGCCTGCACCGCCTTGACCGGTTCCAGGTCCCAGCCCGGACGGATCTTCAGCTTGACCCGCTGGTAGCCGTCCGCCACATGCTGCTCGACCTGTCGGAGCAGGCCGTCCACCGTGGGTTCGATGCCCAGACTGACGCCGGCGCTGACCAGTTCGGCCGTTCCGCCGAGCTGGTCGGCGAGCACCGCGCGGTGGCGCCGGCCGTAGAGGTCCCAGCAGGCCATGTCGAGACCGGCCCGGGCGAAGTGGTTGTCCGACACCTTCGAGGTGAGCCGGGCCGCGTCGTCCGGGTGCTCCCAGGGCTGCCCCAGCAGCATCGGCGCCAGGTAGTCGCCCAGGACGTACCAGCAGGTCCAGGTGGACTCGCCGCAGTAGAACGGGTCGCTGGGCGAGGCGCACTCGCCCCAGCCGACGCTGCCGTCCTCGGCGGTGACCCGCACCACGATGTGGTCCAGGTGGCTCTTGCGGTGCGAGCTCGTCTCGAAGGCGTGCACGAGATTGAGTCGCACCAGGGAGAGTTCGACCTCCGTGATCGTGATCGGCATGGTTCCTTCAGCTTTCCTGGTGCGAGTGGTGCGAGTGGTGCGAGTGGTGCGAGTAGTACGTGTGCTGCGAGCGGTCGGTGCGGAACCGGTAGGCGGCCAGGCCGCCGCCGATCCGGGCACAGGAGACGGCTACCCGCTCGTCGAGCAGTTCGGTGAACGAGCGGCGCAGCCCGTCGCGCAACTCGGCGGCCGCCGCCACGCCCACCCGGGAGCGGTACCGCTGCCAGTCGTCCGGCAGGACCACCAGCCGGTCGTCGCCCTGGCAGTGGACCTGGCCCGGGGCCCAGTCCGGCTCGGCGGGGACCGGCGCCGAGGGGCCGGCCGGGGTCGGTTCCTCCAGGTCCCAGTCCACGATGAAGCGGTCGGTGGTCTCGCCGGCGTCCGTGCCAAATCCGCCGGTCCCGTACATGGCCGGGACCAGGCCGGTGACCCTGCCCCCCAGCACGTCGAGGTTGAAGTGCGCGTTGCGGGTCTTCAGCGGATCGAAGGCCCAGCGGATCAGCGTGGTGCCCTCGGCCAGGCAGCGGGCCCGCTGCGCCAGTTTGAGCCGGCGGCCGACCTTCCGGCCCTGGTGCTCGCGGGCGACCACCGCCAACTGCGAGTACTGGTAGACGCGGTGGGCCGGAGCGTCCTCCCGGGCCAGGAAACTGTAGGTGAAGCCGACCAGCTCGGCGCCGGTGTAGGCGCCGACGACGATGCCGCTGTTGGCCTGGAGGGCGATCAGCAGCCGGGGGTTGATGCTGCCGTCGTCCGGCCGCAGGCCCATCACGTCGTTGTACAGGTCCACGCAGGAGGCCATCTCGGCCGGCCCGCGGATGTCGCGGACCACCAGGTCGGGACCGGGCGCGGCGGACAGCCGACAGGGTGGTTCTTCGGTGCGCGCACTCATGCGGGCTCCAGGGGGGTCTCGGCGACGGGTCGACCGATCGGGTCGGGCTGCTCCGCCAGGTGGCAGGAGACCAGGCCGCCCGGTGCGGGCTCGCCGGACAGCACCGGCAGTTCGCGTCGGTCGCAGCCGGCCTCGGCCCGGGCCGGGCCGTCGAGTGCGGCCCACAGCGGGCAGCGGGGGTGGAACCGGCAGCCGCCGGGCACGGCGGTGGGGTCCGGCGGCTCGCCCTGGAGCAGCACCGGACGGCCGGGTCGCCCGGCCTCCGGCAGCACCGACAGCAGCGCCCGGGTGTACGGGTGGCGGGGTCTGAGCAGCACCTCCTCGACCGTGCCCACCTCCACGATCCGGCCGAGGTACATCACCGCGACCCGGTCGGCGATGTTCCAGGCCAGGCCGAGGTCATGGCTGACCACCAGGGCGGACAGGCCCAGGCTGTCCCGCAGGTCGAGGATCAGCTTGAGGATCTCGCCGCGCACCGAGGCGTCCAGCGAGGCGACCGGCTCGTCGGCGACGACGACGGACGGGTCCAGCGCCAGCGCTCCGGCGATGACGACGCGCTGCTGCTGGCCGCCGGACATCTCGTGCGGGAAGCGCGCGGTGAACTCCTCGGGCGGGCGCAGCCCGGCCCGGGACAGGGCGCCGTGCACCCGCTCGGTCAGTCCGTCGCGCAGGCCGTGCAGCCTGGGGCCCTCGGCGACGGCGTCGTAGACGCTCTGGCGCGGGTTCAGCGCGCCGCCCGGGTCCTGTAGCACCAGCTGCACCTGCCGCCGGTGGGCCTTGAGCGCGGAGCCGGTGTGGCGCAGCGGCGCGCCACGGTGCAGCACCTGACCGGAGGTCGGCTTGACCAGGCCCACCAGGGCCCGGGCCAGGGTGCTCTTGCCGCAGCCGGACTCGCCGATCAGGGCGACGATCTCGCCCTGGCCGATGGTCAGGTCGACGCCGTCCACGGCGCGGGCGGGCCCGCGCCCGGCCCGCGCCGGGTAGGTGATGTGCAGGTCGCGGACCTCCAGCGCGGGGGCCTCGGCGGCTGCGGGCGAGGGCGCCGCGGGGGTCGTGCTCGGAGCGGTGCTCATACCGCGCCTCCTTCCTTGACGGGCTGGTTCGCGACGGGCTGGTCGGCGACGGGCTGGTCGGCGAGGTTCGCGAACTCCGGCAGTACCCGCAGGCAGGCGGACTCCCGCCGGGGTCCGGCCGGCCACAGGTCGACCTCGCGGGTGCGGCAGGCGGCCACGGCCTCGGGGCAGCGCGGAGCGAAGGAGCAGCCCGCGCCGAGGGAGCCGGGGCTGGGCGGGTCGCCGGGCAGCCCGGTTGGCGCCCGGCGCGAGGACGGGTCGCCGATGGTGGGGAAAGCGCCGGCGAGCGCCCGGGTGTAGGGGTGTCGCGGGTCGGCGAAGACCTGCTCGGAGGGCCCGTGCTCGACCATGCGGCCGGCGTACATCACCGCGAGCCGGTCGCAGGTCTGGGTCAGCACCGACAGGTCGTGGCTGATCATGATGACCGCCACGCCCTGCTCGCGGACCAGGTCGGTGAGCAGTTGCAGGATCTGCGCCTGCACCATGACGTCCAGCGCGGTCGTCGGCTCGTCGGCGATGATCAGGTCCGGACGGCAGGCGAGCGCCATGGCGATCATGATGCGCTGGCGCTGGCCGCCGGAGAACTCGTGCGGGTAGCTGCGCAGCCTGCGGGCGGGAACGCCGACGTTCTCCAGGAGTTCGGCCGCCCGCCTCCGCGCGGCCTTCTCGCCGACCTTCTCGTGCAGCAGGATCGGCTCCATCAGCTGGTCGCCGATGGTGCGCACCGGGTTGAGCGCGCTCATCGCGCCCTGGAACACCACGGAGGCCTCGGACCAGCGCACCGCGCGCAGCCTGCTCCACTTCGCCGTCAGCAGGTCCTCGTCCTGGAACAGCACCTGTCCGGTGACCTTCGCGGACGGCGGGAGCAGCCGGAGCAGGGCCAGCGCCATGGTCGACTTGCCGGAGCCGGACTCGCCGGCCAGGCCGAGGGTCTGGCCGCGTTCGAGGGTGAGGTCCACCCCGCGCACGGCGGGCGACTCGCGCACGCCGGTGCGATAGGAGACCCGCAGGTCCCGTACCTTCAACAGGCTCATCGGCCGTTCACCGCCCGGGGGTTGAGGACGTGCTCGACGGCGCGTCCGGTGAGGGTGAAACCGAGCACGACGATCAGGATGGCCAGGCCCGGCGGGAGCAGGTACCACCAGGCGCCGGCGGTCACCGCGCCGCCGGAGAACGCCGAGTTGATCATCGATCCCCAGGAGACACTGGTCGGGTCGCCGAGCCCGAGGAAGGTCAGCGTCGCCTCGGAGAGGATCGCCGAGGCCACTGTCAGCGTGCTGGACACCAGGATCAGCGGTGTCACGTTGGGCAGCACATGGCGCAGCATCACCTGGGTGTTGCCGGCGCCGAGGGCCCTGGCCCGCTCGATGAACGGCCGGGCCTCCACACTCAGCGTCTGCGCCCGGACCAGGCGGGCCGTGGACGCCCACGAGGTGACGCCGATGGCCACCGTGATCGAGGCGGTGCCCTGGCCCATCACCGCGGCCAGGGACATGGCCAGCGGCAGCCCGGGCAGGGCGATGAACCAGTCGGTCAGGTGCATCAGGCCCTTGCCGATCCAGCCGCCGTAGTGGCCGGCCAGCAGGCCGACGGAACTGCCGAGGAGCATGGTCAGCGCGGTGGCCATGATGCCGATCGACAGCGAGGAGCGGGCTCCCCAGATGACCAGCAGCAGGATCGACCGCCCGGCCTGGTCGGTGCCCAGCGGGTAGCCCCCGCTCGGCGGGGCCAGTGTGGGGCCGTTCACCATGACCACGTTCAGCTGGTCGTTGCCGATGAACAGCGGTGCGCACAGGGCGAGTCCGGCGACCACCAGCAGGATGCCCAGGCCGACCAGCCCGGACGGCCGGGCCGCGAAGGCGCGGACGAAACGGCGCAGCGCGTGCTGCCGCGGCGGGGCGGGGGTCGCCCCGGGACGGCTCACGGGTTCGGTTGCGGTCGAGGTCACTGGGCACGCACCCGGGGGTCGAGGATGCGGTACGCCACGTCCGCGAGGAGGTTCATGATGATCACCGATGCGCTGAAGACGATGAAGGTGCCCTCCAGCAGCGGCAGGTCGGGCACCTGGAGGGCCTGGTAGCTGAGGTAGCCGAGTCCGGGCCAGGAGAAGACGGTCTCCACCGTGATCGCCCCGCTGACGACGCCGCCGAGCTGGAGGAAGATCATGGTGACCGAGGGCAGCAGGGCGTTGGGCACCGCGTGCCGACGGCGGACCTGGTCGTCCGTCAGGCCCTTGGCCCGGGCGGTCAGCAGGTAGGGGCTGCCGAGTTCGTCGATGATGGACGACCGCATGATCGCCACGTACTGGGCGAAGATCACCAGGACCATGGTCAGGCACGGCAGGATCAGGTGCTTGCCCACGTTCAGGACGTAGGGCAGGCCGCTGGCCACTCCGGGGTCCACCATGCCGCCGGCGGGCAGGAACCCGGAGAGGGGGCCCACTCCGACGGCGAACATGATCAGCAGGATCATGCCCAGCCAGAAGGTCGGGACCGACCACAGGCCGAGCGAGACGCTCGACGCGAGCTTGTCGAACAGGCTGCCGTGCCGCCACCCCGACCGGATGCCGAGCCACAGGCCCAGCAGCACGGAGATGACCGTGGCGGTTCCCATCAGCAGCACCGTCGGCCACAGCCGTTCGGCGATCAGCGAGGTCACCGACTGCTGGAACTGCCAGGAGGTGCCCAGGTTCCCGGTGAACACGTTGCCGACGAAGGTGGCGAAGCGGTGCGGCAGGGACTGGTCCAGTCCCAACTGGTGCCGCAGCTGCGTCATCTGCGCCTGGCTGGTGGGGCGGCCATGGGTCATGGTCGCCACCGGGTTGGACGGGAGCAGGTTGAACAGGACGAAGCCGATGACCAGGGTGACCGCGAAGCTCACCACGGCGGCGAGGATCTTGGTCGCCAGGTAGCGCGGCAGTCCGGTGCTCCACGAGGACGGGCGGGGGGCGCGTTCGGACGCCTCCCCACCCTCCCCGAGGGGATCCGGCGCCACGGTGCTGGTGGTGCCAGTCGCGCTCATGCTCACTCCCGCTCGTCCGCGGTCTTGCGACGCCTCAGCACGACCACGCCGCCGGCCAGCACGACGACCACCAGGACTCCGAGGCCGATCGCCAGGCCGCTGCCCGAGCCGCCGCCCTTGGCCTTGGTGACCGGCGCCGCGTCCAGGTACTGGTTGAAGCTGACCTGCGCGGGGTAGACCCCGCTGCTGTTGGCGCTGCCGACCTCGATGCCGGACACCTGGTCGGTGCGGACCAGGTCCAGCGTGTCGGGGTAGTACAGCACGATGTCACTGTTGGCCTGGTACAGGATCGACTGCATCTGGCCCAGGGTGGCGGCCCGCTGCGCGGTGTCGAACTCGCTCTGCTGGGTGTTGTAGAGGGTGTCGTAGGCGGGGTCGCAGAAGAAGGAGTCGGTGTTGCCGTTGGTGCCGTTGTCCTCGGGCAGCGCGCCGCAGGTCTGGATGCCGAGCAGGTAGGACGGATCGGGACCGCTGCTCCAGCTGTCCATCAGCATGTCCCAGTCGCCCACCGCCAGGTCGCTGTTGAGCTTGGTGCTGCTCATCGAGTCGATCGTCACCTTGATGCCGATCTCCTGCAGCCAGCCCGCGACATAGGTCGATATCTCGGTGTCCGAGGCGGTGTCCGAGTGGATGCCCAGCCGCAGGTCCAACGGCTGCTTGGTCTTCGAGTCGACCCGGATGCCGTCGGCGCCCTTGGTGTAGCCGGCGGTGTCGAGGATCTGGTTGGCCTTGGCCAGGTCGAAGGTGAGCTTCTGCTGGACGGAGGGCGTCCAGGCGAACTGCGGCAGCGAGGGCGGCAGGTAGCCGACGCCGGGCAGGGCCAGGCCGTCCTCGACCTTGGCCACCAGGGCGTCCTTGTCGATGGCGGTGGCGATCGCGGTGCGCACGGCGGGGTCGGTCAGGGCCGGGTTGCCGTTGCCCATGGCCTTGCCGGTACGGGACTTGGCCCCGGCGTTGATCTCCACCGCGTTCCAGAGGTTGCCCACCTCCTGGTCGGTGCCGATACCGGACTGTCCCTTGAGCGACTTGTACTGGGTGGCGTCCACGCCGCCCACATAGTCCAACTGCCCGCTGCGCAGCGCGGCCACGGCGGCGTCCGTGGTCTTGTAGCTCTCCATGACCATGTGGTCGAACTTGGGCGCGCCGAGCACGAAGGACTTGTTGGCGTTGAACTCCGCGTACTGGTCGGTCTGGTACGAGGTCAGCTGCCAGGGGCCGTAGCCGACGATCGGGAAGGAGTTGTTGCGGTACGTCGACAGGTCCGCGACGTGGGACTTCCAGATGTGCTCGGGAACGATCGGAATGCCGTTCACCGGGATGCTCACCGCGAGCATGTTGGCCTGCGGGGTCTTGGTGGTGATGACCAGGGTGGACGCGTTGGGGGCGGTCACCGACTTGAAGTTGCTGACCAGCGAGCCGTTCGCGGTGGCCGCGGTGGGGTTGCTCATGATCAGGTTGAAGGTCCAGGCGGCGTCGGCGGCCGTGATCGGCTGGCCGTCGCTCCACTTCAGGCCCTGGTGGATCTTGAAGGTCCAGGTGAGCTTGTCGGCCGAGGTGGTCCAGGACTGGGCCAGGTACGGCTCGGCCTGGCCGGTCGGGGACATCTGGTCCAGCGTGGGGTAGATCGACCCGAAGACGCTGAGCGAACCGGCGAAGTAGGCGAGGAACGGGTTGAGCGTGTCCACTCCGATGCCGGTCATGGCCACCTTGAGGGTGGTCCCCTGGCTGGTGGCGGCGGCCGCCGCGGGGGCGAAGGTCAGCGAACCGGCGCCGAACAGGGCGGCGGCGGCCAGCGCGGACAGGCCGGAGGCGGACCGGCGGGCGCCCTTCGGGCGGTGGGGGTTGGCGGTGCTGTGTCTCATGGGGGCAGGAACTTCCTGGTGCGGGGTTGACGACCGGCGGGGGAGTGCCGACCGCGGAACCGTGGGGAGCGCTCCCGGGGCTCGGGGCCCGGGGCGCGGTACCGCAGGGGGTGACGGTGCTCAGCTGAGCGGATCGGCCGGCGTGCCCGGGTCGGCGGGCGTGCGCGGATCGCTGCGCAGGTAGGTCTCCAGGACGCGGACGCCGAAGTGCAGGCTGTCCACCAGGACCTGCTCGTCCACACCGTGGACGTACTGCCAGATCGGGAACCCGGGCGGGGTGGTGCCGGGTGCGAAGCCGTAGCCGGGGATGCCCAGCCTGGCGAAGGCCTTTGCGTCGGTGCCGCCGGACATGACGAACGGGAGCACCAACGCCTGCGGGTCGTGCGCCCGGATCGCGGCGGCCATGGCCGCATAGTCCGGGGTGTCGTGGTCGGCGGCGACGGGGGCCGCGAAGCTGGCGAACTCACGGGTCACCTGGTCGCCCAGCAGTCGGTCGACGGTCTCGAAGAACTCGTCCTCGCCGCCGGGCACGATCCGCCCGTCCACCCCGGCCAGCGCTTCGCCGGGGATCACGTTGTGCTTGTAACCGGCCTTCAGCACGGTCGGGTTGAGCGAGTTCGCCAGCGTCGCCTCGACCAGCCGGGCGGCCTCGCCGAGGCGGGCGATGCTCGCCGGGTCGGCCGGGTCCACGGTGAAGCCCAAGCGCTCGGCGAGCCCGTCGAGCAGCGCGCCCACGGTCGGGGTGACCCGCACCGGCCACTGGTGCGAGGCCAGTGCGTCCACCGCGCGGACCAGCCGCGCCACCGCGTTGCCGGGGCTCGGGCGCGAGCCGTGACCGGCCGGACCACGGGCGGTGAGGTTCATCCAGGCGCTGCCGCGCTCGCCGGTGGCGATCGGGTAGAGCCTGCTGCCGTCCGGCAGGTGCACCGAGTACGCGCCGGACTCGCTGATCGCTGCGGTGACGCCGGCGAAGAGTCCGGGATGACGGTCCACCAGGAACTGGGCGCCGAACTCGCCGGTGTCCTCCTCGTCGGCCACGAAGGCCATGACGATGTCGCGCGGGGGCCGGGTGCCGGTGCGGCCGAAGGACCGGGCGACGGCGAGCATCATCGCGTCCATGTCCTTCATGTCCAGCGCGCCGCGGCCGAGGACCGCGCCGTCGCGGACCTCACCGCTGAAGGGGTCGAAGCTCCAGTCGGCGGCCTGGGCGGGGACGACGTCCAGGTGCCCGTGCACGAGCAGGGCCGGCGCGGTCGGATCCGCGCCGGGGATGCGCACCACGGTGCTGGCCCGGCCCGGGGCGGACTCCAGCACCTGGGGATCGAAGCCGGAGTCGGTCAGCACCTCGGCCACCCACTCGGCGGCGGCGCGTTCGCCGCGGGAGTCGCCGCCGCCAAAGTTGCTGGTGTCGAAGCGGATCAGGCGGGAGCAGAACTCGACGACGTCGTCGGTGAGCCGTTGGTCGGCGAGGTGCCGGTCGGCGGGGGTTGCGGGTGATATCTGCGGTGTCAAGTGACAGGCGTCCTTTCCTGGTTCACGGAGTCGGCTCCGGATCGGGCTCCGCGTAGCAGCCGAGCTTCTCGGAGAGCTCCACGCGTCGGCGGTCGCGCCGTCCCGCGCCCTTGGCGCCGGCCGAGGCGAGCGCGGCCAGGATGTGGCCGGTCGCGGCGACCGCCGTGGGCGAGTGGCTGTGCGACTCGCTCCGGGTGTCGACCGCGAGTACGTGCGTGGCGAAGGCGCTGATGGGACTGGAGTAACTGTCCGTCAGAGCGATGACCGTGGCCCCGAGTTCATGGAACTCCTGGGCGACCGCCAGGGTGATCCGGCTGTACCGGCGGAAGTTGTAGGCGATCAGGACGTCGTTCGGGTGGGCGTCGATGATCGCGTTGACGCCCGCGCCCGCGGCCGGCTGGATCAGGCTGACGTCGCGGAGCGTGGTCCGCAGGGCCGCCGCCAGCGTCGAGGCGTAGCCGCTCGACTTGAGATCGCCCAGCACCCAGCGCCGACGCCCGGCCAACACCGAGGCGGCGGCGAGCTCCAGAGCACCGTTGGACAGTAAAGCGCTGAGCGTGCGGGCCAGGTTGTCCTGCTCCTCGGCGGCGATCCGGCGCAGCGCGGCCCGGTCGCCGGGCTCCGTCTCCCGGCTGGTGAACCGCAGGTCCGGCACGGACAGCCGACGGTTCGACTCCCGCCCGGCCCGCGACCGCAGTTCGTCGGTGTCGGCGAACCCGGCCATGGCCAGCAGGTGGTCCAGGTCCGCGGAGGTGACCCCGGCGGCCAGGAGCAGTTGGCTCGGCCGGCGCTCCAGCGACGACGGGTAGTCCTCAGCGATCACCTGGTAGAGCCGAACGGCCGCGTCGCTGCACCGCACGGCTGCGGCGGCCAGCAGTTCGAGAGTCGGGGTCGGTACGAGCGTCGAGGACATTGTGTCCACCTTGTCCGGGTTTACCTGGAGAGATGAGCGGAAGTAGGTGTTCCATGTGTGCTGAGAGTTAAATATGCACGGCGGATCGGTTGATCTAACTGATTGGCGAGTATTACTGTCGCCACATGTCAACGTCAAGGGCTTCCCGCAGTGCCGGAGCGCAAGCGGACGACGGCGGGGCAGAGCCCGCCGACGAGGCGCCGGCGGTCCTGGCGCGCTCCGTGGCGCGGCTCCGCCGCTCCTCCGCACAGACCCTCAGCACCGTGGCCGGCAAGGCCGGGGTCTCCCCGGCCTACCTGTCGCAGATGGAGTCGGGGACCACCAACCCCACCGTGCGGACCCTCGCCCAGATCGCCGGAGCCCTCGACTGCACCGTCGCGGAGCTGTTCGGCGGCGCGACGGAGAGCCCGACCGACGCCGTCTTCCCGCCGCGCTTCGCCCGCGCCCCGCTGCTCGCCACCGTCCTCGGCCACCAGGGCATCTGGGACCTCACCGCCGACGGGAGCTCCCAGTTGACCACCCGCCTGCTGCACGCCGACGTCGGCGACCACGCCGAACCGGTCACCCACAGCGGGGAAGAACTGGTCGTCGTGCTCGCCGGAAGCTGCCGGGTCACGGTGGGTCCCACCGCGCGCACCCTGCGCGCGGGTGACAGCTGCCACTTCGCCGCGTCGGACGAACACCGGTTCACCGACCCCGGCGCCGACCTGCTGATGCTGGTCGTCCTCACCTCGCAGGAGTAATCCACCATGTCAACGGCACCACCGGCGTCCTCCGCCCACCCCACGGCCGACGGGACGTCAGCACCGAAGCCGCTGGCCGGCCTCGCCGTGGCCGCCGGTCCGGAGGCCGCCCCCGAGGTCTGGCCGCTCACCGCCGAGACGGTCGGCGGGGAGCTGCACATCGGCGGCGTCTCCGTCCCCGCGCTCGCCGCGGCCTGCGGCACCCCGCTCTACGTCGTGGACGAGGCCGATTTCCGCCGGCGCGCCCGCGAGTGGCGCGCCTCCGGAGCGGACCGGGTCCACTACGCCTCCAAGGCGTTCCTCTGCGCCGAGACCGTCCGCTGGGTGGACGCCGAAGGGCTCCACCTCGACGTGTGCAGCTACGGCGAGTTCGACCTCGCCGCCGACACCGGCTTCGACCCGGCCCGGATCGTGCTGCACGGCAACAACAAGCCCCCGGCCGAACTCACCTCCGCCGTCCGCCGGGGCATCGGCGTGGTCGTGGCCGACAGCCTGGTGGAGATCGACCACCTGGCCGCCGCCGCCCGCGCGGCCGGCCGGATCCAGGACGTCTACCTGCGGGTCACCCCCGGCGTCGAGGCGCACACCCACGACTACATGGCCACCGGCGGGGACGACGTCAAGTTCGGCTTCCCGCTCGCCGAAGGACACGCGGAGCGGGCCGCCCTCGCGGTCGGAGCGGCCCCGTCACTGCGGCTGGCCGGCATCCACGCGCACATCGGCTCGCAGGTGCTGGACACCGAGGGACTGCGGCTGGCGGCCGAGCGGGTCGCCGGGTTCGTCCGGCTGCTCGACCAGCGGCACGGCGTCACCGTTCCCGACCTCGACCTGGGCGGCGGGGCCGGCATCCCCTACCTCCCCGGGCAGTCCAGGCTCGACCCGGGGACGTTCGTCCGGGCGCTGCGCGAGGGCGTCGGCAAGGTGCTGGACCCGGACAGCGTGCGCCTGGCGGTCGAACCCGGACGCTCCATCGCCGGTACCGCCGGGATCACCGTCTACCGGGTCGGGGTGGTCAAGGACGGCCTGCGCCGCCGTTTCGTCTCGGTCGACGGCGGGATGAGCGACGCCCTGCGGCCCTCCCTCTACCTGGCCCGCTACACCGCGTGGACCGCCAACCGCACCCTCACCGGGGAGCGCCTGCCCTCGGTCGTGGTCGGCCGCCACTGCGAGAGCGGGGACGTCGTCGTCCCCGACCTCGCCCTGCCGCGGGACATCGCCGTCGGCGACCTGCTCGCGGTCCCGGTCACCGGCGCCTACCACCACGTCATGGCCAGCAACTACAACCACCAGCCGCGCCCGGCCGTCGTCGCCGTCGCCGACGGCGCGGCCAAACTGCTGGTCCACCGGGAGACGCTGGCGGACCTGCGCCGCCGCGACGCCGGCGGCACGACCGTGGACCTCGCCGCCGCCCGCCCTTGAGCCGCCCGCCCGCCTGCTCCCCGCACGCCCGCCCGCCCGCCCGCACGCCGAACTCGCCCACGCCGACCAGGAAGCCCGCCGATGACCACCAGCACACACCCCCGGACGCTGCCCCACGGCGAGTGGCCCAGCCCGATCACCGCCGAACAGGTGGCCGCCTCCTCGGGCGGCCGCTCCTGGCCCGCCCCGGTCGGCGAGGAGACCTGGTGGTGCGCCTCCGACCCGGGCACCGCCACCGTCCGGCTGCTGCGCACCGACGCGGCGTCCGCCGAGCCGACGCCGGTCCTGCCCGACGGCTGGAGCGTCCGCAACCGCTCCCTCGGCTACGGCGGACGCCCCTACCTGGCCATACCCGGCCCCGAGAGCCACGTCCTGGTCTTCACCGACCACCGCGACCAGCGCCTGTACGTGGCGGAGGTCCCCGCTCTCGCGCCGGGCGGCGGCGCCGAGGAGCCGGCGCCGCTGCCGCTCACGGCGGCCGACGCCCCCGGCGTCGAGACCTGTTACGCGGGGATGGTGCTCGGCCCCGGCGGCGACGAGGTGTGGTGCGTCCGCGAGACCACGCTCAGTGCGACCGGCCCCGAGGACGCCGACCCGGCCGGCCGGGTCCGCCGCGAGATCGTCGCGGTTCCGCTGGCGGGGAGGGCTTCTGACGATCCGTCAGCCATCCGGGTGGTGGCCGGTTCGCACCACTTCCTCTCCGGCGCCCGGATCAGTCCGGACGGCGGCCGGCTCGCCTGGATCGGCTGGGACCATCCCCGGATGCCCTGGGAGACGACCGACCTGATGGTCGCCGAGTTGGAGGACGGCGTCGCGGTGAACGCCCGCCGCGTCCTCGGCGGAGCCGACGTCAGCGTGCCGCAGGTCGAGTGGGCCGCCCCGGACGTCCTCTACGCCATGGCCGACCCCGACGGCTGGGCCAACCTGCACCGGGTCGACCTCGCGGCCGACGGTACCCACCGGACCGCCAACGTCCTGCCGATGGAACGCGAGTGCGCCGGCGCGCTGTGGCGGGTCGACCCGTCCTGGTTCGCCGTCACCCCTGTCGGCGTGCTGCTCAGCCACGGTGTCGGCGAACAGCGGCTGGCCCTGTGGAACCCGGACAACGGCACCCTCACCGACCTCGCCACCGAGTGGACGGAGTTCCACGGCGACCTGTGCGCGGACCAGGACACCGCCGTGGTGATCGCCGGCGCCGCCGCCCTCGGCAGCGCCGTGCTGCGGGTCCCGCTGCCGGCCCCCGGCGCCGCCCCCGCGCCCGCGCAGCGCCGCACCGCTCCGCGCCAGGACGCGTCGGCGCCCTGGCAGGCCGTCCCGGAACGGCGCACCGCCGTCGATCCGACCGGCCGTGAGGTGCACTACGTCTACTATCCGCCGACCAGCCCGGACACCGTGGGCCCGGCCGACGAGGCCCCGCCGCTGCTGGTCCACGTCCACGGCGGACCCACCAGCAGCACCGGCGCCACGCCCGACCTGGAGTTCTCCTACTTCTGCAGCCGGGGCTTCGCGGTGGCCTCGGTCAACTACGGCGGCTCCACCGGCTACGGCCGCGCGTACCGCGACCTGCTGCGGCACACCTGGGGGGTCACCGACGTGGCGGACAGCGTCACCGTCGCCGCCGCGCTGGCTGCCGAGGGGGCAGCCGACCCTCGGCGCACGGCGATCCGCGGCGGCTCGGCCGGCGGCTGGACCTCGCTGGCCGCGCTCGCCCACACCGACGTGTTCTGCTGTGGAACGGTCTACTACCCGATCAGCGACGCCCTGGACTGGGCCGGTGACAGCACCCACGACTTTGAGTCCCGCTACCTCGAATACCTGATCGGCGCGCTGCCGGACGACCTGGAACGCTATCGGCGGGTCTCCCCGCTGGCCCACGCCGACGCCATCTCCGCCCCGCTGGTCATGCTCCAGGGCGCGGACGACTTCATCTGCAAGCCGGAACAGGCCCAGCGCATTGTCGACGCCATCTCGGCGCGCGGCCTGTGGCACCGCCACCTGGTGTTCGACGGGGAGGGCCACGGTTTCCGCAAGGCCGACAGTGTCACCCGGTCGCTGGCGGCCGAGGTAGAACTGTATGAGCACGTCATGGGTCTCACCCTGGACCGGGGCCGCACCGAGTGAGCACAGAGCAAGTGAGCACAGAGCAAAGGGAGTGTGCGCGATGAGGTACATCAAGCTGCGTGACCTGGAGGTCTCCCGGATCGGTCTGGGGGCGATGGGGATGTCCACGGCCTACACCGGCTTCGGCGCCGACGAGGCGGAGTCGATCCGTACCGTGCACCGGGCGCTGGAGCTGGGCGTCACGCTGATCGACACCGCCGAGATCTACGGCCCCTACACCAACGAGGAGCTCCTGGGCCGGGCGCTCAAGGGGCGCCGCGACCAGGTCGTGCTGGCCACGAAGTTCGGCATGGTCTCCCACGCGGGGGGCGGTCCGGGGAACCTGGACAGCAGCCCGGCCAACATCCGCACCGCCGTCGAGGGTTCGCTCAAGCGGCTGGGCACCGACCACATCGACCTGTACTACCAGCACCGGGTGGACCCGAACACTCCCATCGAGGAGACCGTCGGCGCGCTCGCCGAGCTGGTCGCCGAGGGGAAGATCCGCGCGATCGGCCTGTCCGAGGCCGGCGCCGACACCATCCGACGCGCGCACGCCGTCCACCCGGTCACCGCCGTCCAGTCCGAGTACTCACTGTGGACCCGAGGCCTGGAGCAGCGGGTACTGCCGGTGCTGCGTGAGCTGAACATCGGCCTGGTGCCGTTCTCGCCGCTCGGACGCGGCCTGCTGACCGGCCGGATCCGGTCCACCGACGATCTGGCGGACGACGACTTCCGGCGCGGCAACCCGCGCTTCACCGGGGAGAACTTCGACCACAACCTGGCGCTGGCCGACCACGTCCAGGCCCTGGCCGACCAGGTCGGCGCCACCCCGGCCCAGGTCGCCCTGGCCTGGGTGCTCGCCCAAGGCGACGACATCGCCCCGATCCCCGGCACCAAGCGCGTGCGACGCGTCGAGGAGAACACCGCCGCCGACGCCCTCCGGTTGACCGACGAGCAGATCGCCCAGCTCAACGCCATGCCCCAGGCAGCCGGAGACACCCACAACGAAGCCCAGATGCGGATGATGGAGCGCTGACCCGCTCCGTTCCCCGGCAGCCCGACGCCGTGCGCTGAGGATCCGGACCAGTGCCCCGGCGCATTGTCCAACTCGGGTACGGCGTCGGGCTTCCGCCGGTATCGTTCACCTGCTGGGATGACAGATTGATAACGGGTTCACTAGTCTCTCCTTCGAACCTCTGTCCTGACTGTCGCTCGACCGGGCGAAGCAGCGGTTCCCACCCGGGTTCCGGGCGCCGCATTTCGGGGGTGCGCTCAAGGGCCTTGGTGGTCGCGGGAAGGGATACAGCCTTCGTGACCTCACACCGTCGTCCGAAAACGGCCGGTCGTGCGCGTGCGCGCGCCTCGGTCCTCACTATGGCGGCGGCGACTGTTGTCGCGATCTCCGCGCAGAGCAGCGTTCAGGCCGCGCCCAAGCTGACCCTGAGCCAGGCCAAGGCCGAGGTGGCCGCCGACCGGCAGGCGGCGGACAAGGCGGCCGACCAGTACGACACCGCCCAGGGCAACGAGCAGGCGCTGCAACAGAAGGTCAGCTTCCTGCAGAACGAGGTGGCCCACCAGCAGGCGACGATCAACCAGGAGCTGACCCAGCTCGGCGGGGTGGCGGCGGCACAGTACCGGACCGGTTCGATGGACCCGACGGTCCAGCTGATGCTGTCGGGGAACCCCACCGACTTCCTGAACGAGGCGTCCACGCAGGGCGAGTTGGACGGGACCGAGCAGTCGGCGCTGGTCGAGCTCAAGGGGCAGGAGGCCATCCTGGGCCGGGAGAAGACCGAGGCCACCGCCGAACTGGCCCAGCAGCAGACGCTGTTGCAGAGCATGCAGCGGGCGAAGTTGGCCGGCGCGGCGAAGGTCAAGGCCGCGCAGTCGCTGGTGCGGTCGCTGACCCCGGTCCAGCAGGCGGAGGTGAACACCGGCGGCGGCTTCGGCGGGACCGGTACCACGGCCGGCTGCGGCAACGACTGCGGCGGGGACCTGGGCTACGACGGCTCGCTGGACAAGAGCCAGATCGACCTGAGCGGCATCTCCGCGCAGGCGGCGACCGCGATGCAGGCGGCCATGAGCGTGATGGGCGACCCGTACTACTTCAGCGGCGCGGGTCCGACCCGCTTCGACTGCTCGGGCCTGGTGATGTGGTCCTACGCCCACGCCAACATCAGCCTGCCGCACTCGGCGGCCGATGACGCCTCCGAGGGCACCGCCGTCGCCAGCCTGGCGGACGCCAAGGTCGGCGACATCATCGTGCTGGACGACTACGACCACGTCGGCCTCTACGCCGGCAACGGGATGCTGCTGAACGCGCCGGCCGACGGCTGGGTGGTCGAACTCATGCCGCTGAGCGACTTCGGCCCGATCGACGCCATCCGCCGCATGTGACCTGATGACCGCAGGGCCCGAGGTTCAGGCCTCCCGGACCCGGGCGTGCAGATGCATGTCGTGTCGGCCGTCGTCGTGCACCCCGGCGCTGCGCATGGTGCCCTCCAGCAGGTAGCCGGACTTGGCGGCGACCCGGCAGGAGGCGTGGTTGCGGGTGGAGTGGTCCAGGTACAGGCGGTGGAAGCCGATCCCGTCCATGGCCCAGACGCTGAGCGCGGACAGGGCGCGGGTGGCGACACCCGCGCCGCGAGCCGCCGGGAGCACCCAGTAGCCGACACCGGCGATGCCCTCGTCGAGGTTCACGCTGCCCAGCGCGATCCGGCCGAGAACCACCTCGCCGCCGTGGCCGGCGACCGCCCAGTGGCCGCCCCTCTCCTGTTCCCAGGCCTGGCGATAGCCGGCGAACCATTCCCGGACGCGGGCCTCGGACGAGGGGCGCCGGGTGTGCCAGCGGCGGATCTCCGGGTCCTGGTAGGCGGCCAGGAACGTCGGCGCGTCAGCCGGCTCCCAGGGACGCAGCAACAGGCCCTGGGCGGCCGGCAGTTCGGGCTGCGGGGAGTCCGCGAGCGCGCCGGGAGGAATGACGGCCGGGGTCGACAGGTCGCGAGTCATACCCAATGATCACCCTGATGGGTCCGCTCAGGGGGTCCGGGTGAACATCTCGACAAGCTGTGAGTACGAGTCGGCGTTCATGAACGCGCGGTTCCCCAGCGCGTACCAGTTGTGCTGCTTCCGTTGCAGGTCGGCCTCGTCCTGGCCGGAGTACCGGTCCGCGGGGAGCTGCGTCCGGTTGTCGTCGAACTCCGCTCCGGGACCGGTGTTCGCGGTGATGCCGAGCGCGGTCATCTCCGCGGCGTACGCGTCCCGCGACTTCTCCCCCTCGTAGGGGGTGTACTGGTAGTCGAGGGTCCCGGCGAACCTGTGCGTGGCCTCGTGAATGATGGTCCAGACCTCCTGGCCGCGCTCGCGCAGGTGGATGGGACCGCTGCGCTCGAACGGTTCGATGATCTGGTCCTGCTGCATGTGCCCAGGCTTGAGGCGCATGGTGAAGTCCGTCATCGAGGGGTTCACCCAGCCGTTCGCGCCGGCCGCCACCGCGCTCTGCGCGGACATGTCCAGCAGGCCGGGAACCCCGACGATCGCGATCCTCGCGCCTGCCGGGGACTCCAGGCCGTCGATCACGCGCACCAGTATCCGGACGATGTGCGCCATGCAGTCCTGCATGTTGATCTGGCCCTGTACCTGCTGGAACACCGGGAACGAGCGGCTCAGGGCGGCGAGCAGCTGACCCTGCGGGTGGCCGGCCGCCTGGGTGAGCGCGGTGATCGTCTGGTGCAGGCTCCGCTTGGCCTCGACCAGGGCCAGGCGGACTCTGCCCTCGTGCTGGTCCGGCTTGTCGACCGTGCCGACCTGGGTGATCCGGGCATTGCCGCTGCTGTACACCCGGTGGGTGACGTCGTCGTACTCGTCGCCGTGCCTGGGGTCGGTGTTCGCCATGCGGGCGGCCACGCCCCCGGCCTGCGTGGGTTCGGACACCTGCTGGGGATCGTCCTTCAGGTGCCATTGGCCCGTGGACTGACCGCCCTGTGGGGTCCTGGTCTTGGTGGTCCCGTTGAACGTCCAGAGCGCGCGCTGCACCGGGGCGGTGGCCTCGGGTTCGCCGTGCTGGTGCCCGCAGCCTGCGCCGTGCTGGTGTTGGGACTGCTCGATCAGGCGGGAGACCGCCGCGTTGCCGATGCTGCGCTGTAGCCCGAGGACCCGCTGCGGTGACATCCCGCCGAGCTCCGGCCCCGCCCCGGCCGTCTGTTGCGCGACGCCGAGCGGCAGTGGATCGCGGCGCGGCTCAGCGGTCGACGGCTTGCGGGGATCCTTGACGTGCATGGGCATCCTTCTGAGGGCGCAGCAGGTGATCCTCCCTGGATAACCGACCGGGCCGGCTCCCCGCAACAGTCGGTCGGGCAGCGTGCGCTGCGCGAAGGGGCACCCAACTCCTCGGCGCGGGGACCCGGCCGGCCTTCGGGCTCGGCCGAGCCTTTGCCGGGGACGGTGCGGACGGTCAGGAGCGGCGTCGCGGTTTGCCCCGGCTCGCGGTCCTGGCCTTCGGGTTGGCCTTCGGGTTGGCCTTCGGCTTCGGCTTGGCCTTGCCCTTGGCCGCCGCCGGGCGCTGCTGCTTCGGCTGCGGGGGGGTTTCGGCGCGGCCCCGGGAGCTGTTGACCGTCCGGCCCCGGACGATCCCGATGAACTCCTCCACCAGGTCCGAGGTCCGGTCCTCCAGCCAGGACAGCGCCACCTGGGACTGGGGGGCGTCGGTGACCGGGCGGAAGACCAGGTCCCGGCGGTGGTGCAGCCGGGCGAGCGACTGGGGGACGACGAGCAGCCCGATCCCCGCCGCCACCAGTTCGACGGCGTCCCCGGTCGTCGCGGGGCGCTGCTTCGCCGGCAGCCCGGGCGGGGCCTGCCAGCCGATGACGTCGTCCAGCGGATGCAGCACGATGACGTCGTCCAGGTCCGCGAGGGTCAGCTCGGCGGCCTCGGCCAGCGGGTGCTCCTTCGGGAGCACCACGACCGTGGTCTCGGTGTAGAGCGGGATGGCGCTCAGGCGGGTCCGGTCGACCGGCAGCCGCACCAGTCCGGCGTCGGCGCCGCCGTCCAGCAGGGTCCGGACCGCCGCCGCGGCCGGGAGTGCGGTCAGGTCGAGCGGGACCTGTGGCAGCCGCTCGCGCCAGACGCCGACCCACTTGCCGGGGGTCACTCCTGGAACGTACGCGAGCCGGAACGCGGAGGCCGCCTGGGTGTCTGTCACGGAGCCAGGCTACCGGCCGTGATCAGGGCAGTCGCTCCTGGTGGCTACCCTTGACCCATGACGACGCTCAAGCCCAAGACGGTCCAGACGATGAAACCCGCGACAGCGGCGAAGAAACTGGGTGTCCACCTCCAGGCCACTCCGGCGGAATTCCAGGAGGGCGTCGTCTCCCGCGAGGAACTCAACGCCCTGCAGGCCAGCCCGCCCGCGTGGCTGGCTGACCTGCGCCGCAACGGCCCGCACCCGCGGCCGGTGGTCGCGGACAAGCTCGGCGTCTCCATCTCCGGGCTCGCCCGCGGCGGCGTCGAGGAGGCGCTCACCACGGAGCAGATCGACGCGCTGAAGGCCGAGGCGCCGGCCTGGCTGGTGCAGGAGCGGGCCACCCAGGCGGACGTCCGCAAGGAGGAGCTGCGCATCAAGGAGAAGCACAAGCAGGACGCGGAGAAGCGCAAGCAGGCCGAGGCGGCCGAGCAGCGCGACCGGGCCAGGTCCAACCGTCCGGCCAAGTGAGCCGCTCCGCCGCCTGGTCCGCCGCCTGCGTGGTCGCGTGGTCAGTCCGTTCTGCGGGAGATGCCGAGGAGGATGGCGTCGATCAGTTCGGCGGCCACCTCCTGCGGCGGGCCCTGCGGCGGTGAGCCCTCGATCGACCGCAGGACCAGCGGCGCGGACAGCATGTTCCCGATGGTCGCCGGGTCGATGTCGGTGCGCAGCTCCCCGCTGGCCATCCCGGCGCGGATGACCTTGCGCATCGCCTCCCGGCGGGGCTCGATGACGTCGGCCTGGTAGCGCTCGCGCAGCTGCGGGTACGCGTGTCCGGCGGCCATCGCTCCGTTGATGATCCGGGTGGCCCGGCTGTCCTGGAGCCGGGTGATCATCGCGCTGAGGATCAGTATCAGGTCCTCCCGGACGCTCTGCCCGGTCGTGACCGGGAGCGGCTGGTTCAGCGAGGCCAGCGCGTCCACCAGCAGGGCGTCCTTGTTGGGCCAGCGCCGGTAGACGGTGTTCTTGCCGGCCCCGGCGCGGGCCGCGATGACGTTGATGCTGATGGCGCCGAGATCGGTGCCTTCGGCGAGCAGGTCCAGCGCGGCCCGCAGGATGGCCTGTTCGGATTCGTTGCTGCGGGGCCGCCCCCGGGTGGGGCGGTCCTGCGGCTCGGGGTCGGGGGTCTCAGTCGGCAACGGGCACCTTCTCGTCGGCCCGGCCCTGGGCCGGGACGCCGGCCGGGCCCGCTGCGCCCTGGGCCAGCGCGTTGCGGCCGGGGAGCCAGAGCAGCGAGATCAGCACGCCCAGCGCGCCGACCGCGACCGAGCCGTACACGGCCAGGTGCATGGCGTGGACGAAGGCGTCGTTCGCGGGCTGGAGGAGCGGTTCGGCGCGGGGGCCGACCTTCTCGGCGAACGCCTGGGTGGCGGTGATCGAGCCGGAGAGGTCCTTGACGGTGCCCGGGCTGGAGTGCAGCTGGGGCACCGAGTTCAGGACGGGGGTGATCCGGCTGCGGTAGGCGGAGGTGAGGATCGATCCGAGGACCGCGACGCCCAGGGCGCCGCCGACCTGGCGGACGGTGTTGCTGATCGCCGAGCCCTCGCCGGCCTTCTCCCGGGGTACCGAGGCCATGACCGCGGCGGTGGCCGGCGGCATCACGTTGGCCATGCCCGTGCCCATGGCGAACAGGGCGATCTCCAGGCACCAGATCGGCGTGCCGGTGCCGACGAAGGCGTAGTAGCCGAGGGCGACGGTGACCAGGCCCATGCCGGTGGCGGTGACCGTCTTGTGGCCCAGGCGCTTGACCAGGCCGGCGCTGCGCGAGGAGAAGATCAGCTGGCCGGCGGCCAGCGGGATCAGCAGCAAGCCGCACTTGAGCGGGGAGAAGCCGCGCACGGCCTGCATGTAGAAGGACAGGAAGAAGGTCATCCCCATCAGCGCGAAGAAGACCGCGCCGACGACGGCGACGGCGGCGGAGAAGCCCCGGTGCCGGAACAGCTTGACGTTGAGCGCGGGGTGGTCGGTCCGGCGCTCCCACAGGATGAACAGGACCAGCAGCAGCACTCCGGCGGCGATGATGCCGAGCGCCTCGGGCTTGAGCCAGCCGATGTCCCCGGCCCGGATGATGCCGTAGACGAAGGCGGTGATCCCGGCGATGGACAGCGGCACGCCGACCGGGTCGAACCGGCCCGGCCTGGGGTTCTTGGAGTCCGGGACGAGGAAGACCATCAGCGCGACGGCGATCAGCACGATCGGGATGTTCACCAGGAAGACCGAGCCCCACCAGAAGTGCTGGAGCAGGATGCCGCCGGTGATCGGGCCGATGGCGATGGCGATGCCGACCGCGCCGGACCAGATGCCGATGGCCTTGGCGCGCTCCTTGGGCTCGAACACGTTGGAGATGATGGCCAGGGTGGTGGGCAGGACCGCCGCGCCGCCGATGCCCATCAGGATGCGCGCGCCGATCAGCTCGCCGGGCGTCTGCGAGTAGGCGGAGGCCAGCGAACCGATGCCGAACACCGCCATGCCGAGCAGCAGCAGCTTCTTGCGGCCGATCCGGTCGCCCAGCACGCCCCAGGTGAACAGCAGCCCGGCGAAGGCCAGGGTGTAGGCGTTGGTCGCCCATTCCAGGTCGGTCTCCGAGGCGCCGAGGCCCTTCACCGGGTCGGCGATGGTCTTGAGGGCGACGTTGAGGATGCTGGAGTCCAGGACGACGACCAGCAGGCTCAACACCAGGACGCCCAGGATCAGCCAGCGGCGCTTGTGCACCGCCGGGTCTACGGAGGGAGCGGTCATGGAGGTCTTCCGTTCGCTGCTATTACGAGACTTAGTGGTATCGGAAACAGTAGCAGCGACTTACGAGACCGGCAAGGTCCGTATATTGGGGGCGAGTGCCACTCATCACCTCAGCAGCTATGCAGTCTTGTAGGCGTTGTTCGGCTGCCCCTACGATGACGGGGTCCCGACCGCCGTCGGGATGGCGCAGCCTCAGCGAAACCCGGTGTGAACCCGGTACTGTCCCGCAACGGTGAAGCCCCACAGACACGTGCCACGCGGCATGCGTTCGTGGGGACGAGTCCGGTCGCCTGGTGTTGCGTCCACGGAACCCCGCCTCGCAGGAGGGCGGGTCCAGCCCAGGCCGCCACGGCTGGTCCAGGCCCGTCCGACCGGTGAGCATCCCGAGGAGGATGCCCAGTGTCAGCCCTGACCGCCAAGACCCGAGCGATAGCGCGGGCCCTGCACCCGTCCGAATGGGCCAGACTCGGGGTGATGGCCCTGGTCATTCTGGCCCTGAACGGCTTCGGCTGGGGGATCTTCGTCTTCACCGTGCTGCCGCACCACTTCCACTACCAGAAGCTCGGCGTGGGCCTGGGCGTGGCCTTCACCGCCTGGACGCTGGGAGCGCGGCACGCCTTCGACGCGGACCACATCTCCGCGATCGACAACGTCACCCGCAAGCTGATGGCCGAGAAGAAACGCCCGCTGGGCACCGGCTTCTTCTTCGCGCTGGGCCACTCCACCATCGTGGTCGTGGTCGGGGTGGGCATCACCATCGCCGCCAAAGCCGTCTTCGGGGCGGTGGTCAACCCCGACTCCACCTACGAGACCCTCGGCGGGATGCTCGGCACGCTGACCTCCGCCGGGTTCCTGTACCTGATCGCCCTGCTGAACCTGATCGTGCTGGCCGGGATCGCCAAGGTCTTCCGCGACATGCGCCGCGGCACCTTCGACGAGGCGGAGCTGGAACGCCGGCTCCAGGCCCGCGGCCTGATGTGGCGCTTCTTCGGACGCTTCATGCGCTCGATCAACCACACCTACCAGATGTTCTTCGTCGGCCTGATCTTCGGCATCGGCTTCGACACCGCCACCGAGGTGGTGCTGCTCGCCGCGACCGCCTACGCGGCCACCTCCGGCCTGCCGTTCTACGCGGTGCTGACCCTGCCGCTGCTGTTCTCCGGCGGGATGACCCTGTTCGACACCCTCGACGGCTGCTTCATGAACTTCGCCTACGGCTGGGCCTTCGCCAAGCCGGTCCGCAAGGTCTACTACAACCTGGTGATCACCGGCCTGTCCATCGCCGCCGCCTTCCTGATCGGCACCATCGAGGTCCTCGGCGTGCTGACCAGCGAGCTCCATCTGACCGGCGGCTTCTGGGACTTCATGGCCGACTTCAACATCAACGAAGCCGGGTTCGCGATCGCCATCCTGTTCGCCGGCACCTGGATCATCGCCTACGCCTTCTGGCGCTTCGGCAAGGTCGAGAACCGCTGGCAGCAGAGCCTGGACACCGGTTCGAGCACCGTTGTCGCCGAGGAGCCGCAGGCGGCCGGCTGAGCCGGGAAAACGGGTTGCGGCGGTGGGTGGGCCGCTCCTAACCTCGTAGACGTACCCAATACCGCCGGACAGGAGTAGGCCGTTGTACGTCTGAGCCCGGAGACCGCAGCCACAGCGCCACGCTGTGCACACGCGCGCCCGGCTTCGGCGAACAGCCAGCCCCTTCCGGCGGTTTTCTCATGCCCGCGAGAGGCCCAAGCCACCCCCACGCGCGCTGCCGCGTCTCCCCTCCGTGTTGTCGCTGGACCACCACCAACACCGGGAGCTGCTCAATGTCATATCCGTCCGCACCCCTCTCCGCCTCGCTCGTCTGCACCGGGCTCGGTTTCTCCTGGCCCGACGGCCGATCCCGGCTCCAGGGGCTCGACCTGTCCTTCGGCCCCGGCCGGACCGGCCTGATCGGCCTCAACGGCTCCGGCAAGTCGACCCTGCTGCGGCTGCTCGCCGGCGAACTGCGCCCGGACACCGGCACGGTGAAGGTGACCGGAGTCCGCGGCCACCTCCCGCAGGACCTCACCATGGACGCCGCGCTGCCGGTCGCCGAGGCCCTCGGCATCGCCGGTACCCGGGCCGCCCTGCACGCCATCGAACGGGGCGAGACCACCGAGGAGAACTTCGCCCTGGTCGGCGACGACTGGGACGTCCAGGAACGCGCCCGGGCCACCCTCGACCGGCTCGGCCTGGCCGCCGTCGGGCTGGACCAGCGGATCGGCCAACTGTCCGGCGGCGAGTCGGTCCTGCTCGGCCTCGCCGGGCAACTCCTGCGCCGTCCCGACGTGTTGCTGCTGGACGAGCCCAGCAACAACCTCGACCGGGACGCCAGGCAGCACCTC
>Ga0302314_10003811_pt1 | contig 27762 bp, 22 predicted proteins | sample III_Palsa_N2_3_FD_200533 | JGI IMG/M metagenome (GOLD analysis project Ga0302314, IMG submission 200533) | Peat permafrost microbial communities from Stordalen Mire near Abisko, Sweden - III_Palsa_N2_3 | ecosystem: Environmental > Terrestrial > Soil > Palsa > Peat permafrost | place: Sweden...
TGCTCCGACCAGGGCCTCGTCGCGTGCGCGGAGCAGTTCCTGTTCGACAGCCGCGATGTCGCCTCCCTCGCCCAAACGGCGCAGCGCGCTGCGAGTTTGGCGGGCGGCTTGGAGCCAGGTTTCCTGGCCACGGAAGGCGCCGACCATGCTGTAGGCGTTCGTGACAGCCTCGGCGAGCCGTGAAACGTCGGGCAACTCTGCTTCTCCGACCGCAGCCTGCAGGTCGTGGGCCAGTCGCTGCAGCGCGTTCTGCAGGACCGGGTTGGTTTTCGGGTCGAGCATCTGGCTGGCGAGGGGAACTCGGTACTTGTTGCCCTTGCGTTCAGTGGCCTGTACGTAGATGGCCAGTGTGCGCAGAACCTCGGCGTTCGGGACGTTCAGGGCGAACTTCACCAGGGCGAGTTGCGCGGCGAGGGCTTCGCCGTACGCCTCTGCCTCGCCGACCAGCTCGTGCGCCATGCCCTCGTTGCGAAGCGCCTCGGAGAGGCTGAACGTCGCCTGGTGGGTGTGGGTGAAGATCGCGACCGTGTGGCCATCCTTGCGGGCCGCGCGCACGAGGTCGATAACCTCTGCGTGTCCGTTGCCGTCGTCGTAGCTGGTGACCGAGATCCTGTCGGCAGCGGCTGCAGTGCGGATGGCAGGGTGTGTGAAGTCCCGTTGAAGGGCGGCTTCGGCGGCGGCTGGAAGGGTGCCGCTGGGGTCACGGTAGCTGCGCGGCGGCAGTGGGATCTTCACGGCGCCGGGCAGCTGCATCGCGGTGGCGATCCTGGCGTCGGCGTCGATGTCCTTGAATCCGGCATAGATGCACTGGTTGGCGTCGCCCAGCAGGATGCGGCGCGCACCCGGCGCGATCTGCTGGAGGAACTGCCATTCCAGATCGGCAGTGTCCTGGAACTCGTCGCAGATCACGAGCCCGTACCGGCCCCTGTAGTGGTCTCGGACCTTCTCCAGCGCGAGCAGTCGCATCGCGGCCGGGAGTAGCTCGTCGTAGGTGAGGCCGGGCCGGGATTCGTCGAAGAGGCGTTGGGCTTCGCTCAGCACGGTCTGGGGCTGGGGATAGCCGTGGTGGGGGCCGAAGCTGTTGATGATGCGCCAGGCGAAGCCGTGGAAGGTAGCGACCTCAAGGCGCGAGGCGAAGGGTCCGATCACCCCGGACGCGCGGTCGATGATCTGGACTACCGCGGTACGGGAGAAGGAGAGGAACAGGACCCGTTCGGGTGCGGGCAGCCTCGTCCTGTGGCCGGCTCGCTGCGCGGCCTGGCGGCGGAGCGCCTCCCTCTCGTCTGCGGTGTCGAGCTGGCGGCGGGCGGCGGCGACGGCCGTAGTGGTCTTGCCCGTTCCCGCGCCGCCGAGCACCACGAGCACCGGAGCCGTGCTAGCGACGACGTCGCGCTGCGCCCCCTGCGCTTCGTAGCTCACGCCGCATCCCCGGCGGGGCGGGAGACGTCGGCAATGTCGATCGTGGATGGCCCGTCGTAGGTGGGGTTCGCGGCCATGGCGATGGCGTCCAGAATCATCTCCAACAGGGGCGGGTGCACCACCTGCTCCTGCCCCGCTGCGTTACCGTCGTGCTCGTCCGAGGCTGCCGGAGCCATCCGTAGTTCACGATAGAGAGCGTCCAGGAACGGCTCGTGCAGGCCCTTCTTGTGCAGCAGGGTGCAAAGCTTCGTGACGGTCTCCTCCGAGGCACCGGTCGCCAGGGGATCGGTCTCGCCGAAGGCGGTGAGGACCGCACTCGCGGCGGCCAGTTGGGAGAGGGCGACCCCGGCGGTGATCGAGCGTTCGATGGCAGTCTTCTCCGGTAGTCGGATCACAGCGTCGCACGTCTGCACGACCTTGAGGAGCTGTGCGGTGGTCTGTAGGCCGGGCTTGTCCCGGTCGATCACCCCGACGACGCGGAAGCCGAGCTGTTTGGCGAGGTCGGCGATCCGGGGGATCTGGTCGATGCCGCCGTCGCCGCCGGTGCCCGCGGCGACGAGGCGGACGCCGTGGGCGGACAGGGGCAGCTTGGCTGGCGGGTAGCGGCGGTTGGCCGCTCCGAGGACCGCGACGTCGTGCGGGCCCTCAGTGACCGCGACGGCCGGTGCGGTGATCGCCGACAGCAGCTGCGTGTGGAGCTGGCGGTGGGCGACCAGCTCCTTGCGGTCGCTGACATGGGGCAGCTGGTGGTGCGTGCGGGCACCGTTGTGGCGCACGAGGCGGACAACCTCGCCAGGCTCGAACGCGCGCGCCACCTCGGGTCGGCGCGTCGACAGCCAGACTTGGCCGGACCGGCTGCGGATAAGCGAAGCAAGGTGTTCAGCGGTTGCCGCGTCGAGCTGATCGCCGAAGTCGTCGGCGAGCACAACCGCGCCAGGAACGTTCGCGAGCAGCATGGCCTCGGCCATGCCGAGGATCGCGGTAACAGTGCTGCCGTGGCTGGCCAACGCCAGCGGCCCGGCGGTGTCCAGCTGCAGGGAGGCCCGGAGGGTGCGAAGTAGGGCCGTCACGGAGCCGTCCTCTGCGAGGAACCCGACGTCCCCGGCGCTGATCGGGGTGTCCCCGAGCCGGGTCCCGGTGCCACCGACCGACAGGACGGCGTCGACGGCCTCGGTGATGGCCGGGTCGGCTGAGAGGGCAGCCACAGCTTCACCGACTGCGTCGCGAAGGACCTCGAACGCGGCTGCGGCTGCCTTGGCGTCACGCTCCTCGACGTACCGTCGCAGGCTCCCGCCCGCGCGGAGCTGCAGTGGCACGCTGGCGTTGAGGGTGATGACCGGAAGCTCCCGGCGTACGGTGGCCGGCACCCTGGCGTACTGGTCAGTCTCCGGGTTGCTGCGATCCGGATAGTAGACCGCGCTCTCCAGCGTCTCGGCCTCGCTGTCGTAGCTGAGCCGGTAGGTGATGCGGACGCACTGGGGTGCCGTCGGGTCGGCCTCGTCGCTCTCGGTCGCGGCCCCGGATGGGTCGAGCGGTTGGAGGTGGCCGTCGACGAGCTGCTCGATCTCTGGGTCGAGATCAGCGAGCGTGACCTCGACTTCGGCCACGTCGGCTCGGGCGAGCGTCTTTGTCTCGGGCTGCAGTCCATCGGAATCGCTGCGAGCCTGTTGGGGCTGGCAGTTCTCTCCAGGGCTAACCGCCTGCGGCGCATGGGTTCCCTGATGGAGGTCGGAGAGCCGAGGGCTCTGCGCGGCATCCGGGTCGAGCACACGGGCCAGCGCCTCGACGATGTCGCTGCGGCCAGCGCGCGGCACCCCCGCCAGCACGACATGATCGCGCGGTCGAAGGTCGAGGGACTTCCAGCCCCGGAAGTTCGAGATCAGAAGGCGGGTAACTCGCACCACGCCATCATCGCGGACAGCACCCTGTGACGGCACGGCATTTAGCCCAAGGGGCAATAGAACGGGCGTTCGGCGCCGATCCGCCCCATACGGGCGCGGCAGCGCTCACACCCGGGGCCCTCCTCGGCGATCCTGCTCCGACTCGGCCAGTTCGTCGACCGGCACACGGGAGGCCCTAGTCTGACGGCCCCATGCGCGGGTCCGGATCGTGCGGACGCCCATCACCGCAACTCCAACCTCAAGCGGCTTCGCGCTTCACACTGTTCGGGCGAACGTCATCCTGGGGGTGCCAAGCGCGGGTCGGAAGTAGTCGAACCCCAGCGCGCGGTACATGTCAGCCGTGACGACCCGGTAGGCGCCACCCTCGACCTTGAGTACGCGGCACGGGTACGTGCCACCCGAGACCCTGTCGTACCCCTTCGCGGAGGTGTACCCGAACGCCCTGTTCGCGGTATCGAGGTCGATCGAGGTCGGCAGGCCCAGGAACTCCTGCATGGTCATGCCCTCACGGGCGGAGTCACCGGTGCGTGCTGTGTGCAACATGGAAAGTTTCCCCTCGGATCTTGTTCTCCCTGGGTGAATTTCTATCACATCTTGCGCTTCCACAACTCGGAATGGGGTAGGCTTGCGATATGGAAACACAAGATTGGATCCCGGAGCTGTCGGGACGCGTGGGCGAGGAGGTCAAGCGCCTGCGATTGCGAAGAGGGTTCACGGGCCAGGACCTCTGCGAGGCGTGCCAGGCGTACGGGTTCACGATCACGCCAGGCACGCTGTCCAGGTTGGAGAACGGCCAGCGGAACGCGGGGCTCGCAGAGATTCTGGTGCTCGCACGCGTCCTAGATGTGCCACCCATGCTGGTGGTCTTTCCCCTTGACGGCCCGTCACTGGACGTCAGGGTCGCGTCGACTGTCCGGCTCTCGGCCTGGGACGCCTTCGCCTGGGCCACGGGCGAGACACCTCTGGAGGCCCCGGCCGCGCCCGACACCCCTCTTGGTGTTCTGGAGGAGTTCCGATCCCACAACCGGGCCGTTCAGGCGGCCCTGGAGTCGACTCTGGGTGCCGCGAAGCGGCGTCGCGCCGCGATGTTCGCCTTGGAAGAGCCGGACCGCAGCAATCTCGCCAGAACTGCGGAGTCCTACGAGGCGGTCTCGCAGCAGGACTGCCTCGAACTCCGCCAGCGGCGAGAGGCAATGCGCGGGCGAGGCCAGTGGCCGCCCCCGCTACCGGAGGTGCTCGCGTTCGTCGACTCGATCGAGAGGACTGCCGATGAGGCCACCTGACCGACGGGCGACACTTTTCGACCCGCCGTTGATCCCCGAGCGCTAGTTCCCGCCACTTCGCCCATCGGCCAACTTATCGGTCCCCGAGACGGCCCAGAACGCCGGCAAGCATCTTGCCGCCTCGGAGACCTCGCACCCGCTCCACTCGCTCTCACGACCGAAGAGGGTCTCTCCATCATGCCGCACCCGCGCCCTGCCCTACCCAATCTCCCGATCATCGCTCCCGGTGCGACCACCGAACCGCTCGCCCCCGCCTGGCCGCCAGCGGGCGCGACCACCAGCACCGCCACCGCCCATGCAGTCAGCCTCGATTCCGCTCGTTGGTGCTCCACCGAGGAAGTCGCCAGGCTGCTGGGCGTGGACGCCTCCACCCTTCGACGGTGGCGGAACCAGACGCCGCCGGCGGGCCCGCCCTTCTACCCCCTTGCCGGGCGTACGACTGTATACAGCCTCCAGGACATCCTGGCTTGGATCGCCGGGCAGCGTGTCGACACCGAGCAGGCCGCCTGATGGCCGAGCCGATAGCCCTCCCGATGGGCGTCAAGGTCTCCACCGATATCGAGTTCCGCGAAGGCAACCCGAACCCGTACCGCGCGCGGGTTCGCTGGTTCGACCCGGTGAGCAACGGCCGCAAATCAAAGTCCGAGATGCTCCCGACCTTCGTCTCCGCCGAAGAATGGGTCAAGCGTGTAGAGCGCCTAGCGAGCCGAGGAGTTACCCCTGAGATAGCCGAGTCCACGCTGGCCGACTACGGCGAGTCGGTGATGGACCTGGCCATGCGCGGGCTCGAACCCAAGACCTTGTCCCCCTACATGTGCGGCTGGCGACTGCGGGTAGTGCCCGCCCTCGGCCACCTAAAGGTCGCCTCCATCACCAACGGCATCGCCGACCGCGCGCTGAACGGATGGATCGCCGACGAGGTCGGTAAGTCGACCATCAAGAACACCATCTCCCCCCTGGTCCGCATCATGGAGCAGGCCGTCCGCGATGGGCTGATCGACGTCAACCCGGCTCGCCTCTATGGCTGGCAGAAGCTGTACAAGCAGGCCGAGGACGAACTCGACGACCCCCGCAGCTTGGCCCTAGAGGACTGGGACGCCCTGGAAAAGCTCGCGAGTGCGCTCGTCGCGCGGTCGCACGGGAACTTCCAGGGCTGGGGGGACGTGGTGAAGTTCGCCGCGTGCACGGCCGTGCGCATCGGTGAGGTCTCCGGAGTGCGCGTCTCGGACATCAACATGGACGACTGGACCTGGAACCTGAGTCGACAGACCACCCCGAGCCCCGGCGGCCTAGCCGACAAGGGCACCAAGGGCAAGCGGCGGCGCACCGTCCCGCTGATCCCCGAGATCCGCCCCCTGGTCAAGTGGAGGATGGAGCGGGCCAAACTCACCCCCGACGCGCGGCTCTTCACCGGACCGCGCGGGGGCCGGATTACCACGGCGGTACTGCGGGACGCCACCCACTGGGACGAGGTGGTCGCCGCCCTGGGCTACGAGCACCTGCGCCGTCACGACCTGCGGCACACCGGTCTGACCTGGATGGCGGACGCGGGCGTGCCACTGCACGTCCTCAAGGAGATCGCCGGACACGGCCAGCTCACCACCACCCAGCGGTACCTGCACCCGAGCAAGCGCGCCGTGCACATGGCGGGCGACGCCCTGAGCGCCTTCCTCGCGGCCGGCCGCGAGACTCCCGCTCCGGTGCCTCCCACCGAACCCGGCACGACGCGGCACCTGCGCTCTGTGGGTTGACCCTCAGTCACCGATTTCTCTGCCCGCCCCCTAGGGAACTACTCCCGTGGCGGCGGGCAGAGTCGTGTTCCGCGCCGGTTGCCCCTCCGCGCGGTGTGCACGGATTGCCTGCTTCCGGAACTAACTGCTCCGGAAGTGGCTAGAACTCGTCGAAATGTTGGCTGAAAATAGTGGCCCCCCCACCTGCTGTCATTACGCAGAGTAAGCAATTTCGGGTCTTCACCAAGCACCCATAAGCCGCAAAACGCCCACCGAAATGGCCCGTGGTCCCAAAGTGGTCCCAAACAGTGCACGAACGACTTTCCCGCGAATCTGACGCTGCATCAGCAAGAAGGCCGCTGACCTGGAGTTTCCTCCGGTCAGCGGCCTTCTTTGTTCTGTCGGGACGACAGGATTTGAACCTGCGACCCCCTGACCCCCAGCATTGCGGACAAGCCTGCTCTTGACCTCGCTTCAGCGTACACTTCACTGCCGCTCCCAACCGGCAGAGAGCCGTTCGCGGCTTCTCGGCGACAGTTAAGCGCCCGCCGCTCCCAATCATTCACCCGCGTAGAGTCGATGCAAGTCAATCAGCCGAATTCCGGAGTCCCGTTCAGCGAGGTTCTGCAGTTCTAGGGTGAAGCCTGCGCCGCTGAAGCACAGGAGGCGGGTCTGCTCGGCGTCCACGTTGTTGCGTGAGCGCAGCAGGGCTCGGATGTGCTCGAGGCGCTGGAGGTGGTTCAGGCCCATGGTCTCGTTCCATTTGGCCTCCCCGATGGCGAGGAGTGCCTCGCGGCCGTCGGCGTGGCGGCCAAAGGCGACCACGTCGACTTCGTGGCTTGTCTTGGCGGCCGGGTCGGGAACAGTTCCGGATTCGACGCGGGTGCGTTGTCCGCCGAGGGTGTCAGGAGAGGCGTACCAGCGGGTCCAGGTGCGGCAGACCTGCTCGAAATGCGGACCGATGATCTGACTGCGAAAAGTGGGCTGCGCGCGTTCCCATACGGCGGCAGCCTGATCGGGGCGTTCCAGATCGCTCCACTGAGGACGCATCAAGGCGTAGTAGAACGTCAGGATTGGTTCGGCGATGCGGTAGGCGGAGCGCTTACCGTGGAAGGCATCCGGCTCCCGAACGATCATCCCGGTGTCCTCCAGGACCGTCAGGGCATGGCCCAGATCCGTGGACTTGCGTTCCAAGAAGCCGGCGATGCCGCCGCGGGTGTGGTTTCCCTGCGCGATAGCGGCGAGCACACTGTGGTAGAGGGCGGTGTCCCGTAGGTCGGGTTCCTCTGCGAGCAGGAACCGGGCCTCGCGGAACAGCGGACGTCCGGGGTTGAGCACATTGCGCAGCACCCAGGGTCCAAAGTCGTCCACGTCCGTGGGCGCGTCGCCGAGCACGAACTCGCGCCGGTAGGCGGGGGTACCGCCGACCACCGAGTTGACCAGCAGGGCCAGTCGCGGGTCCCCGGTCAGCCCCCAGAAGTCGGCGGCCAGACGGAAGTCCAAGGTGGGCACGACCAGCTCAAGACTGGCGCGCCCGCGCAGCGGAGCCGTACCCGACAGCAGACCACCCATGAAGGACAGCGCGGAGCCGCACAGTAGTAGCCGCACCGGGCCGCCCTCGTGCCGCGCCTGCGGTCCGAGCGCCCGCTGCAGCAGCGAGGGCAGTTCCGGTGATGCCTTCGCCAAGAACGGGAACTCGTCCAATACCACCACCCGGGGCGCGCCGCCATGCACGGCCAAGGCCATCAGTTCCGCGACCGCCTCCTCCCAGTGGGCGAACCTGTACGGCGTGCGTCGCCCCTCGAACCGCGCCAGTGCTCCCCCGAACTGCCGCAGCGACTCCGCCTCGGCAGCCTCACTGGCCGAGAAGAAGAACCCACCCGTCGCCCGGCACAGCCCGTCCAGCAGGAACGTCTTGCCCTGCCGACGACGACCCGACACCACCCCCAGCGTCGCCTCCGCCCCCGAATACGAGGCGAAGCGCACCAGCTCACCCCACTCGAAATCCCGGTCGAACATCCCCGCCGGCTTATCCATCGCCATCACCCACCGTCGCCAATCAATAATGACTACAGCTATTATACATACGTTCATCATCGAAGCGCTGGTCGACGCTGGCTTCCGCAGCGTTCGAAAGCGGGACTCCGGCCGTGAGCTGTGGCCTCCTTCTGATCGCGCAAGCGTGTCGGGCTCGTAAAGTCATCGCTGCAGCTCATCGGTATTGCCCGTGGGCGTAGTTGGCGGCTGGGATGCTGTCGCCATGATCGTGTCGCTGCTCTACCGCGCTGCCCGCACGCTGCTGTCCATACCAGCAGTCCCACTGCGCCGGGACACCGCCAAGACACCGAACTGCTGGTCCCGCGGCACGAGAACACCGTCCTGCGCCGCCAACTCAAAAGCCCGGTCCGCTACGAACAGGCCGACCGATTCTGGCTGGCAGCCCTCTCCTCGCTGATCCCCCGCCACTGCTGGGCCACGGTCTTCCCCGTCACCCCCGGCACGCTCCTCGCCTGGCACCGCAGGCTCATCGCCAAGAAGTGTGACTACTCCGCGCGCCGCAGCCGCACCGGCCGACCACCCACCGCGACCGCCCTCAAGAAGCTCGTACTCCGCCTCGCCACAGAGAACCCCCAGTGGGGCCACCGCCGGATCCAGGGCGAACTCGCCCGCCTGGGGCATCCCATCGCCCCCTCAACGGTCTAGGAGATCCTGCACGCCGCCGGCATCGACCCCGCCCCGCGGCGCACCGGACCCAGCTGGCGGGAGTTGGTGCTGGAGGCGCTCCGGTCGGCGACCACAACGGTAACGGGCTGCGCGAAGGCCACCGTTCGAACTGGTACCCGGCAGGGCGCGCGAGGTCGGGCGGCCGTAGGCTGCGGGCATGCCTGACTCGCCCACGATCAGCCCCGACGAGGCCCTCACTCTGCTACTGGACGGCAACCAGCGCTTCGTATCGGGCGCACCCGAGCACCCGAACCAGGACGCCCAGCGCCGGTCCGCGCTCGCCCCGTCCCAGAACCCCTTCGCCGTACTGTTCGGATGCTCGGACTCCCGCCTGGCCGCTGAAATCATCTTCGACCGGGGCCTGGGGGACCTGTTCGTTGTGCGCACGGCCGGGCACGTCATGGGGTCGGAGGTGCTGGGCAGCATCGAGTACGGCGTCAACATGCTGGACTGCCGACTCGTCGTGGTCCTGGGACACGACTCCTGCGGCGCGGTCGCCGCGGCCAGCGCCGCCCTGCAGGACGGGCTCCCGCCGGCCGGATACGTGCGCGACGTCGTGGAGCGGGTCACCCCGAGCGTCCTGGCCGCCCGGGCGGCCGGCCTGGAGCGGCCCGAGGATCTCATCGAGGCGCACATACGGCACACGGTGGACCTGATGCTGGACCGGTCCCGGGTGCTCGCCGAGCAGGTCGCCGCAGGCCGCACCGCCGTGGTCGGCCTGTACTACCGGCTGTCGGACGGGACCGTGCGGGTCGTCGCCGCCCGCGGCCTGGAAACGACCGCCCCTTCCGAGTCGTGAGCCGGAGCCGGGAGCGCCCCATCCGACAACGAGTTCACGGTTAGCGCCATCGCCGACGGGGATGTGGCGTCTGACGGCAGCGATCAGAACGGTGGACTTCGCTGTCAGTCGCTCGTCGCCGGGGTGCACGGCCGCAAGCTCCCCGCACAGCCCATCGGCCACAGGGTCTCGCGGCCCCCGTGCCCCCTACCGTCAGATCCGACGGCAGACGGACGCCCTTCCCGGCACCGCCTCCCCAGTCGGCTTCCCGCCTCATCACGGTCGGGCGTCCCGTCCGGACTCCGCCCGCTGTGACCTTCTGCGGCCAGCGTTCACCGGTCCAGGTCCTGGCGCAGGCGGGCCAGGCCGTCGCGGATGCGGGTTTTCGCGGTACCCAGCGGCACCCCCAACCGCTCGGCGACCTCCCGGTAGCTGCGGCCCTCGTAGAACGCCAACCGGATCGCCTCGGCCTGTAGCGGCGTCAAGACAGCCAGGCTGCGGCGCACGCCTTCCTGCTCCAGCACGCGCTCGACGCACTCCGCGACGCTGTCATGAGCTGGCGAGCGGGCCAGGTCGGCCTCGCGTCGTTCGCGCCGGACCCGCGCTTCGTAGTGGCGGGCCCGGTCCACCGCGCGCCGCCGGGCGATGGTCGTCACCCATCCGCCGACGCTTCCCCGGCCGGGCCGGTAGCGCCCAGCCGACGCCCACACCTCGACCATCACCTCCTGGGCGACCTCCTCCGACTGGGCGTGATCACGCACGACGCGCTGGATCACGGCCAGCACCTGCGTAAACAGCGCCGTGTACAGGGCGGCGAACGCCTCCCGGTCTCCGTGTGCCACCAAGACCAGGCACTGCGCAAGCCGCTCGTCGCGGCATTCGCGTGCGGCCGAAGGGTTGCTGCCGCGCATTTCTTCTGTCTGCATCGACCACAACCCCACCACACCACCCGCGCCCAGCACCGCAGCGACGCCAACCGCTCAGGAACATGGGGCGTCGTCGAAGGCGCGGGCGGCAGGACGGCCGTAGGTTGGACGTGAACGGCTGGGTGTCTTCCCCTCTACAAGGAGCCGGACGGTGTTCTTCGACCTAGGTCCACTCAAGCTGGTGACTCTCGCGGTCCTCGCGGTGGTCATCTTCGGACCCGACAAGCTCCCACGGCTCGTCTCCGACGCCATGGGCTTCCTGCGCACGATCCGCTCCTTCGCCGACAACGCCAAGCAGGACATCCGCAACGAGCTGGGCCCCGACTTCAAGGACTTCGAGTTCGAGGACCTCAACCCCAAGACCTTCGTCCGCAAGCAGCTGGCCGCCCACGGCGAGGATCTCGGACTGGCCGACATCCACGACCTCAAGGACAGCCTCGCCCACGACGCCGCCGCTGCCACGGACGCACTGCGGGCAGTGAGGGCGAACCCGCTGGGCACGGCCTCACCCGTGACGCCCCCCATCGCTGCCGCCCTCACCGAGCACTCATCCGGCGAATCCGACGCAACCTGAGAACCACCCGGGCCGACCGGCCGCCCGGTGCAGTGCGGACGCGTCCCGGACACGTCGGCTGGCCCCTTGGCCAAGCGAGGCGACAACACCTGTGACGGCGCAGTCGGCGGAGTTTATCGAGCCGGGTTGACCACGGCTGCGGACTCCCCCCAATGGACCAATCCCGCGAACGCGCACGCAAAAGCCAGCGATGGGATGCCCAAGGTCGGCCTTTGACGGCGTGAATACGCTATCCGTTGCCCAGCTACGCTTGCGCAGACCGCCTCCGATCCCCGTAACCCCCGATCCGTCGGCGCTGGTGGGTGCTGCCATCCGGGGCGTCTTCCCGGCTCAGGAGGTGTGGTCGGGTAGCCGGGTCACGGCAACGTGCCCCGGCTACCCGACCACGGGTGGGGGTGTCGGGAGACGTAGAGGCTGATCAGCCAGTCCCAGCAGATCCGCCAAACCTGTTGAACAGTCACAACACCCAAGCCGCATTCACCCCCCTACACGTACCCGCCTAAGCTTCGATGCGGGCAGCGCGGTGCCGCGCGCTGCCTGCCAGGTTCTGCATCAGTTCGTGGCGTGGCGTCTTGGGGGGCGGTCGGCTTCCAAGGGGTAGAGCCAGCGCGGTGGCACACGAACCGTGGTCAGCTCGGGCCAGTTGAGGCCAGCGCCGTCGGGGCCGCACAGGGTTCCGCGGATCCGCACGCCCGGCGCCAGGTCGCCGGGGAGTTCCAGTCCCCGTACCTGCTCGGCAGTCAGTTCGACCTCGACCAGGCCCTTCCTGACCATCCGCCATCCCTCGACCCAGGCATGCGGGCCGACCCGGACCCTGGGATTGGTCACCGACAGTTCGAAGTACGAGCCGCGCAGCATGCTCAGCTGCCACCACAGTCCCAGCCCGAGCCGCTCCATCGGGTAGCGTCGGGACGGCAGGTCGCGCGGCACCTCCACGCGGTATCCCTGCCCGGCCCGTACCTCTTCGAGCCGCACACGATTCACCCCCCGGCACCCTGATGGGGATCCCTTTCCACTTCACCCCGTCAACCTGTTTCGGCCGCATCCACAATGCCCGCCGACGGCAACGTCACACAAGGCGCACGGAAGCGCCCGTGCGCCGGTCCGAACCCCAAAGTCGCCGCCCCGGCCCGCCACATCAGGCGAGGGGTGGACGCTGGTGCTGCGTAGCCCGGGAGGGTTTGGAAACGAACCGTACGGGTGTAGGCAGCTGGCCGCGGCACCCCGCTGGGGTGAGGCTGGACAAGCATGGCCGCGACCGCCCCGCAATGGTCCGCCACACGCCATGCGCCAGCCCGTGACCAAGCAGTCGTAGCCGAGGGATGTCAGATGTTCGAGAACCGTGCCCTGGAGATCCTGATCATCGCGCTGGTCGTGCTGCTGCTGTTCGGAGCCAAGCGACTGCCCGACTCCGCGCGGTCGCTGGGAAAGTCCCTGCGCATCCTCAAGGCCGAGACCCAGGCCCTGCGCACCGACCCCGCCCCCGCCACTGCCACCGAGCCCGGCGACAGCGGCCCCGCGCCCGTGCTGGACCCGATGCAGCCCACCCTCTTCGAGGCGGCACCCCCGGCCCATCCGAGCCGGGTATCCGAGCCCTCGACCAGCCGCACGGTACCGCCGCTGTAGACGGGTCTCCCCGCTGGGCGAGGTGAGCGCCCCGGTTCCCGCTGGCCGCGCTGGCCACTGACGGTCATCTTGTCCGTGCCCTACAGGCCCCGACAGGTTCAACCGATGGCCGGCTCTGGCTCCGAGCAGGTAGGCGCGAAGCCGCCCCAGAGCGCTGGCGCGTCCCCATGAGCCTGGCCCGTTCGCGTGAACCCGCGGCGGGCCGCCGCTGCGTCTGCGCGCACCGTCGCCGATCAGCTTGTATGAAAGACGGCGGGCGTCGGACCGCACCATCTCGGCGCCCGATGATGTCGGCTCCATCGCGTCAGAGGGAGAGTCCACTTGTACTGCTGGCCCTGGGGCTGGCAGGAACCAGGCCGGCCATTTGTCCGTCCCATGCCCCCGCGGCGGCAATCGGCCGAGCACCGGGTTCGGTGGGGACCGCTCGCGGGGAGATCCGACTCCGCCGAGTCGCGCTCCAGCCGTGCCCCCTGCGACGGAGCGTTCACCCGCCTGCGGCCTCTGGAGGGCGGCCAGGGTCCTGCGGTGTTTCCGTTGAGCTATCAGTAGTGACGCACCGTAATGTGCCGCTGCCGAGACCAGGACGCGGCACACGCCGCGCCCACGTCCGAGACCGCGGCCTGGCCGCGGCACTCCCGCGAAAAGACGAGGACCCGTCATGGCCGAGCACTCCTCCCGGCGTAACTTCCTGCGGCACGCCTCCATCGGCACCGCCGTGGCCGGCGCCACCGTCCTGGCCCCGATAGCCCTGGGCCGAAACGCCGCCTCCGCCCAGAACCGCACCCCGGCGGCGACCAGCGGCTCCGTGCACCAAGGGCCGCTGGTGGCCTACGTCAAGAACGCTCACACCGGCGAGATCGCCGTGATGGCCGGCGAGCGCGAGATCGTCCACCGCGACCCGCAGCTCGCCGCCCAACTCGGCCGCATCGCCGCCACCAGCAAGTCCTGACCCACGCTCTCCCCGTTCTGTCCCAACCCCTACGAGCCTGAAAGAAGAAAGAGTGTCCTCGCACAAGGAAGCCCCCGCGATCTCGAACGACCCGGTCGCCGACAACACCGACGTCTACGCCTTCGTCAGCCCCGACAGGCCCGACACCGTCACCCTGATCGCCAACTTCAGCCCGCTGGAGGACCCGGCGGGCGGCCCGAACTTCGACGAGTTCGGCGACGACGTGCTCTACGAGATCCACATCGACAACAACGGCGACGGGCTGCCGGACATCACCTACCAGTTCCGGTTCACCACCGTGAACACCATCCCCAGCACGTTCCTGTACAACGTCGGCACGATCGAGTCGATCGACAGCAAGAACTGGAACCGCCGCCAGTTCGCCACCGTCACCCGGGTCAGCAACGGCGGAGGCAAGGACGGCACCAGCCAGCAGCTGGGCAGCAACCTGCCCTGCCCGCCGTGCAACATCGGCCCGCTGTCCACCCCGAACTACGCGGACCTTGCCGAACAGGCCATCCACACCCTGCCCGGCGGCTGCAAGCTCTTCACCGGCCAGCGCGCCGAAGGCTTCTACGTCGACATCGGCGCCATCTTCGACCTCGCCGACCTGCGGCCGTTCCAGAACCTGCACGTCGGCTCCAGCATGCCCGCCGCCCCGGGCGTCAACGGTCCCAAGGCCAAGAACATCCAGTCGATTGCCCTGCAGGTCCCCGCCTGCGACCTGACCGCGAACGGCAAGGCGCCCACCAGCGTCACCGACCCGAACTCCACCATCGGGGTCTACGCCACGGCCAGCCGCCAGCGCTCGCGCATGTTCGAGGACGACGGCACCATCGTCAACAGCGGTCCCTTCGTCCAGGTCTCCCGCCTGGGCAACCCGCTGTTCAACGAGGTCCTGGTCCCCATCTCGAAGAAGGACTTCTTCAACTCCCAGGCCCCGGTCAACGACAAGCAGTTCGCCGGCGACGTCGCCACCCCCGAGCTGTCCCAGCTCCTGCCCGTCCTGTACCCGGGCGTCTTCCCCAACCTCGCCGCGCTCAACGCCTCCGGCAAGCCCCGCGCCGACCTGCTGGCGATCCTGCTTACCGGGATCCCGGCCGGCATCGTCCCCGGCTTCCAGAACGTCACCGGCAACGGCAGCGTCCAGGCCGACATGCTCCGGCTGAACATGGCCATCCCGCCGACCCTCCAGAGCCCCAGCAACCTCGGGCTCATCGGCATGGACGCAGCCGGGTTCCCCAACGGCCGCCGGGTCTTCGACGACGTCACCACCATCGAACTGCGCGCCCTGGCCGGAGCCACCTACCCCCTGGTGGACAAGACCTACACCCCCGACGCCGCAGCAGGCGCCATCACCCAGGGCCTGACCTCCAGCAACACCGACGTCACCGCCGACAACACCGTGCACTACCTGCCCTGCTTCCCCTACCTGGGCACCCCGCACGGCGGCTACTACAACCCCGACGACAACACCCCCGCCCCCGACCTGAACACCACCCCCCTCGGCGGACCGGACACCGGCCTCGGCGGAAGCCGGCACGGTACCGACACCACCAAGGTCATCGGCGGCACCGTCCTGGCGACCGCAGCCGCCCTCGCTGGTGCCACCGCCCTCAAGTACCAGGCCCGGTCCACCACCCCCGCGGGTGCAGCCAGCAGTACGGGTAGCACCAGCGACGACCACACCCCCGTCGCGCCGTGACCACCCACCACGCCTCCACCCCGATCGGCCACACCCCCGGGCACACCCACGGGGAGACCTACGGCCCAAGCCATGACGGCAGCGTCCTGGTCGACATCGGCGGCGACATCGGCGCGCTGATCATCCTCACCCCGCCCGACCTCAACGGGACCGAGATCGAACTCAGCCCGGTAGACAACGGAGAGATCAGGACACACGTGGCCGTACGGGAACGACACGGCCCCGAAGCGACCCTGCACGCCGCCGTCTTCCCCTCCCTGACCGCCGGGACCTACACGGTCTGGGACCGCGCTTCACGCCCCCTCGCCCGGGTCACCGTCACCGGCGGACAGGTCGCCCAGTTCACCTGGCCCACAGGCCACCCTGTACCGTGCCCTGCTTAGGGACTCGTTACACGATCCGCGGAATCCAGGCCGGTGCCTATAAGACGGATCGTCACAGGCCCCCCGCTCAAAGTCCGTGCGCGGGGGCCCTGACAGCCGGCCGAAGAGGCGTTGGCCACCGGCTTTCGGACCGGGACTGACAGCCGCCCCGGCGCGTGAAGCCATCCTGGCCCGTGTTGCGGGCACGCCATCGCGCACGACGCGCCGCGAACGGGTGGATCCGAGCCCGGACCATCCCCGCTCTTCCGACAGAGGCAAGCAAGCCAAAGCCTTGACATAGCCGGACAGGGCGTCGAGGCCGTGCGTCCGATCCGCGACGAGATCAGGAAGCTGATCAAGGGCCTGGCCGCCGAGATCGACACGAAGCGACAGAAGAGCTGATCCGACCAGCTCTTATTAGCGCCAGGGGAGAAGCTCCCCCGACTACGGCTGTGCCCATCAATGGGCATGAAAAATGCCCTCCGACTCTGTAAAACAGCAGTTCAGAGGGCATTTATATGAGTGGAGCCCAGGGGATTTGAACCCATGCCGAGCACAGCGCCGACCTGCTGCTTTGCCGAAGAACCGGGACAAACACCCCCGTTTCCATCCTTCTGAACCCTGCTCGATCCGCCTCAATCCGGGGGGCGTAACCACTGGTGGTCACGCCCCCGAGCAGCTCAAATGCCCGTCTTACGCTGCCCACCCGAGCAGAGCAACTCTTTCTGGCAGGAAGGTACATGCCTTGCTCAAAGGGAGCGTTTGTTCAGGTATACCCAGACGTCTCGACAGCTGCGGCACGGGTGCGGGCGCGGAACCTGTCAGTACAGGTTGTACTTCACGTTCAAGGTGGAGGGGTAGTCCTCGCGTCCGCCGTAGCAGCCGATGAACTGTCCGCCGCCGGGGATGCCCTCGTACAGCGCTCCGTTGACGCAGCCCTGGGAGGAGTAGGGGGCCGACCCCACGGTGAACGGCGGTTCCTGCGAGCCGTCGGCCTGGGCGGGGCCGGCGAGCATCCCGACGGCTCCGATGGCGGCCAGGACAGCGAGGGCCAGGGGGCGGCGCATGAGGTTGCTCCTTTGTGCAGGGGTGGATGGAGGTCAGATCAGACGGTGGACCGCCGGTCGGCATGGGGTGGCGGTCACCTGCGGTGCCGGGTCTCAGAGGGTAAAGAAGTCCGACTGTCGCACCAGGGCGTTGCCCTTGACGTCGGGCAGGTACACGGTGACCAAGACGGTGTCGCCGCGCTTGAAGCTGACCGCCGAGCTGCGCTGGTTGGCGACGACCTTGAAGGACTGGTTCTGGCCGTTGCACAGCGGTACTTCGTATTTGGTGGTGCCGAAGAGCTGGTCGTCGTTGGTGGTGTTCTCGATGATGACGCTGACCGAGGTGGCGTAGTCGTCGCAGGCATAGGTGCCGCTGACGTTGATCGAGCTGCCAGTGTTGAGGGAGACGCCGGTGATGCTCGCGGAGGTGTCGGCGTAGGCGGCGGTCGCGGTGGTGAGCATGAGTGAGCCGGCGAGGGCCGGGGCGGCCAGCAGCAGGGCGGTCTTGCGGCGTAGGGCGTTCACGGGGACCTTTCGGCAGGGGGTCGGCTGCCATCGCGGCCGACGCAGCATCAAGATCCTTTCAGGGGCGGCGCGTGGCCTGCGGCAGCCACCACCATGATCCACTCGATGGGATGAACGCCCGCGGCGCGGTGCTGCCGGGCCGGGTGGCGGCCCGGCAGCCCGCTAGTGTCCTGCGCCTGAAATCCGATGTATATGTGTAGCCTTGGTCTGTGGCGCGAATGGGGCGGCCGATGGCCGAGCTGACGTTGACGGACGATGAGCGCGAGACGTTGGTCCGCTGGTCGCGGCGGGCCAAGTCCTCGCAGGCACTGGCGCAACGCTGCCGTATCGTCCTCGGCTGTGCGGACGGGAAGTCGAATCAGGTGGTGGCTGCCGAGCTGGGCGTCTGGCCGCAGACGGTCGGCAAGTGGCGGCGGCGTTTCCTGGAGAGCCGGCTGGAGGGCCTGGCCGACGAGCAACGACCCGGTGCCCCGAGGAAGATCGGCGAGGACCGGGTCGAGGACCTGGTCATCGCCACGCTGGAGCGGACTCCCAAGGATGCGACCCACTGGTCGCGCGCGTCCATGTCCGCCGAGAGCGGGCTGTCGAAATCGACAGTCGGCCGGGTCTGGAAGGCGTTCGGCCTCAAGCCGCACCTGGTGGAGACCTTCAAGCTCAGCAAGGACCCCCAGTTCATCGACAAGGTCCGCGACGTGGTCGGGCTGTACCTGGACCCGCCGGAGCGGGCCCTGGTCCTGTGCGTGGACGAGAAGAGCCAGATCCAGGCGCTGGACCGCTCGGCCCCGGTCCTGCCGATGATGCCCGGAATTCCCGAACGCCGCACCCATGACTACCTGCGCAACGGCGTCACCACGCTGTTCGCCGCACTGGACGTGGGCACGGGCGAAGTCATCGGCTCACTCCACCGCCGGCACCGGGCCACGGAGTTCAAGAAGTTCCTCACCAAGCTGGACAAGGAAGTGCCGGCCGACCTGGACGTGCACCTCATCTGTGACAACTACGCCACCCACAAGACCCCGGCGATCCAGAAGTGGCTGGCCACTCACCCGCGGTTCCACCTGCACTTCACCCCCACCAGCTCGTCCTGGCTCAACCAGGTCGAGCGGTGGTTCGGCCTGCTGACGGACAAGCAACTCCGACGCGGAGTCCACAAGTCCGTCCGCGCGCTGGAGAAGGACATCCGGGACTGGATCAAGACCTGGAACGGGAACCCACGGCCCTTCACCTGGACCAGGACCGCCGACGAGATCCTCGAACGACTCGCCACATATCTTGAACGAATTCCTGGCGCAGGACACTAGCAGGCGGTCGGCTGCTCCTGCCGGTCGTCAGCAGGATTGGGCCGCGCCGCGTCCCCTGCTCTGCCGGGGCCGGCCGGGTGCACGGCCGACACCGGTCGGGCGGCCCGCGCCCGTGCCCGCGCATGGTGGCGCTGATGACCGCGGTCGGGTTCGCCGTCGGGTGCCGGGTCCACGCGGGGGTCCCGGCCTTCCTCGGTGGTGCGCTGCTGGTCCATGCCGCGTACATCATGGTCTTCTTCACGCGCGACAACCGGGAACGGTGTAGCAACTGCGTGACACGAGTGTCGCGCGGTGGGAGCCGATGCGATGCTGAAATGCCGCCCGCAAGGAGACGGCCTCGGAACTGAGGCAGTCCTACAGCGAGGCCGACCCAGCCGTCACCCACTACTCCCGAGGTGCCTATGACCGGAACAGTGCACAGGCGCGCCAAACCAGCAGTGGATCGCTCGGAGGGTTTCGGGGAGCGGCTGCTGGGGCGGTTGCTGGACCGGGCGCACGAGATGCCGCCTCAGTTCATCGCCCCGCTGGTGGCCGAGGAAGTGCACGCGATGGGCGGACGGGACGTCTCGATCCTGCTCCAGGACTACGAGCAGATCGTCCTGGTCCCCCTGCCCGGGGCCGGCCTGACTGTCGGCGACCCGGTGCCGATCGACGGCTCCCCCGCCGGTGAGGCGTTCCTGCGCACCACAGCTGTCGAGCAGCCGCAGGCACAGGGGAGCACGCGGATGTTCCTGCCGTTGCTGGACGGCAGCGACGAGGTCGGGGTGCTGGCGCTGACCCTGGACCGGGTCGACGACGATGACCGGCGGCTGCTGCGGCGGTTGGCCGGCCTGGTGGCCGAGATGATCGTCACCAAGAACAGCTACACGGACCAGTTCTTCCGCACGCGACGCCGGGAACCGATGAGCGTGGCCGCCGAGATCCAGTGGTCCCTGCTTCCGCCGTTGACGATGACCACTCCCCAGGTGGCCCTGGCCGGCATCCTGGAGCCCGCCTACGGCGTGGCCGGAGACAGCCTGGACTACGCCCTCAACGGGGACATCCTGCACTTGGCCGTCATCGACGCGATGGGACACGGCCTGAACGCGGCCGTCCTGGCCACGGTCGCCATGGGCGCCTACCGGCACGCCCGCCGCGCCGACATCGGACTCGCCGAGCTCTACGCCTTCATGGACACCGCCATCGACGAGCAGTTCGGCCCCGACCAGTTCGTCACCGCCCAGATGATGACCCTCGACGTCACCACCGGCTGCCTGAGCGCCGTCAACGCCGGTCATCCCGCACCGCTGCTGATCCGGGGCAACCGCGTCCACCAGGTGCTGGAGAGCCCGGGGACGCTGCCGGTCGGCTTCGGCGGAGACACGCCCCTGATCAGTACCCAACGACTGCAGCCTGGCGATCGGGTGCTGTTCTACACCGACGGCCTAGTGGAGGAGCACGAGAGCGGCGGAGAGCAGTTCGGCGAAGACCGCCTGTTCACGGCGATCGAACGGGTCTCACGCGCAAGCGGCAGCGTGCAGGAGATGGTCAGGGGCCTGTCCCACGCGCTGATGCGGGAAAGGGGCGGCAAGACCAGCGACGACGCGACCCTCTTCCTCATCGAATGGCGCGGCGGTACCGCCGCGCCATTCATGACACCACTCCTGTAGCCGCACACCTGACAGGTCACGGCTCCCAAAGGGAGAGGAGGGGCACGAGGACATCGCCATGCGGGTGCTATCCGGCGAAGTCGTCGGAGGCTGGGACAGTGTCCGCTTAGAGGGTCTGCCACTGGCGTTTCCTGGACGCTGATGACGGCCGGAGAGTCGCGGCGAAAGCGTCCGCCGGAGCGCACCTCGACGCCCGAACGGTCGCGCAGCACCGTGCGGGCTGGTAGCAACTGAGCGGTCCGGACAGCGTTGGTCAGTGCTCGCCTTCGCGGACGATCACCACCGGGCAGCTCGCGTGCTGCACGCAATGCTGGCTGACGGAACCCAGCAGGGCTCCAGTGAATCCGCCGTGGCCCCGGCTGCCCAGAACCAACAGTTCAGCTCCCCGGGAGGCGTGGAGCAGTGCTTGCGGCGCGTTGCCGAACACCACAGATTCACCGATGCCGACAGGCGGCTGCTCGCCGATGGTGTCGCTGACAGTCGCCGCCAGTACCTTCTGGGCGTTCTCGGCGAAGGAGAACGCTTCGGGACTTGCGCTGCCTGCACTGAAGGTGGGGTACTCCCAGGTGATCAGGGCCTCCACAATGCTGCCGGTCAGCTGAGCCTGGTGGAGGGCCCAGCGCAATGCTTTCTGCGACGAGTCCGAGCCGTCAACCCCCACAACGATCCGTCCGGGGGGATTCTCCGTCGTGTTCATATTCCACCTCGATAGTGTGCTGACAAGTCAATCCTGCGCCCGGGTCAGGCCGGGAGGTAGGGCCGGTCGGCCCATTCCCTTGGCGTAGGGGACATACGTGTCGGCCAGGGGCAAGGACCTGGCAGGCTGCGGGGCCGCCCCCGGCTGACGTCGGCCGCGCCCACTGCGGCGAGCCTGCAAAGGGATCCCCGGGAGCATGCCGCGCGGGTAGGGGCCGCTGGGTGTCGCTGCCTTCGAGCGGGTTATCTGGAGGCTCCTACGCGCGGGTCGAAGCCGGCGTGGGGCTGCCGTCGGCTCGGGCGGTCCTGTGTCGGCGGTGGGCGCGGCGTAGTTCGTCGGCGCCCCAGACGATGAAGGGGAAGGGGGCGACGGTGGCCAGGTCGGCGGGGCTCAGGTCGGTGGTGCCGAACAGGGAGTGAACGGCGGGGAGGTAGACCAGGACGGCGGCGAACAGCAGGCTGAAGCCGATGCCGGCCAGGAGCGCGCGGTTGGTGAAGAAGCCGACGGTGCGCAGGGAGGCGTGGTCGGTGCGGGCGGCGAAGGCGGTGCCGATCTGGCAGGCGACGATGCCGAGCCAGGCGGTGGTGGAGGCCTGGAGGTAGGCGTGGTGCAGTGGGGCGCCTTGGCCGGTGGCGTTGCCGGGGTGCCAGCCGGCCCGGGCGAGGGTGAGGAAGAAGCCGGCCATGACCAGGACCGCGGAGATGACTCCGATGAAGCCCCAGGCCCGCAGGAGCAGGGATCGGTCGATGACTCCGGCGCTGCGTTTGCGCGGGGCGCGGTCCATCAGCCCGGGCTCGGCGGGTTCGCGGGACAGGGTCAGCGCGGGCAGCGTGTCGGTGCCCAGGTCGATCGCGAGGATTTGCATGACCGTCAGCGGTAGCGGGACCAGGCCGCCGAACAGGGCGAACACCAGGAACACCAGGAACGGGATGACCTCGGGCAGCAGGTGGGCGAAGATGTAGAGGATGAACTTGCGGACGTTGTCGTAGACGCGGCGCCCGGCCTCGATCGCCGCGATGATGGTGGCGAAGTCGTCGTCGGTGAGCACCATGGTGGCGGCTTCGCGGGCGACGTCGGTGCCGGAGCGTCCCATGGCGATGCCGATGTCGGCGCGGCGCAGTGCGGGGGCGTCGTTGACGCCGTCGCCGGTCATGGCGACGACCTGGCTCTTGGCGTGCAGGGCGTCGGCGATGCGGAGTTTGACCTCGGGGGCGCTGCGGGCGAAGACCAGTTCCTGGCCCGATGCCAGGGCGGTGTCCAGGTCGGCTTCGCTGATGGTGTCCAGGTCGGCGTTGGTGATGACGCGGGTTCCTTTGGGGCCGGTGCCGATGCCGACCTTGGCGGCGATGGCGGCGGCGGTCAGGCCGTTGTCGCCGGTGACCACGTGGATGCGGATGCCGGCGCGGTGGGCCTGTTCGATGGCGGCGGGAACGTGGGGGCGGGGCGGGTCGAGCATGGCCACCAGGCGGAGCAGGCACAGGTCGTGCTCGACGTCCTTGCGGTCGGCGGGTGTGCTCTGGCCGGGTGTGGATGCGCGGCGTGCGATGGCCAGGACGCGCAATCCCTGGCTGGAGTAGTCCTCGACGACCTTGCCGATCGTGGTGCGGTTCTGGGCGGTCAGCGGCCCGTCGCCGTCGGTGTCAAGGACGGTGGTGGCGAGGGCCAGGACCTCTTCGGGGGCGCCTTTGGTGTGGCTGGTCCACCGCTGGGGGTCGTCGTCGGCCTGGTCGACGGTCGACATCAGCTTGAGCCGTGGTTCAAAGGGGAACAGGATGCTGCGCTGCTGGTCTCGCTCGGCGGTGTCGAGCGGGTGGCCGAGTTGTTCGGCGATCTGCAGCAGGGCGATCTCGGTGGGGTCGCCGTGTGCGGGCGTCTTCGGGTCGGCGGACAGGTTGGCGGTGGTGCACTGCGCGGCGACACGGGTCAGGGCAGCCAGGCTGGACGGGGGTTGGCCGCTTTCAGGCGTGCCTGTGCCGGGTGGGACGGCGTCGAGGTCCAGGTTGCCCGCCAGGGTCCACAGTCGGGTGACCTTCATCCGGTTCTCGGTGAGGGTGCCGGTCTTGTCGGTGCAGATGACGGTGGTGGATCCCAGGGTCTCCACCGCGGAGAGGCGTTTGACGACAGCGCCGCGCTTGGCCAGGTCGCGCACCCCCACTGCCAGAGCGAGGGTGATGGTGGGCAACAGGCCCTCGGGGACGTTGGCGACCAGGAGGCCGACGGCGAAGCTGATCGCCGCGCCGATCTTCAGTCCGGCGGCCAGTCCCAGTGGCACGAACGCCACCACCACGCCCAGGCCGACCACCGCGATCAGCCAGGCGACGCGTTTGACCTGGTGCTCCAGCGGGCTCTCGTCGCGTTGGACGCGCTGGGTCAGTGCGGCGACCCGGCCGAGTTCGGTGAGCATGCCGGTGGCGGTGACCACCGCGCGCGCCTGTCCTCCGGTGCAGACCGTGCCGCTGAACGCGATGTCGCGGCTGTAGAGCAGGGGACCGTCGGTGTCCAGGAGGTCGGCCGCCCGGTAGACCGGGACCGATTCGCCGGTCAGCGCGGACAGGTCGACCTCCAGGCTGCCGCCGCACAGGCGGGCGTCCGCGCAGACCCGCTCTCCTTCCTCCAGGACCATCAGGTCGCCGGGGACCAGTTCGCGGGCGGCGACCTCCTGCTGGGTTCCGTCGCGGATTACCCGGGCTTTGTCGGGCAGGAATGCCGCCAGGGCATCGACGGCCTTTTCCGCCTGCATCTCCTGGAGGAACGCGAACACGGCGTTCAGGACGATCACCACGAAGATCGCCACGGCCAGGCTCAGCGATCCGGTGACCGCCGCCAGCACCGCGGCCAGTGCCAGGACCAGCGCCAGCGGGTGGGTGATCTGCCGCACCAGCTCGCCGGGCCAGCGCCGTCCCCCGCTGCGCGAAAGGGAGTTGGGGCCGTAGATGGTCAGTCGGCGGGCCGCCTCGCGGGGGCCGACAGGCCCTCGGGCGAGCTCTTGAGGTCCCGGAAGAGGTCGTCCAGAGGCTCGCGGGGATCGGCTGAGGGCGGCGCGTGGCCGGGCGGCCCCTGCGCAGGCGGCACGCCGTCGGGGTGATCGGCACCGGGGGGTGCGGGGATCGTCTGCTGGGTCATGATGCCTCGGCTTTCTTGGGCGCCGGGTCGAGGATCCGGTAGGCGAGGAGTTTCACGCGGTCGGTGAGCAGGAACCAGACGAGTGCGTAGCCCCACACCAGCAGGGCCCAGCCCCATCCCAGCGGGGACATCAGGAAGCCGTAGACGGCGATGAGAGTGGCCAGGGTCTGTGTACCGAGGACGGCGAGGACCAGGACGCGGGCCGGGCGGACCGACCAGAAGGGTCCGCGGGTGCGGGCGAGGAAGACCGTCAGGTGCCCGGCGACGGACAGCATCAGGTACATCAGGGTCTGCAGCTGGGGGTGTCCGAGGTGCAGGACCTGGTCGCCCAGGAGGAACAGGCCGAAGGCGGCGATGGGGCCGACCAGGCCCAGGACGGTGGCGATGCCCAGGACCAGGCGCATGTTCCAGGCTTCGGGCCGGTTTCGGTAGCGGACTTTGTCGTAGGCGATGGACAGGATCGCGCCGTCGTTGAGCAGCGCGAGCATGACGATCATGACCGCGGTCAGCGGGTAGAAGTTGAAGACCAGGATGGCCAGGGTCACGAACAGCAGCACCCGCAGGGTTTCGGCGATGCGGTAGATCGCGTAGCTGTTCATCCGCTGGAAGATCTTGCGGCTCTCCTTGACCGCGTCGATGATCACCGACAGGCCGGGCGTGGTGAGGACGATGGACGCCGCCGCGCGGGCCGCGTCGGTGGCGCCGTCGACCGCGATGCCGCAGTCGGCCTTCTTCAGTGCCGGGGCGTCGTTGACGCCGTCACCGGTCATGCCGACGATGTGGCCGCGCTGCTGCAGGACGTCGACGATGTGGAACTTGTGCTCGGGAAAGACCTGGGCGAAGCCGTCGGCCCGCTCGATGGACGCGGCGTCCGCATCGTTCACCGGCTGCTTGATGTCGCCCAGAGTGGCCGCGTCGAGGATACCGGCACCCATGCCGAGCTTCTTGGCGGTCTCCTGGGCGATCGCGAGTTGGTCGCCGGTCACCATCTTGACGGTCACGCCCATCTGGCGGGCGGTGGCGATGGTGGTGGCGGCGTCCTCGCGCGGCGGATCGAATAGCGGCAGCACCCCGACGAACCGCCATGGTTCCTTGCCTTCGGCGCGGGCCACTCCCAGCGAGCGGAAGCCGCGTGCCGCGAACCGGTTGACCGCCTCCTGCACGGTGGAAGCCACCTGCGCCTGGTCGGCTGCCAGCGCAAGGATCACCTGGGGTGCGCCTTTGGTGACCTTGAAGGTGGTGCCGTCTGCCGCCTGGACGGTGGCTTCGGTGCGCTTGTGGACCGGGTCGAACGGCTGGAAGCGGGTGACGTGGTAGTCCGCCAAAGTGTCCTTGGTGCTCAATCCTCCCAGGACGGCCAGGTCGATGGGATCGTCGTCCTCGGCCCGCGAGGCCAGCGCGGCGTCCAGCACGATCTGCTCGACGGGAACGGCACCGACGCTGAAGACCTCGCCGAGGGTGAGTGTGTTCTGGGTCAGCGTTCCGGTCTTGTCGGCGCACAGCACGTCGACCCCGGCCAGTTCCTCGATGGCCACCAGCCGGCTCACGATCGCCTGCTTCCTCGCGAGCAGGCGGGCGCCCACGGCCATGGTCACCGACAGCACGGTCGGCATGGCGACCGGTATCGCCGCCACGGTCAGCACCAGGGCGAACTGGACCGTGGTGAACAGCGGGTCGCCGCGCAGCAGCGCAACCACGATGATGACCGAGACCAGGACCGCGGCAAGGGCGATCAGGTAGTTGCCGATCTTCAGGACCGCGCGCTGGAAGTGGCTGACGGTGTGGGCGTCCTGGACCAGTTGCGCGGTCTTCCCGAAGTAGGTGTCGGTGCCGGTGGCGTACACCAGGGCGTCGCTCTCGCCACGGCGCACGATCGAGCCGGAGAACACCGCCTCGCCCGGTTGGCGGGTGGCGGGCAGGGACTCCCCGGTCAAGGCGGACTGGTCCACCTCGATCTCGTCGCCGGACAGCAGCCGGGCGTCGGCCGGCACGATGTCCCCCAGCCGGACCCGGATCACATCGCCCGGAACCAGCTCCCGCGCCGCCGGGGTGGTCCAGGCACCGTCGCGCCGGACCCGGGCCTTGATCGCCAGCCTGGCCTTCAGCGCGTCGACCGCGTCGCCCGCCTGGTGCTCCTCCCAGAAGCCCACCACCGCGTTGGCGACCAGCAGGACCAGGATGATGAAGAAGTCCGGCCAGTGCCCGACCACGGCGGACAGGACCACCGCGGCCTCGATCATCCACGGGATGGGTCCCCAGAAGTACGCGAGGAACTTCAGCAGCGGATTGGCCTTGGTCTCAGCGATCTCGTTGGGGCCGTAGCGGGCCATCCGCTTGTCGGCCTCCGCCTGGCTCAGGCCCTGCGGCGAGGTCGACAGCTTCTTCTCGACCTCCGCCAGCGGGAGGGTCTTGAGCTCGTCGCCCACTTCGGGCTTGGCTGCCGCGTCGGGTGCCGCAGGTTCCACGGTGGTGTCGGCGGTCATGAGGCTCCTTCGCGGGTGCAAGGATCGGCCAGCTCCAGTGCGGAGGTGTACTCGCCCCGGCGTGCGGCGGCGTCGCAGCGGGCGCGGTGGAGCAGGGCCTGCTGAGCGGCCGGGACCCGGGCGCTCTCGCCGTGCCAGATGTCCAGGGCGGGTTGTTGGATGGCGCGGGCGAAGGAGAACGTCAGCGGCCACGGCACGCGGGGCCGGGGCCGGGTGTGCATGGCGTTGAGGCGCGCCGATGCCGCCTGCCCGGACTGGCCGCCGGACAGGAACGCGATACCCGCGACAGCGGCCGGCACGGTCCGCAGCAGAGCAGTGAGGGTGGCGTCGGCCACGGCGTCCACCCCTTCGTCCTTGGGGCAGGCGGCCCCGGGGAGCACCATGTTGGGTTTGAGGATCAGGCCCTCCAGGGCGACGCGCTGGGCGTGGAGCTGGTGGAAGACGGTTCGCAGGACGCCCTCGGTGACCTGGCTGCATCGCTGGAGGGTGTGGTCGCCCTCCATGAGGACCTCTGGTTCGACCATGGGCACCAGACCGGCCTCCTGGCACAGCGCGGCGTAGCGGGCCAGTGCGTGTGCGTTGGCCTGGATGCAGCCGCTGGTGGGAAGCTTGTCGCTGATGGTGATCACCGCGCGCCATTTCGCGAAGCGGGCTCCCAGGCGGCGGTATTCGGCGAGGCGTTCACGCAGGCCGTCCAGGCCTGCCGTGACGCTCTCGCCCGGGAAGCCCGCCAGGTCGTGGGTGCCGGCGTCGACCTTGATGCCGGCGATGATTCCTGCCTTGTCCAGTAGTTGGACCAGCGGGGTGCCGTCGGCGGTGTGCTGGCGGATGGTCTCGTCGTGCAGGATGGCGCCGCTGATGAAGTCGCCCAGGCCGGGCGTGGTGACCAGCCACTCCCGGTAGGCGTGGCGCAGCTCCGGAGTCCGGGGTAGCCCGGCCTGGGCGACGCGCGTGTAGCAGG
>Ga0302314_10003812_pt1 | contig 27758 bp, 19 predicted proteins | sample III_Palsa_N2_3_FD_200533 | JGI IMG/M metagenome (GOLD analysis project Ga0302314, IMG submission 200533) | Peat permafrost microbial communities from Stordalen Mire near Abisko, Sweden - III_Palsa_N2_3 | ecosystem: Environmental > Terrestrial > Soil > Palsa > Peat permafrost | place: Sweden...
CGGCGCCGGCCCTTTTGCTGGAGCTCCCTTTGGTCCCGGAACTGCCGTTGAGTTCCTCTTCCAACAAACCAGGGCGGATTTCGGGCAACAGGTTCCACAGCGTTCTTTACCGTTTGAAAATGGCTTCTATGACGGCCCAGACGGTCCTGCGCATCAAGCTGCAGACCAGGTTGCATTCTGGCATAAGCTCGCAGGCTTCTACGGACAAGAGCAGTGGAAGGCCCGACCGAACCTCGTGCTCTCACTCGGTCTTCGGTACGACCTTGATCTCTTGCCATCGGCGAAGGATCTCCAGATCCTCGGCGAGATGAATCCCACCAACTTCGGCAACGTCCAACCGCGCTTCGGTGTCGCCTACGGCCTCCGCCAGGGCAAAGGCGTGGTCCGCGCCAGCTTCGGTCTCTATACGGGATCCCTTGAATACAGCAGCCTCGTCAACGGATGGCACGGCGCATCTCCGTTCACCACGATGAATCAGCCCTTGCTCTCTCAGTTCGCAGATCCAACCCATGATCTCGTCGGCTTCGGTCCTGCAGGCATGGTGGGAACCGCAGGCCCAGTTCTCGCAGGTGCGGCGTTCTCCAACTTCACCCACAATGGCATCTATCCAAGCCCGACAATTCTGAAGCAGTTCCCCCTCGGCTTTACGGAGCGCGAGTTCCCTTCCAGCTACTCCGAGCAGGCGAACCTGGAGATCGAAAACGAGCTCGGAAAGAAATGGTTTTTGACCGTCGCCTACCATTACCTGCACGCGATCCATCTTCTCAGCTCAAACACGATCAACGGCTTACCCGATGGCTTCCTCAGCGACGGCAGGCAGAAGTTCGCGCCCGCCGACTCCAACTTCGGCTTCGTTCTCTATGCAACACCGTCCGGATGGTCCATCTACAACGCAGGCTCCGTGAGCCTCCGCAAGGAACTCGCACAGCACTTCAGCCTGCTCGCCAACTATGTTTACGGAAAGTCGATCGATGTCGCCACGGAAAATCAACTTCAGGATGAGCCACAGGATTACCTGTTGCCAAAACTCGATCGAGCCGTCAGTGATAACGACGTCCGCCATCGCCTTGTCCTGACCGTGCTGGCACAGTCCCCTGAGACTTGGGCCGCACCCCTACGCAACGTGCAGTTCTCCATGCTTAACACGCTGCAAAGCGCGCAGTATTACAGCATTCTCGCGGGCTCCGATGTGAACGGTGACGGATTTCCCTTCAACGATCGCGTCGGCGACATCGGACGGAACACCTACATCGGCGCGCCCTACTACGACACCGATCTTCGCCTGCAGCGGCTCTTCTCCCTCGGGGAAAGGATGAAGCTCAACGCCAGTGCTGAAGCACTCAACGTCTTCAATCGAGCGAATGTGCAGGACGTCGATCAGGTCTACGGCGCAGCAGAGTTTAGCGGAGCCATCCCAAAACGATATGGCGACGGCGTAACCAGCTCTGCCAATCCGACCTTCGGCACTCAGACCTTCGCCGGAGCCGCGCGCCAGATTCAACTCTCTCTCAAACTGAAGTTCTAGTTGCGATGCCTGAGTAAATAAAAGTATCGAGGTAAGACATGTCGACCGCTTCATCAACAACGGCCACTGCCGAGCAACAGCTCAACTCCTCCGCCGACAACCGTCCGCAAAGCAACCCAAGACGCCCTCAGCGCGGCACCTACAAACCGAAGCCTGAGACCGTTGCCCTGCTCAAGGTCTCAGGCAACCCCATCAACGGTCTCGGGGAAAAGGTTCAACGTCCGGCATCCCCGTTCTTCTGGCATCCACCGGATCAACATCCGTACGGGCCGCTGCAGGATGTCGCACGCCAGAACTCGCGCAAGTGTCCGGGCTCAGGACCGGCCTTCCTCGCGGCCTACACGCATCCGGAGTTAGTTCCCATCGCCGCAACACGCAAGAGCGCCACCGCCGAGCAGTTTGCAGCCAGCGCAACTGCGTTTGCATTGGCGCACGAAGCCGGTGCCGTCGGCATCGCTGCAATGGATCCGCTCTACGTCTTCGAGGGATACACCATCAACGAGCCGTGGGCGATCGTGCTCGCACTCGCGCCAGACTATGACCGTCTCAAACAGCTTCCCTCCGACGAGACGAACGGTGTCGGCGTCACCGAGATCGGCGAACAGTATGCTCGAGGCACTCGGGTTTCGTTCGCACTTGCAAACTGGATTCGCGAGCAGGGCTACAACGCGACCGCCTATCCCGGCCCATCGGCCAGCGCGCTCCTTCTCATTCCTCCAGCAATCGCGTCCGGACTCGGTGAACTCGGAAAACACGGCTCGCTCATCAACCGCCAATTCGGAGCGGGCCTCCGTCTTGCCGGCGTCACGACCGATATGCCGTTGGTTCCAACCGCACCCGACCGCTTCGGCGCAGATGACTTCTGCTCTAGCTGCCAAGTCTGCACACGAGCCTGCCCTCCCGGCGCCATTACCGAAAGCAAGCAGTGGGTTCGCGGCGTCGAACGCTGGTACGTGAACTTTGACAAGTGCATCCCATACTTCGCCGAAGCTGCATCCTGCGGCATCTGTATCGCAGAGTGTCCGTGGACCCGGCCAGATATCCGCCCAAAGCTGCTCGCCACGATGGCAAAGCGGCGTAATCTCGAGTCCGATAGCCCAGAAATGCCTACATAAAACTATCCCGCAGCGGCGCGTCACGAAAATAGATCATTCCGGTGCGACCCTGTGGGATCACCGCCTCGCAAATCTCCCGTCGTCCAAGCGCCTGTCCCGATGATCTCGAAGCCTATTTTCTTTGCTATACAAAGTAATTTTGGCCCTGCTCGCAAATTGACCCTCGGAACCGGTATATTGTCGAGCGCAAAGGAGAGCCATGATCACTCGTCGCAAGTTTCTCGATACGCTCGCTGTGAGTGCAGCCGGTCTAGCCGTCGGATCGACCGCCAGGAGCTACGGGCAGATACTCGGAGCTAATAGCCGTCTTAACTTCGCTGTCATTGGCTTGAACAGCCGGGCGTATGCTCATCTGTCCTCCCTCAAGGCCAACAAGGCCAACGCACGCATCGCAAACATCTGCGACGTGGAAAGCAACATCCTCAAGAAGTTCGCGGCCAGCACGCAGCAGGAGATGGGCGCCGCACCGGCGACCGACAAAGACTTCCGCAATACTCTTGCCCGGAAAGAAATTGATGCAGTCACCATCGCAACTCCCGACCACTGGCATGCGCCCATGGCCATCGCCGCCTTGCAGGCAGGCAAGCACGTCTACGTCGAAAAACCATGCAGTCATAACCCCGCCGAAGGCGCGTTGCTCGTCCAGGCACAGAAGAAGTACGGCAAGCTCGTTCAAATGGGCACTCAGCAACGCTCCTCGCCCCACACCATCGAGATCGTAGACAAGATCCACAGCGGTCTTATCGGACGTGCCTACTTCGGCAAAGCCTGGTACAGCAACACCCGCAAGTCGATTGGCATCGGCAAAGAAGTTCCCGTGCCTGAGACCCTCGACTGGGACCTCTTCCAGGGCCCTTCTCCGCGCCGTCCCTACACCGACAACATCCAGCCCTACAACTGGCATTGGTTTCACACCTTCGGAACCGGCGAAGCCCTCAACAACGGCACTCACGAGGTCGATGTCTGCCGCTGGGCTCTTGGGGTCGACTACCCTGAGCGCGTCACCTCCTCCGGTGGCCGCTACCACTTCAAAGACGACTGGCAGTTCTACGACACCCTCATGACCAGCTTCACCTATGGCGACAAAATGATCTCCTGGGAAGGCAAGTGCTGCGAGGGAATGAAGTACTACGGTCGCGACCGTGGCGCGGTCATCATCGGCACCACAGGATCGGTGCTCATCGATCGCGACGGCTATGAGATCTACGACCTCAAGGGTGCGAAGACCAGTGAATTCAAGGTCGGCAAGAACACAACTTCTGCGGATCTCGTCGGCGCCGACACGATGACCGACCTCCACTTCGCCAACTTCATCGCCGGTATCCGCAGCGGAGAAAAGCTGCACGCCCCCATTGAAGTCGGCAACGTCGCCGTTACTTCGCTGCAGCTTTCAAACATAGCCTGGGAGGTAAAACGCGAGCTCCGCCTTGACCCTGCAGACGGCACTATTCAAGGCGACTCCGAAGCGATGCAACACTGGGGCCGGACCTACGAGCACGGCTGGGCACCGCACCTCTAGCCGGGGCAGCAACATCTACTCGCGCTGCAACCAACCAACTGAATTCACCCCATCCCAAGGTGCATCGCATGATCATGGCTCTCTCTCGTCGAACCCTGCTGCGCACCGCAGCGATCGCAACCGCCGCCCTCGCAACCTCGAGCAATCGTTCCATCCTCGCTCAAGCTCCCAAGCAGGAAAAGCCGACCCCCATCCACCTCGGCCTCGCCAGCTACACCTTCCGCCAGTTCCCCCGCGCGCAGATGATTGAGTACCTCAAGCAACTCAACATGGCCGACCTCAACGCCAAGGACGTCAAGGATCATCTCCCCACCGATCCGGCGCAAGAGGCCACAGCCGTCGCCGACTACACGGCAGCAGGCGTTCGCCTCCACGCCGTTGGCGCAATCTATTTCCCAAAAGACGACGACTCCGATATCCGCGCCAAGTTTGAGTACGCCAAGCGAGCAGGGGTCAGCGTCATCGTCGCCGGCGATCCCTCCCCCGCAACCCTCCCCCGCGTCGAGCGCTTCGTCAAGGAGTACGACATACGTCTTGCCATCCACAACCATGGCCCCGAAGACCCCCTCTGGGCCTCCCCGCTCGACATCCTAAAAGCAATCAAAGGGCTCGACCCGCGCATCGGCTGCTGCATCGACGTCGGCCACACTGTCCGCGCGGGCACAGACGTCGTCGAGGCCATCCACGCTGTCGGCCCGCGCCTCTTCAACATGCATATCAAAGACCTCACCAGCTTCACCGACAAGCAGAGCCAGGTTGCGGTCGGCGACGGCAAGATGCCTATCCGCGCAATCTTCGAGGCTCTCATCGCCACTCGCTATCAGGGCTTCGTCGATCTTGAGTACGAAGTCCATGGCGACGATCCTATGCCTGGCGTCATCCGCAGCCTCGCCTACATGCGCGGCGTGCTCGCAGGCATGGGCTATGGCGGATAGCGCCACCTGCACGAAAGGTGCAAACACATGAAGAATCTCAACCGTCGCGAACTGGGGATGGTCTTGACCGCCGCAGCCACCTTAGGCGGCCTCACTGCGGAAGCCCAAACGCCCAGCGCTACAACCAATACTCCACTGCTCTCACACTCCGCCATCTTCCCCTTCGAGCAGCTCACAGCAAGGTCCGGCCCTAACGGAATGGTCACGCGACCCGTACTGCGTGGCACTCTCGCCACACACGAATATGTCGAGGTCCATGAGACCACGTTGCCACCGGGACAGATGCCCCACCCACCACATCGCCACACCCACTCGGAGTTCCTCCTCATCCGCGAAGGCAAGCTTGAAGTCAACAGCGACGGCCAAACCGGTCTGGTCGAACCCGGCGGCGTCATCTTCACCGCATCGGGCGTCCTGCACAGCCTCAAGAACGTCGGCACGCAACCCGCAAACTACTTTGTCGTAGCGATCGGTCTTCAACAAACGATCACCTAGCCACGCGCGACATCAAGAAAATACAAGTCACTCCACCTCCGCATGCGCCGACTGGCCCGCCGCACTGCGGTCGCCCCTCCGTCCGTTCTTCGCCGCCACCCCGCTCGTGTGATATCCCGAGTGCCGTTGCAACGCAGTCGCCGCCGCCCCGCGTAGCCGCGACAACTCCACATCCGTCGTCAGCGCGAGCCGCGGTGGCGCACCGGCGAGCATCGTCTCGCGCAACTCCCGCTCAATGATCGGCCCAAACCGATGCCACGAGCTCGTCAGATCACCCGTAATCAAAATCACCTCCGGCGACAGCGCCGCCGTAATCAGTCTCAACCCACGGCCAATATGCCGCGCCTGCTGCGAGACAGCCCCGATCGCAGCCTCATCCCCTTCCTCAGTCAATCGCATCAGCTGCTGAATCGTAATCGGCGGAGCCTTTGGAGCAGCCTCGGCATAAAACCGCAGCGCTGCGTTCGACGAAGTAAACACCTCCCAGCAACCCCTCTGCCCGCAGGTACACAACGGTCCCGCAGGATCGATCGGGATATGTCCAAACTCACCGGCCAGCCCGCCCAGGCCCGAAATGATCTGCCCATTGGCTAGGATCGCCGCGCCAACTCCTTCGACAAAAGCCACCAACACTGCACTGCGCACGCCATCCATCCTGCCGAACCACAGCTCCGACAGCAGCGATGCGTTTGCTGCATTGTTCAACTCAACCGGCAACTCCAGTCGCTGCTCCATCTCCTTCTTGATGTCGTAGCCTTGCCAGCGAAGATTCGGCGCTAGCACTAGCAAGTGCGTCGCCGGATCGATCCTTCCCGGCAGACTGATGCCTACCCCTTCGAACGTATGGCCCGCATGACGCCCACGCATCTCTTCCATACTCTTGAGGATCCGTTGCACCGAAGGCTCAGGAGCGGAGACCAAAGCCACATCCTGCCGCGCAAGAATCCGCCCATTGAGATCAACGACCGCGACGATCGCTCTGTACGGCCGCACATCGGCCACCAGCATCACCAGCTTGTCGTTCAGCGAAAGTAGCGTGGGCCGCCGTCCGCGAGGCCGCCGCACGACACCACCTTCGGTTACCCATCGTTCCGCGAGTAGCTGTTCGACGATCGCAGAGACCGTGCTCGGCTGCAGCCCTGAGAGTCGTGATAGATCCGCCCGAGCCACCGGCTGATGACTTCGAATCAGTTCAAGAATAATGTCCCGATTAATATCGCGCGCAATCTCGCTTGACGCAAGTTGCGCGTACGCGAGATCGGCTCCTGGTGCTCCTGGCAGAGACCCCTTCGGCATCTTTGTCTCCCCAAATTGTCCTTAGCTCGTTACACTCCAACAGCGCGCTGCATGACACACAGGACAGCTTGGCGGCGAGTCGCCTTCACGTTACTACGGGTGTCAAAGATTGTCGAATCGGTCGCTATCCCGGCTGATGAAGCGACCCTTTACCTCGACATCGATTGCTTCTAACTCGAATTTACTAGGCTCAGCCAAACAATAGGCTGTATCGGGAAGATAGACAGATTTCCTATTGCCAAATCACGCGTGAGCGGGATAGAGTGCTCTCGCTTCACAAGGCATATTTTGTACGGGTGCCAAACAATGTTTGGCATTCCATGATTATGTCCCCCCTCGAAGCGGACTTGTCCCGATCGGCGGCTTTGAAGACTGCCGACTCACATGGACGGAATGCCAGTCTGATCGCTCGTCTTCGGACGGGTTTCAGGTCTGGGTGATCCGTCGCTGGTTGTAATTTCTTGGAGGTCGTAAATGTCTGTACGCCGCGTCTACTACGCTCTCGCAATTCTCCTGGTCCTGATCGTCACTCCTCTCATCTGCTCCGCGCAGGCGGTCAGCGGCACCATCGTCGGCATCGTCACCGACCCCACAGGCGCCTTCGTCGCCAACGCCCAGGTGACCATCGTGCTCACCGGCCAGAGCGTCACGCATAACTCCGCGACCAACGAGAGTGGCAACTTCACCGAGCCCAATCTTCCCTCCGGAACCTACACCGTCACCGTCGTCGCCTCGGGCTTCAAGAAGGAGATCCGCGAGAACATCGCCGTCGACACCAATACCACCGTGCGCGTCGACGTCGCTCTCGCCACCGGCAGCACCGCGGATACGATCACCGTCGACACCACGCCTCCGCAGCTCCAGACCGACCGCGCCGACATCTCCACCACACTCGAGCAGCGCCAGATCAGCAACCTTCCACTCAGCAGCGGCAACAGCTTCCAGTCCCTGCTCAACACCGTTCCCGGCATGGCGCCCATCGTCTTCAACAACTCGCAGTTCTACAACGCCAATAACGATCTCTCGGTCAACGCGAACGGCCAATCCTCCTACGTCAACCTCTACCAGATCGAAGGCATCGACGACGACCAGCGCACAGGCATCCACATCATCCTCGTCCCACCCGCCGCCGCCATCCAGAACGTCGACATCACCACCAACAACTTCGAAGCCGAGTTCGGTCGCGCCGTCGGCACCGTCGTCAACGTCACCCTCAAGTCGGGCACCAACCAGTTCCACGGCTCGGCCTTCCAAGACATGGAAAACAACGGCGTCAACGCGCGCAACTACTTCGCCACCGGTCCCAACGGACGCCTCGTCTACAACTACACCGGCGGCTCACTCGGTGGTCCCGTCCTCAAGAACAAGCTCTTCTTCTTCGGCGACTTCCTCCGCGTCTCCGACCACGAGTCCTCGACCGTCAACGAGAACATCCCCTTCTACAACGCATCGAACGGCGTCCTCGATCTCAGCGCGTACTCCGGCCAGGTCTACGACCCCAACACCGGCAACACCACCAGCTGCAGCGGATCCGCATCCAGCTCATCCTGCGGAGCAGGCCGCACTGCCTTCACCGGCAACCAGATCCCCCTCAGCAACGCTGGAATCAGTCCCGTTGGCCTGACCGTCCTCCAGGATCTCGACGCCCTCGCGCGCAACTCCAAGACCAACCTCGCCTCCGCCGCCTACATCGCCGGTAAGACCACCAACAACTTCTCGCAGAACCTTCCCTTCAGCAAAGACTCCATCAGCTACGACTTCAAGTCCGACTACAGCATCACGCCCAAAGATCAGCTCAGCGGCCGTTTCAGCCACCAGAAGACCAACACCTATCAAGCGCCGCTCTTCGGCTCTTTCCTCGGCGGCCCCGCAGGTGGCGGAGGCTTTGAAGCCACCGGCATCGCCGCAGCCTACAGCACCGGCTTCAACTACGATCACATCTTCTCCCCGACCCTCTTTACCGAAGCCCGCGTCGGCGTCGCCCATCTACGCAACTCGGCCACGCAGACCGACTACGGCAGCGATGACGCGAAGACCCTTGGCATCCCCGGCAACGGCCCCAATGGAACCGACAACGTCGCCACCAGCAGCGGCCAGGTCGCCTTCCAGGTTAGCAACTTCGCGGGCAACGGCGAAAACGGAACCAGCAACCCACTGATCGGTTACTCGCAATCACTGCCTTGGCTGCGAGCCGAATCAAACATTGACTTCGCCAACAACTGGACCAAGATTCTCGGCAACCACACCATCAAGGGCGGCGCCGACATCCGCCGCGTCCGCGACGACCTCCTGCAAGGCAACAACAACGCCGCCGCAGGGACCTTTTACTTCAGCGAAAACCAGACCTCCGCACCTGGCGCAACCGCCTTCAACGGAGCCGCCGCTGGCCAGGCCAACGACATCGCCAGCGTCCTCTTCGACGTCCCCTATCAAGTCGGCCAGGACACCAACAGTACCTTCCCCGCCTATCGCCAGACGTGGCTCTTCTTCTTCGCTTCGGACAAGTGGCAAGCCACCTCCAAACTCACCGTCGACGTCGGCTTGCGCTACGAGCTCTATCCTCCCGCAACCCCGCGCAAGGCTGGCGGCTTCGTCAACTACAACCCGTCCAACAACTCGCTCGTGCTTGCCGGAGTCGATGGAAACCCCTCCAACCTCGGCATGAAGACGGACGGCGACAACTTCGCCCCACGCCTTGGAGCCTCCTACCGCGCGACCGAAAACACCGTCGTTCGGGCAGGCTTCGGCGTCAGCTACGTTCCCTTCGTCGATAACAGCTACGCTTACAACTACCCCATCAAGACGAGCACCTTCTACACCATCACCCCCACCTACGGTGCCGCACTCAACCCCGCAGGCGGCGTCGTCAACTTCGTCACCGGCATCCCTGCCACACCGACCGCCGCCTTCGGCTCGAACGGCACCCTCGCCGAAAGCGCCGCCAACGGCACCATCGGCCTCGCCAATCTCTACATCCCGCTCAACTTCAAGAACGCCTACGTCTCCTCCTGGAACGCCGTCGTCCAGCAAGCTCTACCCGGCGACATGACCCTGCAGATCGCCTACGTCGCCAACCACGGCACCCGCATCGACGTCGCGCAGAACATCAACCAGCCCTCCGTCTACGGTCAAAGCGCCGCATACGATCCCTTCAAACTCGCCTTCGGCAAGACCGCCGCAGTCACCGAATACTTCGTCGGATACTCCACCAACTACGAGTCGCTGCAGGTCCAGCTCAAGCGCCGCTTCACCAAAGGCTTCGGCTTCACCTCCGCCCTCACCTGGGGCAAGGCGCAGAACTACCAGACCGGCGCACAGGATGGCGCCCTGCTCTTCTACGCCGGCCCCGTCCATCGCAACTACGGCCTCGCCGACTTCGACCGCAGGCTCAACTACGAGCAGACCATCACCTACGAACTCCCCGCAGGTCGCGATCACCGCTACTTCAGCACCGGCGTCGGCTCCTACGTCCTCGGCGGCTGGAAGGTCTCAGCCATCGTCTCCGCACTCTCCGGCCTGCCCTTCACCATCACCACTACCAGCGCCACTCCCGGAACCACGCAGACCGTCAACCAGACCGCACCCTACAAGGTCACGCACAGTGTCAGCGGAGCCGCCAACACCGCGTGGTTCAACGCCTCCGCTTTCGTCGCTCCCGCAGCCTGCATCGCTTACTCCGCGACCAACACCAATGCCTGCACCCTCGGCAACACCGGACGCAATCAGTTCCGTGGCCCCGGCTACTTCTCCGACAACCTCTCCCTCTTCAAAGTCTTCCCAATCTCCCACGAACGGTTTGCTCTTGAGACCCGCCTCGACGCCTTCAACATGACCAACACTCCCGCCTTCGGCCTACCCACCAGCAGCCTCGGCTCATCTCTCGGCCGCATCACCGGGACCCTCGGCAGCGGCGTCGGCAACGTCAACGGCGTTGGCGGCCCACGCGTCCTCCAGGCCGGAGCCAAGCTGACTTTCTGACTGAAGCCGCCGACTGAAACCAAACCAAGCTGTCCCACGTCTCGTCCTAGAGACGTGGGGTAACGTGTCCCACAAGATAGGAATGCAAGCCATGAGCAATCTCTCTCGCCGAAGCTTCACCGCAGGCTTAGGAGCAGCAGCAGCCTCTCTCGCACTTCCCTTGCGTGCCCGCGCGGCAACTTCTCCCTTCAAGGTCGGCGTCATCTCCGATGAGATCTCGCAGGACTTCGACCACGCTTGCTCCGTCATCGCAAAAGACTTCGGCCTCCACTTCGTCGAGCTCCGCGAGATGTGGGGCAAGAACCTCCAGCAGTCCTCCGACGCCGAGATCATCTCTGCCCAGAAAATCCTCACCAAGTACGGCCTCCAGGTCACCGACATCGGCAGCCCGCTCTACAAAGTCGACTGGCCCGGCGCCCCGCACTCGCAATACGGGTCGAAGGCCGACCTCCATGGAGCCGACGAAGCCAACTTCAAGCAGCAGGACGCCGTCCTCGAGCGTTCCATCGACCTCGCCAAGCGCTTCAACACAAACAAGGTCCGCTGCTTCGACTTCTGGCGCATCGACGACGTCAAGCCCTACCGCGCCGCCATCAACGACGTCCTCCAGCAGGCCGCCGACAAGGCCGCGAAGCACAACATCCTGCTCGTCCTCGAAAACGAGTTTGCCTGCAATACCGCCACCGGCCGCGAAGCCGCAGCCACTCTCGCTGGCATCCCCTCGCACAACCTCGCCCTCAACTGGGATCCCGGCAACGCCGTCATGCGCGGCGAACTCGACGCCTATCCCAACGGCTGGAACGCCCTGCCCAAACACCGCATCCACCACTGCCACGTCAAGAACGCAGTCAAGGATGCTACCGGCAAAATTGTCTGGTCGCCCGTCGACATCGGCTACATCGACTGGGCCGCCCAGTTCCGCGCCCTCGCCGCCAGCGGCTACACCGACGCCGTCAACCTCGAGACCCACTGGAAGGACGGCATCAGCCCCGAGTCCTCCACCCGCACCAGTTGGAAGGGCATGAGCAAAGACCTCAAGCTTGCGGGGCTCGCATAGAGCCTCGCAAGCACGCCATGCAATCCAGAGACGAGCACCCGACAAGCAAGCATCGCAAGCAGCCCCTGCGAGCCCTCGCAGCCTGCCTGCTTCCCTGCTGCCTCGCCCTCCTCGCGCTCCATCTCTTCGCGCAGCAACCAGACGCCCCACTCCAACTCTTCACCACCACCCATCCCGCCATGGGCACCACCTTCACGCTCTACCTCTACAGCACCGATCCCACCGAAGCCGCAGCCATCTCCGACGAAGTCTTTGAGCAGATCGACCAGTCCGACCAGCAGCTCTCCAACTACCGCAGCTCCAGCGAACTCTCCCGCATCAATCGCCTCGCCGCAACCCAGACCCTCACCACCGACCCCGACACCTTCGACTTCCTCGAACAATCCCTGCACTGGAGCCGCGTCAGCGACGGTGCCTTCGACATCACCGTCGGCAAGCTCATGAAGTCCTGGGGCTTCTACCTCCATCAAGGTCGCATCCCCGCCTCCAGCGAACTCGCCACCCTCCGCGCCGCCACCGGCTGGCAGAAAGTCCAGCTGGACCCGCAAGCCCGCACCGTCCACTTCACCGCCCCCGGCGTCGAGCTCGATCCCGGCGGCATCGGCAAAGGCTTCGCCGTCGACGCCGCCGTCCGCATCCTCCGCGCCGACCACGTCTCCGCCGCCCTGCTCTCCGCAGGCAGCAGCACCCTCTACGCCCTCGGCAGCCCACCTCACCGCGACGGCTGGCGCATCTCCATCCCCGGCCCGCTCCCCCGCCCAGACGAGCTCTCCTCCATCACCCTCAAAGACACCTCGCTCTCCAGCGCCGACTGCACCCAGAAAAACTTCCGCATCGCCGGTCATCTCTACTGCCACATCATGGATCCACGCACCCTCAAGCCCGTCGAAGGCCGCATCCAGGTCACCATCGTCGATCCCTCCGCAACCGCCAGCGACGCACTCTCGAACGTCCTCTTCGTCAACGAGACCGCCCGCGGCCTCGAGATCCTCAAAGCCCACGCACCCGAAGCCCGCGCCCTCATCGTCTCCGGCGATCCCGCCCACGCACACTGCACCGCCTTCCGCTGGACCGACACCATCGACCAATCCCACTGCACAGTCAACTGACCACCCGCCAGCCAAACCTCCTCCCATCTCGCTATCATGGAGAACAATGAACCGTCGCGACTTCATCCAGGCAGCCTCCGTCAGCGCCCTCGCCTCCACCCCTCTCGCCCGCGCCGCCGCCCCGGCAGTCAAGCCCATCCGTCTCGGCATCATCGGTGCAGGCAGCCGCGGCCAGGAAGACCTCCGCCACTTCCTCCGCGTCCCCGGCGTCTCCCTCAGCGCCATCTGCGACATCTACCCCCCACGCGCCCAGCAGGTCAATCGCATCGCAGGCCGCACCATCCCCTGCACCGCAAGCTACGCTGAGATGCTCGCCCGCACCGACATCGACGCCGTCCTCATCGCCTCACCCGTCTCCTGCCACGCCGAACACGTCATCGCCGCCGCCCGCAGCGGCCGCGCCATCTACGGCGAAAAAGCCCTCGGCTTCACCGTCGAAGACAATCACAAGATCGTCGACGAGATCACCCGCTCCAAAGTCCTCTTCCAGATCGGCCACGAGTATCGCTACGCCGCCTGGGTGCAGGAGGCCATGCGCCGCGTCCTCGCCGGTGAGATCGGCCGCCCCACCCACGTCTACGCCTACTGGCATCGCAACGGCAACTGGCGCCGCAGCGTTCCCACCCCAGATCCCGGCAAGAAGCTCGAACACCTCATCAACTGGCGCCTCTACCGCGAGACCTCCGGCGGCCTCGGCACCGAGCTCGGCTCGCACCACATTGACATGGCCAACTGGGTCTTCGGAGAGCAACCCGCCAGCGTCCTCGGCACCCAAAGCATCTGCACCTACAACGATGGCCGCACCGTCGGCGACAACGTCCAGCTTGTCTTCAACTACAGCGAAGGCCGCCGCCTCGTCTTCTCCTCCATCACCGACAACGCCAAGACCGGCTGCGAGCTTTGGATCTACGGCACCCAAGGCAGCGTGCAGATCACCATCGAAGACGCCACCTTCTTCTACGAGAAATCCAAAGCCTCCAATCACCCCTCATCCGACCACGCCGACAGCAAGACCGTCGTCGAACGCGGCGTCGTCACCGGAGCCTCCTACTCCACCGCAGGCGAGATGCCCTATCGCGGCCCCGGCGCGAAAGTCCAAACCGACAACGCCGAAGACCCTACTCTCTGCTCCGTCCGCTCCTTCGTTGAAGCAGTTCGCGGCGAACACCCGATCGACGCCGATGTTCACGTCGGCTTCCGCGCAGCCATCGCCTGCTCTATCGCACACGACGCGGTCTTTGCAGAATCACGCATGCCCATACCCACACTAGCTACCTGATTACCTTGCGACCATCGGGAGCACCACGCGAAGCGGTATACGCGTCACGAAGTGACCGCCGCCCGCGCAGGGCGCTTTTCCTTCACGACTTTAATCCCTTCAAGCATCCGCTCCAGCATCCAGGCCGCATCCCGTAGCGCCTCTTTATCCCCGTCCAACCGGCTGATCGTCAACGCTCCCTCGAGCGCAGCGATCATCACGTTCGCGACCCGCCTCGGCTCCACCTCAGCCCGAATCTCCCCCGCTTCAATCCCCGCCTCGACGATCCCACCCAGCCGCGTCTTCCACCGCGCAAATCCCTTCTTCGCCAGCGCCCGCAACTCCGGGTTCGCATCGTCCGCATCGATCGCCGTATTCATCAGCGGACATCCACCCGCCACCGCCGAAGGCGTCTCCACAAACCGCCGCACCACATACCGCAGCTTCTCAACCGCCCCCTCGATATGCCCCAGGTCCGCCGTCCGCGTCTTCACCGACTGCGCCAGCGAGTACTTGAACGCCTCCTCCGCCAGCGCCTGCTTGCTCGAGAAATGCCGGTATAACCCACCTTTTTCAAGCCCCGTCACCTCCATCACATCCGCCATCGAGCAGCCCGCAAACCCACGCTGATTGAAGATCGGCGCCGCCTGCGCCACAATCCGCTCGCGCGTCAAATCTCCTTTACTTACCGTAACTCCCATAGCCAAAACCTCCATCCCCAAGCAGCATACAGAAAAAAAGACGCATCGGTCTTTTTTCCAGTTGAATCAAATCACGAAAGCGACCGATCAGTCTCATCTCAGGAATATCGCCAACCGCCTGAATCGAATCCTCGTTCGCCGTCATCTCTTTATCGCAAGGAGAAACTGTGGCTACTGCCGTCGCTTCACCCGCATCACCCATCCAGCAGACCGCCGTGTCTCCCGCCAAGCCCCTCATCAATCCCTGGGTCATCGCCCTCACTGTCACCCTCGCCACCTTCATGGAGCTGCTCGACACCTCCATCGCCAACGTCTCGCTCCCCTACATCGCCGGAGGCCTCGGTCGCTCCTTCGACGAAGTCACCTGGATCCTCACCACCTATCTCGTCGCCAACGCCGTCATCCTCCCCATGTCCGCCTGGCTCTCGCGTGTCTTCGGCCGCAAGAACTACTACATGGCCTGCGTCGCCCTCTTCACCATCACCTCCTTCTTCTGCGGCATCGCGCCAACACTTGGCTTCATGCTGATGGCCCGCGTCCTCCAGGGCATCGGCGGCGGCGGCCTCGCCCCCGTCGAACAAGCCATCCTCGTCGACACCTTCCCCCCCGCCAAACGCGCCTCGGCCTTCGCCCTCTACACCGTCGCCATCGTCACCGCGCCCGCCATCGGCCCAGTCCTCGGCGGCTGGATCACCGACAACTACAACTGGCGCTGGGTCTTCCTCATCAACATCCCCATCGGCTTCCTCTCGCTCTACCTCACCAATCGCTTCGTCAGCGATCCGCCCGCTTACCAGGCCGAGCGTGCCACCGTCCGCGACGCCAACGGCAAGCTCCGCGTCGACGGCATCGGCATGGCCCTCATCGGCCTCGGCTCCGCCGCCCTCGAAGTCCTCCTCGACCGCGGCCAGATCGACGACTGGTTCGGTTCCCCCTTCATCTGCTGGATGTTCGTCATCGGCATCGCCTGCCTCACCATCGCCGTCTTCTGGGAGCTCAACCACAAAGACCCAGTCATCGACTTCCATCTCCTTCGCGTGCGCAATTTCGCCATCGCCTGCGTCTTCTACTTCATCTTCGGCTTCGGTCTCTTCGCCTCAACGACGATGATCCCGCAGATCCTGCAATCCCTCTACGGCTACCGCGCCATCGATGCAGGCCTCGTCCTCGGACCCGGCGCCTTCGTCATCACCCTGCTCGCACCCGTCGGCGCACAGCTTGTCCAGCGCGGCATCATCCACCCGCGCATCCTGCTCTTCGGAGCAGTCATGGTCGTCGGCATCTCGTTCATCCACTACAGCCACTTCAACCTGCAGACCGACTACAACCACTACGCTTTGGCCCGCGCTCTCCAAGGCCTCGGTTACGCCTTCTTCTTCGTCCCGTTGTCCGTCATCAGCTACTCACAGCTAAGCCCGGCGCAGAATAACAAGGCCTCATCGCTCACTAACTTCTTCCGCAACTGGGGCGGCAGCTTCGGCATCGCCTTCGTTACCACCGTCAGCGAGCGCCGCCAGAACTTCCACCAGTCCATCGTAGGCGGGAACCTTGCTCCGTCGACACCAGCCTTGCAATCCGCCGTCAAACAAACGGCGGCTTACCTCCAGACGCACGGCTTCTCTCACGCCGACGCGTTGAACGCCGCCTACGCCCGCTACTACGACCAACTCCACGCACAGACGCAGCTTCTGGCCTTCATGGATTGTTTCTACGTGATCGGCCTCATCACCCTATGCGCCGCACCGCTTGTCCTGCTCACAAAGAACTTCAAGCTAGCCGGCAAAGCCCCACCCGCTCACTAACCAAAGAGCTCCCTCGCGATGGTCGGCACAAACTTCATTGCGACCAGCGGGAGCACCACGCGAAGCGATCACATGTCCCGAAGGGACCGCCCTCCGCGCAGGAGGCCCGTCCGGCAGGACAGTCTTTCTTACCCCGCTTTACGTTCGCTGGTTGACACCATCTCCTGCAGCGGCTCACCCACAATCGGCTCCCGATAGAACGCATACGTACTCCGCCCCATCCGCTTCGCATCATAGAGCGCCAGATCCGCCGACTTGTACAACTGCTCCTGGTTATCGTTCTTGTCCGAGAACATCGCGATTCCCACGCTGCACCGCACCTGCAGATGCTCTTCCTTGAAGTCCATCCCCGTCTCGAAGCTCTCGACGATACGCCCGCAGAACGCCTCAATCCCCGCCACATCCGCAGCCGAACTCAATAGAATCGCGAACTCATCGCCGCCCAGCCGCGCCAGGCAATCCGACTCCCGCACGATCACCTTCAGCCGCGCAGATGTCTCGATCAGCACCGCATCACCCACATCATGGCCAAACGTATCGTTGATCTGCTTGAAGTGGTCGAGGTCGATCAGCAGGAGTGCAAACGTCTCCTTGTGCCGCCGCGCCAGGGCCAGCCGCGTGCGAAACTGTTCCGCATACATCCGCCGGTTCGGTAGACCCGTCAGCATGTCGCAGTACGCCAGTTCCTCAAGCTGCCGATGGCTCTCCCGCAACTCTGCCGTCCGCTCCGCAACCTCGCGTTCGAGCGCCAGCTTCTGCCCCAACAGCACGCGCACGCGGAAGTCCCAGATCGCCCGGGCCAACAGCACCACGGCCAGCACGCACAACAAGGCAAACCACCACGTCTGCCACCACGCCCGCATCACCGAGAAGACAAACTGTGCCGGAGCCGTACTGGTCACACCATTCGGAGTTACCGCATACACCTCAAAGACATAGTGGCCGCCCGGCAGACTCGCGAACCGTATGCTCCGCTCTCGCGTCTCATGCCACGCCGTCTCGTAGCCCAGCAGCCGATAGCGGAACCGCACATGGCTCTCATGCGCGTAGTTCAACCCGCTGAACTGGATAAACAGGGAGCTATCCGCATGCGGCAATGCAGGCTGGTCGCCCGGCTGAAACTCACGCGCTCCATCTTGAATCGAGGTCAACACCACCGGTGGAGCAAGCACCGGAATCGTATACGGCAGCCGCGCGAACCGCGACAGCCCCCCCGAAGTCCCCACCCACACCTTGCCTTCACGGTCGATCGACAACGCAAGGTCGTCGCCGTCGTCCCAGATCAGACCATCCTCTGTGCCATAGTGCCGCCAATGGCCCTGCTCCAGCACATTCACGCCATCGTCCGTCGAAGCCCACAACCGCCCACCCGCGTCGAGTGCCAGCGCATAGATCAAGTCCGACGACAATCCATCCCGCCGGGTCATATGCATCACCTGCGCCTGCTCACCAACCATCTGCAGCTTGGTAATCCCCAGCGCATCGCGATACGTGACATACAGCGAGCTCAATCCATCGGCGATCCCCGCCAGGTCCATCGACTTCAGCCCATCCGCCTCGGTAAACAGCCTCCACCCGATCCCATCAAAGCGCAGCAGTCCTGCCGATGTACTGATCCACACCAGCCCGCCATCGGCCACAACGATCCCGCGAAACACCGCCCGCGTCTTCAACCCAGGAACATCCAGCCGCTCGAACTCTACCTTCGTACTCCCATCGATCGCCACCTTGCTCCGGTAGCAGCTATCCCCGCCCACCACCCACAGCCGGTTCTGCCGGTCGATCGCCATCGAAACCACCGGCTGCGTCAGTCCCGCTGCCGCCGTGTAGTTCTGCCGCAGCACACCCTCGCTGGTAAACCGGCTCACCCCGCCCGGATACGTCCCAACAAAAACATCTCCCGTCGGCGACTCCACAATCGACCGGCTCATATCCCCAGGCAAACCATTCCGGGTGTTCCACTGGTGCGTCAGCTTCCCCTCGGCGTCGAAGATGCTCAGCCCGCCGCTGGTCCCTACCCAAAGCTTCCCATTATGGTCATGCAGAATCGACCAGACCCCGTTGTGCAGCAGCCCGTCTTCTTTCTTCCAGGACAGCCACTCGCCATGTCCCAATCGCCGAACCAGCCCGCCCCCGGTCAGCCCGATCCACAACGACTCCTCACGATCCTTCAACACCGGGCCCGCCGCATCTCCCGGCAGCCCATGTGCCCCGTCGATATACGTATGCGTCGTCCCATACAGCGCCACCACGCCAGAGTTCGTCGACACGTACATGCGTCCCCATGGATCCGCATATAACCGCACCGACGACGTATGCGGCACGCCCTCCGAGCGGTCCACAAACCGGTTCGCGCCACGCGGCAGCTCAAACAGCCGCATCGTGCTGCGCGCCCAAAGATTCCCCAGGCTGTCCCGGATCAATGCATCCCACTGATCGTTCGGTAACCCTTCCGTCGTCCCGATCCGCTCCGTCGCACCTCCACGCAGATGCCACAGCTCGTTATCCCGGCTGAACCACACGTCATCATCGTGGATCGCCATCGCCTGCACCTCACCCGGCGCAATCGTGCTGAAGTGATACCCTCCAGCCCCATCCGGAACGCCCCGCACCACCCCGGAGATCCGCAGCAGGTACACCCGGCCTGCGCTGTCGAACTTCACATCCTGAACGCTGCCCTGCTCACCCGTCTCCACGACCTTGAACTGGTTTGCCACTTCCCGCGCCGCCCCAGCCTGCGTCGCCGCCCACAGTGACCCATCCGGAGCCTCAGCCAGCGTCCGTATCTCCGTGCTCGGCAGCCCGTCCACATGGCTATACAGCCGGAACGTGCTCCCGTCATACCGGAAAAGCCCATTGTCCGTCCCAGCCCAGATATAGCCCGTATGGTCCTGTAACAGACAATTCACCGCGAGGTTACTCAGCCCCTCAGCCGACCCATACTGCCGGAACGTATAGCGCTGCGCCCAAAGATTCCCTAAACCAAAGAGCGCGAACAACATCCATAGACACGCTGCGCGGAGGTGTAGAGAGGGCTTCATAGACCTGTTCTCCATACTATCGACACTGGAAAGAGGCAAAATCAATGACCCATTCGTGTACTGGCACACATTCGTAAACGGGTCTCTACTCGCTAAACCCTCTTCGCAATCAAAGGTCGTCCCCCCAAAGACCCCGAAAGACAATCCCCGATCCCACCCGACAAATACCGGAAATACCCTGATCCAGCCCCCCGTTGCGCCCTCATATCACGTCCCTTCATAGAGATAGCTCCACCCACCCCGCCGCCCAATCGCTTTGCCGAGCCGTTTCGCCCTCTTTCCCGTCCCTCAAGTAAACTCGAAGAGTCATGAAAACAGGAATCATTGGCCTAACTCAGGTCGGCAAGACCTCTCTCTTCAATATCCTGACCAGAGTCAATATCGAGAGCCGCAACCACTCCAACCCCCGCGAAACGCATCTCGCCGTCGCCAACCGGTAAGCCAAACAAAGCGCCCTGCGCGGGCCGCGACCACTTCGTGGTGTGTGATCGCTTCGCGGGGTCCGACCGATGGTCAGCACAGACACTCTTGGCAACCATCGCGAAGCGGATCACAGGTCACGATGGGACCGCCCCGCGCGCAGCGGGCCCGTCCGGTAGAACAAGCCGTTGTATCGTCAATAGATAACCCTTCGCGCAAACCGCGAACCACCGAAACAGGAGCCCTCCAAGAATGTCGACCTTCTGGCTAAGCCTCCTGCTCGGCCTCGGCGCAGGCCTCGCCGACTACCTCGGCGGCTTCCTCCTCATCCGTCGCTCCCCCAGCGCCAAGGCCCTCCGCTACTTTGTTGCCCTCGGTGCCGGCTTCATGCTCGCCGCCTCCCTCCTCGAGATGGTCCCCGAGGGCCTCGCCATCAATCCCCACTTCGGCCCTCTCCTCATCCTCATCGGCTACTGCGCCGTCCACCTCCTCGAGCACACCCTCGTCCCCCACTTCCACTTCGGCGAAGAGACCCACGACCCCGCAAGCCACCACGAGCACGGCAGCCATCACAGCCACGCCGCCCACGGCGTCATCACCGCGAAGACCAGCTACTCCGTCCTCCTCGGCCTCGCCACCCACACTTTCTTCGACGGCGTCGCCATCGGCTCCGGCTTCGCGCTCTCGAGCTGGCTTGGCTGGATCCTCTTCTTCGCCGTCTTTCTCCACAAGATCCCCGAAGGCTTCACCGTCGCCAGCGTCATGATGGCTGGAGGTCGCGGCAAACGCGCCGCCCTCAACTCCGCCCTCTTTCTTGGTGCAACCACGGTGGCCGGCGTCCTGGTCATCAGCCTCCTCCCAGGCTTGGTCCGTTACGGTCTCCCGCTCTCTGCCGGAGTCACCATTTACGTCGCCGCCACCGACCTCGTACCCGAGGTCAACCGCGAGCCCGGCATCCGCATGGCCCTGGTCTTCTTCCTCGGCGTCCTGATCTTCTTCCTTCTCCGCCAGCTAGCCCCAGCTTAAGCGGGCAGCGACCGCGTCGTGGTGTGTATACCGCTTCGCGCGGCCCTCCCGTTGCTCGGCACAATCTTCCATTGCGACCAGCGGGAGCACCACCGCGGAGCGGATTCACACGTCACGAAGTGACCGCCCCGCGCGCAGCGGGCCCGTCCGGCAGGATAAGCCTTAAGCTCTTCATCCCTATCTCTCCCAAAACCTGCATGAAACCGTTCTCTCGCCCAGGTCATCACACCAGTGTGCACCGCATCCAATCAACATGATCGAGAGGAACCATATGCGCCCTAACGTCACCCTCGCAACCCTGGTCCTCACCGCAGCCCTTTTCACCGGTTGCAACAAGACACCCGCCCCATCCCCAGCCACACCCCAGTCCCAACCAACCCTCAACTCCGACGGCACCACCGCCGCCTCTGCTCCAACCCAGCAACCCGCCCCAGCCCCTGCTGCCGCCGTTCCTCCAGCGCCGCAAGCCGCCGCGGCACCCGCGCCTCCTCCACCCCCGATCACCGCGCCCGCCGGAACCCGCGTCGTCATCCTCACCACTGAGCGCCTCAGCGCCAGCCACAACGAGGTCGGCGACGGGTTCTCCGGCTCCCTCGCCGAACCCATCCTCGCCCACGGCACCGCCATCTTCCCGCGTGGAGCCCACGTCACCGGCACCGTCGTTGCCTCCAAAGGCCGTGGCCGCTTCAAAGGAGCAGGAGCGCTCGGCATCGAGCTCACCTCCATCTCCGGCGTCCGCGTCCACACCTCGGAGTATGAACAGGAAGCCAAAGGTCGGGGCAAACGTTCCGCTGGCTTTATCGGCGGCGGAGCCGGTCTCGGCGCCATCATCGGCGGCATCGCCGGTGGAGGCCGTGGAGCCGCCATCGGCGGTCTAGCCGGAGCCGGTGCCGGAACCGCCGGAGCCGCCTACACCGGCGACCGCGACGTCGTCATCCCCTCCGAGTCCCGCGTCACCTTCCGCCTCACCCAAACCCTCGTTCGCTGACGTCGTGCAAACGGCGGTGCGGGACCATTTCCCAGTCCCGCACGCCGTAACCCTCTTATAAATCTGCCCGAAACACAAGACCAGCTTCCTCCCAAGACCGGCGGCCAGCCGACCTGTCCCCTGATCCGCCCCTCTAGCTTCAATTCTCTCTCCCCTTCAATTTAAGATGAGCCCATCAAAAAAAGATAAGAGTCAATCGACACCTCATCCTTACAAAGCAAAGAAAGAGGAGCCGTAAACCAAAGGAACCCCTCACGTCTTCTCGCAGGTAACCCACGGCATGCCCATTCGGCATCAAAAAAATCAGAGAATGACACAGAAAGACGCGAACATTCGCGTCTTGGGTCTATCCTTGGGCCCGACTTAAGAAACCAGCAAAAAAGCTTTTTACCGGCCTACAACTATTGCTCTATTTTAGAAACTCAGTGCTTGGATACTCTAGTCAAGCGGATGTCTTCAACTCTAGAGCTTGGGATCAAATGCAAAGCGAGTTACTGGACATCATCATTATCGGCTGTCTTGTCCTTCTCTTCGCTGCGACGTATCGCAAGCGGGCGACCCCGATGGTGCGCCTCTGGACCATCGGTTGGGTAATCGTCCTCCTCCATTTCGTCGTCCTTCTCTTCCATCCGTCAAACCCCACAGCCCAGAAACTCCTTAGTGCCGTAAGCCTTACCGCCCTCATCGCCTGCGGCATGACCTTCCTGCTCGCCATCCGCACCAACGACGACGCCACCGAAGCCCCTACCCTCTCGCTCGTCTTCGCCGGCCTCGGAGCCGTCGGCATCATCCTCCTCCAGATCTGGGGAGTCTCCTCGCCACTCGCCTATGCGCTGCTGGCCATCTCCGGCGGCATCTTCTGGTACCCCTACGCGCTCAGCCTGCGCCGCATCCCCCTCTTCGTCCGCCTCCTGCTCGTCTCCTCGACCCTCGCCAACACCGCCTGGCTCTTCTGGACCATCCACGACAAGCGTCCCGACATCGGCGTCTCCGCCATCCTCTCGCAGATCTTCCTCTCCGTCGGCCTGGTCTACGTCGCCACCTTCCGCCGCTTCTCCGCCGGAACCGTCACCATGGTCTTCGGCATGCTCGCCTGGGCAGCCGTCTTTCCCATCGGTGAGTTCTGCGACCATCTCGGCATCCTCGGCGAGATCGGTCCCGAACTCTGGAACGTCCCCAAATACTTTGTCGCATTCGGCATGATTCTTTTTCTTCTCGAAGAAGAGATGGTTTCCGTCAACAACGTCAGCCAGCACTACCGCCTGCTCTTCGACGCCAACCCCCACCCTATGTGGACCTACGATCGCTCGACGCTCGCCTTCCAGAAGGTGAACGACGCAGCCGTCGCCAAGTATGGCTACACCCGCGAAGAGTTCCTCCGCATGAATCTCCGCGACGTCAACGTCGGCGGTTACGCCGACGACTTCCTCGAGAAGGTCCGTCAGGTCGGCATCGGTCGCTCCTCGCGCAAGCTTCCCTTCCCCATCCAGCACCAGACCCGCGACGGCTCCCGCTTCTTCGTCGAGATTGCCACGCACCACCTCAAGACCGACGGCCAGGATCTCGCCCTAGCCCTCGTCAGCGACGTCACCGAGCGCCACGAGCTCCACGAGCGTCTCTTCCATCAGGCCAACAACGACCTCCTCACCGGCCTCTCCAACCGCGCCTGGTTCGAGGACAAGCTCCACGCGACCTTCTCCAATCCCGACCGTCAAAACCGCCCTACCGCCCTCCTCTGCCTCGACCTCGACCGCTTCAAGCAGATCAACGACACCTACGGCCATCCCGTCGGCGACGCCTGCCTGCAGGAGGTCGCCAAGCGCCTCGCCACCTTCGCCCGCTCCCACGGCTCCGTCGCCCGCGTCGGCGGCGAGGAGTTCAGTCTCCTGCTCGACCGCATCGAGGCCCCCGAAGACGCTGACCAGATCGCGAACGACCTCCTCATCCTCATCCAGGTCCCCGTCCAGGCCAACGGCTACTGGATCGAACTCACCGCCAGCATCGGCGTCGCCGTCTCCCCCACCGACGGCCTCGACGCCCCCGCCCTCTGGCGCAACGCCGACGCCGCCATGTACCGCGCCAAGCAGGCAGGCGGCAACCAGTTCCTTGGCATCTCCCCCGAAGGCAGCCAGCTCGCCGCCCAAGCCAACGAGATGGAGATCCTCCTCCGCCGCGCCCTCCGCCAAGGCGGCTTCGAGGTCCACTACCAGCCCCTCTACACCATCCAGGGGGAGCTCCACAGCCTCGAAGCTCTGGTTCGTTTACGAGGCTCTGATAACGCTCTCATTTCGCCCGGCCTCTTCATCCCCGTCGCCGAAGAGCGCGGCCTCATCGTCCCCCTCGGATCCTGGGTCGTCAACGAGGTCTGCCGTCAAACTGCCGTCTGGATCGGGCAGGGCCTCTCCGTCGTCAACGTCGCTCTCAACGTCTCCCCGCTCCAGATCACCCGCCCAGACTTCTCCACCTACGTCATCGGCCTGCTCGCCACCCACAACCTCGACCCTCACCTCCTCGGCATCGAGATCACCGAAACCGCCATGATGCGCAACGTCGGCGAAGCCTCCCGCCAGATCGAATCCCTCGCCCGCTTCGGCATCGCCTTCTCCGTCGACGACTTCGGCACCGGCTACTCCTCCTTCGGCCAGATCGACAAGCTCTCCGTCCAGCGCCTCAAGATCGACCGCAGCTTCATCGAGCGCATATGCTTCCAGGAGGGCACCTACTCCATCGTCGAAGCCATCATCCTCATGGCCCACAGCCTACGCATGGAAGTCGTCGCCGAAGGCGTCGAGACCCAGGAGCAGTGGGACTGCCTCCGCCAGCTCAACTGCGACGTCGTCCAGGGCTTCCTCTTCTCCCGCCCCCTCCCCGCCTCCGAGATCCCCGCCGTCCTCCGCCACGCCGAGCCCAAGCTCGCTGTCGCCACTCCCCCCAAGCCCATCGTCCCCAACCTCGCCGCCCTCCCCACCCCCCTCAGCACCCAAAGCGGCACCCAGCCCAACATCGCCTAGCGCCCGCCTTCAAAACCGCCTCTCACACACCTCTCCCCACCCGTCCGTCACATTCCTGAAGCCCCTTCCCACGGGCAAAACAATTCATCTCCTAATCATTTGAGTTTGCTCTCCGCCAGACAGATCCCAAGGTAGAGTTTCGACCTACCCGGGCCAGACCTACAATCTCCGTTCTGGAAGGTCCTCCTCATACATCCCTTCGTTCTCCGGCTTGCCGCGCTTGCTCTCTGCGTCATACCTGCCTCGCTCCATGCCTCCACCATCCTCAGCGAAAACTTCAACGAGCTGAGTACGTCCTTCAACGCCACCTCGGTCGGCGCCTTCACCGCCATCAACGGAACCAACGTTGATGGCGTCGGGCCCTCAAGCGGCTACGGCTACCTTTGCGCTGGCCCCGAAAGCGGAAACTGCATCGACATGGATGGCAGCAGCTACAACCCCGCCGGCCAGCTTCAATCCAACATGTTGTTCAGCGCGGGAACCTATCTGCTCAGCTTCGATCTCATCGGAAACGGTCGCGGAGAGGGCGATTCCAGCACCACGGTGACCTTCGGAAACTACAGCCAGACCTTCGTTCTCTCCTCGGGCGACATCACCGACGGCATCGTCACCAGCCAGTTAGTCACCATCACCACCCCAGGCTACCTTTCCTTCGACAGCAACGATCCCAGCACCGACTACGAGGGCAACGTCCTCGACAACGTCTCCGTCGACACCACCACCGCTGTCACGCCCGAGCCCTCCAGCTTCGCGCTCCTCGGATCCGGCCTGCCGCTCTGGCCGGAACCCTCCGCAGACGCCTCGCCTAAGCCTTCGCTCTCTACCTTGAGCCCCGGGCCCCTCGCCGGGGCGCAGGACTCCGCCCAAACCCCACCAAACCTCACCCACTCGACCCCGCGCAAACCAGCCCATTAGGCCCAAGCCGTATAACTCCGGCGCTATAAGCTCGGCAATCGGTCCAGGCATCATAAAATAGCCAGATGCATCTCTCCCCCGTCTTCCTTCTCTCCGCCACCGCCCCCGAACACTTCCCCACGGAGACGAAGACCTTCAACGCCCCCGAAGTCGCCTTCCTCGGCCGCTCGAACGTCGGCAAGTCCTCGCTCATCAACGCGCTCCTCGGCTCTCGCGAGGCCAAGGTCTCCTCCACCCCCGGCCGCACCCGCGCCATCAACTTCTTCGCCCTCCACGAGGGCTCCGGCGAGCGCCGCAAAGTCCGCCCCAGCCTCATCTTCGCCGACCTTCCCGGCTACGGCTACGCCAAGATCTCGAAATCCATCTCTTCCGAGTGGCCCAAGTTCATCGAGCCCTATCTCGCCGAGCGCGACACCCTCGCCCTCTGCATCTGCCTGGTCGACACCAACATCCCGCCGCAGCCCAACGACACCCAGCTCATCACCTATCTCAAGCAGACCCAGCGTCCCTACCTGGTTGTCGGCACCAAGTCCGACCGCATCTCGAACAACGTCCTATCCAAGAGCATCGCCGCCCTCAAGAGCGCCCACGAAGTCGAAGAGGTTCTCCCCATCTCGGCGAAGACCGACGCTGGGATCAAAACCCTGTGGGCCCGCCTCCAAGCCGTCGCCGAAGACGACTAAAAGCGCCCTGCGCATGGCACTTCGTGCAGCCCTCCCGATGCTCGACACAGGATTCTGTGCCGAGCATCGCTCGGACCACGCGAAGCGATCACACACCACGAAGTGGTCGCCGCCCGCGTAGGGCGCTGTTGCTTATCCATTCCGCTTCTTCCAATCCGCATAAGGAATCCTTGGAATATTCAGAAACGCATCCCGCGTCTTCACATACGCCCCCAGCCCATTCATCCTGCCAATCGCATGCAGTTCCTCGCTCAGGATGTACGGCCCCGCCGGATCGATAAACCGGTCCTCCACATACATCGCCACCACCTGTCCCAGCACGATCCGCGACCGCCCAATCTCAATCGTCTGCAACTCCCGGCACTCCAGCGCCGCATGCGCCTCAGCAATCCGTGGCACACCCACCACCTTTGACGGAACCGTCGTCAACCCCGCCATCTCCAGTTCATTCACATCTTCTGGAAAATCCGTCGCCGTAATGTTCATCTGCTCGGCCAGATCCTCCGTCACCACGTTCACCACAAACTCACCCGTCCGCCGGATATTCCGTGCCGTATCCTTGGGCACAAACTCGCCTCCTGGCTTGTTCATCACGCCAATCCCGATCACCGGCGGGTCCGTGCACAGGTAGTTATACGAGCTGTACGGAGCCGCATTCAGCCGCCCCGCCTCATTCATGCTGGTCACCAGCGCAATCGGCCTCGGCGCAACCAGCCCGATCAAAAGGTTGTACACCTGGTTCGCCTTCATCTCATCGACAGCAAAGATCATCCCTATCCCTCACGAAAAACATGTCCTGCCGGATGGGCGCCCTGCGCGGGCGGCGGTCACTTCGTGACATGTGATCCGCTTCGCGATGGTGCTCCCGATGGTCGCAAACAGAA
>Ga0302314_10003814_pt1 | contig 27739 bp, 23 predicted proteins | sample III_Palsa_N2_3_FD_200533 | JGI IMG/M metagenome (GOLD analysis project Ga0302314, IMG submission 200533) | Peat permafrost microbial communities from Stordalen Mire near Abisko, Sweden - III_Palsa_N2_3 | ecosystem: Environmental > Terrestrial > Soil > Palsa > Peat permafrost | place: Sweden...
TGGGAAAATCCGGCCGGGCCGCACAAGCCGAGGCAGACCGGGTCGGCGGGCTCGGTCGGCGGCGTGGTTGGCGGCGGCGCAGCATGATCCCCCGGGATATAGAGCCAATCCGGCCAATGGCCTTGGAACTGCGCGACATTGGTGCCGGTCGGCCTGGTATAGTCGCCGCTGCCCAGATCGATCGCCGCACCCGGCATCTTGGCCAGGATGAATTCGGCGGCGAAGCGCTTGTCCTCCGGCGTCTTGGCGTCGAGGAAGCCCTGCCAATCGGCGCCGACTGGCGGCAGCAGACTCTTCAGGTCGCGGGCGAGTGCCTCGGCCGTGGCCTCGTCGCCGGCCAGCACCGCCCGCACCCAGCTGGTGAGTGCGATGTCGAGCCGGAAGCCGGCATCGAGCGTGGCAATGCGCGAGAGTGCCGCCCGGGTTTCGAGCTTCATCCGGTCGATGAGGGCGATGGCGTCTGTGCCGGGATCGTTGGCCCGGGCGGGATCGCCGCGATAGCCCTGGTCGCAGGTGCTGTCGGCCGGCGGCTGGGCCGGGCAGGCGGCGGCGCGCGATGCCAGGGCGGCGAAGCTCGCCAGCGTCTCGGCGAATTGGCTGCGCTCGGCCAGGAACAGGTTGCGCGTCGTCACCGAAAGCTCGGGGCGCTTCAGGATGGTGTCGAGCTCGCCGCGGATGGCTGCTGCATCACCGGTTGCGGCGGTCAGGCGGATGCGCTGGAACGCCGTGGTCAGATAGGAAGGGATCTCGGGGCCGATGGCACGCGCGGCCTCGACCAACTCGCCCGTCTCCTTGTCGCCGGGCGCCGTCGCGGCCATTGCCGCGATCAGCCAGGCCGGGTCCTTGCCGGCGCGCCAGCGCTCGAGCGCGTGGCTGCGGGCGTCGGCATCGGTCTTCCACACCAGATCGGGATCGTCGCGGAAATGGTTCTGGCTGCTGTCCGGATCGCGGCCGAACACCGAGATCCAGTCGAGGAATTCCGGCGTGCCCTGCGGCGACTGGCCGAGGCGGCGCAGGTCCTTGAAGTCGCTCGCAGCGCTGCCCGCGAGCACCGGTGCTACCAGGGAAGCGGCAAACCGGGTGCGGCGCGCGTCCGGGGCCAGGCGGAAATCGAGCATGCCGCCGAGCTTGGGCAATTCGGCCTGGCCATAACCGCCGGCCCCGGTCAGGGCCGCGAGATCGGCCTGCGCCTTGGCATAGGCATCCTGGCTCTGGGCATGGATCGCACCATGGACCTCGGCCCGCAGCGCCAGATAGGGGGCGAGTTCGTGCCAGGGCGAGGCCGTATCCTGGGCAATCGCGCGGAATTGGGCGGCGGCGTCGTCGAACTCGCGACGATAGAGTGCCCGGGCGGCGGCCTGATAGGCGTGATCCGCCTTCAGCCAGTCCGGTGCGCCGGCCGGCAGGGGCGGCAGTGCTGCGTCGTCATGGCAGCTGGCGAAGACGGCATCCTGCCCATCCAGCCAGGCGCGGACTGCCGGGTTTTCCTTGCCATGCTCGGCGATCCGATCGGCCAGGGTCCTGGTCGCCGTGTCGAAGGCGTCGGCAAAGCAATTGGGCACACCGTAAAGATCGCCGATATCGCGGTCGGTTTCGAGATAGGTGAGGGGAGCGGTGCCGGGCACGCCCAGGCGCGCGGCCAGCCAAGCCGTGACGGCGTCGGCCGAGCGCTGCGGTGGCTCGGCACAGCAGGGTTCGGCCAGCGTCTGGCCGATCTCCTTGCCGATGGGCAGCCCGTGCAGCAGCCGCCAGGCGCCGAACAGCCGCGCCCAGGGCGCCTGGCCCATCAGCACGCCGGCATTGCCGGCATAGAAACCGGCCTGCTCGGCCGGCGGCCCGCCATTCTCGTCGAGCGCCCAGGGCGAGGTGTCCTCGCCGCCCGAGGCCAGGGCCGGCCCGGCCATCAGCAGGGCCGGGATCAGCAGGAACCAGCTGCGCTTTACCATCGTGCCGCCTCGTCGATCAGGGTGGCGAAATCCGCTGCGTTCCAGCGGTGCGGGTTGAAGACATAGAGCCGGCGCCCGGGCGGCAGCCCGCTCGGCGGTGTATCGGTGGCGATGCCGATCGCAGTTCGGCAGCGCTTCTCGCGAAAATCGCCGCCTTCGGCCAGGCGCCGCTTGAGGCCCTCGCCGCCCGGTCCCATGCGGAACAGCATCGGCACGATCTCGTCGACCGGGGCCGCTGCCAGCCAATGCTCGGTATCGCACCAGGAGGCGAGCGCCGTCATCGACAGGCGCTGTCCCGGCGGCAGCCCAGCGCGCAGATCGCCGGCCAGATCCAGCAGGATCGGGCGTTCAGATTCGCGCACCTCGAAATCGAGCTGCACTTCCGCCGCCTTTGCCGTTCCGGCATAGGCGAGTGCGGCGGCAGCGGCGCGCGCGCGTTCATCCGGCGACCAGTCGAGTGCCTGGCGATGATCGATCTCGACATGGATGACGGCGATCAGCCGCTGGCCGGGCAGGATCTCAACCGGTTGCCGACGGTGCTCGGCCAGGATCCGATCGCCGCTGAGCGTGATGCTGCCGACCAGCACGGCAACCGCGACATCCGGTCCGGCAAAGCGCAGATCCTCGGGCCGCTCCCAGGCCCAGAGCACCGGCGCCGGGCTCGTCGGCCGGGCATCGCCGGCGAGCACGAGGAGACCGGCCGCTGCCAGCCCGCCCACGAGGCGCCCGTTCCACTGGAGAAGTTTCATCCAGGCCGGCGCCCCTATTTCCCGAGCAGCAGCCCCGTCACGAACTTGAAAAACCGGCCATAGGGCGGGGCCAGGCGGTCGAGGGAGCTGAAGCGGCTGATCTCGAAGACCGAGCGGGCATGCGAGAGGCGGATGAAGCCGTCATGGCCGTGATAGGCACCCATGCCGCTCGGGCCGACGCCGCCGAAGGGCAGATCGTCCTGGGCCACATGCATGAGCGTGCCGTTGATGGTGACGCCGCCCGAAATGGTGCGGGCGAGCACGCCGTCGACCACGGCATGGTCGTTGGAGAAGCAGTAGAGCGCCAGCGGCTTGGGGCCGCCATTGATCAGCTGGATCGCCTGGTCGAGATCGGTATAGGGCACGACCGGCAGGATCGGCCCGAAGATCTCCTCCTGCATCACCGGCATGTCCGGCGTGGTCTGCAGCAGCACGGTCGGCGGCAGCTTGCGCTCGGCGGCGGCGGCGCTGTCCTCGCGCTGCAGCACGCGCGCGCCCGCGGCCCGCGCACCCTCGACCAGGCTGACCAGGCGGCGATAATGCCGGTCGCTGACGATCGAGCTGTAATCCGGGTTGCCGGCGATGGTCGGGTACAGGCTGCGTGTTTCGGCCAGGAACGCCTCGGCGAAGCTCTCGACCAGATCGGCCGGCACCAGCGCGTAATCCGGCGCGATGCAGGTCTGGCCGGCATTGAGGTATTTGCCGATGGCGATGGTGCGCGCGGCCTTCTTCAGCGGATAGTCGCGGCACAGGATGACCGGCGACTTGCCGCCCAGCTCCAGGGTGACCGGGGTCAAATTATCGGCGGCGGCACGCATGACATGGCGCCCGACCGCGGTCGAACCGGTGAAAATCAGATGGTCGAAGGCGAGGCCGGAAAAACCCTGGGCGACATCCGAGCCGCCGGTCACGACCGCGACCTGGTCCTCCGGGAAGGCCTCGTTCAGCATGAGCTTGAGCAGCTCGGAGACGCGCGGCGTCAGCTCCGACGGCTTCAGCATGACCCGGTTGCCGGCCGCCAGCGCGTCGCAGATCGGCGACAGCGACAGCATCAGCGGATAGTTCCAGGGCGAGATGATGCCGACGATGCCGAGCGGCTGATAGACCACCCGCGCCTTGCTCGGCCGGAACGTCCAATGCACCGAGCGGCGCTGCGGCTTCATCCATTTGGCCAGATGACGCTTGGCATGCTGGATGCCGTTGAGCGCGGTCATGATCTCGGCGAGATCGCTTTCCGCGGCCGAGCGGTTGCCGAAATCGAGCGAGATGGCTTCGGCAAAGGCGTGGCGATGCTTCTTGATCTGCGCCTGCAGCTTGTCGAGGGCGGTCAGCCGGGCCGCGAGATCAGGCACGCCGTCGCGGGCGAGGGCTGCGCGCTGCGCCGAAAACAACCGTTGCGCCTCGGCACCGGGGTCTTCGCCGGGTTCCAGATCGAGCGGTGCTGCGGCGAGGATGGGTGGGCTCATGGCCGGGAATTCCTTCTTTCTCCGGCACACCGCGTCATCGGCGACCGTATCGAGTGGCGAAATACTAAACCTTGCACTGATTTGGCGCCAGGGATCAGGCGGGGCGTGGCCGGGCGTGCGGCAGCCGCGCCGTGACGCCGCCGTCGCGACCGGTTACGCTTGCACCCATGACCGAACCGGGAGGGGTTTGCCGATGAGCCGCACAGGATCCCGCTACGAGGCCGCCCATGCCCGGTCGCTGGCCGAACCGGACGCGTTCTGGCGCGAAGCGGCGGCCGAACTCGACTGGACGCGGCCGTTCGAGCGGGTGCTCGACGATCGCAATCCGCCCTTCTATCGCTGGTTCACCGGCGGCGGCATCAATATCTGCGACAACGCACTCGACCGGCACCTGCGCCGGGGCGATGGCGAGCGGGTCGCCCTCATCTATGACAGCCCGGTCACCGGCACGGTGCAATCCTTCACCTATGCCGAGCTGACCGACTGCGTTGCCCGCTTTGCCGGGGCCCTGGCCCGGCTCGGCGTGGTCAAGGGCGACCGGGTGGTGATCTATCTGCCGATGGTGCCCGAGGCGGTGGTCGCCATGCTCGCCTGTGCCCGGATCGGTGCCGTGCATTCGGTCGTGTTCGGCGGTTTCGCCGCCAAGGAGCTGGCGACGCGCATCGACGATGCCAAGCCCAAACTGATCGTCTCGGCCTCCTGCGGCATCGAGCCGACCAGGCTCGTGCCCTATAAGCCGCTGCTCGACGCCGCGATCGAGCTGGCGGCCTTCAAGCCCGATGCCTGCATCATCCTGCAGCGGCCGCAGCTGGCGGCAAGCCTGGTCGCCGGCCGCGATCTCGACTGGGACGAGGCGCTGGTCGGAGCCGAGCCGGCACCTTGCGCCGATACGGAAGCGACCGACCCGCTCTATATCCTCTATACCTCGGGTACCACCGGCATTCCCAAGGGCGTTGTGCGCGATCATGGCGGCTACGCCGTAGCGCTGCAGTGGAGCATGCCGAACATCTTCGGCGTCGGGCCGGGCGAGGTCATGTTCACCGCGTCGGATGTCGGCTGGGTCGTCGGCCATTCCTATATCGTCTATGCGCCGCTGCTGATCGGCGCCACCACCGTACTCTACGAGGGCAAGCCGGTCGGCACGCCCGATGCCGGCGCCTTCTGGCGGGTGGTGCGCCAGCATCATGTCAAGGTGCTGTTCACGGCGCCGACGGCGTTCCGGGCGCTGCGCCGCGACGACCCGGACGGCAAGTTCATCAAGGCGGCACCGCTCGATGGTTTCGCCGCTCTGTTCCTGGCCGGCGAGCGCTGCGATCCGGCGACGCTGGCCTGGGCCGAGGCCCAGCTCGACCGCCCGGTCATCGATCATTGGTGGCAGACCGAGACCGGCTGGCCGATCTGTGCCAATTGCCTGGGCCTCGGATTGCTGCCGGTCAAGCCGGGCTCGCCGACCCGCGCCGTGCCGGGCTGGGATGTCCACGTGCTCGATGCCGACAGCCGGTCGGTCGCCGCCGGCGAGATCGGCAATCTGGTGATGCGGCTGCCGCTGCCGCCCGGCAGCCTGACCACGCTGTGGCAGCAGGATGCGCGCTACGTCCAATCCTACCTGGCGGAATTCCCGGGCTATTACCAGACCGGCGATGCCGGCTATATCGATGAGGACGGCTACGTCTATGTCATGACCCGGACCGACGACATCATCAATGTCGCGGCCCATCGCCTCTCGACCGGCAGTATCGAGGAAGTGGTCAGCGCCCATCCCGACGTCGCCGAATGCGCCGTGATCGGCATTGCCGATGCCCTGAAGGGCCAGGTGCCGATCGCCCTCATCGTGCTCAAAGCCGGCATCGTCCGGCCGCTGGCGGAAATCGAGCAGGAGATCGTGGCCCTGGTCCGCGACCGGATCGGCCCGGTCGCGAGCTTCAAGCGCGCGCTCGTCGTCGATCGCCTGCCCAAGACCCGGTCGGGCAAGATCCTGCGCCAGACCATGCGCAACCTCGCCGACGGCAAACCGCCCGCCGTGCCGGCCACGATCGAGGACCCGGCCGTGCTCGATGAGATCGCGCGGTATTTGGCGGCGGCGGGGTTGTTGGCGGGAATTTAAATGGCGGAGCCTCTAAAGCCCCTCGCCCGCTTGGCGGGAGCGCGCGCTAAAGCGCGGCGCTCCGACTGCGGCGGAGATTCCTTAAGTTAGCGCCTATGACGGTGAGGGTGGGTGCTCTGGCCCCGCCGAACTGCACCGCCGCAGCACCCACCCTCACCCGGCTCGCTCCGCTCGCCACCCTCTCCCGCCAAGCGGGCGAGGGTTTTCACGGGCTTATCCCGGCGCCGGTAATGTCCCTACCCTCAAATCTCTTCGTCCGCCGTCTCGTCGACCTCGACCGGGTGCCCCGAATTCCGCCTTGCGTGATGCACCGCGGCTTCGAGGTCGACTTGGCTGCACAGCCCGATCGCGACCGGGTTGCGCGGCTTGATGTTGGGCGAGTTCCAATGGCTGCGCTCGCGCACGGCGGCGATGGTCGGCTTGGTCGTGCCGATCAGGCGGGAGATCTGGGCGTCGCTCAGTTCCGGGTGGTTCTTGGTGATCCAGGAGATCGCATCGGGCTTGTCCTGCCGCTTGGAGATCGGCGTGTATTTCGGCCCCTTGCTCTTGGTCGGCGGCGCCGGATGGGCCTGGGGCAGGATCTTGAGCCGCGATTTCGGGTCCTTTTCGCAGCGCTCGATCTCGGCCTTGGAGACCTGGCCATTGGCGACCGGATCGAGGCCCTGCATCATGGTCGCGACCTCGCCGTCGGCGATCGCTTGGACTTCGAGCGCATGCAGGCCGCAGAAGGCGGCGACCTGCTCGAACGTCAGCGAGGTATGCTCGACCAGCCACACCGCAGTGGCCTTGGGCATGAGGGGAAGGACCATCCGTCTCGAACTCCTGAGAACGCGGGCGGCCCGGGGTTGACGGTCGCCCGCCAACGAATCCCGGGACAATACGACCGGAAAATGAACATGAATGCTGGCTATATAGTCGAGCCCGCGCGGCGATGGAAGCACCAGCGACGCGGGGCCGATATAATCTCAGCTTTGGCCCTCAGGCGACCGGCGGCATCACTCCGTCAGCACGATCTTGCCGATATGGGTCGAGCTTTGCATCAGACGATGGGCCTCGGCGGCCTGGGCCAGCGGGAAGGTCTTGAACACGACCGGCTTGATGCTGCCGCGTTCGATCAGCGGCCAGATGCGCTTGTGCAATTCGCGCGCGATGGCGCCCTTTTCCTCGACCGAGCGCGGCCGCAGCGTCGAGCCGGTCAGCACCAGCCGCTTGCGCATGACCAGGTTGAGATCGATCTCGACGCGGGCGCCATGCAGGAAGGCGATGTTGACGATCCTGCCATCCACCGCGGCGCAGTTGATGTTGCGCTGGACGTAGTCGCCGCCGACCATGTCGAGGATGATGTCGGCGCCATGGCCATGGGTCAGCGTTTTTACCTGCTCGACGAAATCCTCGAGCTGGTAGTTGATGCCGCGGAGTGCCCCCAGACTCTCGCAGGCATGGGCCTTGTCGAAGCTGCCGGCGGTGGCATAGACCTTGCCGCCCAGGGCATGGGCCATCTGGATGGCGGCGACGCCGATGCCGCTGGTGCCGCCATGGATCAGCACAGTGTCGCCGAACTTGAAGTGTCCGCGGTCGACCAGGTTGGTATAGACGGTGAAGAAGGTCTCGGGCAGGCTGGCCGCCTCGACCAGCGACAGGCCCTTGGGCACCGGCAGGCATTGCACCGCTGGCGCCGTGGCATATTGGGCATAGCCGCCGCCGGCGAGCAGCGCACAGACTTCGTCGCCGATCTTGAAGCCATGGGCGCCAAAGCCGAGGCCGACGACGCGGCCGGCGATCTCCAGCCCGGGCAGGTCGGAGGCGCCGGGCGGCGGCGCGTAAAAGCCCTGGCGCTGCAGCATGTCCGGGCGATTGACGCCGGCCGCCGCGACCTCGATCAGCAGCTCGCCCATGCCCGGCTGCGGTAGCGGCCGGCTGACCGCGGTCAGCACCTCCGGCCCGCCCGGGGTCGAGATTTCGATTGCGGTCATGGAATCTGGCAGGGCGGTCATGGTGAGCCTCGTCTCGGAATGATGCCCTGATACCTAGCCGACCGGGCGGGGGTGTGGCAACCGTTGGACAGGCTTGCCTGACTCTCTGTCATCCTGTTGTCATGCCTGGGTATCATGGCGGCGGTACCCTGCCATGCGGCGAATGCCACAGAAGCCATGCTTGACGCCTTCGGGCGACCGCCGTATAACCCGCCACCCCGTTGACAGAATCGTTGCACGAGAGCGTTGCCCTATGGCCAATCATAAGTCTGCTGAGAAGCGCCACCGCCAGACCCTGCGTCGCACCGAGGTCAATAAGACCCGGGTGAGCCGTCTGCGTACCTTCCTCAAGAAGGTCGAAACGGCGATCACTTCCGGCAACAAGGACGACGCCTCGGCGGCTTTTCTGGTGGCACAGCCGGAACTGCATCGGGGCGTCGGCAAGGGCGTCATCCACCGCAACACGGCGGCCCGCAAGCTCTCGCGCCTGAGCGCGCGTATCAGCGCCCTCTGATCCATGCCGTAGCCGGTCCGAGGCTGGACCGGGCATCATGGCCGGCGGTGACTCGATCCAGACCCGATCGAGCCAAGTCCTTACTGCATCTTTATTTTCGTCTTGAAATAATACGAAAATAATACTGCGTTCCGCTTTCGGGCCAGTTGCCAGGGCGTCCGGTCAGGGCTACTCTTCTAGACCAATCAAAACGCGCTTTCGCCTGGAGGGTCGCCTTAGAGTTGCGCTGTTTACAGCGTGAACACTGCGGTCGTGACGGGTGTAGTGCGTCGTGATTGAGTGTTTCCTGGAATACTTGCTAAAATTTTATCCTTTTGTGGTATCGGTCGCGCCTCGTCCGAGGCAGATTTCGATCGGCGACGGATATTTTCGGCTGAACTCTGCGATGTTTGGGGTGTAGCAGTGCGAGTGACGGCTGGGATCACGAATTATGTCATGGCGGCGGCCTCGGGCCCGGTCGATGCGTCGGGTAGGGCGAGGTCATGGTAATGGCCGAGTTCACCGGCGGCGACGGGACCGTCACGGCTCAATGGCAGCGCGTGCGCTCGCGCTTGCGCGAGGAATTCGGCGAGGCGGCCTATCGGTCCTGGCTGTGCTCGCTGACCTTGGCCGAAGTCGTCGAGGGTGCTGTGCGCATCGAAGTGCCGACGCGGTTTCTGCGCGATTGGGTGCTGGCGCATTATGTCGACCGCATCCGCGCGCTCTGGATCGGCGAGAACCGGGGCATCAGCAAGGTCGAGGTGACCGTCGGGCAGCAGCGCGCGCTGGTCGGGACCGCCGACAAGATCGCCTTGGAGCCGGAGCCCTATGTCGCCCCGGCGCCCGAGCCGGCCGAGGCCATGCGGCTTTCGGTGCCGGCGGTTCCGGCCCCTTCAACAGAAGCCGACAGCGATCGCGAGATCTCCGCACCGCTCGATGTCCGCTTCACCTTCGAGAATTTCGTGGTTGGCAAGCCCAACGAGCTTGCTCACGCAGCAGCGCGGCGGGTCGCCGAATCGGCGGTCACCGGCAATCGCGCCGCACCCTTCAACCCGCTCTTCCTTTATGGCGGAGTCGGCCTGGGCAAGACCCATCTGATGCATGCCATTGCCTGGCATATCAGGCGCCACGACCCGAGCCGGCGGATCATCTATCTGTCCGCCGAAAAATTCATGTACCAGTTCATCAAGGCGCTGCGCTTCAAGGACACGATGGCCTTCAAGGAGCAGTTCCGCTCGGTCGACGTGCTGATGATCGATGATGTGCAATTCATCAGCGGCAAGGATTCGACCCAGGAAGAGTTCTTCCACACCTTCAACGCGCTGGTCGACCAGAACCGGCAGATCGTGATCTCGGCCGACAAATCGCCCTCGGACCTGGAAGGCATGGAGGAGCGGATGCGCTCCCGGCTCGGCTGGGGGCTGGTCGCCGATATCCACCCGACCACCTATGAGCTGCGCCTCGGCATTCTCCAGGCCAAGGCCGAGCAGCGCCAGGCCACGATCCCGCCCAAGGTGCTGGAGTTCCTGGCCCACAAGATCACCTCCAATGTGCGCGAGCTCGAAGGGGCGCTGACCCGGATCACCGCCCATGCCAGCCTGGTCGGGCGCGCGATCACGCTGGAGAGCGCCCAGGACGTGCTGCACGATCTGCTGCGCGCCAATGACCGCCGCGTGACCATCGACGAGATCCAGAAGCGGGTCGCCGAGCATTTCAACATAAGGCTGGCCGATATGCATTCGGCCCGCCGCGCCCGCGCCGTGGCCCGGCCGCGCCAGGTCGCGATGTATCTGTGCAAGCAGCTGACGCCGCGCTCGCTGCCCGAGATCGGCCGCAAATTCGGCGGCCGCGACCACACCACGGTCATGCATGCCGTGAAAAAGGTCGAGGAGCTGCTGGCCGCCGACCGGGCCCTCGCCGAGGATATCGAGCTGCTGCGGCGCATGCTGGAGACGTGAGGCGGAGGTCGAAGCTCCTTATCTTCTCCTCTCTGCCCCATTGGGGCGGAGAGGTCGGGTGAGGTGGGGAACGCTCCGGGCGTCGGGCATATTATCTTCGTACCATTAGAAAACAGCCGAAGTTTGGCTGCGCCCCTTCGGCTAGGCCATCGCGCTCCCCACCTCACCCCGACCCTCTCCGCCCCAATGGGGCAGAGAGGGAGAAGATTGGGGTAGGCGGACGATCGAGCCGCCCGCGCGCTTGACGCGAACCACGCTTCTGCTACCCTTGCGGCATGGTTGCAGCCGACGAGCTCCCCGACACTGTCCGCGCCGGCATCGATGCGTTTACCGCGGCGGCCCGACAGGTCTTCGCCGACACGCTCGTTTCCATCGTGCTGTTCGGCTCGGCCGCGGAAGGCCGATTGCGCGCGACCTCCGATGTCAATCTCATCGTCGTGCTGAGCCGGGCCGATCCGGTGGCGCTGGATGCCATCGGCCCGGCCTATCGGCTGGCCCATGCCGCGATCCGACTCTCCGTCATGTTCATCCTCGATACCGAGATCGCGCTGGCGAGCGAGGCCTTCGCCGTCAAATTCGCCGATGTTTCGGCCCGGCACCGCGTGCTCTACGGCAGCGACCCGTTCGAGGGGCTGGTGGTCGATCGCGCTGCCGCGATCCGGCGGCTGCGCCAGGTTCTGATCAACCAGACTCTCCGGCTGCGTGAGCATATGGCGCTGTCCGGCGCCTTTCCCGAGCAATTGGCGCTGGCCGCGGCCGACGCGGTCGGGCCGCTCCGGGCCTGTGCCGCACTCATCCTGTCGCTGGAAAGCGGGGCGGTCCTGCATCCGCGCGAGGCGCTCGTCGCGGTCGCCACAGGTCAGGGCCCGGCCGCGGCGCTGGCCGCCATCACCCGGGCGCGCGAGATCGGCGGCGTGCCGGAGGCGGGGGCCGCGGCAACGATCCAGGCCGCGATCGAGCTTGCCCGCCTGCTCGAAACCCGGGCGGAAAGCCTCGGCTGAATGAACCCGTTCGACCTTCCCGGTCCGACGTTCCTGGTTTTCTATGTCATCCTGTGCGCAGCCATCACGATCGGCGCGCGCGAGGTCGCTACCCTGCTGGAGCGCCGCCTGCCCTCGAGCCTGGCGCTCGACGATCCCTATCAGATCGCCTGGCTGCGCGGCGGCGCCCCCGAGGCGGCGCGGATCGCCGTCCTGTCGCTGGTCGATCGCGGTGTGCTGGAGATCAAGGACAAGAAGCTGGTTCGGCGCAGCACCTCGCCCTGGGATGCCCCGCGCCAGCCGCTCGAGAGGGCGATCTATGCGCTGGCCACAAGCCCGGCCGATGCCGCGGCACTCTTCAAGGACCGCGCCGTCAGCGATGTTTGCGATTTCTATCGGCAGCGCCTGGCCAAGGCCCGGCTGGTCCCCGACGCCGATATCGAGCGCGACCGGCTGCTCGTCCTGGCCGCGTCCCTGGCGATCGTGCTTGGCACCGCCGGGCTCAAGGCCGCAATCGCCGTGTCGCGCGGCAAGGCAAACCTCGGCTTCCTGGCGATCCTGGCCGTCATTGCAGCCATCGTCCTGTGGAAGCAGGTGCTGCGGCGGCGCACTCAGGCCGGCGATGCCGCCCTCGGCGATCTGCGCCGGCTGTTCGATGCGCTGAAGGGCCGCGCGGCATCGATCCAGGCCGGGCGGATGACCAACGACGCCATGCTGCTGGCCGCCGTCTTCGGGTTGGGAGCACTGCCGGGCACCGGCTTCGCGAGCCTGCAGGGCTTCTTTCCCAAGGCGAGCAGCTCGTCCGGCGGCGGTTGCGGCTCTTCCTGCGGCAGCGGCGGCTGCGGTGGCGGCGGGGGGTGCGGCGGATGCGGCAGCTGAGCGTCTTGGCCAGATGAACCCCTTCGACCTGCCCGGTCCGGAGTTCCTGGCTCTCTATAGTATTTTTTGCCTCGCGGTCACGATCGGACATCGTGTGCTGCGCGCGCTGAGCGAGAGCCGTGTCGTGCCGCGACTGCCGCTCGACGATCCCTACCAGATTGCCTGGCTGCGCGGCGGCGCGCGTGAGGTGGTGCGGATTGCCGTGCTCTCGCTGGTCGATCGGCACTATCTGGAGGTCCTGGGGACGAAACTGGTGCGGCGTGTGGCTTCCGGCGTGAAACAGCCGCGCCAGCGTCTCGAGCGGGCCATCTATGCCTTGGCCGAAAATCCGGCCGAGGCGGAGGACATCTATGCCGATGCCTCGATCCGTGCGGTCTGTGCCGGCTATCAGCGGCAACTCGCCCAAGCCGGGCTCATGCCCGATGCCGATCTTCTGCGCAAGCGACGGTTCCTCTACGCGATCGCCTTGGCCCTCGTGCTCGGCCCGGCCTCGGCCAAGATGGCGCTGGCACTGGCGCGCGGCCACTGGAATATCGCCTTTCTCGGCATCGCCGCCATCATCGCCAACTACATCCTGTGGCGCCAGTTCCAGCAGGAGCGGACCTATCTGGGCGAGGCGGCCTTGAGCGATCTGCGGCTGCTGTTCAGCCGGCGCCGGCGGCGGGCAAAACCGCTCCTGCGTCGGAAGATGACCGGCGACGAGATGCTGCGCTCCGCCGTGCTCGGCCCGGACGATCAGCCGGCCACGGACGGATCGGGTTGGTGGCTGTTCAACATGCTCTGGAACTCCGACAGCGGCGGCGGTTCCGGCTCCAGCGGCTGTGGGTCTTCATCGTCTACTACTTCTTGCAGTTCCGGGTCTTCGTCCTGCGGCAGCGGTGGGTCGTCCTGCGGCGGTGGCGGTGGGGGCTGCGGCGGATGCGGCAGTTGAGCGCGGGCGACCGCTTCGGGTTCGGCTGGAGGCCGGAATTGGCGGCCGGGATCCTGGCGCATCTCGATCGCGTCGATGTCGTCGAACTCATTGCCGAGGATCATTTCGGCGCCGGACGCACGGCGTTGCGCGCGCTGCGGACATTGTCGGCCCAGCTGCCCGTGCTGCTCCATGGCGTCGCCCTCGGCTTGGCCTCGACCGTGCCGGTCGAGACAAGGCGGCTCGATCGCATGGCCCGGCTGATCGAGGCGATCGGGCCCGAGAGCTGGTCGGAGCATCTGGCCTTCACCCGTGGCGGCGGGGTCGAGATCGGCCATCTGGCGGCACCACCGCGCAGCGCCGCCTCGGTCGAGGGCGCCTGCCGCAATCTCGATGCGGCCCGGCGGATCACCGGCAGCCTGCCCAGTGTCGAGAACATCGCGACCCTGATCGACCCGCCGGCCAGTACCATGGGCGAGGCCGCATGGATCGACGCCATCATCCGCGGCAGCGGCGCCTTGCTGTTGCTCGACCTGCACAATCTCTATGCCAATGCCGTCAATTTCGGCCAGGACCCGCGTCAGCTGCTGCGCCGCCTGCCGCTCGACCGGGTCGGGATGGTGCATCTGAGCGGCGGGCACTGGATCGAGGGGCCGATGGGGGCCCGCCGGCTGCTCGACGATCATATCCATGATGTGCCGCCCGAAGTGTTCGAGCTGCTGACCGAACTCGGCCGGCTGGCGCCGCAGCCGCTCACCATCATCATCGAGCGCGACGGGCATTATCCGGGCTTCGCCCATCTGCTGGCGCAGCTCGATGCGGCACGGGCCGCCCTGGCGCTCGGCCGGCAGGCGGCCGCGGCATGAGTTCGCCGGCGCTCGAAGCCTTCCTCGCCCGGCTCTATGCCGAGGAGGCGGCGCTGGCCCGGTTCCTCGACGATCCCGACGCCGTTCTCGCCGCGTCCGGGCTCGATCCGGCCGAGCGGGCCGCCCTCGGGGTGATCGATCGGGCCGGCCTGGTCATGGCTGCGCACAGCTTTGCCGCCAAGCGCTCGGGGCGCGCGAAACCGCGTCCGGCCGGGCGCGTGCGGCGGGCATTGGCCACCCTGTTTCGCTAGCCTGACGGAGGCGCGCGCAAACCCGTGCGTTCGGCGACAAAGCTGTGTTATATGAGGCGTCCGTGGGGAATGGCCGGAGCGTGCCGAACTCGGCGGGTCGGCCGGTGACGGTTCGGCGTTCATCCTCCTTGCCAATGTGGCGCCCCTTGGTACGATCCCAGAGACCATGAAGATCACCATTGAACGCGCGGCTCTGCTGCGCGCGCTCGGCCATGTACAGAGCGTCGTCGAGCGCCGCAATACCATTCCGATCCTGTCCAACGTCCTGATGAAGGCGGAAAACGGACGGCTCAGCCTGAGTGCCACGGATATGGACCTCGAAGTCGTCGAGGTCGTCCCGGCGCAGGTGACGGGCGAGGGCCGGACCACGGCCCCGGCCCATACGCTCTACGACATCGTGCGCAAGCTGCGCGAGGGCGCCCAGGTCGAGCTCGATGCCGGCGGCGATCGCAACGGCATGGTGCTGCGCTCCGGCCGCTCGACCTTCACGCTCGCCTGCCTGCCGGCCGAGGATTACCCGGTCATGGGCGGGGCGCCGCTGAGCCATGAATTCCTGCTCTCGGCCAATGATCTGAAGAGCCTGATCGACCGCACGCGCTTTGCCATTTCGACCGAAGAGACGCGCTATTACCTGAACGGCATCTTCCTGCATGCGACCCGCAGCGGCGATATCGAGGTGCTGCGCGCGGTCGCGACCGACGGGCATCGCCTGGCCCGGGTCGAAGTGCCGCTGCCCGAAGGGGCCGCCGGCATGCCCGGCATCATCGTGCCGCGCAAGACCGTGCAGGAGCTGCGCAAGCTTCTGGAAGAGACCGAGCAGCCGGTGCGCATCGAACTCTCGGATACCAAGATCCGCTTCGACATGGGCGAGGGGGTGCTGACCTCCAAGCTGATCGACGGCACGTTTCCGGAATATGACCGGGTCATCCCGTCCGGCAACGACAAGATCCTGGAAGTCGATACCAAGCTCTTCGCCGAGGCGGTCGACCGCGTCTCGACCATCTCCACGGAGAAGAGCCGGGCGGTCAAGCTGGCGGTCGAGCACGGCACGCTCACCCTGTCGGCGACCAGCCCGGAGAACGGCACGGCGATCGAGGAGATCGAGGTCGGCTATACCTCGACCCCGCTCGAGATCGGCTTCAATTCGCGCTATCTGCTTGACATCACGCAACAGATCGAAGGCGATGGCGTGCAGTTCATCATGGCCGATTCGGGCGCGCCGACGATCCTGCGCGATGCCGGCGACCACTCGGCGCTCTATGTGCTGATGCCCATGCGCGTGTGAGGACGGCGGACCGTATGGCAGAGGAGGGGGCGGCTGGCGCTGCCCGCGGGGCCGGGGACCCGGCAGCACCGGCGCGGGTCGCCGTGCTGCGGCTCGATCTGACCGATTTCCGCTCCTATCGCCAGGCCCGGCTCGAAACCGATGGCCGCCCGATCGTGCTGACCGGGCCGAACGGCGCCGGCAAGACCAATCTGCTCGAAGCGGTTTCCTTCCTCGCCCCCGGCCGGGGCCTGCGCCGGGCCCGGCTCAGCGAGATCGACCGGCACGGGCATGCCGGCGCCTGGGCCGTGGCGGCCCGTCTCACCACCCCTGCCGGCGAGGTCGCGATCGGCACCGGCCGCGACGGCACGTCCGAGAGCGGCGATCGCCGGCTGGTGCGCATCGACGGGCAGGCGGTCAAGGGCCAGGCGGCGCTGGCCGAGTATCTGAACCTGGTCTGGCTGACGCCGCAGATGGACCGGCTGTTCCAGGAAGGGGCGGCGCCGCGCCGCCATTTTCTCGACCGGCTGGTCTTCGGCTACGATCCCGCGCATGCCGCGCGGCTGGCAGCCTATGAACGGGCCTTGCGCGAGCGTGCGCGGCTGCTGCGCGGGGGCAGCGCGGACCCGGCCTGGCTGGCGATTCTGGAAGATACCATGGCGCGCGACGGCGTCGCCGTCGCCGCCTTGCGCCGCGACATCGCCCGCCGCCTCGACCGGGCCGCAGCCGAAACCCAGGCGGGCGGCGCCTTTCCGGTGCCGCAACTGACCCTGACCGGCAAATCCGAGGCCTGGCTGGCCGAAATGCCGGCCCTCGCCGCCGAAGACCGCTTGCGGTCCGAACTCTCGGCCTCGCGCCGCATCGATGCCGAGAGCGGCGGCGCCCTGGTCGGACCCCATCGCGCCGATCTCGCCGTCGCCCATGCCGGCAAATCCGTCCCGGCCGAACACTGCTCGACCGGTGAGCAGAAAGCGCTGCTGATCGCCATCGTGCTGGCCCATGCCCGGTTGCAGGCGGCCTTGCGCGGCGTCGCCCCGGTGCTGTTGCTCGATGAGGTCGCGGCCCATCTCGACGCCACCCGCCGCGCCGCCCTGTTCGAGCATCTGCTGAGCCTGGGCAGCCAGGCATGGCTGACCGGCACGGACGCCATATTGTTTGCCGAATTCGGTGCAAAGGCCCATTTTTTCACGGTGACAGATGGTATGATCGCCGCTTCGCCCATTCCCGCGGGCAGCGGCGCCGGGCGCCCCGGTCCAGGACCGGCGGCGCCTTGATGACGCCTCCTTCTGCTGCTTGATTCATTGCGTGGCGGCCGCCCGTCCGGGACAATCCGGGATCGGCAGGCCGGCTGCGCCGAGACCCGACGAGAGACCGCAAGATGACGAATGAAGACCCGCCCAAGCCCTCGCCCGAAGAGCAGCATGCCAGCCTCGACCAGGCCGCCGAGGATTACGGCGCCAGCTCGATCAAGGTGCTGAAGGGCCTGGATGCGGTGCGCAAGCGGCCGGGCATGTATATCGGCGACACCGATGACGGCTCGGGCCTGCACCACATGGTCTATGAGGTCGTCGACAACGCCATCGACGAATCGCTGGCGGGGTATTGCGACACGGTGACGGTGACGCTGAATGCCGACGGCTCGGTTACGGTGACCGACAACGGCCGCGGCATTCCGGTCGACATGCATGAGGGCGAGGGCGTCTCGGCGGCCGAGGTCATCATGACCCAGCTCCATGCCGGCGGCAAATTCGACCAGAATTCCTATAAGGTCTCGGGCGGCTTGCACGGCGTCGGCGTCTCGGTCGTCAATGCCTTGAGCTCGATCCTCGACATGAAGATCTGGCGCGCCGGCAAAGAATACCAGATGCGTTTCATCCACGGGAATGCCGCGGCCCCGCTGGCCATGACCGGGCCGGCGCCGACCCTGCCCGAGGGCGGCAAGCGCAGCGGCTTTCGCACCGGCACCGAGATCACCTTCCTGCCCTCGACCGAGACCTTTACCAAGGTCGAATTCGATTTCGGCACGCTGGAACATCGGATGCGCGAGCTGGCATTCCTGAACTCGGGCGTGACCATGCTGCTGACCGATGCCCGCCATGGCGAGCCCAAGCTGGTCACCATGCATTACGAGGGCGGCCTCGAAGCCTTCGTCAGCTACCTCGACCGCTCGAAGCAGGCGCTGCACACCCCGGCCATCACCATGACCGGCGAACGCGACGGCATGACGGTCGAAGTCGCGATGCATTGGACCGACAGCTATCACGAGACGATGCTGTGCTTCACCAACAACATCCCGCAGAAGGATGGCGGCACGCATCTCGCGGGCTATCGCGGAGCGCTGACCCGGGCGGTCAACCAGTACATGACCGAAAGCGGCATCGGCAAAAAGGAAAAGGTGACACTGACCGGCGACGACGCGCGCGAGGGCCTGACCTGCGTGCTCTCGGTCAAGGTGCCGGACCCGAAATTCTCGTCGCAGACCAAGGACAAGCTGGTCTCCTCCGAGGTCCGGCCGGTGGTCGAGAACATCGTCTTCGACAAGCTGAACCAATGGTTCGAAGAACATCCGAGCGACGCCAAGAAGGTCATGGCCAAGGCGGTCGAGGCCGCGGCCGCGCGCGAGGCGGCACGCAAGGCGCGCGAGCTGACACGGCGCAAGGGTGCCCTCGACATCGCCAATCTGCCGGGCAAGCTGGCCGATTGCCAGGAGCGCGACCCGTCCAAATCCGAGATCTTCCTGGTCGAGGGCGATTCGGCTGGCGGCTCGGCCAAGCAGGGCCGCGACCGCCGTTTCCAGGCGATCCTGCCCCTGCGCGGCAAGATCCTCAATGTCGAGCGCGCGCGCTTCGACAAGATGCTGGCTTCGGCCGAGATCGGCACCTTGATCCAGGCGCTCGGCACCAGCATCGGCCATGAGGATTTCGACGTCGGCAAGGCGCGCTACCACAAGATCATCATCATGACCGACGCCGATGTCGACGGCAGCCATATCCGCACCCTGCTGCTGACCTTCTTCTTCCGGCAGATGCGCGCGCTGATCGATGCCGGCTATCTCTATATCGCCCAGCCACCGCTCTACCGCGCCAAGAAGGGCCAGAGCCAGGCCGTCTATCTCAAGGATGATGCAGCACTCGAAGAGTATTCGATCAGCTCGGGCCTGAACAACGCCGTGCTAATCCAGCATGACGGCTCGCAGCGTGCCGGCAATGATCTGCGCGACTTGGTCGACAAGTCACGGTCCTGCCGCGGCTGGTGCGAGCCGCTGGCACGCAAGATCGGCTCGGTCGATGTCGTCGAGCAGGCAGCCCTCGGCGGCCTGTTTGCGCCCGGCGTCTTCGGCGAGCCGGAGCGGGCGCTGGAAGCCGCCCAGCTCACGGCCCGGCGCCTCGACGCCATCACGCGCGATGGTGGCGAGAAATGGCAGGCCGGCGTGGTCGAAGGCGAGGGCGTCAGCTTCTCGCGCACCTTCCGCGGCGTCCAGCAGCGCTACACTATCGACCCGCTGTCGGCGCGCAGCCAGGAGGCGCGGCGCCTGGATGACGCGCGAGCGAACATGCTCGCGACCTTCGAACAGCCGGCAACGCTGATGGTCAAGGAGACCCCGCATCTGGCTGCCGGCCCGACGCGGCTCCTGGAAATCGTCATGGAGCAGGGCCGCAAGGGCGTCGACGTCTCGCGCTACAAAGGCTTGGGCGAAATGAACCCGGACCAGCTCTGGGAAACCACGCTCGACCCGAATGCGCGGGCGCTGCTGCAGGTACGGGTCAACCACGCGGATTCCGCGGAAGAAACATTCTCGACGCTGATGGGCGATGTGGTCGAGCCGCGACGGGATTTCATCCAGACGAATGCATTGAACGTGTCGAATCTGGATGTGTGAAATCGGTTCTGGTGGACTCTCTCAAAAATAAAGGCCAGCTTCTCAAAAATAGTGACCAAATTTCTCACAATTCCTGGGAATCCGAACAATGAAACCCGGAAGACGAACCGCCTGCGTATTCCATTGAATAGAAACGGGTTTTGAGCCTGATCCTCGGGAAACGCCGCTTTCCCTGCTGACAAGGAAGCGGGATTGCGTCGGGTTTCGCCATCGGGCGCCTTCCTGCACGCTATGCCGCTGTCCGCCGTAGGCTCCGTCGTCGGCGCCCGCTGCCGTCCCGCTTGGCGCAGGTTGCCTGACGAGCGCGAGCCCATCGCCCTCCTTGATCAGGTGGCCCATGAACCCGCTTAACCTCAAGTGCGGCGGGGAAGGCGGCCCCATACTCTCACCCGCACGCCGATCAGGGGGCGGGCTCCAGTGCAAGTGAACGGCCCAAACAACCTGCCTCCGACTTCCTTGCGATCCCCGTCTCCCGCGATCCACCATCGAGATCAGGATCGCTACCCCGAGCCCCAAAATGCTCTTCGCTCCCAACGTCCACCCCCCGAAACCCATCCCGCGCTCCGCGACCACCATCCGCATCCCCGTCGACGCTATCGCGCCGGATCCCCCAATCATCGGCCGCCTGTCCCTTGCAGACCGCATCATCACCGGCGCCCTCGAAATCCTCGCAGACACCGACGGCCCGGACGGCGCCGTCGCCCACGAAGTCGACATCCACATCCACTTCGATTTCGCCCGCTTCCTCTCGGCGCCGCTCACCGGCCTCGTCCGCCTCGTCGTCCACCACGATGGCGACGATTTTGACACGGCGCCGGACATGCACCTGGGCGCCGTCATCCGCAACGAGGTCGGCCGCGCGTGGGACGCCTATCGTATCGAGAGCTTCCTCGATGACGCCCGCCTGCTCGCGGCTGCCCTTCGGCAGCTTTTCCTATGGGACGGCGCCTCAATTTTCGCCGTCATCAAACTCCTGCAGGACATCGAAGTCCTGACCGTGCGCAACGGCCTTCCGTTTGAAGACGTGATGCGCCAGTGGTCGCGTATTCCCATTCCGACGGCCGTGTGGCCAACCGGGCTCCCAATGGAAAACGTCGTGCTCTGGGACGCTGCCGGACGAACCCTTGAGGTCGACGCCGACGGCCGCCTCGTGCCCGGCTGGACGGTCGCGGAGCGCCTGAACGATGCCGAGTTCGATAAGGCGGCGTGACCGGAGGTGGATGCTCAGCGCCGTTGGCTACGGAGGGTCGGCGACCGTGCCCTTGGGTGAGGGCTCGCACGGGAGCGGTCTGGCTCGTCGGCTTGCCACCCCGGTGGTGGCTGACGCGCCTTTGGCCGATCCAGACAAGCGCGCTTTCATCGGCACCGGCGGGCTCTTGATCGCGATAAACCCGGATGCCGACGCCGCCGCTGTCTTTAGGTCACGAGCTGCAATTGATATGTCGCTCGATTGCGGCGACCGCCTCGGCAGGATCGAGCAAAGCTGTATCAACGACCAGGTGCGGTTCGGTCCAAGGTTCGTACTCATGGGCTTGAACTGATTGCCAGCTGGGAAGCTCGAATCCGGCGATATCGGGTTGGCGGTCTTCGACCCGGCGCCGGTGCTTGGCCGGGTCCGAGCAGGTCACCTCCACCTCGAGCAGGAAGGCACCGGCACGGGAACCGACGTGACGCCATCCCTCACGGCTTTCGCGGACAGGGTTCACACAATCGGCGACGACATGGCGGCCGATGCCAAGATTTGAGAGCGCCAGCGCATACGCGACGACGTAGCCCGCCGGGCCGATGTCTCGCTGAAATCCTGCCATAGAGTGGAGCGCGTGCTCGATTTCGTCGACCCGCAGATAGGACGCCGAATGGCGCGCCGCCAGGATCTTGGCGATTGTGGTTTTGCCGGTACCTGGTAAGCCGCCGAGGACGATCAGCACGGTCAGAACTCCGGAGGATGCCGCGCTGGATACCCGATTTCATCGCACAAAACATCGAAGTCGATTGGTGCGCCCAATTCCTCGGGACCGCGAGCCGGATAGCGTTCGATGAACCGTTCATGGGCCAGTCTTACCCGTCCGGCGTCGAATTGGGCTGACGTTGCGGCTTCGTCGAGCATCCATTGGAGGAGGCTCTCCGACGCCAGTTCGAGGTCCTCAGGCATCGCGCTCCCGCGCTGACGGTACTCATGCCATCTGATGTAGGAGATCGCCGCTCCGAGAACATTGTATGCCGTGTCAGTTTCCCTGGGCGTATGGATGCTGAGGTGCACGAACAACCCCTCGTCGTGCTGGTTCATCAGGAGGTCGCCCAAGGCGTCTCCGCCGACGCCCTCACCCCGTAGCCAGGCGGACGCGGCCTCCAGCGCACTCCGTGCCTCGCGATATCCCTCCACTTCATTGGAGACGCCGTCCAGCAGCAAATCGGCAATGAATAGGGCGAACGCGCATCGGGCGCGGATCGTCGTTCCGACGAACGAATTGAAGTCGATCACCGCCGGTCCCTCTGCGTCGCTCCGGATCATCGGTCGGTTACGCGTCGGGGTGACCACTGCCGGGCCATCGGGTCACTCTTTGCCGTCGGTCGGCGGGAAGGACGGCGCGCGGGGCCCCGCGAGCCGGACACCGTCACCGGCGATCTGATCGCGTTCGAGGAAAATGATTCCTGCCGCCGAAAGCACCTCGGTTGCCCGTATCAGAGCCGCCCGGCTCATGGATTTCGCCTCTGCTTCGATGCGCGTGACAGCGCTCGGATCCAGGCCCATCCGGTCGGCCAAATCCTTCACCGACCACCTCAAGAGGGCGCGGGCTGCTTTGATCTGAATGGAGGTCGCAATCATGGACGGATGGTCCGCACCCGCGAGCCGCCCGTCCATAATGTTGACACGCAGAAATTAATTATCTGAATGGAAGCGCATCAAAAACGGCAGTAATCACATTAATCATGTGATTTTTTGATTGCGCAGAGCGATCGCGGCGGCTAGGGTCCCTCAATCGATCTACCCGAAACCCCGCGAATCGCGGCCCACACCCCGCGAGCGCCAGCCAAGGAAAACACGCATGACACCCGATGTCAGGCAACGCTCCCGCTCGTCCGTTCGCACCCAAGGACACCGCCGCTTCGAGCGCGGGCAATACAGTTGAAATGACCTCGACGGAACGCGAGCCGATGGATTGCACCGACCTCTTTTCCGAGATCGACCCTCTCGCGATCTGGCGGACGATTCCTTCATCCGACGTCACGGGGATGATGGTCAGCCGCATTTCGGCGGCTCTGGTCGCTCGTGGGCGGGCGGCCAAAATTTTGGGCCCCGCCGAGCAGACACTTGCCCGCGCAGAAGGGCGGGACCCGAAAGCTTGGCTCGAGCTTGCCGACCAGCTGCCCGGCGCCGAGTTCTCCTTGACTTGCGACAGCGGCGCCGTGAATTCCTTTCTGGCCGCGGATGTCCGGGCATCGAGCCTGCTGGTCGCGGCGTTCCTCGGCAGCAGATGGGCGGAAGATTAACAATTGATGGGCGTACATGTCTTGGGACTAGGTATGCAGCACGCGGTGGCCGAGATATGTGGCGCCACCCGAGGGCGCTTCGCGAAGACTTGCGATTGAGTATTCTCGATTCGGGGCGGGAGTGGGCGAATAGGCGGGCGCAGTACGTTTTTGATTTCCGGCCAGACCAAGTACTTGTTACGCGCGATTTGCGCAGCTGCCTACGTATTATTGCCGCTGTCCTGTGAAATGGACGAGCGATCACTTTCGCTGGGCCGTGCTTCCCCAGGCTGAGGCGAGGCCGGGGAGGCTGCCCCTTGCAGCATCGGGATAGTGACCTTTGGGTTGGAAACGAGCGTGCTTTTCCCCAAGCCGCCGGTCAGAACGACTTTCTTGATGGCCTGGACTGCTGCCGGACTAGCCATGGTTTTCGCTTCCAACTCCATGCATCGTTAAGAAATAAGCTTTCGCGTCGCGCTCCGCCAGTGCTTGGCACTTGTCATTGTTGGGGATGCGGGCCTCGCAGCGCGGCGTTTCGCATTTCCAATTAAGCGAGTTCAGTCTCGTTCAATTTACCATGGCAGCGTGTGCGATGGTGGCTCCGGGGAAGCGGGCGCGCGCTGGCGCTCATGTCCCGCAGCCTGATGCGCTCGGCCGGCCGGATCGAGAGATCCAGCAAGCAGCTTAACAGGTGATCGCCGAGGCGCGGAGCGATCAATACGCCGACGAACACGTCGAGGGACGTGTTTCGGCCCGACCTTGTCGTGGCAGGAAGCGACCCAAGTCGGGCATAGGTCGGCCCGGGAGGTAATCTCAGGAGCCGACGTTCAACGTCGCCCGGTGCGACAGCATTTGCGCCACTACGGCCGTTGCCGAGCATGCATTGACTGCTCCGGAGCGGTCATTCGACTAACGCCACTTTCTGTAGCGCTCTCGATCTGGGAGTGCCTGGCGGCAAGCCGACGCCATCGGTCGGAATACGCCGATCAGCATGCCCGGATTAGCACCCTATGACGGATAGATCGGCGGGACGGCGCGGGCCAGCGCCTCGACGATCAGTGCCGCGACGCCAGGCAAACCAATCAGGTCGAGATCGGTCAGGACGATGTGCTGAATCTTGCTGTCGGTCCGTTGGAGCAACCCGCCTTGGCACCTGCTGCTCGGCAAGCCGGCGCTCGACCTTGCGCGCAAGAATCTCAAGGAGAAGAGGCACGACTTCGATACTTGGGAGGGCGTGACGCTGGGCGCCGACTATCCGGACGCCGCCTCGAACTTCTAGGCCCAGCGCGCGATCGTGTGGCCATGACGACCCTGCCACCCGATCCGACCCCCAAACGCTGCATACCCTCTGATACGGCGATGTCCCCTTCTACCGTCCGCGCACAGCCTCGCCCTCACGGCCGTCGCTTTCCCATCGTGATCACGGATTTGTGCGCCCGCAGCGGCGCTATATCCGTAACCAACCAGCGGCTCCCGTCGAACAGCCCGACAGACAGGTTGAGACAGGAGTTCTCCATCGTGATGACGAGACGCCTTATGATGACGAGCGCAGCGGTTGGGCTGGCGGCTGCAGCCGGCTCGCGTTGGCTGGTCCCGATCTCGTTTGCGGACGAGACCTTCGAGGTGATGCACAGCGAGGCCGAGTGGCGCAGTCTTCTGACACCTGACCAATATGCCGTGCTGCGCAAAGGCGCGACTGAGCGCCCTTTCACCAGCGAGTTGCTGGGCGAGCACCGCCATGGCCTCTATGCCTGCGTCGGCTGCGGGCAGAACGCGTTCTCTTCGACCACCAAATACGACCCGCGCGAGGGCTGGCCCAGCTTCTGGGATGCCCTCGACAAAGCGGTCGCGACCGAGGCGGACACTTCCTTCGGCATGATCCGCACCGAGGTCCACTGCAGGCGCTGCGGCAGCCATCTCGGTCATTTGTTCCATGACGGCCCGCAGCCGACCGGGCTGCGCTACTGCATGGACGGGGTCGCACTCAACTTCAAACCGGCAGCATGACCACCGAGAGCCCGCACTCATGATCCTGTTCCTTCTGGCTTATCTCGGCGGCATTCTGACCATCGTCAGCCCCTGCATCCTGCCCGTCCTGCCTTTCGTCTTCGCCGGGGCAGACCGGCCGTTCCTGCGCAGCGGCCTGCCAATGCTGGCGGGGATGGCTGCGACCTTCGCTGCGGTGGCGACGCTCGCGGCGATCGGCGGCGGCTGGGCGGTCGAAGCCAATCAATATGGCCGCTTCGCCGCCCTTGGCCTCCTGGCCCTGTTCGGCGTGGCACTGCTGCTGCCTTCGGTGTCCGATCGGATGACCCGGCCGCTGGTAGCGCTCGGCGCTCGCCTGTCGCAATCCGCCGAGACGGGAGTCGGCGCAGTGCTGCCGTCACTGCTGCTCGGTATTGCGACCGGCCTGCTCTGGGCCCCTTGCGCCGGTCCGATCCTGGGCCTGATCCTCACCGGAGCGGCACTTCAAGGGGCAAACATACAGACCTCGCTGCTGCTCGCCGCCTATGCGGCTGGGGCCGCGACCTCGCTGGCACTGGCGCTCCTGGTCGGCGGGCGGGTCTTCGCCGCGATGAAGCGCTCGCTCGGCCTCGGCGCATGGATCCGCCGAGGGCTGGGTGCCGCGGTGCTGGTTGGGGTCGCCGTGGTGGCGCTGGGGCTCGACACCGGCTTCCTTACCCGGGTTTCGCTGGCCAGCACGGCATCGCTCGAACAAGGCCTGCTTGACCGGCTTCATGCCGCGCCGGAGCGAGCCGCACCGTCTTCCGTGATCATGTCGGACGGCGACGCCATGATGGCGGCTAATCCTGCCATGATGATGAGCGCCAAGCCGTCGGCTCAGGCCGATTCTCTACCGGTCGAAGGCAGCCTGCCGTCCTTGACTGGTGCAACCGAATGGCTGAACTCGCCGCCACTCACCGCAGAGGCGCTCAAGGGCAAGGTCGTTCTGGTCGATTTCTGGACCTATTCCTGCATCAACTGCCTGCGCGCGCTCCCCTACGTCCGGGCCTGGGCCGAGAAATACAAGGATCAGGGGCTGGTCGTCATCGGCGTCCATGCGCCCGAATTCGCCTTCGAGAAGAACATCGACAATGTGAAGACGGCAGTCGCCGATCTCAAGATCGGCTATCCGGTGGCGATCGATAATGACTATGCCATTTGGCGGGCATTCAACAACGAGTACTGGCCGGCGCATTACTTCATCGATGCCGGAGGCCATATCCGGCACCACCATTTCGGCGAGGGTGGCTACGATGAATCTGAACGGGTAATCCAGCAGCTGCTCGCCGAAGCCGGCAAGACGGCCGTGTCGGATGGGCAGGTCGCGGTCAACGCCGCCGGTGCCGAGGCAGCACCGGACATGCGCGATGTGCGATCGCCGGAGACCTATGTCGGTTATGCGCGAGCCGAGAATTTCATCTCGCCCGGCGGCGCCGTCCACGACGCTCCCAGTCTCTATGCGGCGGGGTCACCCAGGCTCAACGAGTGGGGGCTGTCGGGCAAATGGTCGGTCGGCGGCGAGCATGCCGTGCTCGACGAGAAGGATGGCGGCATCACGTACCGCTTCCACGCGCGCGATCTGCATCTGGTGCTCGGGCCCGGAGCGGATGGCAAGCCGGTCCGGTTCCGCGTCACGATCGACGGTGCCGCGCCGAACGACAGCCACGGCAGCGATGTCGATGGCGACGGCCAGGGCGTCGTCACCGGGCAGCGGCTCTACCAGCTCGTTCGCCAGAGCGGCGCGATCGCCGACCACACCTTCGCCGTCCAGTTCCTGGATCCAGGCGTCCAGGCTTACGCTTTCACCTTCGGCTGAGATCGGAGAGTTCCTATGACCCCATCAATTGTAAAGCCGACTATCGGCCGCATGCTTCGTCCAGCTCTGTTCACTGCAACATTGCTTCTCCTGGTGGGAGTCGGGCTGCAGGCCGCACCATCATCCGCCGAAGAGGCGCATGTCGTTCCGGCACCAACGCGCGACGAGCCGGCAGGAACATCGACATCCGAGGTGGCAGTCCTTGCCGGCGGATGCTTCTGGGGCGTCCAGGGCGTGTTCCAGCATGTCGCGGGCGTCACCAGTGCCGTCTCGGGCTATGCCGGCGGCGACGACGCCAATGCCCATTATGATCGGGTCAGCACCGGCAACACCGGCCATGCGGAATCGGTCAAGATCACCTATGACCCGCACAAGATCAGCTATGGCCGCCTGCTGCAGATCTATTTCTCGGTCGCCCACGACCCGACCGAGCTGAACCGCCAGGGCCCGGACTCCGGCACGCAATACCGCTCGGCCATCTTCCCGACCGATGCCGAGCAGGCCAATGAGGCGAAAGCCTATATCGCGCAACTCAACCAGGCCCGGGTCTTCGACTCCGCCATCGTTACCCGGATCGAGCCGGACCGGACCTTCTACCCGGCCGAGGCGCATCACCAGGACTTCCTGACCCTGCATCCGACCTACCCGTATATTGCGATCAACGACATGCCGAAGGTCGAGAACCTGAAGCACCTCTTTCCGGAGCTTTATCGCGCCGATCCGGTGCTC
>Ga0302314_10003815_pt1 | contig 27737 bp, 22 predicted proteins | sample III_Palsa_N2_3_FD_200533 | JGI IMG/M metagenome (GOLD analysis project Ga0302314, IMG submission 200533) | Peat permafrost microbial communities from Stordalen Mire near Abisko, Sweden - III_Palsa_N2_3 | ecosystem: Environmental > Terrestrial > Soil > Palsa > Peat permafrost | place: Sweden...
GGTCCACGACAGCTCGTCGTGGACCGGCCATTCGCACTTCCCCATGGAAAAATAACAGGCCCAACATGCAAAAGGCGATAACTGGCTCAGGTTCCAGCATCCGCCAAAAACCAAAGCGGCCAGAACTCAACTACTACTTCTCTCCGTCGCGACCTCAAATCGCTCTGTCCGCGATGCGCGGGCTAGGGTTTCCAGTCAGGCAGGCCCGAGAGGCCTGTCTGCCCTCTCATCCATAGGACAGCGAACACGGCCAGCATCACGAACACGAGCAGCGCTTTGGTGAATTCGCTGAGCTGGCCCACGGTCCGAGAGATCGCCGAACCCGCCCGGAACAGCGGCCCGGCCACGGGCGTGGCGGTCTCCGGCGTCGGCCTTCCCGAGGCGTCAAACACCTCGACCATGATCGCTAGCGCTCTGAGGGTGGCCGGAGACTTCTGTCCTGCCAGGATCGCCGCGGTGTGGCTCAGGATGTCGCGCAGGCGTCCTGGAAGTTCTGATGTCAGTGACTGGCGGCCACCCGTGAATTCGTCGATCGCACGGGCCGCGCCGCGGAGAATGGCCGCGTTCGGCGGGACCGATGTGCGGTACTCCAGACGTCGTGCCTGGGAGCGCAGGTGCTTGGCGATTCGGTTGAGGGCGGCTCGGTGCGAGCCGATCGGGTCGCTCATGCCCATACACCACGTCTCGACCGGATCTTCGGCCAGGCAGCGCAGTATGTCCACTTGCATCCGGACCCGTGACGGGATCATCGTCTCGCCCGACGCGAGGATCAAGGATAGGACGGCAAGCGCGCCCAAAACGACAATCGTCGCTGTCAGACCGCTGCTGCCCGGCGCGAGTGTGGCGCTCCAACGACGGTGGTACTGTGCGTCCGAGGTCGCGATGAGGGCGCATACCATCGCCGCGTAGGGAGCCTTCGCGTAGATCTTCCATATGGTGGTCTGCGCGACGCGTGCCTGACAGTCCTGCTTGTGCACGAGGTCCAGTGGCCATCCCAGATCGACTGGCTCCTTCTTCGGCGTGGGGATCCACTTGGTCCCCGGTACGACTTTCCGGCTTGTCAGCCGCTCCATGCTTATAAGTCCTCTGCCTGCGTCCTGTAGGGCGACCAGGACCAGGAACAACGTTGCCGCCGGGGCCAGAAGGGGTAGCTTCGCCCAGGTGGATGCGGCGATGCCGGGAGGCGCAGTGTCCGTGATCGGGGAGCCTGGCACTTGCAGGATCACCCGCCCCAGCAGGTAGGACACGTACAGCACCAGTGCGCCGAACGGCACCGTCCACCCAGTGAGTCCGCCGCGGCTGCCCCGCTTCTCGTCGACGGCCCGGCCGCAAGACTGCGCCAGCATCGAGACGAGCCACATCATGACAGGCAGGAAAAGGCTGAGCACTGCCAGCCCCCACACGTAGGCGCCCAGCACGTCCAGCGGAACTGCGATATTCGAGCTCATCCACCCACCCCCTTGATGGGGCGGCTGTCATCCGCCCCTGCGATGCGTGCACCGCGTCGAAGGCACTCTATTGGAGAGGAGGCGGTTCGATCTGGGCTTTCGCCGTGTCCGAGGTTGTACGGGGTTCGGCTGTGGTGGTTCACCCTCAGCAGCGACACGAGCTACTACATCCACGTCGGGTGTGGCGGCACGCCGCAGAACTGGTTGCCCGCCGGCAATACGTACTCGAGCACGCGGTATGGGAACAGTCCAGATCTGATCTGCTACGACATTCCGTACGAGGACCCCTACTACAGGCAGTGCAGGTAGCGGTCCCTGCCCCCCTCAGCCCCGCCGGCGACGCTGTAACCGTCGGGGCTGAGGGCGTGTGACTCAGCTCCCTGACAGGTCGAGGCTTACGGTGTATTGAAAGTGGTCGGCGCGGTAGTGGATGAGGGCGGCGTCGACTACGTGGCCGTGGGTGTCGTAGGTGACGTTGGTGGAGCGCAGGACCGGGGCGGCCAGGGGGATCTGGAGGAGCTCGGCGATGTGGGGTGGGGCGGGGCAGGCCTCGAGGGTGTTGTCGATGCGGGCTAGGTCTAGCTTGGCTCGGTCGCGCAGGAGTTTGGTCATGGGGGCGGTGCGGAGGGCGGCGGCGTCGATTTTTTCGGCGTGTTCGGGGCGGAGGTGGTTTTCGGCGTGGCTGAGGGGGGTGCCGGCTTGGAGGCGTAGGCGCTGGTAGTTGATGAGGGTGCTGACGCTGGGGAAGTGGTGGGCTAGGGCGGGCGGGGTGGGAACGGGGGCTCGGTGTAGGACGCGGACCTCGTCGCCTGCCTGCTGGGCGAGGATCGTGTCGATGGTGCCTAGGACGTGCAGGGGCGGGTGGACGGGGGCGTTGTCGGTGATGAAGGTGCCGTGGCGTCGTCTGCGGGTTATCAGGCCTTCCGCTTCGAGGGTCGCGAGGGCCTGGCGGACGGTGCTGACGGCGACGGCGTACACGTCGGCGAGTTGGGCCTCGGTCGGCAGACGTAGCGGGTCGTCGGGGGCGCGGCCGAGGATGCGGGCGCGGAGGGATTCGGTGACCTGGTACCAGAGGGGGAGCGGGGACGGGGACGCGGTCACGGGTGTCATCATGGTGCGGTGGGGGCGGTGAATCGGCGTTCTAGGCCGTCCCAGACGGTGTCGTAGTCGTCTTGGCGGTGCAGCGCGCTCTGGGCGTGGCGGGTGGTGCTGATGGGCCAGCGGGTTTCGAACATGAACGCGAGGGTGTCGTCGACCTTCTGCGGCGCGAGGGCGACGGTGGAGGCCTTGGCGTAGGTCTCGGCGTCGGGGCCGTGCGAGGTGAAGCTGTTGTGCAGGCTTGCTCCGCCGGGGACGAATCCTTCCGCTTTCGCGTCGTAGACGCCGTGGATCAGGCCCATGTATTCGCTCATGATGTTGCGGTGGAACCACGGGGGCCGGAAGGTGTGTTCGGCGACGAGCCAGCGGGGCGGGAAGATGACGAAGTCGGCGTTGGCCAGGCCCGGGGTGTCGCTCGGCGAGGTGAGGACGGTGAAGATCGACGGGTCGGGGTGGTCGTGGCTGATGGTGCCGATCGTCATGAATCGGGCGAGGTCGTAGCGGTACGGGGTGTAGTCGCCGTGCCAGGCGACGACGTCGAGCGGGGAGTGGTCGTAGTCGGCGGCCCAGAGGTTGCCGCCGAACTTCTGCACGACCTGTACCGGCCGGTCGAGGCCGGTGAGGTCTTCGTACGCTGCGACGGGGGCTTCGAAGTCGCGTTCGTTGGCGAGGCCGTTGGCGCCGATGGGGCCGCGTTCGGGGAGGGTGAAGTGCGGGCCGTAGTTCTCGCAGATGTAGCCGGCCGCGGTGCCGTCGGGCAGGTCGGCGCGGAAGCGGATGCCGCGCGGGATGACGGCGATGTGGCCGGGTGCGACGTGCAGCCGGCCTAGTTCCGTGTGGAGGTGCAGGCGGCCGTGCTGCGGGACGATGAGCATCTCGCCGTCGGCGTTGACGAAGTAGCGGCGGTGCATGGACGCGTTGGCGGCGTAGTTGTGGATGCCGATGCCCGCGTGCGCGAGGGTGTCGCCGTTTCCGCCGACGGTGTAGAGGCCGTCGATGAAGTCGGTCGGGATCTCGGGTGCGGGCAGGGCGTTCCAGCGCAGCCGGTTGGGGTTGGGTTCGGTTTCGGTGAACGGGGCGCTGCGCAGCTTGCCGTTGTCGATGCGGCGGAACGCGCCGTGCCGGGCCGAGGGGGTGATGCGGTAGACCCAGTTGCGCCGGTTGACGTGGCGGGGCTGGGTGAAGGCGGTGCCGCTGAGCTGCTCGGCGTAGAGGCCGAGGGGCGCTTGCTGCGGGGAGTTCTGGCCCTCGGGCAGCGCGCCGGGGACGGCCTCGGTCTGGTGTTCGTTGCCGAATCCGGTCTGGTACCGCGGCTCTGCCTCATTCATATGATTCATCGAATCATTGGAAGTATTGGCTGTCAACGGACGCGGTGGTCAGACGGTGAACGCTCCGGCGGGCGGCTCGGGGGAGTCGGCGGCGGTGGCGTCGGTGACCGGGGCGGCTCCGGCGGTCCACTGACGCAGTTCCTCGTCGGCGATGACGCGCGCGGGGAACGGGTCGGCGGCCGACTTGCGGGAGAGTTCGGCGAGCGGGAGCGGCTGGTGGCCGGCGGCGAGCACGAGGTTGCCGAAGCGGCGTCCGCGCAGCACGCCGGGTTCGGCGATGAGTGCGCAGTGCGGGTAGGCGGCGAGCAGGGTGGCGGCTTGGCCTCGGGCGAATTTGAGGGGTGTGCCGTCGGCGAGGTTGGCGGCGTAGACGCCGGTTTCGCGCAGTGCGGCGGCGCTGAGTTGGACGTATTCGAGGCTGGTGAGGTGGCCGGGGGTGCGGGCGCCGTCGAAGACGTCGCTGATGATGAGGTCCCAGGCGGCGGGTTTCATGGTGCCGAGCGCTTCGCGGGCGTCGGCGGCGCGGACGCGGATGCGGGTTTTCTTGTCGAGGGGGAGGTGGGTGCGGACGAATTCGGTGAGTCCGGTGTCGATTTCGACGGCGAGTTGGCGGGAGCCGGGTCGGGTGTGGGCTACGTAGCGGGGCAGGGTGAGGGCGCCGCCGCCGAGGTGGAGTGCGTCGAGGGGGGTTGCGGTGGGGAAGGCGTGGTCGGCGAGGTGGGCGAGGCGGCGGATGTATTCGAATTCGAGGTGGGTGGGGTCGTCGAGGTCGACGTAGGACTGGGGGGTGTTTTCGACGGTGAGGAGGTAGGCGTCGGGGTGGTCGGTGTCGGGCAGGAGGCGGGCGAGTCCGCCGCGGGTGTGGGCGGTGGCGGGTTCGGCGGGGGTTCGGCGCGGCATGGTGGGTCAATTGTGACTACTCCCCGCCGTGGACGGCGGGGTTTCTCGCTACGCCGGTGTGGCGTGGCGATGGGCCTGTCCGGCCCGTTGGTGGACGTTGATCGCTCCGACGGTGTCGGCGTGGTCGGCGTAGCCGCACGCGACACAGGCGAAGGTGGGTTGATCGGGCCGGTTCTCCGCGCTGACATGCCCGCATTCCGGGCAGGTGCGGGAGGTGTTGCGGGGGTCCACGGGGATCACAGTCCGTCTAGCACACGCTTTGAATCAACACCGTGCCTTGGCGGTCACGATCGAGATGAACCCTCCCCACCCGGCATCGTTGATCGAACGGTTGAGGCCCGCCTTCGCGGCGGCTCCGTTCGGCAGGAACCCACCGGGACTGTCCGGGTCGGGCTTCGGCCTGGGGGCGCGGACCATGTTCGAGATGCTGAGGTCCTCGTGCGCGATCACGTCATGCGCGCGCACCAGGTCCAGGGCGGTCTTGTGATGGAAGTCCAACCGCTGCCGACGCACCTTGCCGTGCAGTGCGCGAACCTTCTCCACCGCCGCCCGATGCCGACGGGTGCGGTCAGCCGTTTTCTTCCTCGGAAAGGACGCCAGACGCCGCTGCGCAGCGGAACGCTCGGATCTCCTTGAGCTGCGCCGATCGGTGCTTGTATGCGCCCTTTCGATCTTCCAACGCCCCGTTGTACAGCGAACAGTGATCCCGCAGCATCTCGCCCAATGCCTGGGCCTGACCTGTGGTCGGGCGTAACTGGAACTTATATGCACGTATCATGCCGACCACCGCCTCTGCCTCGACTGTCACGTCACCTGATCCAAAACACGGTATCGGCCACCACCGACAGATTCCCCCGCCAATCGGGGACCTGCGCGTGTGTGCAGCAGGGTAAACGCGACGCTCAGCCCCGGACCATCGGCGGTCGAGCCGGTCGGCTGTGGGTGGCGGCGGCTGGCGGGTGTAGTCCTGGGTGGTGTTGGGTTGGTACCGTAGGAGGAGCTGTTCACCCCGGACGGGAGAGTCCTCGTGGCGGCCCGGTGGTTGTGGTCGGGTCGGGTGCGGGGCGCCGAAGGAGCAAATCCTCCCCGGAATCTCTCAGGCACTCAGGACCGTTCGGGTCAGGCGACTCTGGAAAGCGAGGTCGTCTCCGTGCCGTGGACGTGGTGCGGGGGTGGGGCCTCCACCGAAGGAGAAAGCCGTCCCGGTTTTGGCTGGGGACGGTGAAGCTCTCAGGTGTCCCGACAGAGGGGGAGTGGCCGGTGCGCGGCGGTCGCGTGCCGGGTGGGACCCTCAGGGAGTTGCACCGTGGTCGAGTCGGCCGTTGGAACCGTTGGAGCGGGCGCCGTGTCGGCGTCGTTGACTGAGCTCGGCCAGGGGGTGCCTTTCGAGGATCGGCACATCGGTCCGTCGGAGGCGGATCGGGCGAAGATGCTGGCTGTGTTGGGGTACGGGTCGTTGGATGAGTTGTCGGAGGCGGCGGTTCCGGCGACGATTCGGTTGACTGAGCGGCTGAATCTGCCGCCGGCGCGTTCTGAGGACGAGGTCGGGCAGGAGTTGCGTGATCTTGCCGGGCGTAACCGGGTGCTGCGGTCGATGATCGGTCTCGGCTACTACGGGACGTTCACGCCTGCGGTGATCCGGCGGAACGTGTTGGAGAGCCCGGCCTGGTACACCGCGTACACGCCGTATCAGCCGGAGATCTCGCAGGGCCGTCTCGAGGCGCTGCTGAACTTCCAGACGATGGTCGCGGACCTGGTGGGTCTGCCGGTTTCGGGTGCGTCGCTGCTGGATGAGGCGACGGCGGCGGCTGAGGCTATGGCGCTGTCGCTGCGTGCGACGCGCGGCGCGGCGCGGCGTTTCCTGGTGGACGCGGATGTGTTCCCGCAGACGATGGCCGTGTTGCAGACGCGTGCGGAGCCGATGGGGATCGAGCTCGTCGCGGTGGATCTGGCTTCGGGCCGGTTGCCGTCGGCGGAGCCGGGTGAGTTCTTCGGCGTGCTTGTTCAGTACCCGGGGTCTTCGGGTGCGGTGCGTGACCTGTCGGGGATCGTGGAGCAGGCGCACGGGGCCGGGGCGCTGGTGACGGTGGCCGCGGATCTGCTGGCGTTGACGCTGCTCAAGGCGCCGGGTGAGTTCGGTGCGGATATCGCGGTGGGTACGACGCAGCGGTTCGGGGTGCCGATGGGCTTCGGCGGTCCGCACGCGGGTTATATGGCGGTGCGTGACGGGCTGGCGCGTTCGCTGCCGGGCCGTCTGGTCGGGGTGTCGCAGGACGCTCACGGCAACCGGGCCCTGCGGCTCGCGTTGCAGACCCGTGAGCAGCATATTCGTCGGGAGAAGGCGACGAGTAACATTTGCACTGCGCAGGTGCTGCTCGCGGTGGTGGCCGGGATGTATGCGGTGTACCACGGTCCCGACGGGCTGGCGGGTATAGCGCGGCGGGTGCACCGTAACGCGGTGGTGCTCGCGGCGGGTTTGCGGGCGGCGGGGTTCGAGGTGCCGGTCGGGGCGTTCTTCGACACGGTCTCTGTCCGTCTGCCGGGTCGTGCTTCGGAGCTGTGGCATGCGGCGCGTGCGGCGGGAGTGAACGTACGTCTGGCCGATCCGGACACCGTGACTCTCTCCTGTGATGAGACGACGACGTGGGCTGATCTGCAGGCGGTGTGGCAGGCGTTCGGTGTCGAGGGCGCGCAGGCGCATGCGCTGGACGAGTCGGCGGCTGACGCGCTGCCGGTCGAGTTGGGCCGGACCTCGGCGTTTTTGACGCATCCGGTGTTCCACTCGTACCGGTCGGAGACGGCGATGCTGCGCTACCTGCGCAGGCTCTCGGACCGTGACGTGGCGCTGGACCGCTCGATGATTCCGCTCGGTTCGTGCACGATGAAGCTGAACGCGACCACGGAGATGGAGCCGATCACGTGGCCGGAGTTCGCGAACATCCATCCGTTCGCGCCGTTGGAGCAGGCGGGCGGCTATCTGGCGCTGATCGGGCAGCTGGAGCGGTGGCTGGCCGAGGTGACCGGGTATGACCGGGTTTCGGTGCAGCCGAACGCGGGGTCGCAGGGCGAGTTCGCGGGGCTGCTCGCGGTGCGCGCGTTCCACCGGGCGAACGGGCAGGGGCAGCGCGACGTGTGCCTGATCCCCTCGTCGGCGCACGGGACGAACGCGGCGAGCGCGGTGATGGCCGGGATGCGCGTGGTCGTGGTGGCGTGCCGGGCGAACGGCGATGTGGACGTGGACGATCTGCGCGAGAAGATCGCCGCGCACCGTGACGACCTGGCCGTGCTGATGGTGACGTATCCCTCGACGCACGGGGTGTTCGAGGAGCAGATCACGGACGTGTGCGCGGCGGTGCACGAGGCCGGCGGCCAGGTGTATGTGGACGGCGCGAACCTGAACGCGCTGGTCGGGCTGGCGAAGCCGGGCCGGTTCGGGGCGGATGTCTCGCACCTGAACCTGCACAAGACGTTCTGCATCCCGCATGGCGGCGGCGGTCCGGGGGTGGGTCCGGTGGCGGTGCGCGCGCACTTGGCGCCGTATCTGCCGAATCACCCGCTGCACCCGATCGCGGGTCCGCAGCGTTCGGGTCCGGCGGCGGTGGGTCCGGTCTCGGCGGCGCCGTGGGGCAGTGCGGGGATTCTGCCGATTCCGTGGGCGTACATCCGGCTGATGGGCGCTGAGGGCCTGAAGCGGGCGACGCAGTCGGCGGTGCTGGCGGCGAACTATGTGGCGGCGCGTCTGGCGGCGCACTACCCGGTGCTGTACACCGGTCCGTCGAACCTGGTGGCGCACGAGTGCATCCTGGATCTGCGGGAGATCACCAAGCAGACCGGGGTGACGGTGGACGATGTGGCCAAGCGGCTGATCGACTACGGGTTCCACGCGCCGACGATGTCGTTCCCGGTGGCCGGGACGTTGATGGTGGAGCCGACCGAGTCGGAGGACCTGGTCGAGCTTGACCGGTTCTGCGCGGCGATGATCGCGATCCGCGGGGAGATCGAGAAGGTCGGTTCGGGCGAGTGGGACCGGTCGGACAATCCGCTGCGCAACGCCCCGCACACGGCGGCGTCGCTGGCCGGGGAGTGGGAGCACGGCTACGACCGGGCGACGGCGGTGTTCCCGGCGGGCTTGGCGCAGGCGGCGGACAAGTACTGGCCGCCGGTGGCGCGGATCGACGGCGCCTACGGTGACCGTAACCTGGTGTGCTCGTGCCCCAGTATCGAAGCTCTCGCAGGCCCGCTGCGCGACTAGTTGCGTCGAGCCGGACTCGGCTTCCGAGACGGTAGTACGGTCGGCTCTCGGAGGCTGGGCTCGGCTCTTTCGCTCGCCACGGCTATCGGCTTGCTGAGCGAGATGTAACCGGCCAGAGATGGTCTTTCGGCCCGAGTGCGCGTCGTACGGCGCGGCCCCTGCATGCTGTCACGTGACGGTGTGGGGGTCGCGCCGTTGTGCTGTTCTTTGGCCCCGTTGTCCGGACCGGTCAGATCCGGCCCGCGGCGAGGTTGTGGGCGGGGGCGACGGCGTGTTCGTCGCGGCCTCCGGCGGCGGGCAGCAGGGCGCCGAGGTCGTCGAAGGCGATGACGCCGTTGCACAGCAGCGACCAGCCCTGCTCGGGGTGCGCGGCCAGGACGTGGGCGCGGTAGCGGTCGGAGTCGTAGGCCGAGGGGCAGGCGGGCTTGTGCGGGCACGGCGGGGTCTGCGCGGGCGTGCTGGTGTTCATCGTCGAGTCGATCATGTGGTGTTTCCCTCCCCGGGTCGGTGCGGGTCGCGCCGCCGGTGACGCGGTCTTGGCGCGGCGGCTGTCTTTGTGACGCCTCTCACTAGTTTGACGTCTTGACGGGCCGGAAGGTTCGATCTCGGGGCCGGTTTGCCCCGGATGCGCCGGGAAACCACCCGGGTGCGCCCCCGGCATGGCCCGGGATGACTAGCCGTGACGGGTGGTATACGGTCGTGTGACAGACCGTCAGATGCGTCCGGTTGCGCGAGAGGAGGTTTGGGACGGGCACAGAGACATTTAGTGACCTTCCCGGGGGGTAGGGGAGGGGGCCGGAGGCCGTTTGGCGTCTTCGGCGGATTACCGACAGTCGCGAGGCGCGGGTCCCTGGCTGCGGGAGCCGCGCGGAGCCGAGTTGAGCTTGAGGGGATTGACCGGGCGTGGGTGAGCGGGTTGCCGCAACGGAGCTGGCGTTCGACGGGCGGGACCGAGAACGGTTCCGATCCCGGCTGACGGCCTGCCAGGACGTGTTCGAGCAGATGCTCGCGCAGGATCTGTTCGAGAAGGGCAGGAAGCTGTGCGGGATCGAGCTCGAGCTGCACCTGATCGACGCGCAGGGCCGGCCGTCGATGGTGAACCGGCAGGTGCTCGAGCGGATCGCGTCCCCGGACTTCCAGACCGAGATCGGGCTGTTCAACCTTGAGGTGAACATCGCGCCGCACAAGCTGGTGAGCACGGTGTTCTCCGAGCTGCGCGAGGAGTTGGACACGGCGCTGCATTACGCGCACCGGGTGGCGGGGGCGTGCGGCGCGGGGGTGGCGATGATCGGGGTGCTGCCGACGTTGGACGAGGCGCACCTGGTGCGGGAGAACTTCACCGACGAAGACCGCTTCGTGATGCTCAACGACCAGATCGCGGTGCTGCGCGGGGAGGATTTCCGGGTCCGGATCGAGGGCGAGCGCGAGCAGTTGGACACCGCGTTCCCGACGATCATGCCGGAGGCGTGCTGCACGTCCGTGCAGTTCCATCTGCAGGTGACCCCGGACGGGTTCGCGCGGGCGTGGAACGCGGCGCAGGCGATCGCGGGGGTGCAGGTGGCGTTGGGGGCGAATTCGCCGTTCCTGCTGGGTAAGAAGCTGTGGCACGAGACGCGGATCGCGCTGTTCGAGCAGGCGACGGACTTTCGCACGGTGGAGTTGGCGGCGCAGGGGGTGCGGCCTCGGGTGTGGTTCGGCGAGCGCTGGGTGCGCGGGCCGGCGGAGCTGTTCCGGGAGAACGTCAAGTACTTCACCTCCTTGCTGCCGCGGGTGGGCGGGGAGGACTCGGAGGCGGTGCTCGCGGCCGGCGGCATTCCGCACCTGCCCGAGCTGCGGCTGCACAACGGCACCGTGTACCGGTGGAACCGGCCGGTGTACGACGTGGCGCGGGGCAAGCCGCATCTGCGGGTCGAGAACCGGGTGCTGCCGGCCGGTCCCACGGTGGTGGACGTGCTGGCGAACGCGGCGCTGTTCTACGGTCTGGTGCGGGCGCTGGCGGACGAGGAGACCCCGGTGTGGCGGGCGCTGCCGTTCGCCGAGGCGCGCGAGAACCTGCACCGGGCCGCGCGCGACGGGATCGGCGCGCAGCTGATGTGGCCCGGCGCCGGCATGGTCCCGGCCGGGCGGCTGGTCGACGACGTGCTGCTGGAGCTCGCGGCGGACGGTCTGGACCGGTGGCGGATCGACCCGCGCGAGCGGGACCTGTACCTCGGGGTGATCGAGGGGCGCGCGCGCACCGGGCGCAACGGCGCGGTGTGGCAGATCGAGCAGGTCGACTACCTGGAGGAGAAGCTCGGGCTGTCGCGTCCTGACGCGATCGCCGCGATGACCCGCCGGTACGCGCAGCTCGGCCGGGACGGGCAGCCCGTGCACACCTGGCCGGTCGGCGGCGGCGCGTAGGGCGTCCGACGTCCGGAGTAGCGGGTCGCGGCGCGGTTAACGTCCGGGCTCTAGGATCACGGTCTTGAGTCCTCCCGGCCTTGGAAGGGTCGGGATTTCTGGCTCTCGATGCACGCTGCCCCTACGGAGCATCATGTCTGACTCGATCGGCGCCAGCCGGGTTGAGGCCTGCCCGGTTCGGCCACACGCCGGTTCCACACCCACCGGCACCGATCCCACTCCGCCAGCAGATCGCGCGACGCCGACGCGGACACACGCAGCCGGAAGGTGTGACGGACACTGCCCGCCCCATCCGCCACCGCCGCCACTGCCTCACTCATGACACCATTTTAGAATCGACAGCCCCAGCTCCGCTGCCAAATCTGGAAATCCCCTCAGCCACAAGCTGACCACACAAGGCAACCGTCTCCTACAACCCACCGGACCAGGAAAAGTCACGATGCACTCGACAATGGCAAGTGCGCCCCGCCCGGACCCACCCCGCTCCGCGGGAAGAAATTGGCTCTCTCTCCGGTCCGAAGACCAGGGCTTCCTTCGGGAGACTCGGTGACCGGGCAGGCGAGTGGAACCGCAAGCAGCCAGCCCGCGCCCGACCGGCAGCCGGGCAGCCGCAGCCAGGACGGTCCGGACGCGTGGACCTGGACGCGCCGGCTGCTCGCGTTCGAGCTGGCCGCGGTGCTCGCGGTGGGGCTCGGCAGGTCCGCGGTCGATTCGGCGCTCTCGCTGATCGACTCGCTCACCCAGGTCAAGTCGGTCACCAAGCTGTCCACCGAGACGGTGTCGCTGAACTCGTCCGCGGCCGGCAACGAGTGGATGAACCTGACCTGGCAGGTCTACGGGATCGTGTTCGCGCTCGCCCCGGCGCTGCTGGCCGCGTATCTGCTCACGCGCGAGAGGGTGGGGCTGCGCGGTATCGGGGTGGACGCGAGCAGGCCGGGCAGGGATCTCGGGTACGGGGCGCTGGTCGCGGCGTGTATCGGCGGCAGCGGACTCGCGTTCTACCTCGGCGCGCACGCGGCGGGGCTGGCGGTGACGATCGTGCCGACGACGCTGCCGGCGATCTGGTGGCGGATCCCGGTGCTGGTGGGCTCGGCGTGGGAGAACGCGATCGTCGAGGAGATCACCTGGAACGGCTACCTGCTGCGCCGCTTCGACCAGCTGGGCTGGGGCGAGCGCCGCTCGGACGCGACCAGCGCCTTGATCCGCGGCAGCTACCACCTGTACCAGGGCTTCGGCGGGTTCGTCGGGAACTTCGTGATGGGCATGATCTTCGCGCGGCTCTACCGGCGCTGGGGGCGGGTGATGCCGCTGCTGGTCGCGCACGGCCTGATCGACACGACCGCGTTCGTCGGGTACGTGCTGCTGGCCGGCCACGTGTCCTGGCTGCCGACCTGAGCGACCTGGGCGGCGGGTACCGGGGCGCGGTGCGAGTCTTGACGGGTCGGGGCCAGGGAGGCAGGATGACCCCGACAGTAAACATGAACTCGTGCTCACGTTTTGTGGGTCGTGACCGAGGAGGACCGACGTGCTCCTGCCCGAGGAACGCACCGCCCTTGCCGCGGCCGGACGGCGCCTGGCCGAACGCGGCCTGGTGATCGGAACCAGCGGCAATCTCTCCGCCCGGCACGGGGACCTGGTGGCCGTGACCCCCACCGGCGGGGTCATCAGCGAACTGACGGCCGAGCAGATGACCGTCATCAGCCTCGAGGACGGCCGCGTCGTGGACGGCGAGCTCGCCCCCACCAGCGAGGTCCCGATGCACCTGGCGGTCTACCGGGCCACCGGAGCCGCCGCGATCGCGCACACGCACGCCGCGACCTCCACCGCCATCGGCCTGATCGCCGACGAGATCCCGCTCGTGCACTACACGATGCTCTCGCTCGGCGGGGCCGTGCGCGTGGCCGACTACGCCTGCTACGGCACCGACCAGCTCGCCGACCTCGTCGTCAAGGCCCTGGAGTTCAAACAGGCCGCGCTCATGCGCAACCACGGCTCGATCGCCGTCGGCTCGACCCTCGCCAAGGCCCTCGACAACCTCGAACTGTGCGAATGGGCCGCCGCGACCTACCACCAGGCCCTGCTCGCCTCCGCCGTCACCGGTCGCGCCCCGCGCGAACTGACCCAGGCCGAACAGGAAGAGGTCATCATGGCCGCCCTGTCCACCGGCTACGGCACCACCAAGAAGATCAAGCAGGACGGGGAATAGGGACACCATGGGCAGCTACGGCATCAGCCAGTACCCGGACATCGAGGCCATCGACAAGCGCCTGGAAGCACTCACCCACACCCCCATCAGGACCCTCACCCCCGAGCAGCTCGCCGAGTACGAGGCCTGGTACGAGCAGCGCACCCCCGGCTCCAAGCAGGCCGCGCGCGAGGCCGAGGCCGTCATCCCCGGCGGCGTCCAGCACAACCTCGCCCTCAACGACCCGTGGCCGCTGTCGATCACCCGCGCCGAAGGCGCCTACCTGCACGACGTCGACGGCAACAGGTACATCGACTTCCTGCAGGCCGGCGGCCCCACCGTGCTCGGCTCCAACCCGCCGGTCGTGCGCGAGAAGGTCCTGGAACTGCTCGAGCACTGCGGCCCGGTCACCGGCATGCTCCACCCCAGCGAGACCGCCCTGGCCAAGCTCATCCACGACTTCATGCCCGCCGTGCACAAGTTCCGGATGCTCGGCTCCGGCACCGAGGCCGTGATGGCCGCGATCCGCGCCGCCCGCGCGCACACCGGCAAGGCGCACATCATCAAGATCGGCGGCGCGTACCACGGCTGGAGCGACCAGGTCGTCTACGGGCTGCGCATCCCCGGCACCGGCTCCCTGGAAGCCGCCGGCATCCCCGCCACCGCCCTGTCGTCGACCGGCGAGACCCTCCCCGGAGACCTCGAAGCGCTGCGCGCGAAACTGGCGGCGAACGCCGAGAACGGCGGGACCGCCGCGATCCTGGTCGAACCGGTCGGCCCCGAATCCGGCACCCACCCCGTCACCCGCGACTTCAACGCCCAGGTGCGCGAACTGTGCGACGAATTCGGCACGCTGCTCGTGTTCGACGAGGTCGTCACCGGCTTCCGGCTCGGCATGGGCGGTGCCCAGGGCTACTACGGCGTCACCCCCGACCTGACCGTCTTCGGCAAGTGCGTCGCCGGCGGCTACCCGGCGGCAGGCGGCGTCGGCGGCAGCGACGCGGTCATGGCGACCTTCGCCGGGGGCCTGACGGCCGCCGGACAGCGCGCGCTGACCGGCGGCACGCTGTCCGCGAACCCCCTGTCGTGCACGGCCGGGTACCACACGCTGCTGGAGATGGACCGGCAAGACGCCCCCGCGAAGGCCGGAGCCGCGGGCGACCGGCTGCGCGCCGGACTCGAAGCCCTGATCGCCAGCCGCGACCTGCCGTACGTCACGTACAACTTCGGCTCGATCGTGCACCTGCACACCTCCGGCGTGCTGCACCTGTCGCTGACCGACCCCGAGTTCTTCGACAAGCTGGGCCCGCGCAAGGACATGCTCGGCCACATGTCGATGGCGTTCGCCGCCGAAGGCGTCATCACGCTCGCCGGATCCCGCATCTACACGTCCATGGCCGACACCGACGACGTCGTCGACGAGGCGCTGGCCGGATTCGCGCGCGTCTTCGCGAAGGTGCCCGCCGCCTGATGGCCGAGACCACTACCAGCGAACCGCTCGTGCTCGGGGTGGATCTGGGTACGGGCGGTTTGCGCACCGCCCTTGCGACCACGCGCGGACGTATCCTCGGCGTCGCGAAGCGGGACCTGCCGACCCGGCTGCTGCCCGGCGGCGGCGCCGAGCAGGATCCCGAGGACTGGTGGCAGGCCGTGGCCGCCACCGTCAAGGAACTGCTGGCCGACCACCCCGACGCCGCGCCGCGCATCAAAGCCCTGTGCTTCTCCAGCCAGTGGGGCGGGGTCGTGCCCGTCGACGCGGCGGGCACCCCCACCCACCCGGCCGTGATCTGGATGGACGCGCGCGGCGCCCGCTACGCCCAGGCCGCCACCGGGGGACTGGTCACCGTCCCCGGAACCGGGTACGGGGCGCGCCGCCTGCGCACCTGGATCAGCAAGACCGGCGGCGTGCCCACCCGGAGCGGCAAAGACCCCGTCGGCCAGAGCCTGTGGCTCCAGCACGAGCGCCCCGACGCCTACCGGGCCGCCCGCTGGCTGCTCGACGTCCCCGAATACCTCACCATGCGCGCCGGCGGACGCGCGCTCGCCGCCCGCGACACCACGACCCTGCGCTGGTGCACCGACAATCGGGACCCGAACTCGCTGACCTGGGACCCGCGGCTGGCCCGGATGGCCGGCCTCGACGTCGCGAAACTCCCCGAACAGGCCCCCGCCGCCACCCTCATCGGCCCGCTCACCGAGCAGGCGGCCGACGACCTCGGCCTGCCGCGCGCCGTGCAGGTCGTCACCGGCACCGGCGACACCACCGCAGCGGCCCTCGGCGCCGGAGCCGTCCGCGACTACGACGCCCACCTGTACGTCGGCACCAGCGCCTGGCTGTCCTGCCACGTCCCGGCCAAGAAAACCTCCCTGTTCGACAACATCGCCTCCCTGCCGGCCGCCGTCCCCGGCCGGTACTGGGTCGCCACCGTCCAGGACGTCGCCGGACGCGCCGTCGACTGGCTCATCGAGAACGTCCTGGCCGACCCCGACCACCCCCGCTCGCCCGAAGCCCTCGACCGGCTCACCGAACTCGCCGGCAGCGCGCCCGCGGGCGCCAACGGAGCCCTGTTCGCCCCCTGGCTCAACGGCGAACGCACCCCCGTCGACGACCCCGCCCTGCGCGGAGCCTGGTTCAACCTCTCGCTCGCCACCACCCGCGCCGACCTGGCCCGCGCCGTGTTCGAAGGCATCGCGCTCAACACCCGCTGGATGCTCGAAGCCGTCGAACGCTTCACCGGACGCGCCAAAACACCCGGCGGGATCGGCCCCATCAGGTTCATCGGCGGCGGAGCCTCCTCCACCCTCTGGTGCCAGGCCATGGCCGACGTCCTGGACCGGCCCATCGACCAGATCGCCGAGCCCCAGCTCGCCAACGTGCGCGGCGCCGCCCTGCTCGCCGCCGTCGCCCTCGGCGAGATCGACTGGGAGCAGATCCCCGGGCTCGTCGCCGTCGAACGCCGCTACGAGCCGAACCCCGAGCACCGCGCCCGCTACGACCAGGCCTACGCCGCGCTGCGCGCCCACCACAGGGGCAACCGCGGGCTCTACGCCCGCCTGAACCCCACCGCGGGCAACTAGGGGCGGGGATGCGGGTCAGCGGGCGGCGAGGTCCGCCAGGTACAGGCGCAGCAGCGTCTTGAGCTCCCGCAGGATCAGATCGTCCCCGCCCGCCGCCGTCGCGAAGGCGAACTGCAGCAGCGCGTCCGCGACATGCACCGCCACCTGCACATCCCGCTCCAGGTCCGGGCCGTCGCGCAGTATCCCGCGCGCCACCAGGATCCGGCGCACCCCGGCCGCGATCGCCAGGTTGTTCGCCTCGTCCGCCCGGGCCAGCTCCGGCGAGAGATGCCGGCCCGACCACAGCGCCACATACCCCGGGCGCGAGCGGTACAGGTCCGCGAACTCGTCCACGAGCCGGCCCACCGGATCCGACCACAGCGAACCCGCGTCCGGATCCTCGGCCGCCGCGACCAGCGCCTCGATCGCCGCGTCGAACTCGCTGAGATAGCTGTGCGCCAGCGCGTCGACCACCGCCGCCTTGTCCGGGAAGAACTGGTAGATCGACCCGACCGGCACCCCGGCCTCCAACGCGATCCGCCGCACCGTCAGGGCCTCGAACCCCTCGACCGACAAGATCTGATCCGCCGACGCCAGGATCTGCGCCACCCGAGCCCGCGACCTCGCCTGACGCGGCTCCCGACGCACCCGCGTACCCATCTCCGGGATCGCCGCGTCCTCGGTGAGCGCACCCCCGCCCGGCTCCGGCACCGCGCCCACCGCCTCTCAACCCCGTACGCCTAGGCCTGTGGCCCGAGGCGGTTTCCCGATAGCTCTCCCCGTGAACGATACTGGTTCACGGCACCCGCCGAGGCACGGCCCGCAGCGCCGCAGCCCGGCAACACCCGAGGCAGAAAGACCCATCCCGATGGCCGGCGACACCCAAACCCAGCAGCCGCGCGTAAGCCTGCTGGGCCGCGACCTCCCGCAGGACGACGACTACCCGGCGCGAGCCCCCGAGGCCGCCACGGGCCACGTGCTGCGGGTCACCGAAGCCGGCGAGGACATCCTCAGCCGCAGCCTGCGGCCCGTCACCCCCGAACAGCACGGGACCGACGAACTGCGCCAGCTGATCGCCGACATGTTCGCCACCATGTACGTCGCCGAAGGCGTGGGCCTGGCCGCCAACCAGGTCGACGTCGACCTGCGGGTGTTCGTCTACGACTGCCCGGACGGCGACGGCACCCGGCACGTCGGGCACATCTGCAACCCCGTCATCGACGAACTGCCGGCCGCCGAGCGCGTCCTGGACGAGGACGAGGAAGGCTGCCTGTCCGTCCCCGGCCCCTACAAGCCCGTCGCCCGCCCCGACCACGCGGTCGCCCGCGGCACCGACTGGGAGGGCAACGAGATCGTGCTGCACGGCCACGGGTTCTTCGCCCGCTGCCTGCAGCACGAGACCGACCACCTCAACGGCTACCTCTACATCGACCGGCTCCCGGCCCGCGCCCGCAAGGACGTGCTCAAGCAGATGCAGAAGATGCGCGACGACGTCATGGCCAAGCGCGCCGCCAACGCCTCGGAACGCTGAGAACACGCCGGCGGCCGGGCCCCCACGCCGGGACCCGGCCGGCCGCGCGCCGTCACGCCGTCACATGGCGACGAAGTTGAACCCGCGGCCCAGCAGCTCCGGAATGAAGATCTTCAACGCCTCGACCGTGTGATGCCGGTCCCCGCCCCCGTCGTGCTCCAGGATGATGTCGTGCGCCCGCGTGTTGCGCATCACGTTCGCCACGATCTGCGCGGTGTCCACGTGCGCCGTGTCCCAGTCCCGCGGATCGACCGACCAGCCCACCGGCTTCAGGTTCTTCTCCGCGCACGCCTGGAAGACCGCCTTCGACCAGTTCCCGTACGGCGCGCGGAAGATCGTCGGGCTCTGGCCCGCGTCCGCGAGCGCGTCGTTGCACCGGTCGATCTCGTCGATCACCCGGCTGTACGAGTAGTGCGTGAGATCCGCGTGGTCCCACGTGTGGTTCGTGATCGTGTGGCCCGCCGCGGAGACCTCGCGCACCAGGGAGAGGTTCGCCCCCACCTGGCTGCCGATCATGTTGAACGTCGCCTTGATGCCGTGCTGGCTGAAGATCTCCAGCACCTGCGGCGTGTAGACCGGATGCGGGCCGTCGTCCATGGTCAGCGCGATCGCCATCGGGCCGTCGTCGTCCACGTACCACTGCGGCGCCGTCGCCACCACAGGGCTCGACGAAGCGCTCGCCGAAGCCGTCGCGGACGCCGAGGTTGAGGTAGCCGCCGCGGCCGTCGCGGACGGGGTCGCGCTGCCTGTCGGGGACGCGCCGCCCGCGGCGGTGTTCGACGAGCGCGGACCGCGCCCGGCCGTCATCGCCGCCGCGACCCCGCCGCCGGCGACCAGCATCAGCCCGCCCGCCGCGAAAAGCATCGCCCGCCTGCTCGGCCGACGCGCCGAACCCGCGCCCCCGGCCCCCGCATACGCCCCGTACCCGTCATCGTTGTCATCGCCGCCGCGCGCGCCACGCCCGTCACGGTCGCCCCCGAGATCTTCCCCGCCCGCCGAAGGAACCCGCTGCGCGGGCGGCAGGAACGCCGTGCGCGCCGGCTCCGGCTCCCGCTGCGCGTCCCGCGGCCGAGGCACGTCGGGCCGCAACGCCTGCGTCCGCGCGTTCGGATCCGTCCCGGGACTCCAAAGTCCGTTGTCACTCACGCCCCCAAAGACGCGTGACCCGGCCCCAGGGTTGACCCGACTTCAGATGAATTTCAGACGACATCCGTACGCCCCGCCCCGGTGGCGAAAACCACAGGTCAGCGCGGTAGTTCGATCGGCGGCAGGACCGAGAGGTCGGCCGCGAACCGGTCCGGGATCCCCGGGAAGCCGGCCGGCGGCGGCGCGGGCTCGGCGAACTGCGCCTCCACCTCGCCCCGGTGCACCGCCAGCAGGTCCCCGGGAGCCAGCGGCGCGCGCTCCGGGAACGGCAGCGGCTCGCGCAGCACCGGAGCCAGCAGGCGGGCCGCCTCGTCCACCGGCTCCGGCGGCAGCAGCTGCAGCACGTCCAACTCCAGGCGGCGCGCCGGGTTGCGCAGCAGCGTCGCCGCCGCGTCGATCTCGGCCTCCGGAACGCGCCCCTCGCGCAGCGCCGCACCCACCGCCCGGTCGATCTCCCCGTCCTCGGCATCGCGCGCGATCCCCAGCACCTCGTACGGCGAAGGCTCCTGCACCGGCATACCCGACCACCCGCTCCGCTAGTTCAACGACTCGATGCTGCGACGCAGCGACTGAAGATCCTGACTGTCCGGCAACAGCGCCATCGCCATCCCGATCGCCTCCAAAGCCTCACCCCGACGCCGCCCGCTCGCCGCCTCGATCGCATGCGCCCGATACACCGAAGCCAGCTCGGCCGTCAGCTCCTGGCGCATCGCCGCGTCCGGGGCCAGACTCACCGCCTCGTTCAGCAGCAGCTCCGCCTCAGCCATCTGCTTCACCTCCACCCGCGCCGCCGCCTGCGCGCGCCACACCCCGCACATCGCCTCATGCACGGCGCGCGAGTCATCGAACGCCAACGCCAGCCGCAGCACGTCGGCCCGCTCCGGGAACGGCCCGTCCGCCAGATCCTCGACCGCGTACGCGACCAGGCGCCCGGAGATCCGCCGAGGCACCTCCGGCCCCGAAGCCCCGTCGAACGCGGGATCCAGATCGATCGACTCCGTCATGAACGCGGCAGCGGCCACCCGATCCCCGGCCAGCGCCGCCAGACACGCCGACCGGCCGAGCGCGCCGACCAGCCCGGCCCGCGCACGCGACGAGCCCGACGAGTCCGGATCGAGATCGGCCGCCTGCCGCCACAGCTCCACCGCACGGCCCGACTGTTCGAGCGAACCGTCCCGCCCGAGCAGCGCGGCGTAGCCGGCCAGCACCGTCCCGAGCAGCTCGCGCGTCGCGGTCGCGATCGCCGACTCCCCGTCGTCCTGGTCCGGGGCGTCTTCCAGCGCGCGCCGGAGGACCGCGAGGGCCTGCTCGTGCTCGTGTTCCTCGGCCAGCTTCCGCGCCAACTGCACGAACGCCGCACCGAGCTCCGTACGCAACAGCGCGGTGTCCGGCGAAACCGTGATCGCCCGCTCCAACACCTCGACCGCCCCGGCCCGCGCCGCCCGAGACGCCGACTCCGACAGCAGCGCGCGCGACGCGTACAGCCCGCAGTCCGCCGCCATCCGCACCTGCTCCCGCGACAGCTCACGCACCCCGAGCCCGGCCGCGCGCGCGAACGCCTTGAGAGAGCCGTCCCACGTCTTATCCCGGTACAGCCGCTCGCCCTCGCGAACCAGCGCCTCAGCCAGCAGCGACCGGTGGTCACCGGTGTCCCGCAGCCCGTCCGGCGCGGCGTCGAGCGCGGCGATCGCCGCCGCGAAACGGCCCTGCAGGATCAGGAACCGGTGCGCGCCGAGCGCGGGATGCAGCACCCCGAACACGTCGGTCAGCGTCGAACCCTTCGAGCCGTCCGCATACGGGGCGACAGCCTCCTCGAACCGCTCATGCCACGCCGCGAGCACGGGGGAGTCGCCCGCGCGCTCGGCCAGCACGTTGCGCAGCGCCGGGCCGAGGATCACCCGCCGCGCCGGACCCTGCCCGACGGTGATCCGCAGATCCTCCTGCGCGAACGCCTCGGCGCACCGCAGCTCCATGCCCACCCGCACGCTCCACGCGTCCACGTCCGCCTCGCCGCGCCCGGCCGCGAGATCCAGCGCCCGCAGATCCTCGCCGAGCCGCTCGCTCAGCAGCTCGCGCGCCTTGCCCACCTGGCCCGGAGCCAGCGCGCGCCCGCTCACGCTCGCAGTCTGGCCCCACACGTCCGGCAGGTACAGGGCCGCCACCAGCGCGCCGAGCGTCCACGACCAGACGCGCTCGGTTTCGGGGGAGGGGGACGCGTCGAGGCTCGACGCGAGCCGATAGCCCGTCAGGCCCACCGCGTGCAGCAGGCGGGGATTGCCGGGATCATTCAGCAGCGCCGCCACGTAACCGTCGAACGCCTCACGCAGCCGGCCCTCACCGGCGAACACGTACGCCTCATGCTCGCCGAGCTGCGCCAGCGCCTCGATCGCGAGACCGCGGTTGGGGGCATCGTCGCCGGACAGGGCCACCGCCTCCCGCAGGCCGCCGACCGCGCGTATCGCACGGCCCCGGCGCACATCCAGCGTCGCGCGACGCAGCAGCACCGCCGCACGCTCAACCGGCGTGTCAGGGGTGAGCAGTTCGAGCGCGGCGTCGTGATCGCCCGACTCGGCACGCAGCAACGCCGGCGACGCGCGGACCCCCGCCGCGCCGACCGCGTCGCCCAAAGCCTCGGACCACGCCGTGAACACCGGCTCGACCTCGACCACCGCCCCCGCGCGCCGCGCGCAGTCCAGCACCGCCGCCAACCCCACCCGCAGGCACGCCACGCAGCGCGGGGAAGCCGACTCGGCCACGGCGAACACCGCGCCGTTCTCCCGCCCGCAGCCGCCGCACGCGCTGACCAGCGTCCCCGTCGGGCCGACCGGAGCGGGAGATATGAGGGAACGAAGATGCGATTCGAGGGCCAGGCGCCACTCGCCGCCGCGCTCGGCCACCAGCGCCCGCAACCGCGCCGGCATCGCCTCGCCCGCGTGCTCCTGCGGAATCAACGCGAGCGGCGACGCCGCCTCACGGATACGATCCGTCAGCACCAGGCCCGCCAGCGCATGGCAGCGGTCACGCACCGAAGCCGACGAATCCACCTGCGTCGCGACCGCCGCCGCGTCGCCCGTCGCGAGACTCAGCATCGCCTGCAACCGGTCCACCCGCTGCGTCCCATCGGTGGCGTACAGCATGCGGGCGAACTCCAGCGCCTTGCCCGCACGCTCACGAGCCTCCGGCGCATCCCGGCCGACCAGCAGCAGCACGGCCGCCTCACGCAACGCCGCCTCGTGCAACGCGCCGCGATACCCCGGCAGCGGATGCTCACCCATCGCCCGCTGCCACAGCACGCGCGCCGCGCCCGGATCCGACCCGAGCACCGCGCGCGCCACCCGATCCCGGGCCAACGCGACGTGCGGCCGCAGGTCATCCCCGCCGACCGCCTCCCACTGCGCGAGCGCGCCACGCGCGTCCCCGGACGCCAGCAGCGCCGCCCCCAGATGGAACGCCGCCGCCCGCCCCAACGCGTCGTCAGAACCCGCCTCCGGCCGCAAAACCTCCACGGCCTGCCCGTACGCGCCGGACGCCACCAGCGTCGCCCCGAACCGCACGCGCGCGGGCCGCCACCGCGGCGCCAACGCCAGCGCGGCCCGGTAATCCTCGGCAGCCTGGCCCGGACGACCCTCCCGCTCGCTGAGCAGCGCCAACCCCAGCCGCGCCGGACCATACGACGCGCAGGCCGCCAGCGCGGCCTCGAACTGCTCGCGGGCCACCTCCAGCGCGCCGTGCTGCAAGGCCAGCCGGGCCAGGGCGTCGCGAGGGCGCGGATCGTTCGGATTGTGATTGACCGCGGCGACGAAGTCGCCCTGCGCCGCCTCGGGCTGGTTCATCCGCTGCCTGGCGATGCCGCGAAACAGCAGCGAATCACCGACCAGCGCCGCACCGCGAGCCCAGAGGGAGCCCGTGCCCGGACCGGTGCCCGTCTCGGTCGGCGCGCCGCGGCGTAAGGCCTCGTCGAACGCGGCCAGTGCCTGCGGGAAACGCCCCGCGGTGATCAGCACCGCCGCCCACCGGAACCACACCTCGCCGCTCCCGGACGGCGCCGCCCCCGCCAGGAACCGCTCCGCGTCCCCGCGCCGATTGGCCTGCATCAACACCGACGCCCGCGCCAAAACCGGCCAATCCCACCCCGGTAAACCAGCCACGACCTGCGCCGTGGCATCGTCGCGCGCCGCTATCGAACCCTGCGAGCACGCCTGCTGCAGCCACTGCGAGACCTGCGTGACCGGCTCCGCGTCCACCGGATCGACGCCGGTATCGGCGTCAGGGGACTGTATTCGAGCGGTGGCGGCGAGCAGGAACGCCAGGGGAGTGGCCAGTAAACCCTGCGACACCTGCATCCGGTGGAAAGCCAGGCGCTGCAACGCCGGCAGCGGCAGTTCGCGCGCGGGATCCGCGCACAGCGCGAACGCCTGGCCGTACAGGGCCACGGCCGCGGGCAGGTCACCGGCGGCGGCATGCAGATCGGCGCCGCCGAGCAGCGCCGCGCGCCGCAGGCCGCGCAGCTCGTCCGGGGCCGAGGCGAGCGACTTGGCCAGCTTCGCGTAACGCTTGCGCGCCCGATCCACCTGACCGGCCGCCGCCTCCGCCGCCGCCCGCGCCAATTCCTCGGACACGGCCGCCGGCTCGAACCGGCCACGGCGCGCCAGCAGCGCCATCCGACAGCCCCCAACTCTTTCGCGCCGAAACCCGATGGACCGACGCAGGCAAGGATAGGGCACCGGCCGCCGCCCGGATGATCGAGACACGGCGAAATCCGCACGCGGCGAGCGGGCTCCTTGAAGCTACCGCCGAAATTATGTGAACGCTATGCCGACCGGGAAGTCCTGGCCGTCCAGGCGCCGCACCGTCACGCCGGTGCAGCCGGACGGCAGCGTGTGCCCGACCGTGTGCACGCCGGAGGTGCCGCCGAGCTCCAGGTCGTTGATCACCGAGGCCGCGTTCGACGTCCAGATCGCGATACGCAGCTGCGCCGGGGGATCGCTGTACCCGTCGGCGACGAGCACCATCTCGGTCTTGTCCGGGGCGAACGCGAACGCGTACTCGCCCGCGTGCACGGACAGCGGCTCGATCTGCATCTCATCGTCCTCATCGGTGTCGTTCGCGGAACCTGAACCTGCGGGCGGCGCCGGATCCAGGCCGGGCCAGTAGTCGGCCACCACCGAGGCGTCGTAGCCGCCGTAGTCGTAGTACTGCAGGCCGATCGCGCCGGCCGGAACCGCCGGAACCGTGGAAGGGTCGTCCACATACGCGGCGACCCAGTACAGCGGGGCGGCGACACCCTGGTCCGCGAACGCCGACCGCACCGACGCCCACGTGGACTCGTTCATGTACACGACCGGGTAGGCGTTGCCGTCGGCGCGCTCCTTCTCGGCCCAGCCGGGAGCGTCGGTCGGGGAGGCGTCGCCGTTCTCCACGTCCAGCACCCGGGCGGTGCCCGAGGAGGTCACGCAGATGGACACGTGCAGGGCGTTCGGGTACTCGGACACGAGCGGGTCATAGGACTGCCACTCGCCGTCGTCGTACCCTGCGTAGATGGCGGCGCCCGCCGGAACGGACGAGGCCTCCACGCCGTCGTACATCATGCGCGTCATCGGCAGATCCCGTCTCTCGTCGGCGCGCGGCCCGGCGAGCATATCCCGGCTTTATTACGGTCGCACAACCTCCGGGTCCTATCCCGGCACGGATGTGACACCGCGTCACATCGGCCGCGCCCGGAGTCAGCGCCGTGCGATCCGGCGGCCCCGGGCTTCGGCGCCGGAACACCAGTGTCCGCAACGAGCCCTGCGAAACGGGCCGGGCGAAAATCATCTCCCGATCGCCGCGGCGGGCTCGCGTGTCCCGCCTTCACGCAGCCGGGCCCTGCGTTGAGCTCTTGCCGCCCAACCGGGGCCCCGCGACGTCGACGGCCCGCGCGGCGGCCTCCACCGCGGCGTACGTGGTCGTGTCGGTCGCCCCGGACGGCTGGGGCACGGTCGCCGACAACCACGGCAGCACGTGCGGCCAGGCGAGCCGGAACGGCGCGGGGCAGTGCACGTTCAGCTACCCGGCGGCGGCAGGCGCGACCGGCTTCGACCAGAACGTCACCTTCACCGCGGCCGCCGGGCCCGGCGAAACCTTCAGCGGATGGAAGGCCGCCGGCGCCGACAGCACCACCTGCACCGGACCCGGCAGCCCCGGCGGCTCGTGCACACTGGAGATCCGCGGATTCCAGAGTCCGCCCACGACGTACAACCTCTCCGCCGCGTTCACCGCCGCCACCACCAGCCCGCGCACCACGCCCACGACGGCGACACGGTCACCGGGCCCGCCACGGTCAACCCGAACATCGCCCAGTCCGCCAAGGCGAACACGGCCTGCGCGCCTATCCCACCCGGATACACCGCATCAACATCAACCCGTAAGGTCCGCTTCGAGGAAGCCGGCCCGTCCAGCCGCCAGACCCTCGGCACCGTTATGCTGCGACACGCTGGATGATCCGCGCCAGAGTCCGGACTGGCGGTAGCGCTCACAAGCCATCGGCGTCTCGGACGGGGGACTGGGACCGGGGTCGGGGTGGTCGCCGTTCCGGCGAGGTCCCGATCGTGTCACGGGCTCCGCCGGCGGAGCCCGCCACCGCCGCGTTCCCGCAGCGCAGCAGGCAATCGGACGAAGCGGTGAACCGATTCCGCGTTTCGTCCGTGTGTTGGGCTTGAGTGAGCGCCCTCGACTGCCGGAGGCCGAAAGGACGGACGGGCTACACCATGACGTCAAGTTTGCCCGACCTGAACATCGCGAAGACCCCGATCTACGAGAGCCTGGTGGCCACCAGGGGCGACCCGCACCAGGCCGACAGGCCCGCGGGCGGCTGGCTGCTGCCCGCCGTGAGCACGGACTTCGGCGCGGCGAACGACATCCTGGGCCGGCTGCTCGCCCAAGGCGGCTCGGACGGCCAGGGCTGGGTCGCGGTGGTTTTCGTCGGCGGACCCGCCGCCGCCCAGCTCAGCCAGCAGCTGGCACAGGGCACGATGGCCGCGCTGCCCGGGCCCTTCTCCGGCGGATACAACCCGCTCGCCGCCTACCAGGCTCTGCAGGCCATCCAGACGATGCAGGCCATGCAAGCGCTCCAGAACCAGGGCCAGCCGTGGTCGCAGCCCGAACTCCCGTACACGGTCACCGCGCAACTCGCCCTGCCTCCCGGCGGCCCCTCGCCGATGGCCGTGCCTCTCGCGTTCGTAGCCGGCCCCTCCGGCTACCAGCCCGGCTACGGCTACCAGTCGTACGGCAACACCGGCACCATCCCCGCGGTGACCGACGACCACATCTCCGCGAGCATGGCCTCCAACATGGCCGCCGGGATCGTGCAGAACGCCCTGCAGGCCAGCTCGCCGAGCGGGTTCATGTACGACCAGTACGCCAGCCAGCCCGGCAGCCAGCCCGACCCCTACGCGGCGAGCGCCCTCACCCCGGCCCCCGCGTACCCCGGCGCCATGCAGGCGAACCCGCTCGACTCCAGCGGCCACTACCCGGTGGTGCCGCAGCCCGAGATGGGCGTGGCCGCCGATCCGGCCGGACAATACGCCACGATGCAGGCCCAAATGCAGGCCCAGGCACAGCTTGAGACGAGCGGCCAGTACCCGGTCGTGCCGATGATGGGCCGGCCCGCCATGGGCATGATGCCCGGGGCGGCCCCCGGGCTCGCGCCCGCGATGCCGTACGGGGCGATCCCGGCGGGCACCCCGGCCAGCGCACTGCCGCCCGGCGTCGACATGTCCGAGTGGATCAACGCGGCGAACGCCGCCGCGCTCCAGGAGATCCAGGCCGCCCGGTTCGACGACGACGGTCCCGGCCCGGGCGTCCCGATGCCCACGATGGCCTTCCCGCCCGGCACGATCCCGATGATGCCGGGCGCGTACCCGGGCTACCCCGACGCCACGTACGCGGCCACGGGACGGCCGGTCGGCGGGCGCGAACGGGAAGAGGACTCCGCCAACGGCCGCCTCGGCCGTTTCGCTTCCGCAGTGCGAGAACTCCGTCGTCGGTAGCCGCACCCTTCACTCATCTAATGCGTCGTGATGATCGCGTGGTGCGGTGTTCGGGGCCAGGCAAGACCCGCATGTTGCAGGAATAGAGTGAACAGTTCCGGTCTGCGGCGTCGGTGATGAGCGAGCCCGAGGTCGGCACGCAGTAGTTCGCCAGCGGCCCGTTCTTGATCCAAGCCCAGACCTGTTCGACCGGGTCGAGCTCAGGGGCGTACCCGGGCAGCGGCTCCATCACGCATTCATCGACGACCTCAAGGCCCTGCCCAAGGAGATCGGCCAGCCGATCATCAAGGCCTGGAACTGCAAGGAGGACCTCATGGATCTACTCGCCCTGACCCACACGAACCCGAGCAGACACGAGATCTACC
>Ga0302314_10003816_pt1 | contig 27733 bp, 24 predicted proteins | sample III_Palsa_N2_3_FD_200533 | JGI IMG/M metagenome (GOLD analysis project Ga0302314, IMG submission 200533) | Peat permafrost microbial communities from Stordalen Mire near Abisko, Sweden - III_Palsa_N2_3 | ecosystem: Environmental > Terrestrial > Soil > Palsa > Peat permafrost | place: Sweden...
GATGATGAACGCGTCGTTCAGCGTGCGGCCCCGCATGTAGGCCAGCGGGGCGATCTCGATGGTCCCGGCAGCGGTCAGCCGCGGGATCGTGTCGGGGTCGAGCATGTCGTGCAGGGCGTCGTAGAGCGGCCGCAGATACGGGTCGATCTTCTCGTACAGCGTGCCGGGCAGGAAGCCGAGCCGCTCTCCCGCCTCCACGGCCGGCCGGGTGAGGATGATCCGGTTCACCTCCTTGGCCTGCAGCGCCCGCACCGCCTTGGCCATCGCGAGGTAGGTCTTCCCGGTTCCGGCCGGCCCGATGGCGAACACGATCGTATGCGAGTCGATGGCATCGACGTAGCGCTTCTGGTTCAGCGTCTTCGGCCGGATCGTCCGGCCGCGAGCGGACAGGATGTCCAGGGTCAGCACCTCGTCGGGCCGGGCGGCTGGCCGCCTGCGGAGCATGGAAACGGTCTGCTCCACCACGCCGACCGACAGCTCGGTCCCGCTCGCGGCGAGCTTGGCCAGCTCGTCGAAAAGCCTGGCGACCAGGGCAGTCTCCGGCTGCGGGCCGGTCACCGTAATTTCATTGCCGCGGACATGGATGTCGGCCGCGAAATCACGCTCGATTACCTGGAGCAGCTCGTCGCCGGATCCGAGCAGGATCACCATCGATTGGTCGTCCGGAATGACGATCTTTAGCCGGGTGTCACCTTTGCCCGGCGGGGCCTCACGGTTCGCCGAATCGCCCAAGTCGCGCGCCAATTGCCTTTCCCCGTCCGGGGCGCTCGTGCGCCCGCGTGCCGACCATGCTACGCGCCGACCATGCTAGCTGCCGGGCCTCATCCCGGCTGCGGGCCTCATCCCGGCGGCCATGCCTCATCCGGGCGGCCAGGCCATCGCCCGGCCGCCGAGAACGTGTGCATGTACATGCTGGACCGTCTGCCCAGCCTGCGGGCCGGTATTGAAGACGACCCGGTATCCCGTGCCGTCCACTCCGGCGGCCACGGCGATCCGGTGCGCCTGGGCGGCGACCTCGTCAAGCAGCCCGGCGCCGGCCCCGGCCAGCGCGGCGAGATCGGCGTAGTGATCTTTTGGTATGACCAGCACGTGGGTCGGCGCCTGCGGGCTGATGTCGCGGAACGCCAGGGTGCGCGGACTCTCCAGCACGCGCGTCGCCGCGGTCTGGCCCGCCGCGATGCTGCAGAAGAGGCAGTCGGTCATGGGCCGATCTTAACTTGTTGGGCGTCCGGGTGACTGCCGACATATATGGTTGCTCTACTGCGAATCCTCAGCGGGTCTCGCGCGCGCACGGATAGCACGCAGGCCGCTGCCCGGTACCCCAGGGGTGCGCCACCTGCGCGAACGAGGTGCGCCACCTGCGCGGATCCGCGGTTATTCGCGACGGTGCACAGATGCGGGCTCGGCATGGGATGGACGTGGGGGGGCGGAGGATCGTTTGAGGCCAGTCGGCAGGCGAGGTTCCGGCGCGAAAACCGGACAAGACAGTGGGTGAACCGGACGGCGCCACCGCGCGTCCCATTGAAGTGACCGAAACCCTGCTGGCGGAAACGGCGCTGGGGGCGGTCTCCACCGATTGGGATGCCGACCGGGCGGTGACCGTGCTCTACAGCACGCATTACCGCTCTCTCGTCCGCCTCGCGGCACTGCTCTTGCGCGATGTTTCGACTGCTGAGGAAGTTGTGCAGGACTCATTCGTGGCAATGCACAGCGGCTGGCGCAGGCTCAGGGACAGCGACAAGGCGCTTTCCTATCTGCGCCAGTCCGTGGTGAACAGGTCCACTTCCGTGCTGCGGCATCGCATAGTCGTGGACCGGAACGCGCCGAAGCCCCAGCCGGACATGCCCAGCGCCGAGCAGGGCGCGATCACCCAGCTGGAACGCTCAGCCGTGGTCACCGCGCTCAGGACGCTGCCCGCCCGCCAGCGCGAGGCGCTCGTGCTCCGCTACTACGGAGACTTGTCGGAGGCCCAGATCGCCGCGGCGATGGGCATCAGCAGGGGCGCCGTGAAGAGCCACACAGCGAGGGCAATGTCCTCGCTCCGCGTCGTGCTGGAGCGAGACGTATGACCGGCGCGATGAGGGCTACCGAGGGCCTGGAGCAGAAACCATGACACATCCGACTCGTGAGCACGAGGAGCTGCTGCGCCGTGCGCTGCGCGCGGCGGCGGACTCGGTCGAGCCAGCGGCCAACGGGCTGGAGCGGATCCGCGCCCGGCTGACGCCGCCCCGGCCGCTCGTCGCCGCCTGGATGGTCTCCGAGACGGAGCGTGCAGCGCTCGGCCTGCGGCACGCGCTGGCCTCGCTCCGGCCGCGGACGGCCCTGGCGCTCAGCCAGGCCCGGGCCGCGTTCGGCAGGATCGGCCCGGCGTTCGGCCAGATCCGGCCCGCGCTCGGCGGGATCGGGCCGGTCCGCGACGGCGACAGGCCCCGGACTCGCTCGGCGTGGCTACGTCCTGTCGCCGCGATAGCCGCGTTCGTGGTGATCATCGGATCTGGCGCGCTTGCGATCAGCAGGTTGCAGCAAACGATTACCCCGGCCGGCAACGTCGCGAGCAGCGAAGGCGGCCAGGGGCAGGGCAGTCCTACTGGCCGCGGGGGACTCGCCGACGGAAGGGCGCACGAGCTCGAGCTGCAGGTCCCCGGCTGGCCGGTCTTGCCCGTCCCGCACGTCGCGCACGAAGACGGCCCGCTCACGCCCGCGCCCAAGGTGCGTCCGGAGACGTCGCCCAGCTGCTCGCCGACGCCTACCCCGACGCCGACGCCGACGCCTACCCCGACGCCGACGCCTACCCCGACGCCTACGCCTACGCCGACGCCGACGCCTACCCCGACGCCCACGCCTACCCCGACGCCCACGCCTACCCCGACGCCCACGACGACTCCGAGCCCGGACGCCAGCTCGGTGGCCTCGGGAGCCGGCGCGAGCCTGGTGGGTGGCACGGGCACTGCGGCGACTGGCTCCGCCGGCGTCAGCGTGGCACCCGGCACGGACGACAAGACCTGCTAGCCCGCGCTGCGCTGCTCAGCTGCGCTGCGCTGGTCAGGTCCAGCGATCACCGGCGCTGAGCAGGAGCGCGGCAGCGACGGCGCCGGCCGACGAGGCGCGCAGCACAGTCGGCCCTAGCCGGGCGCTCACCGCGCCGGAACACCTCAGCTGGGCTGACTCCGCCGGGCTGACTCCGCCCTCAGGCCCGACCACGACGACGACGTCGCCGCGGGAGGGCACCGGCAGGCTGCGCAGCCCGGCCGGCCCGCCGGGATCGAGGACGATCGCGAGGCTGGCCGCCGCAGCGAGCCCGGCTACGGCCGTGGTGTCCGCTGGCGCGGCGATCACGGGGAACCTGGCGCGGCGTGCCTGCTTCGCGGCCTGGATGGCAGTCCCCCGCCAGCGCGCGAGTGCCCGCTGGCCGCGGTCGCCGTGCCACCTGGCCACGCACCGCTCGGCCGCCCACGGCACCACGACGTCTACGCCAACCTCGGTCATGATCTCGACGGCGAGCTCGCCGCGGTCCCCCTTGGGGATCGCCTGGACTACGACGATCCTCGGACTCGGCGGCGGATCGGTGCGCCTGGCCAGCACGGCGAGCTCCAGCACGTCAGGTCCGGTGCCGGTCACCACGCATTCAGCGACCGTCCCGTCGCCGTCCGTCACGTCGACGCGTTCGCCCGCCGCCAGCCTGCGTACCGTCGCGGCGTGCCGCCCCTCCGCGCCGGACAGCACCACGCGGTCGCCCCGCAGCGCAGCAGCATCGGCCACGAAGACGGGCGGTCTCAGGTCGGGCTCCCCGCAGGCCGGCTCCCCGCAGGCCGGCTCCCCGCAGGCCGGCCAGGGCCGGCCGGCTCAGCGGCCGTTGAAGGCATCACGCAGCCGGGAGAAGAACCCCTGCCCGCCCGGCGCGAACTTGCCGGGCGGAGCCTCCTCGCCGCGGAGCCTGGCTAGCTCCCGCATCAGGTTCTCCTGGTCGGGCTCCAGCTTGGTCGGCGTCTCCACGGTCACGTGGATCAGCAGATCACCGCGGCCATGGGCGTTCAGGTGCGCGGAGCCCTGGCTGTACAGCGGGATCGCCTGACCGGATTGCGTGCCGGGGCGGATGTCCACGTCCGCCGGGCCGTCCAGCGTCTCCACTTGCAGGGTCGCGCCGAGGGCGGCCGCGACCATCGGGATCGTCACCGTGCAGTGCAGGTCATCGCCCTGCCGCTCGAAGATCGCGTGCGGCCGCTGGACGATCTCAAGGAACAAGTCGCCGGGCGGACCGCCGCCGGGCCCGATCTCGCCCTCGCCGGCCAGCTGGATGTGCGTCCCGTCCTCGACCCCGGCCGGGATCCGCACCTTGATGTTGCGGCGCGTCCTGACCCGCCCGTCAGCGTCGCACTCGGGGCACGGGCGGCGGATGACGGTACCGAATCCGCCGCAGCCCGGGCATGGCCTCGACATCATCGCCTGGCCAAGGAAGGACCTGGTCACCTGGCTGATCTCGCCGCGGCCGGCGCACACGTCGCAAGTCTGCGGGTGGGTGCCTGGCGCCGTTCCCTCACCCGAGCAGGTCGGGCAGACGACCGCCGTGTCCACGACCAGGTCCTTGGTGACGCCGAACGCGCATTCGGACAGCTCGAGCTCCACCCTGATGGTGGCGTTACGGCCGCGGCGGGCGCGGCTGCGCGGTCCGCGGTTGCCGGCCGCGGCGCCGAAGAACGCATCCATGATGTCGCTGAACGGGAACCCGGCCGCGAAGCCGCCCTGGTTGGCGCCCCCCGGTGCGAACGGGTCGGCGCCCAGGTCGTACATCTGCCGTTTCTCAGGGTCGGACAGCACCTCGTACGCCTGGGTGATCTCCTTGAAGCGCTCCTGGGTCTGCGGGTCCGGATTGATATCCGGATGCAGCTCGCGGGCGAGCCGCCGGTACGCCTTCTTTATCTCGTCCCCGTCCGCGTCCTGGCGGACGCCCAGGATCCCGTAATAGTCGTTGGCCACCAGGACTCCTACGACCCGGCCACGATCTGGCCCACGTATCTTGCCACCGCGCGCACCGCTCCCATCGCTGTCGGGTAATCCATCCGTGTCGGGCCGAGGACGCCGAGCTTCGCCAGGGCGTGGTCGCCGGAACCGTACCCCACCGCCACCACCGAGGTGCTCCGCAGCCCCTGGACCTGATTCTCCGCGCCGATCCGTACGGTCACGGATGCCTGGTCGCCGGACTCGCCGAGCAGGCGCATCAGCACCACCTGTTCCTCAAGTGCTTCAAGGACCTCGTGCAGGCCCTGAGAGAAGTCGGCCGGGGTGAGGTTGGCCGCCCCGCCGACAACGACTCTCTCTTCGTGCCGCTCGACCAGACTCTCCAGGATCACGGAGAACACGGCAGCCGCGTTCGCGCGCTCGCCCGGCGTGATCCGCTCGGGGAGATCCGCGACGACCGACGCTACGTCGGTCAGCCTGCGCCCGTCGAGGCAGGCGTTCAGGACCGCGCGTAGCTGGGTGATCGCGTCCTCCGAGATCGGCCCGGGCAGATCGACCGCCCGCTGCTCCACCCGGCCCGTGTCGGTGATCAGGACGAGCAGCAATCGCCGGTCCGTCAGCGGCACCAGCTCGATGTGGCGCACCGCGGACCTGGTAAGCGACGGGTACTGGACCACGGCGACCTGGCGGGTCAGCTGCGCGAGCAGCCGTACCGTCCGCATGACGACGTCGTCGAGGTCGTAGGCGCCCGCAAGGAACGTCTCGATGGCCCGGCGCTCCGCCGCCGAGAACGGCTTCACCCCCGGCAGCCGGTCGACGAACAGCCGGTAGCCCTTGTCCGTCGGCACCCGGCCCGCGCTGGTGTGCGGCTGCACGATGAAGCCCTGCTCCTCGAGCACGGCCATGTCGTTTCTGATCGTGGCCGGTGACACGTCCAGGTTGTGCCGGTCGACGATGGACTTCGAGCCGACTGGTTCGTTGGTCGACACGTAGTCCTCGACGATGGCGCGCAGGACCGCCAGCTTCCTGTCGTCTAGCACCCGCCCACCTCCCTGGCACTCTTGCTTCCCGAGTGCCAAGTGTATGGCGCCCAGGACGCTGGGACACCTTTCCGCGGACGGCAGCGTTAGGGAGACAGGACGACTGGGCGACGGCAGTGGCATTGACGACGCCGCCTTAAGGTGGCACGGTTACGCGGCGTTAGCGTGGAGTCGGCAGGGAGGAGCGGACGAGGGCAGATGGCGAGCTATCGGCCTCGGCAGCGGCAGCAGGCGCAGCTGGACGCCGTGCCCGCGCCCCGGGCGGCTCCGGACCAGCCAGCGCTGGCGCCGCCTGCGCACGACACTGGCGCCCGGCTGGCGATGCTCTGCTATCTGGGCATGCCATTCCTCGGCTTCCTCGCTCCGCTGGCCTGCTACCTGGCGAGCAGGCGCGCACCGGAGGTCCGCTGGCACGCCGTGCAGGCGCTGAACCTGTGGATCACGACGGTGTTGTACACCATCTCCGCGCTGATCATCGGCGCCATGCTGGCGCTGGACGCCCTCGGCACCGCCCTGATCGTCGTGACGCCGCTGGCGGTCGCGCTGTGGCTGTTCGCGCTCCGCTGCCTCATCCGGGCCGCGGCGGCGGCTGACCAAGGCGACCGCTACCAGATACCCTCCTGGCTCTGCGCCACGGTCTTCCGCTAGAGCACGCGCCTGCCGAGCCGAACGGCCCAGCCCGGTCAGCCCAGCCCGAACAGCTCAGCCGGTCAGCCCAGCCCAGCCCGGCCCGGTCAGCCCAGCCCGAACAGCTCAGCCGGTCAGGCCGCGGATCACCGCGTCGGCCAGCAGCCGGCCGCGCCTGGTCAGCACGACCCGCCCGGCGGTGAACGCGCCCGGGTCGGCCAGGCCGTCGGCAACTGCGGCTGCCGCCGCGCTCATCCCGGCCCGGCCGAGCTCGGCGACGGGCAGCCCGGCCGCGAGCCGCGTCTGCAGCATGATCCGCTCGGTGCCGCGCTCGGCTGGCGTCAGGACCTCGCGCGCCTGTCCCGGGCTCGTCCCGGCGGCCAGCCGGCCGGCGTACCCGGCCGGATGCCTGACGTTCCACCAGCGGGTGCCGCCGACGTGGCTGTGCGCGCCAGGGCCGACGCCCCACCAGTCGCCGTCGGTCCAGTACAGCAGGTTGTGCCGACACGCCGAGGCGTCGCCTGCCGCCCAGTTGGAGATCTCGTACCAGTGCAGGCCGGCCGAGCCGAACAACCGGTCGGCCGCCAGGTAGCGGTCGGCCATCGCGTCGTCGTCGGGGGCGGGCAGTTCCCCCCGCCTGATCCGGGCGGCCAGCCTGGTTCCCTGCTCCACGATGAGCGCGTAGGCGGAGATGTGGTCCGGGCCCGCGGCCAGCGCGGCCGCCACCGACTCGGCCCAGTCCTCATCCGTCTCACCAGGGGTCCCGTAGATCAGGTCAAGGCTGACGTGCTCGAACCCGGCAGCGCGGGCCCATGCCACGCAGCGCCCAGGCCGCCCCGGCTCATGCACACGATCGAGAACGGATAGCACGTGCCGCACCGAACTTTGCATGCCGAACGACATCCGGGTGAAGCCGCTGCTGCGCAGCACCGCCAGCGTCTGCTCCGTCACGGACTCGGGATTGGCCTCGGCGGTGACCTCAGCGCCCGGCTCGAGGCCGAACTCGCCGTCGACCGCGCGCAGGATCGCAGCGAGCTGGGCCGGCGGCAACAGCGTCGGCGTCCCGCCCCCGAAGAAGACGGTCCGCACCGGAATGTCGGCGGTGCCGAGCACCCTGCGGGCCAGCCGGATCTCCTCGATGGCCAGGCCGGCATAGGACTCCCTGGACGCGCCGGGCCCGAGCTCGGCCGCCGTGTAGGTGTTGAAGTCGCAGTAGCCGCACCTGGTCACGCAGAACGGCACGTGCACGTAGACGCCGAACGGGCGCTGGCCGGCGCCGTCGATCGCGCCGGGCGGCAACGCGCCGTCGGCCGGGACGGGCATCCCGTCGGGCGGTGCACCGGGCACGATCAGGCCACCCAGGCGGGACGGACCGGCGCCAGGGCTAGGCCCTGACCCTGCCCAGCAGCTGCTGGCCGATCTCGTCCCATTTCTCCCCCCGCCCGACTACCCGCAGCAGCCTGCGCATCAGGTCCTGGTCGCCGTAGAAGGCGCGCATCGACTCGGCGACGGTGACCCGCTGAGCCGGGCGGTCGACGATCTCCACGACGTCCCCGGCGCCGACGGCGCCTTCTTCGAGCACGCGCAGGTAGGCGCCCGGCCGGCCGGCCGCGGCGAACCGCTTCACCCAGTGCGGCTCGTCCATCCACGACTGGAAGGTGACGCACGGGATCCGCGGGCTGGTGACCTGGACCACGGCGCTGCCGAGCCGCCACGTCTCGCCGATCAGGGCGCCGCTGATATCGAGCCCGGCCGTGGTGACGTTCTCGCCGAACTGGCCGTTGCCCAGCTCGCGCCCGAGCCGCTCGGTCCACCAGTCGATGTCTTCCCTGGCGTACGCGTACACCGCCTGCTCGCGGCCGCCGTGCTCTACCTTGTCAGCGATCTCGTCGCCGGCCAGCCCGAGCAGGCGAACCCGGACCGGGCCGACCGCCGGCCGCTTGTCGATCGCCGATCGCGCTGGCCTGCCGCCTACCACCAGGTCGGCCTCATGGCCGGTGTTGACCGAGATCACCCGCGCACTCGCCATAAGGCGCACGCTATCCGCCGAGCGTGCCAGCGACAAACAGTATTCGAGCTGCCGCGGCTCCTGCGTGGCGCGTTCCACCTGATGGATGTCCGCCTGGTATTCGCCGGCGAGTACCTACGGGACATCCATCAGGCGGAATCTCGTTCCGGCGACCACCGGAAACGGGCATGGGGATAGGTGGGGGCAGATCCGCTATGGCCAGATCCAGTTATGCTGAGGACTTGGCCCACTCGTGAGAGCGCCCACAACGTTGAACTTGGGGACATGCGATGACAGCAGGCGGCTACGGTCAGATGCGGGCGTCTGATAGGGACAGGGACAGCGCAAACTCGCTGCTGCAGGCCGCGTACGCCGAAGGCAGGCTGACCAAGGAGGAGTACGACGATCGCTCCGGGCGGCTGCTGAGCTCGCAGACCTACGGGCAGCTGCAGGCGCTGACCGCCGACCTGCCGAGCCATTTCCCCGGTGCGCCGATGATGCCGCAGCAGGTTCAGCACGTCGCTATGCCGCAGCGGACGAACTCGCTGGCCGTCGCCTCCCTGGCCTGCGGCGTGGGCCAGCTCTTCTTCTGGCTTCTCGCGGCGATTCCGGCCGTAGTGCTCGGCCACATGGCCCGCCGCCAGATCCGCGAGACGGGCGAGGCCGGACAGGGCATGGCCACGGCCGGGCTCGTGCTCGGCTGGATCGGCATCGCGTTGACGGTGCTCTTCATCGCCGGCGCCGTGGCGATTGTTGGCGCCACCGCGCATGGCGTGTCTCCCAGCCCTATCGTGCACGCCAGGCAAGTCGCCCCTTAGCCGGCCCGGCCGTCGCCGAGCGCCGCGACAGCAGCTTTTACCGCCCGCGTGCGGCGAAGCCCGGCTCGCGGCGCGGCAGGCCGCTCAGCGCCTCCGGTCGGGCGCCTGGTCGGTGGACAGCGCGGCGACGAAGGCCTCCTGCGGCACCTCAACCCGCCCGATGGTCTTCATCCGCTTCTTGCCTTCCTTCTGCTTCTCCAGCAGCTTGCGCTTGCGGGTGATGTCGCCGCCGTAGCACTTCGCGAGAACGTCTTTGCGCATCGCGCGGATGTTCTCCCGCGCGATCACCCGCGACCCGATCGCGGCCTGGATCGGCACCTCGAACTGCTGGCGCGGGATCAGCTGCTTGAGCCGCGTTGTCATCGCGATCCCGTAGTCGCGGGCCTTGTCGGTGTGCACGATCTGGCTGAACGCGTCGACCGGCTGGCCCTGCAGCAGGATGTCGACCTTGACCAGGTCCGCTTCCTGCTCGCCGGCCGGCTCGTAGTCGAGGGACGCGTAGCCGCGGGTGCGCGACTTGAGCTGGTCGAAGAAGTCGAAGATGATCTCCCCGAGCGGCATCGTGTAGCGGATCTCGACCCGCTCGGCGGACAAATACTCCATGCCGAGCAGCACGCCGCGCCGGCCCTGGCACAGCTCCATGATCGTGCCGATGTATTCCTTCGGGGCGAGCACGGTAGCGCGCACGACCGGCTCGAATATCTGGCCGACCTTGCCGTCAGGAAACTCGCTGGGGTTGGTGACGATCAGCTCGCTGCCGGTCTCCGTGATCACCCGGTAGACCACGTTCGGCGCGGTCGAGATCAGAGACAGGCCGCCCTCGCGCTCCAGCCGCTCGCGGACGATCTCCATGTGCAGCAGGCCGAGGAACCCGCAGCGGAAGCCGAACCCCAGCGCCAGCGACGTCTCCGGCTCGTACACCAGGGCGGCGTCGTTCAGCTGGAGCTTGTCCAGCGCGTCGCGCAGTTCCGGGTAGTCGTCGCCGTCGACCGGGTAAAGGCCGGAGAACACCATCGGCCGCGGATGGTCGTACCCGGCCAGCGGCTCGCTGGCCGGATGGCTAGCGGTGGTGACGGTGTCGCCGACGCGGGCCTGCCGCACGTCCTTCACGCCGGTGATCAGGTAGCCGACCTCGCCCGCGGCCAGGCCCTCGGAGGGAACGGGATCGGGGGAGATCACGCCTACCTCGAGCGTCTCGTGCACCGTCTTGGTGGACATCATCATGCTGCGCTCGCGCCGGGTCAGGCGGCCGTCCACGACGCGGACGTAGGTCACCACGCCGCGGTAGGTGTCGTAGACCGAGTCGAAGATCAGCGCCCTGGCCGGACTGTCCGGATTCCCGCTCGGCGGCGGGACCTGCTCGACGATCGCGTTGAGCAGGTCCCGCACTCCGTCGCCGGTCTTGGCCGAAACCTTGAGCACGTCGGCCGGGTCGCAGCCGATGACGCCGGCCAGCTCGGCCGCGTACTTCTCCGGCTGCGCCGCAGGCAGGTCGATCTTGTTCAGGACCGGGATCAGGTGCAAGTCGGCGCCCAGGGCCAGGTACAGGTTGGCCAGTGTCTGCGCCTCGATGCCCTGCGCGGCGTCCACCAGCAGGACCGCCCCCTCGCAGGCGGCGAGCGACCTGGACACCTCGTAGGAGAAGTCCACGTGACCAGGGGTATCGATCAGGTTCAGCACGTACGGCCTGCCGTCGGTGCCCTGCCAGGGCAGCCGCACCGCCTGGCTCTTGATCGTGATGCCGCGCTCGCGCTCGATGTCCATCCGGTCCAGGTACTGCGCCCGCATCTGGCGGCCTTCCACCACGCCGGTGAGCTGGAGCATCCGGTCCGCGAGCGTGGACTTGCCGTGATCGATGTGAGCGATGATGCAGAAGTTGCGGATCATCGCTTGATCGGTCCGTCCAGGCTCGGGTGATCCAGGCTCGGGCGATGGTGGCACAGGCATCCGCCAGGTGGTCGTGTAGGGGCCGGGTCCGCGGGGCAGCCGCTCAGGCTGGCCGCTCCGGCCGGCCGCCCCGGCCGGCCGGATCGGTACGCTGCCCGGCCGGATCGGTACGCTGCCCGGCCGGATCGGTACGCCGCCCCGGCCGACCGAGCTGGCCAGCCGCTCAGGCCGGCCGGCCTGGCCAGGTACCCGCTACCCGCAGATCTTGTCCCGTTCATGGTCGCATGTTCCGGTGGATGCTGGCGCCAGCCGGGCCGACCAGGCGGGCATCTCAGCAGCCGGGTTTGGGTATCTCAGCAGCCGGGTTTGAGTGCCCGGGGAGATCTCGGGTATCCTTCGAGTTCGGCTGCCCGCATGCCCCGCATCTCCTTTGCCGGGCGCATAACCGCGACCTCGGCACGTGCCGGGCATACTCCGGATCAACCTGACCCGAACTCTAGCGAGGCACCCGCGTGGCAAACATCAAGTCCCAGATCAAGCGCAACAAGCAGAACGAGAAGGCGCGCGTACGCAACAAGGCCGTCAAGTCATCGCTGAAGACCTCGGTGCGCCAGTTCCGCGAGGCCGCTGATGCCGGTGATACCGAGAAAGTCACGCAGACCATGCGGGCGGCTTTGACCAAGCTGGACAAGGCCGCGGGCAAGGGCGTGATCCACAAGAACCAGGCGGCCAACCGCAAGTCCGCCATCGCCAGGCGCGCCGCGCAGGTAAAGCCGGGCTGAACGGCTCCCCCGCCGGGCCGAACGGCTCCCCCGCCGGGCCGAACGGCTCCCCCGCCGGGCCGAACGGCTCCCCCGCCGGGCCGAACGGCTCCCCTGCCGGGCCGAACGGCTCCTGGCGGACTGCGCGGCTCGCTGGCGGCAGGGGGTGGCTCGCCGACGTGTTTGTCAGCGCCCCGAGCGGCAGGCCACGATCGCGCCGATCGCCACCTCCAGCGCATAGCCTGCGCTGGCCCCTTCGCCCTTGACCTGGGCGTCGGCCGTAGCCACGGCGCGATGCGCACGGGCCACGCCGTCTGGTGTCCAGCCGCGGAGCTGCTGGCGGACCCGGTCGATCTTCCACGACGGCATGCCGAGTTCCACCGCCAGCGCCTCGGCGCTCTTCCCCCGGGACGCGCTGCCCACCCGGCCGAGCGCGCGCACGCCCTGCGCCAGCGCGCTGACGATGAGCACGGGCGACACGCCGGTAGCCAGTGCCCAGCGCAGTTGCTCAAGCGCGTCTGCCAGCTTCCCTTCGACCGCCCGGTCAGCCACGGTGAAGCCGGTCGCTTCCGCCCTGCCCCGGTAATACCTCGTCACCACGGCCTGGCTGATCACGCCCGTCGTGTCGTCCGCCAGCTGGGCGCAGGCCGCGGCCAGATCGCGCAGATCCGTGCCGACGGCGTCGAGCAGCGCGCGCAGGCCCGCCTCGTCGGCCTTCCGCCCGGCCCGGTCGAACTCGGACCGCAGGAAATCCAGCCGCTCGCCGAAGCGCGTGACCGCCGGACAGCTGATTCGCTGAGCCCCCTGCCCGACCAGACTAGCCAGCAGCGCCTTCCCCTTGGCTCCGCCGGCGTGCGTCAGCACGAGCAGCACGTCGGGCGGGGGCGCCGCCGCGTATCGGTCCAGCTCCGCCGCGACCTCCTTGCTGGCGTCTTGCGCCGACCTGATGATGACCAGGCATCCGCCGCCGAACAGCGACGGCGCGGTGAGCGACGCTAGCTGGCCGGGCAGGAGATCCGCGGCCCGCACCTCGTGCACGTCGGGTCCGCCGGATCCCAAGGCGGGCTCGGCTGGTTCACCTGCCTGGCGCGCTCCGGCCACGATGCCGCTCACTGCGCGGTCGACGAGCAGCTCCTCGCTGCCCACGATGACGGTGACCGGCGGGGCAGCGACGCGGTGCCCGGTGGGTGTGGCTGCGGGACTCGGCGAGGGCATCCTCGCAGCATGCCACGGACGGCAGCCGCACGCCGACGCCGGCGCAGCCGACGCTGGGCGTGAAGCCTGCGCCGGACGTGCAGCCGACGCCGGGAGTGAAGCCTGCGCCGGACGTGAAACCTGCGCCGAACGTGAAACCTGCGCCGGACGTGAAACCTGCGCCGGACGTGAAATCTGCGCCGGACGTGAAAATCTGTGCCGGACGTGAAGCCTGCGCCGGACGTGAAAATCTGCGCCGGGTGCCAGGCCGACGGCAGCGGGCTACGCCGACGGCAGCGGGCTACGCCGACGGCAGCGGGCTACGCCGACGGCAGCGGGCTACGCTGTGGCAGGTGCGGAATCGTGATTCTGCTGGTGCCCGCGCGCTGGTGCTGGCAGCCGACGCTGCCCGCCTCGGGTATCAGCCCCGGCGCTGCCGCCTCGGGTATCAGCCAGTGACCGGCTCGCCGCCACGCCACACGCGGAGCGGCTTGAGCCCGTAAGACCAGGCGAAGGAACCCTCGTGATCGGCATCCCAGGCCACGATGTCGGCGTACCTGCCGCGGACCATTGCGCCCCGGTCGGACGCCCGCAGCGCGTGCGCGCCGCCGATGGTCGCCGCGCGGAGCGCCTCGGTGACGCTGAGGCCGAAGTGGGCGACGGCCAGCGCGATGACGAGCGGCATCGAGGTGATCCCGTTCCCGCCCGGCGTGTGGTCAGAGCCGAGCGCGACCGCGACGCCCTGGTCGAGCATCGCGCGGACTGGCGGCGTACGGCCGGTCTCGATCGCCGTGCTTGGGCACACCACAGCGGCAACCCCGGCGCGGGCGAGCGCCGCCACGTCGTCGTCGTCGGCCCCGTGCAGCAGGTCGGCTGAGGCGCAGCCAAGCTCGGCGGCCAGCCTGGCGGCCCCGTTGCGGGACTCACCGCAAGCATGCAGCCTGGGCAGCAGGCCGGAGGCCCGGCCTGCGCTGAGCACCCACCGCGCCTCCCGGTCAGTGAATCGCCCGTCGTCGCAGTAGACGTCGACGCTGTCCGCGCCCGCTGCGCGAGCGTCCGCGCACCAGCTGCCGACCGCGTCGACGTAGTCATGGCGGCGGCCGAAGTACTCGGGTGGCACGGCGTGGGCGGCCAGGAAGGTCACGTGCACGCGCGGCATGTTCGGCTCGTCCTCTAGCGAGCGCAGCAGGCGCACGTCCGCGAGTTCCCCGTCGCGGGTCAGGTGATAGCCCGTCTTCGCCTCGATCGTGGTCGTCCCGGCCAGCAGCCAGGCACGGAGCCGCTCCCTGACGCCGTTGCAGAGAGTCCAGGGATCGGTCCCCCTGGTGACCGTGACCGTCGAGGCCATGCCGCCGCCGGCCGCCGCGATCTCGGTCGAGGTGGAGCCGCTCGATCGCATCGCCAGCTCCGCCCAGCGGTTGCCCGCGTACACCGGATGCGTGTGAGCGTCGATGAGTCCCGGGGTGACCAGCCCGCCGCTCAGGTTCTCGACATGATCGACATCCACGATGTCCTCGATCACGCCGGGAATGCTAGCGGGCAACTCCGCGGCGGGGCCTACCCAGGCGATCTTGTCATCCTGCGTAAGGATGGCCGCGTTGCTCCATATCTCGGAGCCGGTCCACAGCCGGCCGATGTTGGTCAGCAGGCGAACGGTCACCGCGCTGACCTCCCGTGCGCGGTGGCGCCGCAGACCAGGGTCCGGTTCGCCATGCGTTCACCTGCCATGACTCGTGCCTGATGGCTATACACCGGCGACGACCTACTGAGCGGGTCGCGGCCTTGCGCCGCAAGTGGCTGCTCTGCGGATGGGGCAGGCGGCCAACATATCGGTGCAGTCACGGTATTGCACCGGAGGGTCCCTGTACAGGGCCTATCGGAAGTCCATTGGTCCGGGTTAGCGGGTTCCCTGGTCATCGCATGGATGGGCACCGGGAACGCCGTTGGGAACGTCGTACGTGCAATCGTTTGCCAGTCTCGCTGCCCGGCACCCGGCAGGTCGGCTAGCGCACAACTGTCCGAAAGGCAGCGCTAACCGAGAATTGCGCAAATGCGGCGCGCACATGCAGATTCCCGAAACAGAGACGGTCACCCCCCAGGGCCACCCCGCCAGGCCCGTCTGGCCACCCTGAGCGGGCCACCCCGCCGGGCCACCAACCCGCCAGGCCACCCGCCAGGCCGGTCTGGCCACCTGACCGCGCCACATTGACGGGTACCTCGCCGGGCACGCGGTCGTTTCGCTGACTTCGTGGCCACCCGTTTCTGGCTGACAGCAGATTAAATGACTGGTTAGTTAGCGGCCCCGCAGGAATGCCGACCCTGGATGGCGGAAGATTGTGCGTCCCGCCCGGGAACGGCGCAGACGGCACCGACGTCCACTTTCCCGCGCCACGCAGTGAATCCTCACATCGCCGATTCGTCATTTCCTCGCGGAACCGATTCCTCGCGGACCTGATTCGCTGCTAGGCCGATCCGGTACCGGGGCGATCCGCTACCCGGCCGGTACCTCACCTCGCCGATTCGCCGCTGGCCGATTCCGGCGACCCTGCGGCCCGGTCGAGCTCGGCAGCGAGCCCGGGCGGGACGCGGGCCGTCAATTGAGTCCCGTTCTGGCCGTGCTGCACGGTCAGCACCTCGCCCTCCTGGTGCGCACGGGAGATCAGGTCGCCCCGGTCATACGGCACCAGGACCGTGATCTGCAGATCCCGCCGCGGTAGCTTCTGCTCCAGCTCGATGAGCAGCGCAGGTAGGCCCTCGCCGGTCCGCGCCGACACCACCAGGGCACCTTCCTCGCGGCGGCGCAGCCCTTCCACCGTGATCGGATCGGCCACGTCGGCCTTGTTCACGACCACGAGCTCGGGCACCTGTCCGGCGCCGATCTGGCCGAGCACCTCACGCACGGCGGCGATCTGCGCCTGCGGGTCGGCGTCGGAGCCGTCCACCACGTGCAGGATCAGGTCGGCCTCCGCCACCTCCTCCAGCGTCGAGCGGAAAGCCTCGACCAGCTGATGCGGAAGGTGCCGGACGAAACCCACCGTGTCGGTCAGCGTGAACGGCCGGCCTGCTGGGGTACGGGCCTTGCGCACTGCGGGGTCCAGCGTGGCGAACAGCGAGTCGTCCACCAGCACGTCCGCCCCGGTCAGCCGGTTGAGCAGGCTCGACTTCCCGGCATTGGTGTACCCGGCGATGGCGACGGAGGGGACTGCGCCGCGGCGTCGCTGGCCGCGCTGGACTTCCCGCCCGACCGACATGTCAGCGAGCTCGCGCTTGAGCTTCGTGATCCTCGCCCTAATCCGGCGGCGATCGGTCTCGATCTTCGTCTCGCCGGGACCGCGGGTGCCGATGCCGCCGCCTCCGGCGACCCTGCCGCCGGCCTGCCGCGACAGCGACTCGCCCCAGCCACGGAGCCTGGGCATCAGGTACTGGAGCTGGGCGAGCTCGACCTGGGCTTTGCCCTCCTTGCTGCGGGCATGCTGGGCGAAGATGTCCAGGATCAGCGCCGTGCGGTCGATGACCTTGACCTTCACGATGCCCTCAAGCTTGCGGAGCTGGCCCGGGGTGAGCTCGCCGTCGCAGATCACCGTGTCGGCGCCGGTCGAGGCGACGATTCCGGCCAGTTCGGCGGCCTTGCCCGAGCCCACGTAGCTCGCCGCGTCCGGCCGGCCGCGCCGCTGGATCAGCCCGTCCAGCACCTCGGACCCGGCGGTCTCCGCCAGCAGTGACAGCTCGCGTAGTGAGTTCTCCGCGGTGGCGAGCGTCCCGTCGGCCCAGACTCCCATCAGGACGACCCGCTCCAGCCGCAGCGCGCGGTACTCGACCTCGCTGACGTCCTCGAGCTCGGTGGACAGCCCGGCCACCCGGCGCAGCGCGTGCCGCTCCTGCAGGTCGAGCTGATCGGCCTCGCGCCTGCGAGTGCCGTCGTGAAACTCATCGAATAGTGCAGTCATCCGCCATCCAAGGTCGGCATTCCCGCAGGGTGCCGCGATAATCGGTCGGGCAGCGCCCGCCGGACGGCGGGTGATGTGCTTGATGGTGCCACGCTTCGCCGCGGCTCTCACCTGGTTAACGCCGCAGCTCGCCAGGTTGTGCCCGCCCGAGCCGGGCCTCCGTTGACCCCTGGAGACGCTGGCCGTTAGCGTCTGGGGTGATCGAGCCTGCCGGCTGGGCTCGGCCCAGCCAGGCTGGGACCGGGTCGGCCCACGCTGGCTGACACCGACAGTCGTCGAAGCGACCACCGCCGGCGGCACCTGCCAGCGGTGACGCCGGCGCGTGAGGAGTGCGGCAATGCCAGGAATCGACGGCGTCGAGGTCACCGGCCCGCCCGGTGACCGCTACGACGAGATCCTCACCCCCGATGCGCTGGCGCTGATCGCCACGCTGCAGCGGGAACTCGGCCCGCGCCGGGCCGGCTTGCTGGCCGATCGCGTGCGCCGCCAGGAAGAGCTGTCGGCCGGCGCTATGCTCGACTTCCTTGACGAGACCCGCGGCATCAGGGAAGACCGATCCTGGCGGGTCGCGCCGCCCGCCCCCGGGCTGGTGGACCGCCGGGTGGAGATCACCGGCCCGACCGACAAGAAGATGACGATCAACGCGCTCAACTCGGGCGCCAAGGTCTGGCTGGCCGACTTCGAGGACGCGAACACGCCGCTGTGGGACAACATGGTCACCGGCCAGCTCAACCTGGTGGACGCGCTGGACCGGCGGATCGACTTCAGCAGCGACGAGGGCAAGGCCTACCGGCTCAAGCCGGACGCCGAGCTGGCCACGATCGTGGTCCGGCCGCGCGGCTGGCACCTGGACGAGAAGCACCTGCTGGTGGACGGCAACCGGGTGTCCGGCAGCCTGTTCGACTTCGCCCTGTACTTCTTCCACTGCGCGCGACGCCAGCTGGACAAGGGCAAGGGCCCGTACTTCTACCTGGCCAAGCTGGAGAGCCACCGCGAGGCACGGCTGTGGAACGACGCGTTCGTCATCGCCCAGGACGCGCTGGGAATCCCGCGCGGCACGATCCGGGCCACCGTGCTGATCGAGACGATCCCGGCGGCGTTCGAGATGCAGGAGATCCTCTACGAGCTGCGCGAACACAGTGCCGGGCTGAATGCCGGCCGGTGGGACTACCTGTTCAGCATCATCAAGAAATTCCGCACCCGGGGCCGCGACTTTGTGCTGCCCGAGCGCAATGCGGTCACCATGATGGCCCCGTTCATGCGTGCTTATACGGAGCTGCTGGTGAGCACCTGCCATGGCCGCGGCGCGCACGCCATGGGGGGGATGGCCGCGTTCATCCCCAGCAGGCGCGATGCGCAGGTCAACGCCACCGCGCTGGCCAAGGTGCGGGACGACAAGACCCGCGAATCCCGGGACGGCTTCGACGGATCCTGGGTCGCGCACCCGGACCTGGTGCCGGTCTGCCGGGAGGTCTTCGACGGCGTGCTCGGCGACCAGGCGAACCAGCTCGGGAAGCTGCGCGACGACGTCGGCGTCACCGCGTCCGACCTGCTGTCCATCGACAAGACGCCGGGCGGCATCACCGAGGCCGGGCTGCGGAACAACGTCAGCGTGGGGCTGCAGTACCTGGCCAACTGGCTGGCCGGCAACGGCGCCGTGGCGATCTTCAACCTGATGGAGGACGCGGCCACGGCGGAGATCTCGCGGTCCCAGGTCTGGCAGTGGCTGCACAACCAGGTCAGCCTGGCCGAGGGCCCGCTGATCACACCGGACCTGGTGGAGCGCCTGATCGGCGAGGAACTTGCCGCCATCCGCCAGCTGCACGGCGACGCCTTCGACGCGGCCAAGTACGACGAGGCGACCGCCCTGTTCACCGAGGTCGCGCTCGCCGACGACTACGTCGACTTCCTGACCGTCCCGGCCTACGAGCGGATGCCCTGACCGGCTCCCGCCCGGCCTCCCGCTCCGCCTCCCGCCCGGGCTCCCGCGGCTCCCATGATCCCGGGGATCATGAAGGACCTGCCGCCGGCGGTGGCCAACGCGGCGCGCAGGGCGCACCCTGGAGGGAGCGGGCGCACCCGGCCGGGGATCGGGGCGCACCCGAGAGCAGCAGTGCGCAGCATGCAGGAGAAGGCGAGGCGCGACGATGATCGACACGCTGGTCGGGCGGATGGCCGAGATCATCCCGCGGATGGCCGAGATCTGCGGGCCGGACGGCGTCGTCAGCGACCCGCTGGAACTGCGCACCTACGAGTGCGACGGCCTTACCTCGCACCGCTGCAGCCCCGGCCTCGTGGTGCTGCCGCAGACCGCCGGGCAGGTCGCGGCGGTCGTGACCGAGTGCGCCCGGGCCGGGATCCCGTTCGTGGCCCGCGGCTCGGGCACCGGCCTGTCCGGCGGCGCGCTGCCCCGCGGCGACGGCGTGCTGATCGTCACCTCCAGGATGCGCAAGATCATCTTGATCGACCCGGCCAGCCGCCGGGCCATCGTCGAGCCGGGCGTCACCAACCTGGCCGTGAGCAAGGCCGCTGAGCCGTTCGGCTACTTCTACGCGCCCGACCCGTCCAGCCAGATCGTCTGCTCGGTGGGCGGCAACGTGGCGGAGAACTCGGGCGGGGCGCACTGCCTCAAGCACGGTTTCACCGTGCACCACGTGACCGGACTGCAGATCGTGACTCCCAGCGGCGAGCTGACCTGGCTCGGCGACGGCACCGGCGCGTCGCCCGGCTACGACCTGGTCGGCGCGTTCACCGGCTCGGAGGGCACCCTCGGCATCGTCACCAAGATCGTCGTCAAGCTGACGAAGATCCCGCAGGCGGTGACCACGCTGCTGGCCGCGTTCGAGACCACCGGGCACGGCGGCGCCGCGGTGTCCGCGATCATCGGCTCCGGCATCCTGCCCGGCGCGATCGAGATGATGGACGCGCTGGCGATCGAGGCGGCCGAGGCGGCGGTCGCCTGCCGGTACCCGGAGGGCGCCGGCGCGGTGCTGATCGTGGAGCTGGACGGGCCGCAGGCCGACGTCGAGCGGGAGACCGCCGCGGTGCGGGAGCTCTGCGAGAAGGCCGGCGCCACCGAGATCCGCGCGGCGCAGGACGCGGCCGAGCGGACCGCGATCTGGAAGGGCCGCAGGTCGGCGTTCGCCGCGGTCGGCCGGATCAGCCCGGCCTACATCGTCCAGGACGGCGTCGTGCCGCGCACTGCGCTGACGGAGGTGCTGGACCGGATCGCCGAGCTGTCCGCCGAGGCCGGCATCCGGGTGGCGAACGTGTTCCACGCCGGCGACGGCAACCTGCACCCGCTGGTGCTGTTCGACGACGCCACCCCGGAGGCGTGCGCGGCGGCCGAGAAGCTGTCCGGCGCGATCCTGGACCTGTGCATCTCGCACGGCGGCTCGATCACCGGCGAGCACGGCGTGGGCGCGGACAAGTCCCGGTACATGCCGAAGATGTTCGGCGCCGACGACCTGGCCACCATGCAACTGCTGCGCTGCGCCTTCGACCCGGCCGGCCTGTGCAACCCCGGCAAGATCTTCCCGACCCCGCGGCTGTGCGGCGAGGTGCCCGGCATCCGGCGGGAGCCGCATCCGCTGGTGGCGGCCGGGGAGATCGAGCAGTTCTGAGATGAGGAACGGATCCCCTATGGCCGGTGCCGATGGCTGCTAAATCGCTCCCACGGCCGCTCGCCGCGGCCTGCGGCCAGGTCAGGCACGCTGCGCCAGGTGACGCGGTCGCCGGGGTCACGGCGTCCTACGTCGCCTCCCCGGCCAGCGTCGCCGAGGCGAGCGCGGTCATGACGGCGGCGGCCGGCCTCGGCCTCGCCGTGCTGCCCCGCGGCAGCGGGACCCGGCTGGCCTGGGGCAGCCCGCCGCGCCGCTGCGACCTGGTGGTCGACACGCTGCGGCTGGACCGGGTGCTCGAGCACGAGGCGGGTGACCTGGTGGCCAGGGTCCAGGCGGGCGTCAGCATCGACAAGCTGGCCGGCCTGCTCGGCCTGGCCGGCCAGCAGCTGGCCCTGGACCTGCCCGAGGTGCCCGGCGGGGCCGGCCGGGGGACGGTCGGCGGGGTGCTGGCCACTGGCGCGGCGGGCCCGCGGCGGCTGCGCTACGGGACGCCGCGGGACCTCGGCATCGGCGTCACCGTCGTGCTCGCGGACGGGACGGTGGCGCACTCGGGCGGCAAGGTCGTCAAGAACGTGGCCGGCTATGACCTCGGAAAGCTGTTCGCGGGCAGCTACGGCACGCTCGGCCTGATCGTCGAGGCCGCGTTCCGGCTGCATCCGGTGCCGGCCGCTGCCGCCTTCGTGACGCTTGCGTGCCGCGGCGCGGCCGCGGCGCAGGACCTGGTGGCCGCGGCGGCGGGCTCGCCGCTGGCCCCGTCCGCCGCGGAGATCGACCGGCCGGCCCGCGGCGCCCCGCTGCGCGTGGCGGTCCTGGTCGAGGGCGACAGGGCGGGGGTCGCCGAGCGAGCGGAGCTGCTGCGCGAGCTGCTGGGCGGCGGCGCCGCGGTGGCTGCCGCCGCGCCGTCCTGGTGGGGCCGCGCCGGCCTGGCCGCGGCGGACGCGACGCTGGTCAGGATCGCGTTCTGGGCCGGCGAACTGGCCGCCGTGCTCGATGCGCTGGACGCGGCGGCGAGCGCGGCGGGACTCGATCCGAGTGTCGGCGGGTCAGCCGCGGCCGGCGTCATTTACGCGGAGGTCCCCGGTAGCGCCGGGCCGGCCGCCGTCGGGGAGTTCGTCCGCGCGCTGCGCGCGGCGCCGCCGCTGGCGCAGGCCGCCGCTGACGGGCCGCCGTCCCGCGGCAGCGCGGTCGTGCTGCAGGCGCCGCTCGCGGTCGGCGACGTCGTCGACGTTTGGGGCCCGGTGCCGTCGGCCGGGCTGATGCGCGCGGTGAAGGACCAGTTCGATCCCGGGCACCGGATGGCGCCCGGCCGGTTCGCCGGAGGGATCTGATGAGCAGCCAGCCCAGCGCTCCCGGCTCTCCAGGCCCGGCTGGCCTGCCCGGCCCTGCCGGCCCGGCTGGCCTGCCTGAAATGGCTGGCCCGGCTGGCCCGGTCTCGTCGGCTGACCCGTCGGCTGGCCTGTCGGGGCAGCTCAGCCCGATCGACCCGGCCGGCGAGCTGCGCGGGCTGGCGAATGACTGCGTGCACTGCGGGTTCTGCCTGCCGGCCTGCCCGACGTACCAGCTCTGGGGCGAGGAGATGGACTCGCCCCGAGGCCGGATTCACCTGATCAGCCAGATCCTGGAGGGCGCGACGGGCACCAGCGCGGCCGCCGCTCACATCGACCGCTGCCTGGGGTGCATGGCCTGCGTGCCCGCGTGCCCGTCCGGCGTCCGCTACGACCGGCTAATCGAGGCGGCGCGGTCGTGGGCCGAGGAACCCCCGGCCGGCGCCGCGGCGCCGCCGCTGCCGCCGCGGTCACGGCGCGAGCGGGCGGCCCGGGCCGCGATCTTCGCGACTTTCCCTTACCCGCGCCGTCTCCGGCCGCTGCTGGCGCCGCTGCGCGCAGCCCAGGGCGCGGGCCTGGACCGGCTGCTGGCCCGCACCGGGCTGGCGGAGCGGCTGTCCCCCGAGCTAGCCGCGGCCCTGCGGGTCGCACCCGCCCCGGCCCGCCGGTCACCGGCCGGGCTTGCGTCCGGCGGCCGGCTACCGGGCCGGATCCCGGCCCGGGGGGCCCGCAGGGCGGTCGTCGGGATGCTCACCGGCTGCGTGCAGCAGGTGTTCTTCCCGGCGGTCAACGTGGCTACCGCGCGGGTGCTCGCCGCGGAGGGCTGCGACGTGGTCATCCCCGCAGGCCAGGGCTGCTGCGGCGCGCTGTCGCTGCACGGCGGCAGGAGAGCGGAGGCGATCGGGTTCGCCCGCCGGGCCATCGTCGAGTTCGAACGCGCCGGGGTCGACGCGGTCATCGTCAACTCGGCGGGCTGCGGATCGGCGATGAAGGAGTACAAGGAGCTGTTCGCCGGGGACGGCGGATGGGCGCCGCGGGCGGCCGCGCTGAGCGGGAAGGTCCGCGACTTCACCGAGTTCCTGGCCGAGCTCGGCCCGGCGGCGGTCCGGCACCCGCTGCCGGTCAGCGCCGCCTATCACGACGCCTGCCATCTCGGCCATGCCCAGCAGATCACCGCGCAGCCGCGCGCGCTGCTGCGCGCGATCCCGGGGCTGCGCCTCGCCGAGATCCCCGACGGGTCCACCTGCTGCGGGTCCGCGGGGATCTACAACCTGGTCCAGCCGGAGGCTGCCCGTGCGCTCGGCGAGCGCAAGGCGGTCGCGATCGAGGCAACCGGAGCGCAGCTGCTCGTCTCGGCGAACCCCGGCTGCTCGCTGCAGATCTCCGCGGCGCTGGGCGCCCGCGGGGTCCGGATGCCGATGGCCCACATCGCCGAGGTGCTCGATGCCTCGCTGCGCAGCGTCCCGGTGAGCAAGCTACTCACGGCTTGACCCGGCGAACGTCGCTCTGCCGTGCGCAGCCATGGCCCGGCACCCGGGCGGCAACGGCGGCGGTAGCGGGCTACGGCGTGGAATGACGCCAGGTCAGGCTCGTTGTGACAGCGAGCTAACTCCAGCTCACGCCCGATATGACGCAGTAAGACGCTCTACTGACGCCCATATGACATCTTAAGACTGCATTTTGCGCTTGACAGATGTCATTGATGACGTCAAACTGACGTCATAGGTTGTCAACGCACGCAGGAAGGCCAGGACGATGCACCTCTATCCGCTAGAACAGGCTGCCGCCCAGCGCGCAGCCGAACTCCGCGCGACCTCGGCCGCCGCGGTCAGGGCCAGCGACGCCCGCCGCAGCCTGCGCCGTCCGACCCGGCGCCGCACTGGCTGGGTGCCCGTTTCCGTCGGCCGCTGGCTCGCCAGCGGCCGCGCGTGAGACCTCAGCGCGCGTGAGACGTCAGCGCGCGTGATACGTCAGCGGCGGCACGAACGACGTGTCGGCGGCGGCGGAGGATGCCTCAGTGGTCGTCGGCGCCGGACAGCCAGGCGTCGTCGAGCTCACCCTCGGCGACGATCACGGCCGGACCGGTCAGCAGGCTCGCCCTCCCGACCAGGGTGACCGCGAGCCGGCCGCCTGGCACGTGCACGGTCCAGGTCCCGTTGGCGGCCTCCGGGACGGTGCCGGGCCCGGTGCCGGGAGCGGCGCCCTGGCCGGCCGACGCGACCGCCGCGGCCACCGCGGCAGCCACCGCCCCGGTGCCGCAGGACCTGGTCAGCCCCGAGCCTCGCTCATGTACCCGCATCTCCGCCTGCCGGTGGCCGGTAACCCGCGCTACCTCGACGTTGGCGCCTTCGGGGAACTCCGCCGGGTCGAGCAACGGCGCGGCGGACAGGTCAAAGCCGTCGACCGGCGTGCCCACGAGCACGGCGAGATGCGGGTTGCCGAGCGAGATCCGCAGGCCCGCGCATTCCAGCCCGCCGATCACCGCCCGCCCTGGCCCGAGAATCGCCGGAACGCCCATCTCGGCGGTGATCGAGCCGTCCGGCTCAGCCCGCACTCGCCGCGGACCCAGCCTGGTCGCCACGGTGAACGCCAAGTCGCGCACCAGGCCGTGATCCAGCAGGTAGCGGGCGAACACCCGGATGCCGTTGCCGCACATCTCGGCGGTGCTGCCGTCCGCGTTCCGGTAGTCCATGAACCACTCGGCAGCCGGCTCGCCCGGACCGTCCGGGCCGTCCTCGGCCCAGCCGTCCTCGGCCCAGCCGTCCTCGGCCCAGCCGTCCTCGGCCCAGCCGTTACCGGCGTCGGCAGCCGCCCGCCAGCCGTTACCACTGCCGTTACCGGCGCCGGCAGCCGCCTGCGCCGCCGCGGCCCGGACGACTCGCAGCACTCCGTCCCCGCCGATCCCTGCCCTCCGGTCGCACAGCCGGGTCACCAGCGCCGGCGTCAGGACGAGATCGTCCTCGAAGTCAGGCAGCACGACGAAATCGTTCTCCGTGCCGTGGCCCTTGGCGAACCGCATCCCCCGATGTTAGTGATCCCGCGACGTTGATGATCCCTGACGTGAGCGATCCCGCTGCCGTGACCCGCGCACTCCGATGGCGCGTCCACCAGTTGGTGGACAGCTGCGGCGCCGCGTGATCAGGGGGGCGCCGCGTGATCAAGTGGCGGCCCGGGCCAGGCGCGCGACGCAGGGAGCGGCCCGAAGCCTGTCAGTATCGCTCCACCAGATGGGCGCGGCTGGCTGGCAGCTCGTAAGGGTCGGGCCAGAAATCGGTGATCCTGGCGATCAGGCCCGCGTCGTCGATCTCGAAGAAGCACAGGCCGTGCTGGGTGCCGCCGGCATCCGAGAAATGGATCCAGCTTGCCGCCGACCGCTCTTCGGCGACGATCCGCTCGACGGTCAGGTGCCAGTCGCCGGGGAAGCCTTCGGCGTTGAACCGGACATACGCCGCTCGGCCGCGGACCCGCTCCCGGGTCTGCGGGCCCTCGTACACGACGCCCGCGGCGAGCAGGCTGCCGAAAGCGTCCCAGTCCCTGGTCTCTGCCGCCGCCCAGTAGGCGGCCACCACCTCGTGCGAGCGGGTCACGACGGCAGCGTACCCGGGTCCGGCAGGCCGGCACGAGCGGTGCGCCGGTCCGGCAGGCCGGCACGAGCGGTGCGCGGGTGCGGCAGGCCGGCACGAGCGTGCGCCAGCGCTGGCGGTCCTTGGTTGCTGGCGGTCCTTGGTCGCTAGCGGTCCTTGGTCGCTAGCGGTCCTTGGTCGCTAGCGGACCATTTCGGACTTCCGCAGCACGGCCAGCGCACGGTCCGCGACGCCTGGATCGTCGGCTGCCAGCCAGTTGATCCGCGGGTCACGGCGGAACCACGCCTCCTGCCGCCGGGCGAACCGCCTGGTCGCCCGCACGGTTTCGGCGGCGGCCTGCTCCTCCGGCCACTCCCCCGCCAGGAACCGCAGCACCTGCGCGTAGCCGAGGGCACGGCTCGCTGTCCTGCCAAGGCGAAGGCCACGGCTGGCAAGCTCCCGGACCTCCGCGACGAAGCCGGCCTGCCACATCTGGCCGACCCGATCGGCGATCCGCCGGTCCAGCTCGGCCCTGGGCAGCCGCAGGCCGAGCTGCACGGCCGGGTAGAGCGAGTCATAGCCGGGCAGCGTCGCGCTGAACGGCCGACCGGACAGCTCGATCACCTCGAGCGCACGGACGATCCGACGGCCGTTCCCCGGCAGGATCGCTGCGGCGGCCGCCGGGTCGGCCCGCGCCAGCCTGGCGTGCAGCGCGGCAGCGCCGCGCTCGGCGAGCTCGGCTTCCAGCCCGTCGCGCAGCAGCGGGTCGGTGCCGGGGAACTCGAGCTTGTCGATGGCGGCACGGACGTAAAGGCCGGACCCGCCGGTCAGGAACGGGATCCGGCCGCGCTCGCTGATCTCGCCGATCACCGCCCGCGCGAGCTGCTGGTACTCCGAGACGCTCGCGGTCCTGGTCACCTCCCAGATGTCCAGCAGATGGTGCGGCACCCCTGCCCGCTTCGACGGGTCGAGCTTCGCCGTGCCGATGTCCATGCCCCGGTACAGCTGCATGGAGTCGGCGTTCACGATCTCGCCGCCCAGCGCAGCGGCCAGCCGCAGCGACAAACCGGACTTCCCGGTCGCGGTCGGCCCCACGATCGTGACGACAGGCTGCGACATGGGCACAGTCTGCCAGCGCGGGCTGAGCGTGCGATTACCACGGTGCCGCAGCACTCTCCCAGCTAGCCACCAGGTAGCTGACGTCGTAGGGGGCGACCGCGCAGCGCAGCCGCCCGCGCAGCGAGGCGCCGGCTGCCGCTCCGGCCAGCACCTGCCAGGCGGCTCGGCCCGCGATCTTCAGCTCGTCGTCGAGCGCCGGATCGAGCGCGGCCAGAGCGCCGGGGTCGGCGGCGGCGAACGCGGCGGCGACCCCGGAGTCGTAGCGGTCCGCGGCCGGATCAGCGGCGCCGTGCACGCCGGTGGCCCTCCGTGCCGAGGCATCACCCATCGCCAGCAGCGCTACCCGCGGCGCCAGCCCGGCGAGTCCTGCTCCCAGCCGGAGGCAGTCCGCCGTGGGCATGTCCGCCGCCACGGCCCGCAGCTGCAGGCGGCACGACACCACGCCGCCGGGTCGGCCGCTGCCCGCCTGCCCGGCGCGGCCCGCCTGCTCGAGCAGCCAGGCGCCGACGGTCAGCGAGAGCGGCAGCACCGGTCTGCCGGACCCGACGGTGGCTGGGACGCCGAATGGCCGCAGGCTCCCGGCCACGTGGCCGGCGTAGACAGCGCTGTCCGCGGCGCCGCCGACCACGACCAGCAGTTCGGGACCGGCCGCCAGCAGGCCGGCCACCGCGTCGGCGCAGCATGCCCGCAGTTCGCGCAGTTCGGCGTCAGCTAGCCCGGCGGCGCCCATGGCCGCGGGAATGAGCAGCGGCGGATGCGGGCAGACCGCCGCCGCGACGAGCACGGAGGGCTACGCCGGGCGGCCGACGGCGGGCATGCCGAGCAGCACTCGCGGGCCGGCCGCCGCCGGGCCGGCCGCCGCCGG
>Ga0302314_10003817_pt1 | contig 27733 bp, 24 predicted proteins | sample III_Palsa_N2_3_FD_200533 | JGI IMG/M metagenome (GOLD analysis project Ga0302314, IMG submission 200533) | Peat permafrost microbial communities from Stordalen Mire near Abisko, Sweden - III_Palsa_N2_3 | ecosystem: Environmental > Terrestrial > Soil > Palsa > Peat permafrost | place: Sweden...
GCCGCGACCGAGATCGCGTCGGGCAACGCCGACCTGTCCAGCCGCACCGAGCGCCAGGCCGCGAGCATCCAGCAGACGGCGTCGTCGATGGACCAGCTGTCGAGCACCGTCAAGACGAGCGCGAGCAACTCCACGCACGCCCGCCAGTTGTCCAACGACGCGGCCGCCAAGGCCCAGCAGGGCGGCGAAGCAGTGAGCAAGGTCGTGCGCACGATGGGCGACATCGCCACGTCGTCGAAGAAGATCGCCGACATCATCAGCGTGATCGACGGCATTGCGTTCCAGACCAACATCCTGGCGCTGAACGCCGCCGTGGAAGCGGCGCGTGCCGGTGAGCAGGGTCGCGGCTTCGCCGTGGTGGCCACCGAAGTGCGCACGCTGGCCCAGCGCAGCGCGACGGCGGCCAAGGAAATCAAGACGCTGATCAGCGAGTCGGTGGACAAGGTCGACGAAGGCACGCACCTGGTGGACATCGCCGCCGGCACGATCGCCCAGATCGTCCAGTCGGTGCAGCACGTGGCCGGCATCGTGTCGGAGATCACCTCCGCCACCGTCGAACAGAGCGCCGGCATCGACCTCGTCAACGCGGCCGTCACCGAGATGGATCAGGCCACGCAGCAGAACGCCGCGCTGGTCGAGCAGGTGGCCGCCGCCGCCGATTCGATGAGCACGCAGGTGCAGCGCCTGGTCTCCGACGTGAGCGTGTTCCGCCTCGCCGCGCACTGATCGAACAAAAGACGCTGTCATCCCCTTCGGCCCCGGGTCGCTTCGCGCGATCCGGGGCCGAACTCGTTGCGCCACCGATAATCGCGGCATGAGTACAGAACAAAAGAGCCCGGGCGCCGCAGGCGCGCCGGCAGCAAGAGGCGCTGGCAAGTCCGGCCGCGGCCGCAATCGTCGGGATCGCCATGCCGGGCCGGCGCCGGGCGTCTCCGACAACGAGTGGCTGAAAGTCACCGGCATCGATCTCGACGCCCAGGGCATTGCGCACAACAGCGAAGGCATCGTCGTCTTCATCGACGGCGCGTTGCCGGGCGAGGAGGCGCGCGTCAAGGTCATCAAGCGCAAGAAGCAGTGGGAGAAGGCCGACCTGGTGGCGATCCGCCGCGAGAGCTCGCAGCGCGTCACGCCGCGCTGCCCGCACTTCGGCCTGCACGCCGGGGCGTGCGGCGGCTGCAAGATGCAACACCTGGCGCCGCAAGCCCAGGTGGCGATGAAGCAGCGGGTGCTGGAGGACAACCTGTGGCACCTGGGCAAGGTCAAGCCTGAACTGGTGTTGCGGCCGATCGAAGGGCCGCCCTGGGGCTATCGCCTGCGCGCGCGCCTGTCCGTGCGCTGGGTGGCCAAGAAGAACAGCGTCCTGGTGGGCTTCCATGAGCGCAAGTCCAGCTACGTGGCCGACATGCGCGAATGCCATGTCATGCCGAAGTACATGTCCGACATGCTGCTGCCGCTGCGCGCGCTGATCGAGGCGATGCAGGCGCGCGAGCGGTTGCCGCAGATCGAGGTGGCCATCGGCGACCAGGTCACTGCCCTGGTGCTGCGCAACCTGGAGCCGCTGAGCGAGCACGACCTGGCGCTGTTGCGCGCGTTCGGCACGCAGCACAACGTGCAATGGTGGCTGCAGCCCAAGGGTCCGGACACCGTGGCGCGTATCGATGACGAAGGCCCCGAACTGGCCTACACACTGCCCGAGTTCGGCGTGCGCATGCCGTTCAAGCCGATCGACTTCACGCAGGTGAACCACCAGATCAATACGGTGCTGGTGGGCCGCGCGCTGCGCCTGCTGGCCGTCGAGAAGCACGAGACGGTGATCGACTGGTTCTGCGGCCTGGGCAACTTCACGCTGCCGCTGGCCACGGTGGCGAAGTCGGTGCTGGGCATCGAAGGCAGCCAGTCGCTCGTCGACCGGGCACTGGGCAATGCCAGGCTCAACGGCCTGGATGCCCGCACGCGCTTCGACGCGCGCAACCTGTTCGAGCTGACCGCCGATGACCTGGTGGCGCTGGGCACGGTGGACAAATGGCTGGTGGACCCCCCGCGCGAAGGCGCGTTCGCGCTCGCGAAGGCGCTGGCCGAGCTGAAGGCCGCGCCGCGCGAGGGCTGGACGGCGCCGCAGCGCATCGTCTACGTCAGCTGCAACCCGGCCACGCTGGCGCGCGACGCCGGCCTGCTGGTGCACCAGGCGGGCTACCGCCTCGTGGCGGCCGGCGCGGTGAACATGTTCCCGCACACGGCGCACGTGGAGAGCATGGCGGTGTTCGAATGGGATCCCGAATGGCAGCCGCGGGCGGTGCCGGTGGAGATCGCGCTGGAGGATGCGGCGCTGCAGGTGCCGATGGACGATGCAGACGTGTCCGACGACGACGCGGGCGAGTAAGACTGCTTGCGGAAACAAAATCGGCGCCCGAGGGCGCCGATTTCAATGGTGCGGAGCTTCGCTCAGCGACGATTGCCGGTCAGCGAGGTCAGCAGGATCAGCAGCGACTGGAACACGTTGTACAGGTCCAGGTAGATCTTCAACGTGGCCATGACGTAGTTCGTCTCGCCGCCGTCGATCACGCGCTTGATGTCGACCATCACGAAGATCGAGAAGATCACCATCACGGCGGTCGAGATCGCGAGCATCGCGGCCGATGACTGGACGAACATGTTGATCACGCTGGCAACTATCGCGATCATCGCGCCGACCATCAGGAAGCGCGTGAGGCCGGACAGGTCGCGCTTGACGACCGTGGCCAGCGTGGCCATGCCGAAGAACACGCCGGCGGTGCCGCCGAACGCGGTCATGATCAGGCTGGAGCCGTTGCTGTAGCCGCCGAGCACGGCACCCAGCAGGCGCGACAGCATCAGGCCCATGAAGAACGTGAAGCCCAGCAGCATCAATACGCCAACGGACGAATCCTTGAAGCGCTGCACGCCGTACATCAGGCCGAAGGCGCCGCCGAAGAAGACCAGCAGCGACATCATCGGGGACATGTGTGCGAACACGCCCGTCTGCACGCCGATCCAGGCGCCGGCGATCGTGGGCAGCATCGACAGCGCAAGCAGCCAATACGTGTTGCGCAGCACCTTGTTCGAATCGACGACGCCATAGCCGCCATTCACGACTTCGACACGTTGCAGGTTGCGATCCATGGGTAACACTCCGTTCTTTGGAAAACTCCGTCTGTTGGAGACGGTTGGGTCATTCTAGTTCCGCGCCAGCGACGAGGGATTGACGGATCGCATGTGGAGATGACGAGCCGGCATGACAAGGGGGTGACAAGCACGCCGCGAGCCGCTATAATTTACAGGTTTACCCGCAATCAGCCCAGACACCCCGAGCGCCTGAACAAGCGACGTCTCTCCGGTTTTCGTCTACCGCAGTCCGAATTCCCCGCCCCAAGCCTGTCGGCTCCGCTCGACAGCCACGCAGCGGGAATCTCGCGAAACTGGGCACCGCACCTCCGGAGTTTCCTTTGCTGCCTGTCCTGCCCCCCGCAATCCTTGCACTCGCAGACGGCACGGTCTTCTCCGGCACCTCGATCGGCGCTCCCGGCCATACGGTCGGCGAAGTGGTGTTCAACACCGCGCTGACTGGCTACCAGGAAATCCTCACCGACCCGAGCTACTGCAAGCAGATCGTGACCCTCACGTATCCGCACGTGGGCAGCTACGGCATCAGTGAGGAGGACGTCGAGGCGTCGAAGATCCATGCCGCCGGCCTGATCATCAAGGATCTGCCGCTGCGACACTCCAACTTCCGCGCCTCGATGGCGCTGGACACCTACCTGATGCGCGAAGGCACCGTCGCCATCGCCGGCATCGACACCCGCAAGCTGACCCGCATCCTGCGCACGGACGGCGCGCAGAACGGCTGCATCGTCGCGTTCCCGGTCGGCCACGAGATCACCGCCGCCGACCGCGCGGAGGCGATCGCCAAGGCGCGCGCCGGCGAGAACATGGCCGGCCTCGACCTCGCGAAGGTCGTCAGCTGCACGAAGACCTACGAATGGACGCAGACCGAGTGGAAGCTCGGCAGCGGCTACGGCACGCAGGACGCACCGACGTTCCACGTCGTGGCCTACGACTTCGGCGTGAAGTTCAACATCCTGCGCATGCTGGCCGAACGCGGCTGCCGCGTCACGGTCGTGCCCGCGCAGACGGGCGCCGCCGAGGTGCTGGCGATGAAGCCGGACGGCGTGTTCCTGTCCAACGGCCCCGGCGACCCGGAGCCCTGCGACTACGCCATCGCTGCCACGGCCGCGATCATCGAGACGGGCACGCCCACCTTCGGCATCTGCCTGGGCCACCAGATCATGGCGCTGGCCTCGGGCGCGAAGACCTTCAAGATGAAGTTCGGCCACCACGGCGCCAACCATCCGGTCAAGGAAAGCAGCACCGGCCGCGTGTCGATCACCAGCCAGAACCACGGCTTCGCCGTGGACGCGGCCACGCTGCCCGCCAACCTGGTGCCCACGCACGTGTCGCTGTTCGACGGCACGCTGCAGGGCCTGGCCCGCACCGACAAGCCCGCGTTCTGCTTCCAGGGCCACCCGGAAGCCTCGCCCGGCCCGCACGACATCGCCTACCTGTTCGACCGCTTCATCGATTCGATGACCGCGAACAAGACCAAGAACTGATCCCATGCCAAAGCGCACCGACCTCAAGTCCGTCCTCATCATCGGGGCCGGCCCGATCATCATCGGCCAGGCCTGCGAGTTCGACTACTCCGGCGCCCAGGCCTGCAAGGCCTTGCGCGAGGAAGGCTACAAGGTCATCCTCGTCAACTCGAATCCGGCCACGATCATGACGGATCCGGCCACGGCCGACGTCACCTACATCGAGCCGATCACGTGGCAGGTGGTCGAGAAGATCATCGCCAAGGAACGCCCCGACGCGATCCTGCCGACCATGGGCGGCCAGACGGCGCTCAACTGCGCGCTGGACCTGCACAAGCACGGCGTGCTCGACAAGTACAAGGTCGAGATGATCGGTGCCAACGAGCACGCGATCGAGAAGGCCGAGGACCGGCTGAAGTTCAAGGATGCGATGACCAAGATCGGCCTGGCCTCGGCCAAGTCGGGCATCGCGCACTCGATGGAAGAGGCGTGGACCGTCCAGAAGCGCATCACCGCCGAGATAGCCGGCACCGGCTTCCCGATGGTGATCCGCCCCAGCTTCACGCTCGGCGGCAGCGGCGGCGGCATCGCCTACAACCCGGAAGAGTTCGAGGAGATCTGCAAGCGCGGCATCGACCTCTCGCCGACCAGCGAACTGCTGATCGAGGAGTCGCTGATCGGCTGGAAAGAGTACGAGATGGAAGTGGTCCGCGACAAGGCGGACAACTGCATCATCATCTGCTCGATCGAGAACCTCGACCCGATGGGCATCCATACCGGCGACTCGATCACGGTCGCGCCGGCGCAGACGCTCACCGACAAGGAATACCAGCTGCTGCGCAACGCGTCGATCGCGATCCTGCGCGAGATCGGCGTCGACACCGGCGGCTCCAACGTGCAGTTCTCGATCAACCCGGTCGACGGCCGCATGGTGGTCATCGAGATGAACCCGCGCGTGTCGCGCTCGTCCGCGCTGGCGTCCAAGGCCACCGGCTTCCCGATCGCCAAGATCGCCGCCAAGCTGGCCATCGGCTACACGCTCGACGAGCTGCGCAACGACATCACCGGCGGCGCCACGCCGGCGTCGTTCGAGCCGTCGATCGACTACGTCGTCACCAAGATCCCGCGCTTCGCGTTCGAGAAGTTCCCGGCTGCCGACTCGCGCCTGACCACGCAGATGAAGTCGGTCGGCGAAGTGATGGCCATGGGCCGCACGTTCCAGGAAAGCTTCCAGAAGGCGCTGCGCGGCCTCGAGACCGGCATCGACGGCCTCACCGAGAAGACCTCGTGCAAGGAAAGCGACCGCGAGGAGATCATCGAGGAGATCGCCAACGCGGGCCCCGAGCGCATCCTGTTCGTCGGCGACGCGTTCCGCATCGGCATGACGCTGGACGAGATCTTCGAACAGACCCACATCGATCCGTGGTTCCTGGCCCAGATCGAGGACCTGATCAAGACCGAACAGCAGCTGCGCGGCCGCACCGTCGCGTCGTTGACCGCCGCCGAGCTGCGCTACGTCAAGCAGAAGGGCTTCTCGGACAAGCGCCTGGGCATCCTCATGGGCAGCAACCAGCACGAGCTGCGCAAGGTGCGCCACGCGCTGGGCGTGCGCCCGGTCTACAAGCGCGTCGACACCTGCGCCGCCGAGTTCTCCACGCAGACCGCGTACATGTACTCCACGTACGAGAACGTCGATGGCGAGTGCGAGGCCGCACCCACGGCGCGCAGGAAGATCATGGTGCTGGGCGGCGGGCCCAACCGCATCGGCCAGGGCATCGAGTTCGACTATTGCTGCGTGCACGCCGCGCTCGCGATGCGCGAGGACGGCTACGAGACCATCATGGTCAACTGCAATCCCGAGACGGTGTCCACCGACTACGACACCTCCGACCGCCTGTACTTCGAGCCGGTGACGCTCGAGGACGTGCTCGAGATCGTCGACGTCGAGAAGCCGTACGGCGTGATCGTGCAGTACGGCGGCCAGACGCCGCTGAAGCTGGCGCTCGACCTCGAGTCCTACGGCGTGCCCATCATCGGCACCACGCCCGATTCGATCGACATCGCCGAGGACCGCGAACGCTTCCAGCAACTGCTGCACACGCTGGGCCTGAAGCAGCCGCCGAACCGAACCGCGCGCACCAACGAGCAGGCGCTCGTGCTGGCGCAGGAGATCGGCTACCCGCTGGTCGTTCGTCCGAGCTATGTGCTGGGCGGTCGCGCGATGGAGATCGTGCACGGCGACAAGGATCTCGAGCGCTACATGCGCGAGGCCGTCAAGGTCAGCGAGAAGTCGCCCGTGCTGCTCGACCGCTTCCTCGACGACGCCATCGAAGTGGACGTCGACTGCATCAGCGACGGCACCGACGTGATGATCGGCGGCATCATGGAACACATCGAGCAGGCCGGCGTGCACTCCGGCGACTCGGCGTGCTCGCTGCCGCCGTACTCGCTGTCGCCCGCGATGCAGGACGAGCTGCGTCGCCAGGCCACGTTGATGGCCAGGGCACTGAAGGTGGTCGGGCTGATGAACACGCAGTTCGCGATCCAGGGCGAGGGCGACGAGGCCGTCGTCTACGTGCTGGAAGTGAACCCGCGCGCATCGCGCACCGTGCCGTTCGTGTCCAAGGCCACCGGCCAGGCGCTCGCCAAGATCGCCGCGCGCTGCATGGCTGGCACCAGGCTGGTCGATCAGATCGGCCTGCACGGCAAGCGCCCGGTGGAGATCGTGCCGCCGTACTTCTCGGTCAAGGAAGCCGTCTTCCCGTTCAACAAGTTCCCGGGCGTCGATCCGGTGCTGGGGCCCGAGATGCGCTCGACCGGCGAGGTGATGGGCGTGGGTCGCACGTTCGCGGAAGCCATGCTCAAGAGCCAGCTGGGCGCCGGTTCGCGCCTGCCCACCAAGGGCAACGTGGTGCTGACCGTGAAGAACGCCGACAAGCCGCGCACGGTCAAGGTCGCCAGCGACCTGATCAACCTCGGCTTCACGTTGATGGCCACCAAGGGCACGGCCGCGGCGATCGCCGAGGCCGGCATTCCCGTGCGCCTGGTCAACAAGGTCAAGGACGGCCGTCCCCACATCGCCGACCTGATCAAGGGCGGCGAGGTGCAGCTCGTCTTCACGACCGTGGACGAGACGCGCACGGCGATTGCCGATTCGCGCTACATCCGCACGGCCGCGATCGCCCACCGCGTGACGTACTACACCACGATGGCCGGCTGCGAGGCCGCCACCGAGGCCCTCAAGCACGAGGACGACATCACGGTGGTTTCCCTGCAGGAACTGCACGCGGAACTGCCCTGATCTGATCTAAACTCGCACTTCTTCCAGTTCGTGGCGTTGTTCGCCGCATCCCACTGGGGCCGCCGCCCGCCAGCAGTCGCGAGACCGCTGCGGGGCGGCGGTTTGCTTTTCTCCTCCTGAGTCTCCTGATATGGCCACGATCCCCCTGACCCGCCGCGGTGCCGAAAAACTGAAGGACGAGCTGCATCGCCTGAAAACGGTCGAGCGCCATGCCGTCATCCAGGCGATCGCGGAGGCGCGCGCGCAGGGCGACCTGTCCGAGAACGCCGAATACGAGGCCGCCAAGGACAAGCAGGCGTTCATCGAGGGCCGCATCCTGCACATCGACGGCCAGCTCGCCGCCGCGCAGATCATCGATCCGGCGGGCGTCGACGGCGGCGGCCGCATCGTCTTCGGCACGACGGTGGTGCTGGAAGAGGAAGCCACCGGCCAGGAAGTGACCTACCAGATCGTCGGCGACGACGAGGCCGACATCAAGCAGAACCTGATCTCCATCAGCTCGCCGATCGCGCGCGCGCTGATCGGCAAGGAAGCCGGCGACACGGCCGACGTGCACGCTCCGGGCGGCTCCAAGCGCTACGAGATCGTGGACGTCAAGTACATCTGACCTCGACGCCGCCAGCCGGAACGCCACGGATGAAATTTTCCGAGAGCCTGCGCCGGCTGCTGCCGGGCATCTGGTTCGGCGTGTTGTTGGCCATCGCGTTGATCGCCACGCCGGCCGCTTCGGGCGCGCTCGACAAGGCGTCGTTCGGCGCCGTGGCGCGCTCGATCTTCGCCCGCGAGGCGCCCACCAGCCTCGTCTTCGGCGTGCTGATTCTCGTCATCGAACGCCGCGACGCGCTCGCGCGCCACATGGCGACGGGAGCGAGCCAGTTTTCGGTGGAGATGATGCTGGCGGCCGGTGCGCTGTTGTGCACCGTCGCCGGCTACTATGGGCTGGAGCCGATGATGGAGCTGGCGCGTTCTGGCGCCACCACGTCGCTCACCTTCCTGCAATTGCACGCCCTCAGCCTCGCGTTCTTCGGCGTCAAGGGCCTGCTGGTGCTCGCGCTGGCCTGGAAGGCCATGCGATGAGCGGCGCAAAAGCCGCTCATCGCTCAGACTTTCTTCTTGATGCTGGTGATGCGCTTCTTGGCGCGCTTGACCTGGCCGCCGGCCGTCACGCGCTCGTTGCCGAGCACGGTCACCTTCTTGATCTGCGGGCGGTGGTTGCCGCGCTTCGAGAACTTCAGGATCTTGACGATGCGCGGCCCGAGGTTGGTGTCGGACACGCGTTCTTCCACGACGTCCTCGATCGGGCGCCACAGCACCAGCAGCTTGCCGATGTGCTGGATCGGCGCGGCGTTGAGCTTGTCGGCCATTTCGGTCAACATGGCTTCGCGCGCGCTGCGGTCGTCCGAGAAGACGCGCACCTTGATGAGGCCGTGCGATCTGATCGCGACTTCGGCCTCCTTGAGGACGGCGGGCGTCAATCCATCGGCACCAATCATGACCACGGGGTCGAGATGGTGGGCGTCGCCGCGCTTTTCTTTGCGTTCGGCAGGGGTCAGTTGAATCAGGGCCATACCCGTATTATCCCTTTGTCATGAAAATCAAGACTAAAAGCAAGAAGGTCAACAAGCAGTGGCTGCAGGATCATGCCAATGACCCCTATGTGAAACTGGCGCAGCGCGAGGGTTTTCGGGCCCGCGCGGCCTACAAGCTGTCGGAGATCGACGAGCAGTTCAAGCTGCTGCGTCCGGGTCAGCTGGTGATCGATCTGGGCTCGACGCCGGGCGCCTGGAGCCAGTACATCCGCCGCAAGTTCGCGCCCAAGGCATCGGGCGCCGGAGGTGCCGCCGTCGGCGAACTCAACGGCCGCATTGTCGCGCTGGATCTGCTGGAGATGGAGCCGATCGAGGGCGTCACGTTCATCCAGGGCGATTTCCGCGACGACGACGTGCTGGCCCAGCTCAACGCGGCCGTCAACGGCGAGCCGGTGGACGTGGTCGTCTCCGACATGGCGCCCAACCTCACCGGCGTGCCGGTGACCGACACCGCCCGTGTGGCGCACCTGGTGGAACTGGCAGTGGAGTTCGCGCTGCAGCACCTGAAGCCCGAAGGCGCCCTGGTGACCAAGGTGTTTCACGGAAGCGGCTACAGTGAGCTGATGGCGCTGTTTCGCGCCAATTTTCGCGTGGTCAAGGCCGTCAAGCCGAAGGCCTCGCGCGACAAGTCGGCCGAAACTTTCATCGTCGGTTTCGGTCTCAAGAACCCGGGCGCGCACTGACGGAGCGCTGCTCGGCACTTGCGCAACGTGGCGCGGAGCGCGAATCCGAGGCGCAAAGTGTGCGTTTGGCGTCCTTCCCGACCCCAGCTATCGGCTTACCAGGGTATTGACTGGCCTAGAATCGTCCCCATCTGCCGTGGGAAGTGGCATTTTCTAAGAAGGAGCCGCGGTGAACAATCAATGGTTTTCGAAGATCGCAGTCTGGCTCGTGATCGCGCTCGTTCTGTTTACGGTCTTCAAATCGTTCAACACGGGACAGGCTCAGAGCGGGCGTGTGGCGTATTCCGATTTCCTCGAAGAGGTGCGCAACAAGCACATCGCGAAGGTGGAAATCCAGGAGAGCGGTAACGGGATCGACATCGTCGCCACGACGACGGACGGCAAGCTGGAGCACACCACCGGCAGCCTGCTCGACCGTGGCCTGACGGGCGACCTGCTCGCCAACAACGTCAAGTTCGACATCAAGCAACGCGAGGAGCAAGGCATCCTCACCAGCCTGCTGCTGTCGTGGGCACCGATGCTGCTGCTGATCGGCGTCTGGGTGTACTTCATGCGCCAGATGCAGGGCGGCGGCAAGGGCGGCGCTTTCAGCTTCGGCAAGAGCAAGGCCAAGATGCTCGACGAGGCCAACAACTCGGTCACCTTCTCGGACGTCGCCGGTTGCGACGAAGCCAAGGAAGAGGTCAAGGAACTGGTCGATTTCCTGCGCGATCCGCAGAAATTCCAGAAGCTGGGCGGCCGCATCCCGCGCGGCGTGCTGCTGGTCGGCCCTCCGGGCACCGGCAAGACGCTGCTCGCCAAGGCGATCGCCGGCGAAGCCAAGGTGCCGTTCTTCTCGATCTCGGGCTCCGATTTCGTTGAAATGTTCGTCGGCGTGGGCGCGGCCCGCGTGCGCGACATGTTCGAACAGGCCAAGAAGAGCGCCCCCTGCATCATCTTCGTCGACGAAATCGACGCGGTCGGCCGCCATCGCGGTGCCGGCCTGGGCGGCGGCAACGACGAGCGCGAACAGACACTCAACCAGATGCTGGTGGAGATGGACGGCTTCGAGACGAACCTGGGCGTCATCGTGATGGCGGCCACCAATCGCCCCGACATCCTCGACCCGGCACTGCTGCGTCCGGGCCGTTTCGACCGCCAGGTCTACGTCACGCTGCCGGACATCCGCGGCCGCGAGCAGATCCTGGCCGTCCACATGCGCAAGGTGCCCATCGGCGGCGACGTCAACGGCAACGTGATCGCACGCGGCACGCCGGGCATGTCCGGCGCCGACCTGGCCAACCTGGTCAACGAGGCCGCGCTGATGGCGGCTCGCCGCAGCGGCCGCGTCGTCGAGATGGTCGACTTCGAGAAGGCCAAGGACAAGATCTTCATGGGTGCGGAACGCCGCAGCGCCGTGATCGATCCGGAAGACCTGAAGAACACCGCGTACCACGAGGCCGGCCACGCCTTCGTGATGCTCAAGCTGCCCAAGCACGACCCCGTGCACAAGGTCACCATCATCCCGCGCGGCCGTGCGCTGGGTGTCGCGTTCTACCTGCCGGAGAAGGACAACAACTCCCCGGACAAGGAATACATGCTCGCCAACATCGCCGCGCTGTACGCGGGGCGCATCGCGGAAGAGGTGTTCATGGGGCAGCAGACGGTGGGTGCGTCCAACGACTTCCAGCGCGCCACGCAGATCGCGCGCGACATGGTCATGAAGTACGGCATGTCGGAATCGCTCGGCCCGATGGTCTACGCTGAAAACGAGGGCGAGGTCTTCCTCGGCCGCTCGGTCACGCGCACCACCAACATCAGCGAAGCGACGATGCAGAAGGTCGACTCCGAAATCCGCAAGATCCTCGATACCCAGTACGCCCTGGCGCGCGGCCTGATCGAAGCCGAGCGCGACAAGGTGGAAGCCATCGCCAAGGCGCTGCTGGAATGGGAAACCATCTATCGCGAGCAGATGGACGACATCATGGAAGGCCGTGCGCCGCGTCCGCCGAAGGACTGGACGCCGACCATGAACCGTTCGGGCGGTACGCCGCCTCCGGTCAAGGTCGATAGCGCACCGGCTGCGGTTTGACGAACTGACATCCAGCCGACTCAACGGGGCCTCGTGCCCCGTTTTGCATTTGAATTTCGCCCCCCGATGATCTGGCAAACCAGCCGCTTCCGCATCGATCTGACGCGGCCCCAGGTGATGGGCATCGTCAACGTCACGCCCGACTCGTTCTCCGACGGCGGGCGTTTCGCGCTGGCGGATGCCGCGCGCGCACACTGCGACCGCCTGGTGGAGCAGGGTGCCGACATCCTCGATGTCGGCGGCGAATCCACGCGCCCCGGCGCCCGCCTGCCCGATACGGCCGAGCAACTCGAGCGTGTGCTGCCCGTGCTGCGCCACGCCGTCACGCTGGGCGTGCCGGTGTCGATCGACACCGCCGATCCGGTGGTGATGTCCGCGGCGCTGGCGCTCGGCGTCGACATCCTCAACGACGTCCGCGCTTTGCAGGCGCCGGGCGCCCTGGCCGTCGCGGCGGCGCACGCCAGCGCCGGCATCTGCCTGATGCACATGCAGGGCGAGCCCGGCTCGATGCAGTCGGCGCCGCACTATGACAACGACGACGTCGTCGGGGCCGTCGCGGCCTTCCTGGCCGGACGACGCGACGCGGCGCTGGCCGCCGGCATCGCACTCGACCGCATCGCGCTCGATCCCGGCATCGGCTTCGGCAAGACGCCGGCGCACAATCTCGCCCTGGCCGTGCACCAGCGCCGGCTGCTCGAGCTGGGCTGCCCGCTGTTGCTCGGCTGGTCGCGCAAGTCCACGCTGGGCCAGCTCACCGGGCGACCGGTGGGCGAGCGCACCGCGGCCAGCGTGGCCGCCGCGATCGCAGCCGTGCAGCAGGGCGCCGCCATCGTGCGCGTGCACGACGTGGCCGAGACGGTGGACGCGCTGAAGGTCTGGCGCGCACTGACTTCCGACTGATCTTTCAACCCGACGACGGCCGCATCCGACATTCCGGCCAGCGGGCGCACGCTTCCACGACGAGACTCCCACCATGAGCAGAACCTATTTCGGCACCGACGGTATCCGTGGCACGGTCGGCACGGCCCCGATCACCGCCGACTTCATGCTGCGCCTGGGCCACGCCGTCGGTCGCGTGCTGCGCAGCAGGGCGCCCAAGGCGACGGTGCTGATCGGCAAGGACACGCGCGTCTCCGGCTACATGATCGAGTCGGCGCTCGAAGCGGGCTTTGCCTCCGCGGGCGTCGACGTGCTGCTCACCGGCCCGTTGCCCACGCCGGGGGTCGCCTACCTCACGCGCGCGCTGCGCGTCGACCTGGGCGTGGTCATCAGCGCCTCGCACAACCCGTTCGGCGACAACGGCGTCAAGTTCTTCTCGGCCTCCGGCGAGAAGCTGCCCGACCAGTGGGAGATGGACGTCGAGGCGGCGCTGGCCGAGCCGCCGCAGTGGGCCGACTCGGCCGCGCTGGGCAAGGCGCGCCGCCTGGACGACGCCGCCGGCCGCTACCTGGAGTTCTGCAAGAGCACGTTCTCGCAGGAACTGTCGCTGAAGGGCCTCAAGATCGTCGTCGACGGCGCGAACGGTGCCGCCTATCACGTGGCGCCGAGCGTCTTCCACGAACTGGGCGCCGAGGTGATCGCCATCGGCTGCGAGCCCAACGGCTTCAACATCAACGACAAGGTGGGCGCGACGGCGCCGCAGGCGCTGGTGCGCGCCGTGGCCGAGCATGCGGCGGACTACGGCGTGGCGCTGGACGGCGATGCCGACCGACTGCAGATGGTGGATGCCGCGGGCCGCTGCTATGACGGCGACGAATTGCTCTACGCGGTGGTGGCCGACCGGCTGGCACGCGGCGAGCGGGTGCCTGGCGTCGTCGGCACGCTGATGACCAACATCGCGGTCGAGCAGGCGCTCAAGGCGCGCGGCGTCGCACTGGTGCGTGCCAAGGTGGGCGACCGCTACGTCCTGGAAGAGCTGCTTGCGCGCGGCTGGCAGCTCGGCGGCGAGAACTCGGGCCACCTGCTGGTGCTGGACCGACACACGACCGGGGACGGCATCGTCAGCGCGCTGCAGGTGCTGCAGGCGGTGCGCCGCACGCGCAAGTCGCTGTCGGCGCTGCTGGACGGCGTCCACCTGTTCCCGCAAGTGATGATCAACGTGCGACTGGCGGTGCGTTCGGACTGGCAGCAGAATGCGACGTTGGTGGCCGAAAAGGCCAAGGTCGAGCGCGAGCTCGGCGGCGATGGTCGCGTGCTGATCCGCGCGTCCGGCACCGAGCCGGTACTGCGCGTGATGGTGGAAGCGCGTGACGGAACGCAAGCCCGGGCGCTCGCCGAGCGCCTCGCGGAGGCCGCCAGGGCCACATGACAATCTCGTGACAGTCGAGCGACTGGCTGTCATATTTGGCCCCGGCCTGGCGTGAATCCGGATGTCTCCAGGGGCGTACGCTCGCCGCAAGCCCGTGCGGCCAACCGTCGCACGAGTGTCATAGCCTTGTCACACGGGCCTTCTACATTGGTGCAGTCCCTTTAAACTGCCCCTGAAAGGCCTGGATCATGAAATTCCAATCGATTCGTCTGGTGTCCCTTGCCGCTGCCATGTGCGTGGGTGCGTTCGCAGCCCACGCGGCCGATGCGGTCACCGGCGCCGGCGCGTCGTTCCCGGCTCCCATCTATTCGAAGTGGGCCGAGGCCTACAACAAGGCCACCGGCAACCAGATCAATTACCAGTCCGTCGGTTCCGGCGCAGGCATCAAGCAGATCAAGGAAAAGACCGTCGACTTCGGCGCTTCCGACATGCCGCTCAAGGACGAAGACCTGGCGGCCGCCGGCCTGATGCAGTTCCCCACCGTCATCGGCGGCGTGGTGCCCGTGATCCACGTCGAAGGCGTGAAGCCGGGCCAGCTGAAGCTGACCGGCACCGTGCTGGCCGACATCTACCTGGGCAAGATCACCAAGTGGAACGATCCCGCCATCACCGCGCTGAACCCGGGCGTCAAGCTGCCGGACGGCGTGATCACCCCGGTGCACCGCGCCGACGGCTCGGGCACCAGCTTCATCTTCACGAACTACCTGTCCAAGGTCAACGCCGACTGGAAGGCCAAGATCGGTGAAGGCACCGCGGTGAACTGGCCGGCCAACGGCATCGCCGGCAAGGGCAACGAAGGCGTCGCCCAATCGGTGAGCCGCGCTCCGAACTCGATCGGCTACGTCGAATACGCCTACGCCAAGCAAAGCAAGATGGACTACGTCTCGCTGAAGAACGAAGCCGGCAATTTCGTGCAACCGGATGACCTGACGTTCAAGGCCGCCGCTGCCGGCGCCGACTGGTCGAAGTCGTTCTACCAGATCCTGACCGAGCAGCCCGGCAAGGATTCGTGGCCCATCACCGGCGCCACGTTCATCCTGATGCACGTCGCCCAGGACAAGCCGGCTCAAGCCACCGCGTCGCTGAAGTTCTTCGACTGGGCCTACGCCAACGGCGACAAGGCCGCTACCGACCTCGACTACGTCCCGCTGCCCGACGCCCTGAAGGCTGTCATCCACACGAAGTGGGCCGGCATCAAGGACGCGGCCGGCAAGACGGTCGCGACGAAGTAAGACCCGCCGCCGGCCTCGCCGCCGGCGGCTTCAATTGACCTGCCCGGAGGCCTCTTGGCTGCCACATTCCCCGCTGACCACGCACTGCAGAAGGCCAAGGACTCCGGCACGCCGCCCAAGAGGCGCCTGAACGCGCCCTGGGGCGACGCCCTGTTCTCGTTCCTGGCCCACTCGGCGGCGTGGCTCACGCTGGCCATCCTCGCGGGCATCATCGGCTCGCTGATCGTCGGCGCCGCGCCGGCGATCAAGGAGTTCGGCCTCGGCTTCCTGTGGCACAGCGAATGGGATCCGGTGCAGGATCACTACGGTGGCCTGGCCATGATCTATGGCACGGTCGCCACCTCGTTCATCGCGTTGCTGATCGCCGTGCCGGTCAGCTTCGGCATCGCCCTGTTCCTCACCGAGATGTCGCCATCGTGGCTCAAGCGCCCGCTTGGCGTGGCCATCGAGCTGCTCGCCGCGGTGCCGTCCATCGTCTACGGCATGTGGGGCCTGATGGTGTTCGGCCCGATCCTGGCCACCTATGTGCAGCAACCTCTGCAGAGCGCGTTCGGCAACGTGCCCGTGCTCGGCACGCTGTTCTCCGGGCCGCCGGTGGGCATGGGCATCCTCTGCGCCGGGATCATCCTGGCGATCATGATCATTCCGTTCATCGCCGCGGTGATGCGCGACGTGTTCGAAGTCACCCCGCCGATGCTCAAGGAGTCCGCGTACGGACTGGGCGCGACGACCTGGGAGGTCGTCTACAGGGTGGTGCTGCCGTTCACCAAGACCGGCGTCGTCGGCGGCGTGATGCTGGGCCTGGGCCGCGCGCTTGGCGAGACGATGGCCGTGACCTTCGTCATCGGCAACCAGAGCCAGCTGAGCCAGCTGTCGCTGTTCCAGGCGGCCAACAGCATCACGTCGGTACTGGCCAATGAATTCGCGGAGGCCGGCGAAGGCCTGCACCGCTCCGCCCTGATGTACCTCGCCCTGGTGCTGTTCGTCATCACGTTCATCGTGCTGTCGTTCGCCAAGGTGATGCTGGCACGCCTCAAGCGCTCCGAAGGAGCCCGCGCATGACGAGCATTTCCGCAGTCTCCGGCCCGCGCCTGGCCATGCACATGCGCCGCAAGCGCGTCAACACGGTCGCGCTGACGCTGGCCTTCGGCGCGATGGTGTTCGGGGTGTTCTGGCTGGTCTGGATCCTGTTCGAGACGATCGTGCTGGGTGCCGGCGGCATGTCGTGGGCGTTGCTCACGCAGTCGCAGCCGGGCCCGAATTCCGAGGGCGGCGGCCTGTCCAACGCGATCTTCGGGTCGCTGGCGATGGTGGGTTTTGCCACCCTGATCGGCACGCCGATCGGCGTGTTCTCCGGCATCTACCTGGCGGAGTACGGGCAGAAGGGCTGGCTGGGGTCGACCACGCGCTTCATCAACGACATCCTGCTGTCGGCGCCCTCCATCGTGATCGGCCTGTTCGTGTACGCGCTGATCGTCGTGCCAATGAAGAGCTTCTCGGGTTGGGCCGGTTCGATCGCGCTGGCGATGATCGTGATCCCGGTGGTGATCCGCACCACGGAGAGCATGCTCAACCTCGTGCCGCATGCGTTGCGCGAGGCGGCGTACGCGCTCGGCACGCCCAAGTGGAAGGTGATCTCGTCGGTCACGCTGCGCGCCGCGCGCTCGGGCGTGATCACCGGCGTGCTGCTGGCCATCGCCCGCATCTCGGGCGAGACGGCGCCGCTGCTGTTCACCGCGTTGTCGAGCCAGTTCTTCAGCACCGACATGACCCGGCCGATGGCCAGCCTGCCCAAGGTGATCTACGACTTCGCCACCGGCCCGTACGAGAACCTGCAACACCTGGCCTGGGCCGGCGTGTTCCTGATCACGTTGGGCGTCCTCGCTCTGAACATCGCCGCGCGCGTGTTCTTCCGCAACAAACACTGAAGAACCATCATGGACGTTCGGGTCGACCTCCCCACCACCGAAGAAGTCAAGTTGTCGATTCGCAACCTGAACTTCTACTACGGCAGTTTCAACGCGCTGAAGAACATCAACCTCGACATCCCGAAGGGCAAGGTCACGGCCTTCATCGGCCCGTCGGGTTGCGGCAAGTCCACGCTGCTGCGCACTTTCAACCGCATGTACGCGCTCTATCCGGAGCAGCGCGCCACCGGCACCATCATGCTGGACGGCGAGAACATCCTCGAGTCCGGTCTGGACGTGAGCCTGATCCGTGCCAAGGTCGGCATGGTGTTCCAGAAGCCGACGCCGTTCCCGATGTCGATCTACGACAACATCGCCTTCGGCGTGCGCCTGTTCGAGACGCTGCCGCGCGTGGAGATGGACGAACGCGTGGAGTGGGCCCTGAAGAAGGCCGCGCTGTGGAACGAGGTCAAGGACAAGCTCTCGCAGAGCGGCTCCGGCCTGTCCGGCGGCCAGCAGCAGCGCCTGTGCATCGCGCGCGGCATCGCGATCAAGCCCGAAGTGCTGCTGCTCGACGAGCCGTGCTCCGCGCTGGACCCGATCTCCACCGGCAAGATCGAGGAGCTGATCCACGAGCTGAAGTCGGACTACACGGTGGTGATCGTCACCCACAACATGCAGCAGGCCGCCCGCTGCTCCGACTACACGGCCTACATGTACCTCGGCGACCTGGTGGAATTCGGCAAGACGACCGACCTCTTCATGAAGCCGAAGAAGAAGGACACCGAGGACTACATCACCGGGCGTTTCGGCTGAGTTCGGCCACGCATCTCAGCCAGTCTTCAGCAATACCCAGTACCGTATACAGCGCGCCCCGTCGGCACGCACCGTTTCCAGGGACAAGACCATGAGCGACAAGCATCTTTCCACGCAGTTCGACGCCGAACTCAGCGAAATCTCGAACCGGGTGCTCGAGATGGGCGGCCTCGTCGAGTCGCAGGTCGCCCAGGCGGTCTACGCGCTGACGAACTTCAGCGGCGAGACGGCCAGCCTGGTGCTGGAGCGCGAACAGCGCGTCAACCAGATGGAGGTGGAGATCGACCGCGACCTGTCCGCCATCATCGCGCGCCGCCAGCCCACCGCGCGCGACCTGCGCCTGCTGATCGCCATCTCCAAGACCATCGGCAACCTCGAGCGCATCGGCGACGAGGCCACCCGCATCGCCCGCACGGTGCAGCGCCTGATGAACTCCGGCGTCTCCAGCCGCCTGCGCCTGCCCGTGGCCGACATCGCCTTCGGCGCCAACCTGGCCACGGCGCAGCTGCGCAAGGTGCTCGACGCCTTCGCCCGCCTCGACGTGGGCCGCGCGCTGGAAGTGCTCAAGCAGGACGACGAGATCGACAAGGAATTCGACGGCCTGCTGCGCAAGCTCATCACCTACATGATGGAAGACCCGCGCACGATCTCGTCGGCGATCGACCTCGTGTTCGTGGCCAAGGCGATCGAGCGCGTGGGCGACCACGCGAAGAACCTGTCTGAACAGATCATCTACATCGTCAAGGGCACCGACGTCCGGCACCACACCGTCGCCGCCGTCGAAGACGCAGTCCGCTAAATGACAGCCCCGCTCGCTGCGCTCGCCGCCCATCAGGGGCAGACCGCTGCGGCAACGACCTGCCAAGGAAACCCATGAGCCGTATCCTCGTCGTCGAAGACGAATCCGCGATCGCCGAGCTGGTCGCGATCAACCTGCGCCACGCCGGTTTCGAAGTGGCCATCGCCGCGACGGCCGACGCCGCCCAGGCCGAGGTCGACCGCGTGCTGCCCGAGCTGGTCGTCCTCGACTGGATGCTGCCGGGCCAGACCGGCCTCGCGTTAGCCAAGCGCTGGAGGACAGAGACTCGCACACGAGACCTGCCCATCATCATGCTGACCGCGCGCTCGGAGGAGTCGGACAAGCTGTCCGGCCTCGACGCCGGCGCCGATGACTACCTGACCAAGCCGTTCTCCACCAAGGAGCTGCTGGCCCGCATCCGCGCGGTTCTCCGTCGCAAGGCCCCGGAGGCGCTGGATTCGGCAGTCGAAGTGTCGGGCCTGCGCCTGGACCCGGCCACGCGGCGCGTCACGCGCGGCGAGCAGGAGGTCAAGATCGGCCCGACCGAGTTCCGCCTGCTGCATTTCTTCATGACGCACACCGAGCGCGTGCACAGCCGCACGCAACTGCTCGATCGCGTCTGGGGCGACCACGTGTTCATCGAAGAGCGCACCGTGGACGTCCACGTCAAGCGCCTGCGCGAGGCCCTCGCGCCGGTGCAATGTTCGACGCTGATCGAGACGGTGCGCGGCGCAGGCTATCGCCTGACGCAGCAAGCCGCAGCGACCTCCGTCTGAGGCGCGTGTCATCGCGTCGCCGTTGACCAACCGGGAGCCGACGTGAGCTGGTTGCTGAATCGCGCCATGCTGACCATCCTCTTCACGCTCGTCGGGGCTTGGGTCGGTGCGATCGTCGGCGACTTCGTCGATGCTCGCCAGCTCGGGCCGGCGATCGGCGCCGCGTTGGCGGGGGCGGTCTGCGTGCTGATCGACGGCGCGCGCGCGCGGCACCTGATCGTGTGGCTGCGCGGCGACCTCGAGCGCGAGGCGCCGCGCGACCGCGGCTTCTGGGGCGAGGCGTCCTACCGCATCGAGCGCGCGCTGCGCCAGCGCGACCGCGCCTTCGCGCAGGAGCAGGAGCGCTTCGTGCAGTTCATGTCCGCCATCGAGGCCTCGCCCGCCGGCGTGCTGCTGCTCGATGCGGCCGACCAGATCCAGTGGCTCAACCCTGTTGCGGCGGCGCATTTCGGGCTCGACCCGCAGCGCGACCGCCTGCAGCGCGTGACCAACCTCGTGCGCTCGCCCACGTTCGTCGCGTACCTGCAGGCCGGCGTGTTCGACGACCCGGTCGTGTTCTCCACGCCCGGCGGCGACAGCACGCTGAGCGTGATCGTCAGCCGGTACGGCGACGGCATGCGCCTGGTGCTGTCGCAGGACATCACCGAACGCGAACGCACCGAAGCGATGCGTCGCGACTTCGTCGCCAACGTGTCCCACGAGATCCGCACGCCGCTGACCGTGCTTGCGGGCTTCGTCGAGACCATCGCCTCGCTGCCGCTGACCGCGGTGGAGCGCGAGCGCGTGCTGGCGTTGATGACGCAACAGACGGCGCGCATGACGACACTGGTGGAAGACTTGCTGACCCTGGCCAAGCTCGAAGGCAGCCCGCGGCCGACATGCGACCGCTGGACGCCGGTGGCCCGCCTGTTCGCGCAGGTGGAGAGCGAGGCGCGTGGCCTGTCCGCAGGCCGCCACGCGCTGCGCTTCAACGTGCAGGGCGAGGACGAACTGGCGGGCAACGACAGCGAGTGGATCAGCGCCGTCGCCAACCTGGTGAGCAACGCGGTGCGCTACACCCCGTCCGGCGGCACGATCACGGTGACCTGGGCCCACCGCGCCGACGGCAACGCCGAAATCGAAGTCAGGGACACCGGCCCGGGCATCGCCCGGGAGCACATCGGCCGTCTCACCGAGCGCTTCTACCGCGTCGACGGCAGCCGCTCGCGCGATACCGGCGGTACCGGGCTGGGCCTGTCCATCGTCAAGCACGTGGTGCAGCGCCACGGCGGCGAGCTCGACATCCAGAGCGAACCGGGCCGCGGTTCCGCCTTCCGCATCGTCGTGCCGGCCGCGCGCGTGCGCCCGTTGGCACCGACGCAACCGCAGGCCGAAGAGCCGTCCACCGTTCGTTGACGCTGCGCTGCAACAAGCCGCGATGGGGGCCGATGGTGGTGTTTTCACCGCGCGCCAGCAGCGTGAACAGGCCCTAGACTGTTCGCCATGGCCTTCGACATCCCGACCCTGCGCACAGAGCGCCTCGACCTGCTGCCCCCCAGCGCGGCCTGTGCCGACCTGTACCGCACGTTCTACACCGATGCGGATGCCTCGTCGTCGTACGGCGGCCCGCTGTCGGTGGTCGGCTCGTGGACGCGGCTGGCGAGCGATCTCGGCGCCTGGCACCTGCACGGCTTCGGCGTCTGGGTGTTGCGCGACCGCGAACGCGACGAACTGGTGGGCGTCTGCGGCTTCTGGCAGAGCCCGGGCTGGCCGCGCGAGCTCACCTGGTGGCTGCTGCCGCGCTCGCGCAGCCGCGGCTTCGCCCAGGAGGCCTCGCAGGCCGTCGTGGCGCATGCCTACGAGGTGATGGGCTGGCCCAGCGTCGAGACCTACATGGTCGACACCAACGACCAGGCGCGGGCCCTGGTGCGGCGCCTGGGCGGCGTGCAGATCGAGCGCTTCGTGGCGCCGGACGGCGCCGAGCGCGACCTGTTCCGGATTCCGCCGCCGTCTGCAAAAGCCACGGCCTGAATGGGTCCTGGCCGGCGCCAGGAATTCGATGTCCGAAAGCGGCGGGACACCGCGTTCCGCGGGCCGGACACTGCAGGCATTCCTTCATCACACGAATGCCTGCCATGACCTCGTTCCGCCTTGTCGGCGTCGCCGCCGAAAACTTCGAACCCTTCTTCGCGATGCGCGCCGACGAGTTGGCAGCGCTCGGCGCACGCCGCGTCGTCGCGGACGCCTCGACCGGGTTTCCATGCCGGGTCTCGCTGGTGGATGCGGCCGTCGGCGAGGAACTCCTGCTGTTGCCCTTCGAGCACCTGAGCGCGACGTCGCCCTATCGATCCAGCGGCCCCGTCTTCGTTCGGCGTGGCGCGCGACGCGCCGTGCTCGAAGCCGGTGAGATTCCGCCTTACGTCACGCGCCGGCTGATGTCCGTGCGCGCGTATGACGCGAACCACATGATGGTGGCCGGCGAGGTGTGCGAAGGGGAGGGCGTGCGCGAACCGATCGAGCGCCTGATGGCCGATGCGGGCGTGGCCTACATCCATCTGCACAACGCGAAGCGCGGGTGCTTTTCCTGCCGCGTCGAGCGAGCCGGTTGATCGACGCGGAGATGCCGCGACTCAGGCCGGCTTGCGGTACGCCGCCGCTATCCACGCGGCGGCGCCGCTCATCGTCAGCCTGAAGTCCGGCCGCACCTTCACCTGCGCGATCTGCTCGCCGAACTCGTCCTGCGCCGCCAGCAGCGCGTGCGGGTCGAACTCGTCGGGCACGATGTCCAGCGTCACCAGCACGCGGCCCGAATCGGTGGCGATCTGGAACTGCTTGTGCATCGCGGCGTGCACGGCCTGCTCGTGGCGGCGGATGACCTCGGAGGCCGTCTTCACCAGCGTGTTGAACGCGTTGACGTCCAGCGGCTTCGGGTTCTTCTTGTCGCGGCCCATCGTCCACGGGCCGACCAGCGCGGGCTCGCGCTCGCCGTCGCGCGTCATGGCGACGGCCCAGCCGTCGTCGTTCTCGTTCTTCATCACGCGGGCGGTCCAGCCGTTGTCCGCCCACAGCCGCGGCTCGCGCACGGGTTCGTCCGCGCCGCCTTCGGCGTCCTGATTGTCGCTATTCGATTCCATGCGAGCATGATACGGGTCGCGTGCGCGCCAAGCTTGAGCCAAAGCGGCACAAAATGACCTCGTGCGCGGTTAGCTTGGAGACAAGAACATGGATTGGAGTGCATCGACCTGGTGGTGGATCGCCGCCGGCGTGCTGGTGGCGGGCGAACTCATGACGGGGACGTTCTACGTGCTGATGCTGGCCATCGGCTGCGTCTTCGGCGCGTTGGCGGGCTACGCGAACATCTCGTTCTTCGCGCAGGTGATCGTCGCGGTGGTGGTCGGCGGCGCGGCGGTGCTCACCTGGGATCGCAAGCGCATGCGCAACCCGTCGCGCGTGGCCCCGGCGGCCAATCGCGACATCAACCTCGACATCGGCGAGCAGGTGCAGGTCGACGGCTGGAACGCCGACGGCACGGCGCGCGTGCCTTATCGCGGCTCGGCGTGGAACGTGCGCTACATCGGCGACGGCGCCGCCGTGCCGGGCATGCACGTGATCGCCGAAGTCCGCCACAACGAACTCGCGCTGCGTCGCGCGGCCTGAACAGGATCATCGAAAGACATTCATGGAATACCAAGTACTCGCACTCATCCTCGTCATCGCGGCGATCCTGTTCCTGTACCGCCTCGTGAAGGTGGTGCCGCAACAGAACGCCTGGGTCGTCGAGCGCCTCGGCAAGTTCCACGCGGTGCTGCCGCCGGGTGCCAACATCCTGATCCCGTTCATCGACAACGTCGCCTACCGCCACTCGCTCAAGGAGATCCCGCTCGATGTGCCGAGCCAGGTCTGCATCACGCGCGACAACACGCAGCTGCAGGTGGACGGCATCCTGTACTTCCAGATCACCGACGCGATGCGCGCCAGCTACGGCTCCAGCAACTACGTGGTGGCCATCACGCAGCTGTGCCAGACCACGCTGCGCAGCGTCATCGGCAAGATGGAGCTGGACAAGACCTTCGAGGAACGCGACATGATCAACGGGCTCGTGGTGAACGCGCTCGACGACGCCGCGTCCAACTGGGGCGTGAAGGTGCTGCGCTACGAGATCAAGGACCTGACGCCGCCGGCCGAGATCCTGCGCTCGATGCAGGCGCAGATCACCGCCGAACGCGAGAAGCGCGCGTTGATCGCCGCGTCCGAAGGCCGGCGCCAGGAGCAGATCAACATCGCCACCGGCCAGCGCGAGGCGTCGATCGCGCGCTCCGAAGGCGAGAAGCAGGCCGAGATCAACAAGGCCCAGGGCGAGGCCGCTGCCATCGTGGCGGTGGCCGACGCCACGGCCGACGCGATCCGCAAGATCGCCGCGGCCATCCAGGCGCCGGGCGGCGAACAGGCGGTGCAGTTGAAGGTGGCCGAGCGCGCCGTCGATGCCTACCAGGCGCTGGCCAAGACCAACAACACGATGATCGTGCCGGGCAACATGACGGAAGTGTCGGGGCTGATCGCGACGGCGATGGGGTTGATCAAGAGCTCGGCGGTCAAACCGGGCTGAGTTCAGGCGCGCTGCAGGTAGTCGATCGCGGCGCTGACCGTGACCGCCTGGGCTTCGTTGCATTGCGCCGGCGTCGCCGTCGGGCTGTCCGGGTAGACCTCGGTGGTGGTCACGAAGCGCGCATCGGTCATGCCGCCGCAAAGTCCGAGCGAGCGCTTGGCGTAGTTGATCACGCCGGGCTGCTTCAGCGGCGTGCCGATGAGGCGCCCGTGCTCGTCGGCGTCGGCGATGTGCGTCACGCGGCGGACGGCGGCGATCAGCGCGCCCTGGAACTCGGGCGCGGGCCGCTCGGTGTCGCCCACCAGGTAGAAGCCGTCGGGGATGTCGTGCCAGTCGAACGTCGTGCCGTCGCGTGCGGCCTTGGCGGGGCCGAACTCGCTGTTGTCGGTGTCGGTGGTCTCGTGCAGGTCCACGTGCAGGTCGACGCGCGCGCAGTGGGCGGCCACGCACGCCATCGCCAGCGCGGACTCGGCGGCCGGGCTGTCCGGCTTGAACTGTCGATTCGGATCGAGCGCGTCCGGGTTCCAGCGGTTGATGGTCTCGTAGCCCCAAGGGCTGATGCACGGCAACACCAGCAGGTTGACGGCCCCGGCATACCGAGCGAACTCCTGCGCCATCCATTGCAGGGCGCCTTGCACGCCGCTGGTCTCGTAGCCGTGGACGCCGCCGGTGACCAGCACCACGGGACGATCCGCGTTCCAGTCGCGGCTGCGCACGGCGTGAAGCGGGTAGCTGCCCAGTCCCAGGCGGGTGTAGTCGAGGACGCCGTACTGGATCAGCTCGGCCTGCGCAGGCAGACCGGCCTTGAGCGGCGCGACGACCTCGTCGGCGTAGCTGCGGCGCAGTTGCTGGCGGGCGAGCCAGTCGCTCTTTTCAGATGCGCCCCAGGGCGTGCCGGGAATGCCGATCGGATACGGCGTGCTCGTTGGGGAAGTGCTCACGGATGCGACCCGGGGTGTTGGCGATGGCTGGGACCATACCACCGTGAATCGACCGGATCAGCCGCTCAGCTGCGCACGCTCCGTGATCCAGCGCGCCAGCTCGGCGGCCGGCAGCGGCGCGCTGATCAGTTCGCCTTGCAGCAGGTCGCAGCCATGCTCGACGAGGAAGCGGCGCTGCTCGTCGTTCTCGACGCCCTCCGCAACGACCGTCAGGGACAGGCCTTGCGCCATCTGCATGACCGCGCGGGCGATGGCCACCGAGCCGCGCTGGTGCGGCAGGTCGTGCACGAACGAGCGGTCGATCTTCATGCCGTCGATGGGCAGTTCCTTCAGGTGGGCCAGCGACGAATAGCCGGTGCCGAAATCGTCGATCGAGACGCGCATGCCCATCGCCCTGAGCTGCTGGAGGGTGCGTTTCACTTCGCCGAGATCGTCCATCAGCATCCGCTCGGTCAGCTCGAGTTCGAGCCATTCGCCGGGAACGCCTTCCTCGCGCAGGACTTGCGCCACGGCGTCGACGAAGCCGTTGGCACGGAATTGCATGCTCGACAGGTTGACGGCGATCGGCACGGCGATCAGCCCCCGCGACCGCCAGCGCAGCGCCGCGCGCGCGGCGCTGCGCAGCACCCACTGGCCGATGGGCAACATCACCTGCTGCTGCTCGGCCAGCGCGATGAAGGCGTCCGGCCGCAGCAGGCCGCGCTCGGGATGGACCCAGCGGATCAGGGCCTCGATGCCGGCCAGCGCGCCGTCGCTGGCGCGCACCTGCGGCTGGTAATGCAACACGAATTCGTCGCGCTGCAACGCCTGCGTGAGCTCGCTTTCGAGCACCAGCGCGTCGTAGGCGGCGCCAGCCACCGCGTGATCGAAGAACTGGCAGTTGGCGCGGCCGCGCGACTTGGCGCTGTACATCGCCGTGTCGGCGTTCTTGATCAGCTCGGTGGGCGTGCCGCCGTCATGCGGGAACATCGCGATGCCCACCGACGGCGTGACCGAGATGGCGCGGCCCTCCGCATCGAAGGGCACCTCGATGGCGCGCAGCAGCTTGTGCGCCACCTCGGCCACGTCGTCGCGCGCGGCGTCGGTCAGCAGCACGATGAACTCGTCGCCGCCGAAGCGCGCCACCACGTCGCCGGCGCGCAGGCTGGCGGAGATGCGTGCGGCGACGGTGCGCAGCAGCGCGTCACCCACCAGGTGGCCGAGCGAGTCGTTGACGCGCTTGAAGTGGTCGAGGTCGACGAACAGCAGTGCCAACTGCTTGCCCGAGACCCGCGCCAGCTCGATCTGCTGGCCCAGGCGTTCCATGAAGGACATCCGGTTGGGCAACCCGGTCAGGGCGTCGTGGTGCGCGAGGTGGTGGATGCGCGCCTGCGCCGCATGGCGGTCGCGCAGGTCGCGCACCACCGACATGCGCAGCTTCTCGTCGCCATAGACCAGCGTGCGGCCGATGAACTCCACCGGAATGCGCAGGCCGTCCTTGCGGATGACGGCACTTTCGTAGCTGAGGTCCTGCCCACCGACGAGCGCCGCCTGCACGCGCGCGCGCTCGTCGGGCGCGATGAAGTCCAGGGCAGGGCGGCCACGCACCTCGGCGAGCGTATAGCCGACGAGCCGGCACAGCGGTGGATTGGCGTCGGTGACGATGCCGTCACGATGGAATGCGATGCCTTCGGCGCTGGCCTGCATGAATTTGGCCATGCGTTCCTCGGACTCGCCCAACGCCTGCGTCGCAAGCCGGTGCGCCGTGATGTCGGTGACGATCACGAAGGCGCCATCCGGACGGCCGTCGGGCCCCAGGTGCGGCAGCACGTTCACCTCGATCCAGCGCCGGCTTCCATCGGCAGCCGTCAGCTCGCGCACATAGGCCACGGCGCGGCTCTCGTTGACCACCAGGTCGATCGACGGTTGCACCTCGCGTGCGGCGGCCTCGCCGATGATCTCCTTGAACGTCTTGCCGATGACCGAGGCCTCGGTGAGCCCGAAGGCGCCCGCGTAAGCCTTGTTGGCGAAGCGGCAGCCGTAACCGAGTTCCGGCGAGTCGTAATAGGCGATCATCGCCGGCACGCTGTTGGCGAGCAGCCGGAATATGTCGAGGCTGCCATCCCAGGCAGCCGGCGTGGC
>Ga0302314_10003818_pt1 | contig 27731 bp, 26 predicted proteins | sample III_Palsa_N2_3_FD_200533 | JGI IMG/M metagenome (GOLD analysis project Ga0302314, IMG submission 200533) | Peat permafrost microbial communities from Stordalen Mire near Abisko, Sweden - III_Palsa_N2_3 | ecosystem: Environmental > Terrestrial > Soil > Palsa > Peat permafrost | place: Sweden...
CTCTCTGGAAACATCCGCCCATCCGCCTCCGTCTTGAGCGCGACCCCGCGGCTGGTGAACCACGCGATGACATCCGCCGGACCGAAGCGCGCGAACGGCCCGCGCAGCTCGAGCGCGCCGCGCGGGTAGGAGCCGACCAGCTCCTGGGGATCGAGGCAGTGGTGCGTGACATTGCAACGGCCCCCGCCGGAGATGCGCACCTTGGCGAGCACCTCCTGGGTGGCCTCGCAGATGATGACCTGGTGGCCGGGGGCCTGCTCGGCGCAGGTGATGGCGGCGAAATAGCCGGCCGCGCCCCCGCCGATGATGACTGCCGTGGCCATGCCGCGAGCGTGGCGGGCTGCCCCGTGGCACAAGCCGCGCCGCCCGGGTGGTTCGGATGCTGACCAATCGCGCCAGCGCGGCCAAGCAGCGCATCGATTGCATCGATGACCGACTGGTTGCGTGTGTAGACAAGCAATTTTCAGGACCGATGGCGCTTTGCAGGGTAGGCTCTGAAGCGCGTCCACGGTCCCACCGTGCCGTCACCATCCGCACCCCTCCGGTACTCCCACCACCCCTCCTCGCGCTCCTGCCGTTCTTTCTCACCTCTACGTCCGCATCCACCCCCACACCCTGCACCCCGCCGATGGCCCTCCCCATGTCGTACCGGAAATTCGACACCCCCCTGCCGATGCCCGCGATGGCCGATGTCTCGAGCCTGATCGCGGACGCGGTGGAGGGCATCTTCCGCACCAGCCCGGAAGGCCGCTACCTGATCGCCAACAAGGCCCTGGCCGTCATGTACCGCTACGATTCGGTCCAGGACATGCTCTCCACGGTCACCGACATCAGCAGCCAGCTCTATGTCGATCCGCAGCGCCGCCAGCTGTTCCGCTTCCTGCTCAGCCAGCAGGACGTCCTGACCGGTTTCGAAGCCGAGGTCTACCGCAAGGATCGCAGCACCCTCTGGGTGCGCGAGAAGGCGCGCGTGGTGCGCTCGCCCAGCGGCCAGGTCCTGTGGTACGAGGGCTTCGTCGAGAACATCACCGACGAGCGGCGCGCCCGCCAGGAGATGGCGCGCTGGGAGCGCGCGGTCGGCAGCCTGCAGGACGCGCTGGCGGTGTTCTCAAGCGACGGCCAGCTGGTCCTGGCCAATGCGGCCTTCCATGCCTACTTCCCCACCGATCCGCAGGGCCCGCCGCTGGGCATCACTGCGCTGTTCGCGGCGCTGTCCCCGCGTGAGCCGGTCACTGGCTGGCATGAGAAGCGCCAACGCTGGTTCACCCTGGCCGCCGCCTTCGAGGACCAGGTGGTGCTCAGCCGCGCCGGGCAGCCGCCGCTGCGCGTGCGCCTGACGGTTCGGCCGGTCGACAAGTCCTTCGGCACCACCAATGAGCTCGTCGTCCAGCTGGCCCTCGCACCCTGAACGGGCGGCAGGCCCGGCCTGCCGCGCCAGCCATCAGCCGTCCCGCTTCTGCCGCTTCTGCCCCCTTTGCCACCGCTGCCACCTCTGCCACCGCTTCCGCAGGCACACCCTGCTCAGCGCGCATCCGCCAGCTGCGGGCCTGGCGTCGCCGCCGCCGCCACGTCCTTCTCGGCCATGACCAGCGCGCCGAACTCGCGCATCTGCGCCAGCATCGGCTGCCGTGCGGCAGGCGCATGGACCATCCAGTCCGCGGTGATGCGCCAGTCGACGTTCTCGTGGTCGCGGTAGGCGCGGTAGTTGTCCAGGACCGCCGCGCGCATCGCCGGCGTGGTCGCGCCCTGGATCCAGTTGGTCGTGAACATGCGCCGGCGCTGACTGCCGCCGAAGGCGGCATGCTTGATGCGGTGGTCGAAGCACACCAGGTCGCCCGGCGTGTTCTCGATGGCCACCGCCGGCAGGTCGCGGCCGCTGACGCGCAGCGGGCGCTCCTCCCATGGGGTCGTCAATTCGCGCTCCACCGCGGCGGCATAGGCATCGCCATGCCGGTGCGTGCCAGGCATGACGCGCAGCGCGCCGCTGTCGCGCCCGAGCTGATCGAGGTAGAAGGCGATTTTCAGATGCCGTGCGACGCTCTTGTTCTGCCAGCCATCGAAGCCGATGTCCGAGTGGTAGTCGGTGTCTCCGGCGTAGCGGTTGCCATCGCCACCTTGCAGGCCATAGCCCGCGCCGAGCAGGGCGGTGCAGACCGCGATCATGCGCGGGTGCTCGATCAGCGTCGCCAGGCGCCGCGAGGCGCCGACGAACAGCCCCGGATAGGTGGTGCGGACGCTGCCATCGTGCGGCAGCTCCGGATGCGCGGCCCAGATCGCTTCATACTCGGCGGTGATCCAGGCGATGTCCGACGCGAAGTAGCCCGGCACGTGCAGGTAGCCGAAGGTGTGGAAGAAGCTGATCTGGGCCGGGGTGAGCATGGCGTATCTCCGCACCCGTCAGCTTGCCCGCGACGTACGACCGGCAATTGCCCGGCACGCCTGGGAGTGGTCGGATTCAACCAACGTGCGTCATGGTAGGAGGGAAAGACGGGAAAATCCGCAGTGCGCTCGCCGCACAATCCCCCTCGTTGCGCCACGCATGGCCGACCCATCCTACCGCCGTGTCCCAACCCCCTGCCGTTTTTGCGCATGCCCGCCTCCTGACCCGCCTGTGCTGGGGAGCGATGGGCGCCTTGGCCATCGGCTTGAACCTCCTGCCGGTATGCCTGATCACCATCGGCCACAGCTTCGGCGGCGCGCATGGCCTGGATGAGGAGCAGCTCGGCCGCCTGGGCGGCGTCTCCTTCCTCGGGGTGGTGCTCGGCATCCTGGTGTGTGGGCCTCTCGCCGATCGCTTCGGCGCCAAGCTCTTCGCCCTGGGCGGCAACGCCCTGCTCTCGCTCGGCCTGGCGCTGGTCGCCACCGCGCCCAGCTACCTGTTCCTGGCGCTCGGCTTCTTCATCCTCGGACTCGGCGGCGGGGTCCTGGACATGGTGCTCAGCCCGGTGGTCGCAGCGCTCAATCCCGAGCGGCGCTCCTCGGCGATGAACTGGCTGCATTCCTTCTACTGCGTCGGCGCCGTGATCACCGTGCTGGTCGGCACCGCCGCGCTGCATGTCGGCCTGTCCTGGCGTTGCACCTTCCTGCTCCTGCTGCCGCTGCCGGCGGCGCTGACCATCGCCTTCGCGCGCCTACCCTTCCCGGCCCTGGTCAGCGACGTCGGGCGCACGCCCTTCATCAGCCTGATGCGCCAGCCATGGTTCGTCCTGGCGCTCCTGGCCATCTTCTGCGGTGGGGCGACCGAGCTCGGTCTGGCGCAGTGGCTGCCGGCCTATGCGCAGACGACGCTCGGCTTCGCGCCGTGGATCGGCGGCCTGGCGCTGTTGACCTTCTCGCTGGCGATGGCCATCGGCCGCATGGCCATCGGCATGGCCGGCACGCGCGTCAATCCCTTCCACGTGATCATCCTCGCCAGCCTCGGCTCGGTGGCGCTGATGCTGCTGGGCGCCTTCCTGCCGCAGCCGGGTGTGGCCCTGGTCTGCTGCATCCTCGCCGGACTGACCGGCAGCTGCCTGTGGCCGACCCTGCTGGCGGTCTCGGCCGACCGCTATCCGCATGGCGGCGGCAGCATGTTCGCGGCCCTGGCCGGCATGGGCAATGCGGGCGGCATCATGATGCCCTGGCTGGTCGGCCTGATCGGCGACCATGCCGGCTTGCGCCTCGGACTCGGGCTGTGCGCCGTGGCGCCGCTGGGCATGGCGGTGCTGGTCCTGATGATGCGCCCGGCACGCCAGGCCCTGCCGCTCGCCGCCGCGGCCTGAACCGCGCACGCGCGCGCTGGCCGCGCCGTGCAGAAGCTAGGTCGGTGGCCCGAACCAGGCGCTGGGCACGGCCAGCATCGCGCCCCCATCGCCGGGCAGCTCGACCGTGTTCAGGCCATGCGCATCGAGCCGCAAGGTGATGCTGACACCGACCAGCACCGCCTTGCCCTCGCTGGTGCGCAGCACCGCCGGCCGGCCGTTGAGGGTGATCGCCACCACCGCGAGCTGACCGCTGGGATCGGTAGTGTAGCGGACCTCGACATCATCGGCGCTGACCCGGCAGACCGCGCGCTTGGACAGGGTCAGGATGTAGTCCTGCGCGGGATCGAGCGCGAACTCGACCCGGTCCTTGCCGTGGCCGATCGGACGCCGCAGCATGCTCAGATCGAGATGGCAGGGTGCAGCGGGATTCGTGAGATTCGCGCACAGCGCAGATGGCAGGGTCACGATCGGCGCCAGGGCGCTGGCCGCCGGCGCGAGGACCGGAGCCGGTGCCGGGGAAACGGCGGTCGTCGTTGGGGATGCGGTCGCGACGGTCGCAGCAGGCGTCGTCTGCGGGTGTTCCGGAACGGGACCGGTCGCCGCCCGCGCATCGCCACAGCCGCATAGCCCGCAGGCCGCAGCCACGATCAGTGCGAGACCAGCCCACTGCCCGGGAGAACCCCACCGCCGCGTTGCTTGGTCCATGCTCGCCACGGTACGCAGGGAGGCCTCCACAGCGCCGCACGCAGCGCCACCTCTCCACAGCCGTCATCAGGCCGTCATGGAGCAGCGCGGCAAGCTGCGCGCCACGACGCTCGCCGGCTTAGTTCTTGGGAGCGACGCCACTGGCGGTGTAGACGACCTTGTTGGCGCTCTTGTCGTCCTTCTCGTTCCAGGTCACGGTGCCGCTGAAGGCCTTGCCATTGTCGGTGATCGTGCCGTCGATGCTGACCGTGACCGCGACGTAGCTGGCGGTCCTGGTCGCTTCCAGCGCCTGGCCGCGCGGCAGGTCGCCCGGCAGGGTGGTGGTGATACGCACGATGCTGTCGCCGACCATCTCCGCCTTGAAGCCGATGCGCGCGATCCCCCCATCACCCGAATCGAACTGGATCTTGCCATTCTCGAAATCGATCGTCGTCCCGGGCTTGAGCCCGGCGGCGGCCGGCGGCAGGTGGCTCTTGGTGGCGAGGGTCAGCTGGTAGACGGCGCCATCGAGGTCGTGCGTATCGACCGCATTGGGCGAGACCTCGGCGGCCGCCTGCACGCGCGCGGCGCAGGAGATGAGCAGGATCAATAAGGCGGTGCGCAGCATGGGGGCCCTCCGGGCTGCGCTGGGATGACGCGCGCGCCGGCCGATTCACGAAAGGGCCCCGAGCCCATCGATTTGTGTATCACACCAGGCGCCGGGGCCGCGTCGCGCCTGCTCATTCCGCTGCAGCTGGTGCTCGATCCGTGCATGCGCGGCCGTTTCAGGACGAGCGACCGGGCCAGCGCGGCCCACGTCCGCTTCCGCCGACCTGCCGCGGTACGGACCTTAGCCGCCTGTGCTCGGACGCCGCGTGAACACGGCCTGGTCGGCGACCATGCGGTAGTTGCAGCGGCACTCATAGGCCAGCCCAGCGACGAAGGCGGCCACCCCGACGGCGCTGACGTCAGCCACCAGCGGCCGCATCGCCTCGGCGCTGAGCGTGAACTGCGCCAGCGGCGCAAGCCCGCGCAGCCGCTCGCCGAGTTCGGCGCGCGGCCCGGACGAGCGGCGGGTGGGGGTGGTCGCCATGGGCGCTGCACGCTAGGGCGCGGCGCGGGTGCGCCATCCGCAAGTCAGGCTACCGGCGCACCTGCGGACATCGCGCGCTGGGACCCCCTGCAGCGCGCCGCGTCGCCGGGTCTGGGAAGTGCAGCGGCACGGCCCGACGCTCGATGGCCGCCGGCGGCAGGCGCCCCAGGAGCCAGGCGCAGGTCCGCACCAGCCACGGCAGGGTCAGGGCGCCAGGCGGCGGCCTAGGGCGGACCGCGCTGCGGTGGACGGGGGTTGGCTGCTGGGGCATGCAGGGCTCCTCGGCGCCAGCGGCGCGGCAGCCGCCCATGGTGTTCACGGAATGTGAACGGCAAGGATGGCACCTGGGGCAAGCTCCAGATGAATGAGCGATTTCGCCTCAGCATTGCAGGCGGCGATCAGCGCGCGCGGCTGGTCGCTGCGCCAGGCCGGCGCCAAGCTCGGGGTCAGCGCCTCGCTGCTGGGCATGCTGACCTCCGGACGCCGGCGGCCGCCGCTGGACCGGTTGTGGTCCTGGAAGGTCCCTCTGGGCCTCGATGCCGCCACCTTCGAGGACCTCCTCGAACTGGCCCTGATCAGCCACGGCTGCCCGGACCTGGCGCGCTACGTGCGGGGCCTCTACGGCGCGACCCTCAGCCCAGCGGGCGCCGAGGGCGAGACGCACGCGCGGCGCCTGGCGGCCCGCATCCCCGGCCGGCTGCGCGTCGCCGAGCCGGACCGCCCGCGCTGACCGGTCAGGGCCGGACGGGCCTGGCCGGCTACGGCGCGCTGGCGCGCCCTGCCAACGACGCCGCGCCGCCGCTGCGTGGCGGCCGGCCGTGCAGGCGCCGCCATGAACGCGTGAAACCGGCGCGCGTGCTGAAACCGCTGCGCCGCGCCGCGTCGGCGATGGTCGCGCCCTCGCGCAGGAACTGGCCCGCCAGCGCCAGACGCTGCCCGGTCAGGACCTGCTTGGGCGTCTCGCCGAAGAAGGTGGTGAAGAGCTCATAGGCGCGGGTGTGGCCCAGGCCGTCGTCGCGCGCGCGCGCCGCGCGCACGATGTCGGCGGCGGTGATCGGTGTATGCAGGCGGCTCCACAGCATCTTGGCCATGCGGCTGACCGCCGGATGCAGCCAGTGGATGGGACTGGCCTTCTCGGCGAAGATCTGCGCCACCATCTCCATCACCTGGGCCCGCGCCGCTGGCGCTGATGCTGATGCTGATGCTGAGGTGACCGGTGAACGTGACGGCGCGGTGGATGTGGGCAGCGATGCGCATGGCACGCCCGGGGCCGGGCTCCCGGTCTGGAGCAGGCGCTCCATCCACAACCGAAACGGCTGGTCGTTGATCGTCCCCCAGGAGGTCTCGCGGTGGTCGGCGAGCAGGATGTCGCAGCGCCGGGCCAGGAAGCCCAGCCCGAAGGCGATCGCCCCGCGGCGCAGCATGACGTGCTCATGCCAGCAGCCCGGAGCGATGACCAGGGCCTCGCCGGCGCGCAGGTCGCGCGCGGCGCGCCCCTGCACGCGGATCACGCCCTCGAGGCAGATCACCAGCGTCGGCACGACATGCTGATGGCCGCGCAGCCGCGCCGGATCGCCGCCGTCGGACGCCTTCCAGAAGGCGACATTGGTGATCGATTCGGCGGCGGCGTGCAGGCGCAGCCACAGGCGGATGCGCGACGGATCACCGATGAAGGAGGCCATGGCTGGCTCCCAGCCTAGAGTGCAGAAATTCCGCTGTCAGCGGAAAAGCAGCCGTTAAGCCCCACCTGACTGGGACACGCCGCGCGCCCGAGGCGCTAGCCTGCACTGATGCCCAGCACCCTGACCCTCCGCAGCGCGTCTGGCGTGCAGACGGCCGCCTCCTGGGCGGCCGCGGGCGCGCCCGGACCCTGGCTGATCGTCGTGCCGCACGACGACGACCTGGTGCTCGGCATGGGGCTGTGCGTGCAAAGCGCCCTGGCCGCGGGCATCCCCATCGCGGTGGCGATCGTCAGCGACGGAGGCATGGGCTACTTCGATCCGGCCGCGCAGCCGGCCCTGGTCGCGCGCCGCTGGCAGGAGATGGTCGCCAGCTGCGCGCGCCTCGGCATCGCTCAGGCGCAGCTGCACGCGCTGGGTTATCCCGACGGCAGCCTCCCCCAGCACCAGGGTGCGCGCCTGGTCACAGGCGCAGCCACCGGCATCGCCTACGACCTGTGCCGCGTCCTGCGCACGGTGCGTCCCGGCACGGTCTTCGGACCGACACGCGCCGATCTGCATCCGGACCACCGTGCGGTCGCCGCGGAGCTGGCGATCAGCTGCTTCCATGCCGGCGGCGAGATCTGGGCTGAGCTCGGCACCCCCCTGGCCGCGGTCCCGGCGCGTTTCGACTACGCGGTCTACTGTCCCTTCCCGGGTGAGCCGACCCTGCATCTGCACAGCGATGCGCCGTCCTTGGCCACCAAGCTCGCAGCGCTCGGCTGCTTCACCAGCCAGCGCCAGATCAGCTCCCTGGTCAGCGCCGTGCAGGCCGGCGGCCCGCATGAGTACCTGCAGCGCCAGACCCTCGCGGCCTACCCGCCACCGGCCTACCGGACGTGGTTCGCAACCGACGGTGCCGGTCCCGGTCCGGTCGGCGCGCCGGCAGCCGATACCGTGGCCACAGGGGCCAGCAGCGCGCCCGGCGCCGGCTTCGACGCCGATTGCGCGCGCGTCCTGCCGCTTTTGGCCAGCTGGCCGGAACGCGCCTGGCCGCCGCTGGTCGCGGCGTGGCGCGCCTCGCCCACGCGTCCGCTGCTGCTGATCGGCGAAGGATCCAGCCGGCTCTTCCCGGCGGGCCTGGCGCGCACCATCGCAGCGGCTGCGCCGCAGCGGCTGCGCCTGTGCGACCTCGGCGGACGCGACGCCGCGGCCCTGCCGCTGGACGGCTACCAGCTGCTGCTGGTCTCCAACAGCGGCAAGAGCCGCGAGCTGGTCGAGCTGCTCGGGACCCTGCCCCGGCCGGTCCAGGCATTGGCCCTGGTCGGGGTCGCCGGCGGAGCGCTGCAGCGCGGCGTGCCGGCAGCCTTGGTGCTGCTCGATGCGCCCGAGCGCGCAGTCGCCGCTACGGTCAGCGTCCTGGCCCAGGCCCTGGCCATCAGCCATGCGGCCTGCGAGGCGGCCGGGCTGACCGTGCCGTGGGCGGCGCTGCGCGCGGCCCTGCTCCAGGCCGAGGCCCTGACCCTGCCGCCGCCGGCCGCCGGCTGTGAACGCATCTGGTGGAGCGGACCGGAAAGCGGTCCGGCCGGCGAGCTGGCGCTCAAGACCATGGAGACGGCCGGCTGCCTGGGCGTGCATCTGCCCGGGACCATGGCCCTGCACGGCATCGAGGAGGTGCTGGGCGCGCAGGACCTGGTGATCAGCCTGCAGGCCGACGAGCGCGACGCGGACCGCCTGCGCGAGCGCATCACCGCAACCGGCGCCAGGCTGCTGACCATCGGCCCGCGTGGCGAGCTGGTGCTGCCGGATCTGGGTCCCTGGAGCGGCTGTGCGCACCTCGTGGCCGGCTGGCGGCTGTTGGCGCAGCTGGCGCTGGCGCGTGGCCGCGATGCGGACCGGCCGGTGCGCGCGCGCAAGGTCGGCAACGAGCATCTGCCGTAATGACGCCGTAACCGTGCCGTTTCCGCTGCCCTGGATCAGCCGTGAACCGGCCGTGCGGCGACCAGGAGGGTGAGCATGCTCAGGTCAGGCGGCGGAAGCGGCTAAGCGGCACCTGCTCGGCGCCGCCCGCGCCATCGAGCAGCACGCCGACCACCGCCCCGTCGCTGGCCAGGACCGGTCCGCCGCTCATGCCGGCGTGCAGCCGCCCCGGCATCCAGCCGTCCTGGCTGGAGAACACCACCAGCGTGCCCTCGATGACCCAGGGACACAGGTAGGGCGTGTAGCGCTGGCTGTCGAGCGAGCCGTGGCTGAGGGCGAAGGCCGGATGGTCGATCAGGCTCGGGAAGCCCAGCGCCCACAAACCGTCGCGCTTGTGCAACCGGTCGGGCGGGGCGATGGCCAGGCTCACCGCGGCCGGCTCGCTGGTGAAGCCCGCCACCCCGTCCTCGCATTCCCAGTCGGCGACCGCGCAGGCCTGGCCGTCGCCGGTGCGGATCAGCTGCGGATTGCGCGGCGGGCTCGCGGCGCTCCAGGCCGTGACCCAGTCGCCATTGCCCAATGACCAGGCGGTCCCGAGATGGGCGAAGGCGCCATCGGCGCCCAGGCCGACCAGCACTCCGCAGGCCTTGACGATGGAGGTCAGCTCGTTCATCGCCACAGCGCAGCAGCGCGCGGCGGCATTTCAAGCGGCAGGCCGCCCGGGCCCCGGCGCTTGGCCGGTCAGACGAGCGGTTCGCTCAGCGGACCGGGCAGCTGGCGGGCGAATTCCACGACCTGCGACCAGCTCGGCGGCGCGCGGTGGCCCTCGTCGAGCATCTGCGACAGCAGCTGCATGGTCTTGCCCGAGACCCGCTCCATGCGCAGCGTCGTCGCGGCGCTGGTGTAGACCGAGCCGCGCCGTTCCAGCTGCGACGGGGTCAGGGCCCAGCACACCGTCTCGGCCAGGCCGCGCAGGTCGTCGCTTTCGACGAAGCCGCGCGAGTGCGAGCGGCGCGCGTCATCGGCCTGGCGCAGGCGGCTGAGTCCGAAGTTGGAGAGCTTCGCGCAGAACGGCTCGGCGACACCCAGGCGCGCCGGCGCCAGCAGCACGTTGATCGGCCGCACATCGCGGTGCGCGACCCCGACCCGCCAGGCGTAGCCGAGCGCCTGCGCGATCTGCGACAGCAGCGTCACCGCCTCGAGCTCGGTGAGCGGACCGCGTTCGACGACGCGCTGGCCGAGACTCGGCCCGTCGACCCGTTCCATGACCAGATAGTTGTGGCCCTGCTGCTGGCCGGTGGCGATGGAGCGCACGATGTGGGGATGGTGCAGGCGCAGGCCGCCGCGCGCCTCGCGCAGGAACGATTCCGACTCGCCCGGCGTGCCGCTGGAGGGGAAGATCCGGATCGCGACCTCCTGGCCGCTCGAATCCCTGGCGCCGAGGATGTCGCCGCGCTCGCTGCGGGCGATGATGCGCGCCTGGGAGTAGCCGTCCGGCGCCTGCAGGTTGTCCACCATGTCCTCGCTCCTGCCAGCCGATCCAGGGACTCGATCGATCGTCGCCATCCGTCTCGTTGTGCCACAGCTTACCGTTGATACCCCCTCTACAGCAAGCAGCGTGGCGCTGCGCTCTGCCGTTGCTCCCTCCCAAGGGGAGCCTAGATTGCCCACTCGCACCCGGAGATCGCCCCATGTCGTCCACCCCCGACCCGTCGCCCGCCCCCAATGCGAGCGACCCGGTACCGCCGCAGGAGTGGAAACCGGAGCCCCGGCAGTGGACCTGGAAGGACCTGTTCACGGCGCCGATGCTGGCGTTCAAGCCCAAGTGCATCCTGATCAGCGCCATCACCCTGGTCGCGCTCGGCGCCTGGGCCTGGCTGTTCGACAGCTTCGCCGGCAACCTGCGCTCCGAGCCGGGGCTGCAGATCTGGTTCTACCTGGCCTGCGCGGTGTGGTTCGGGATCGCCAGCGCCATCTTCTCACTCGGCGCGACCCTGGTGGCGGTGTTCATGCGCGCGGATCTGCTCGATGACGAGTTCCTGTCGCTGCGCGAGGCCATGTCCCTGTACAAGGGCCGCCTCGCCCCGGCACTGCTCGTGCCGCTGTTTCTCATGGCGATCGTGATCGGCGTGAACCTATTCCTGATCTACATCCCGGAAGTGGTCGGCTCGATCCCCTACGTCGGCGGCACGCTCTACGCGGTGCTCTACCCGATCGGCTACTTCTTCGCGCTCTTCGCCACCCTGCTGCTGATCGCGGTCAGCCTCTCGATCTTCGTCTTCCCCGGCATCATCGCGATCCGCAAGCACGGCTGGTTCGACAATGTCGTCGACACCATCGAAGCGGTCGGCACCAAGCCGCACGTGCTGGTCGGCAGCCTGGTCCTGACCCTGATCATGATGTGGGTCGCCTTCAGCGTCGGCATCACCGGCATGTCCTACCTGAGCGTCCCCTCGACCTACGAGATGCTGCCGGGCCAGGAGCTCAGCCGCATCGAGACCCGCTCGAACGAGGTCAGCTACCTGCTCTACCACCACGTCGATCCGCTGCCGACCCTCTCGCACCTCTACCAGATGTTCGATCCCCAGGCCAAGCGCCTGGTCGCCATCCCGCAGCCGGAACACTACGGCGATCCGTACGCCCAGAGCTTCCGCAACGTCGACGAGTGGAACTCGATGTTCCAGGATTCCAGCGCGAACCTCAACACCATCAGCGTCCCGGCCTACACCACCTACGGCACCGGCCTGGTGGTCGGCATCTGGAAGACCCTGATCGTCGCCGTCCTGCTCGGCTACTGCATGAACCTGCTGATCGGCGGCGGCATGCTGACCTACCTGCTGGTGCGCGAGGATGACTACTGGGATGACGAGGACCTCGAGGACCTCGACAAGCTCGCCAAGGAGCTGGAGGAGGAGGCCAAGCGCGACGAGGCCGGCGCCCCGGCCGTGGTCCCCGCCGCACCCGCGCCCATCCCGCCCGCAGCCGCCCCGCCCACCGCCTAGCGGTGCGGGTGCATCACGAGCGGTGGCCGTGGTGGTGGCCGGTGTGGTGCAGGCTCATGCTCAAGGCTCAGGCCAATCGACCGTCCTGAGACGGTTATGTGATGGTTATTTGACCTTCAGCAGCCAGCAGTCGGCGAGCGTGAAGTGGTCGCCGATGTCGTAGCGCGCCCCGAAGTCCACCGTCAGGGTCAGCACGGCGACACCGCTGAGATCGAGATCGATGGTCAGCGGCTTGTCGGATCCCTTGATGCTGGCCTTCGACCACAGCGGATGTCCGTCGCCCAGAAGCGCGGCGGCGCAGTCGCCCTCGGGCGCGACCAGGTCGGCGATGCCGGCCAGGGCATGCAGGCGGACGTAGCCCTTGCCCAGGGTCCAGCTCAGGGTGGCCTTGCTGTGCACGCTCAGCCCATGCGCATAGCGTACCCCGCCGAGCCGCAGCGGACCGCCCGCGAGATCGGTATCGGCCTTCCAGTGCCAGACCACGCCGAAGGCGCCCTCCTCGGCGACCGAGGCCGGGGTCAGGGCCGAGAGGTAGGTGCGCCGGCCACCCTCGACGCGCAGGCTGACGTGGGTCAGGGCGTCCTGGGTGGCGACCCCCGGGATGCAGGCCAGGGGCAGGCCGGCTGCGGGGTGCAGATAGAGTGGCGGACGGTTGGGATCGGTGAGCGCGCTGAGCACGATCCCGGTGGGCTTGCGCAGGCTCACCGCCAGGCGCAGTGCGGCGATGTCCTTGACCGACAACGACAAGGGCGCGGTGGACAGCGCCGAGAGGATCTTCAGCTGGCCGGCGGTGATGCCCTGGATGCGGCCCACCAGCGGCCCGGCCGCGACCACCACGCGATCGTTGTTCTGGTCATCCATGGCCGGCAGCTCAGGTCCCCAGCCGAGGATCTTGGCCAGCGGCAGGCTCATCACGCCGAGCGGCCCGTCGACCTGGATCGCGTCGTCCTGCGCGGGGTCGGCGCCGATGGTCGCAACCGGCAGGAAGCTGCCGTCGATCAGCCACACGCCGATGCGGCTTTGCGGCCACTCCTGGGTCTGCGCGGCGCCGACCATCAGGCTGTTGCAATCATTCAAGGCCAGCAGCGTGCCGCCGATCTGGACCGCGCCCGCAACGAAGGTCAGGCCCGGGGCGCTGAGCGCATCGCCGCTGAAGGGCTGCACGGTGGCGGCCGCCAGCAGCGGGCCGGCACAGCTCACGCCGCAGGTCAGACCGCAGGCCAGGAGCGATCGGATGGAGGACCGAAGCAGGGCCGCGCTGCGCATGCGCCGACTGTAAGGAGTGGGCAGGCGGAGCCAGCGTCCTCCGCATGGTAAAAACCGCGCGCCGGGCCCGTCAGCGCGGTGGAGTTAGGGCTGGAGGCACTGCCCCCGCATTCTAAACCTCACCCCGTGTTCAGCGCCTTCCACCCCGAGCTTTTGGCTGGACTGGCCCTGGTCGCGGTACCGATCCTGATCCACCTGCTGCTGCGCAAGCGTCCGCAGCCGCGCCCCTGGGCGGCGATGCGCTGGCTGCTGGCCGCGGCCAAGGCCGCGCAGCGCCGCTGGCGGCTGACCAACCTGCTCCTGCTGTTGGCGCGCTGCCTGATCATCAGCCTGGCGGTCCTGGCGGTGGCGCGTCCCAAGATCTCCGGTTTCGGCGGCGGCGAGCGCCTGGTCATCGTCATCGACCGCACCGCCAGCATGGGCATGCGCGGCGCCGATCCCGGTCCCCTGGCCAGCGCGAAACTCCAGCTCGGCCGCCTGCACCTGGCCTACCGCTCGGTGGCGGTGGTGAGCGTCGACCCGCACGCCGAGCTGGTCGCCGACGGCTCACCCGAGCAGGCCATGACCGCGATCAGCGGCCTGGAGGCCTCCGACCTGCCGGGCGGACTCGACAGCGCCGCCAGCCATGAGTCGGCGCAGCGCGTCATGGCCGCCTGCCGGCGCGGCGCCGACGTGCTGCTGGTCTCGGACTTCGCCCAGGACGACGGCGCCTCGCTTTTGGCCCTGCTGACCCCGATCAGCCGCAGCGTCTCGCGCTGGCGGGTCGGCGCACCGGTCGAGAACGCGACCATCGGCGCCATCGATGGGCTCGGCGACCAGCTGCCCGACGCCTCGGGCGAGATCACCGTGCATGTCCTGGGCGCGGCCGCGGCGGTGGCCCTGGCGGTCGACGATGCGCCCTCCATCCCCGCTGGCGAAGTCGCCGCCGCGACCGGCGGCACCAGCCTGCGCGTCGCGGTGCCGCCGCTCGCCGAGGGCGTGCACCGCCTCACCATCCAGCTCACCGACGGCTCCCTGGCCTATGACAACCGGCTCACCGTGCCGGTCACCATCCGTCCGCGCATCGAGGCGCTGTCGGTGGCCGACGGCCCGGACTTCGTAGCCGCCGCGCTGCACGCCGATGACGGCCGCTCCTTCGCCTTCCATGACGCCAACGCCGGCAGCTTCAGCGCCCAGGTCCTGCCCAACCGCGGTGTCGTGGTGCTGCGTAGCCGGATCGCCAACCCGGCGCGCCTCGTCGACTGGGTGTCCTCCGGCGGCGTGCTGTGGCTGGATGCGCGGCTGCTGTTGGGCGATTCCGCGCTGCGGGCCCTGACCCCGGGCCTCTCCCCGGGCAGCGGCGTGCTGCCGGGTGGGCCCTACAGCAGCGGCCAGCACGACATCGATGAGGTCCTGTCGATCACCGGCATGCATCCGGTGCCGGCCTTCCACCTCCCGCCCGGCGCCGAGGTCCTGCTGCGCGCCGGCGCCGACCCGGTGGCGGTCGCTCTGCCAGCCGGCGACGGCTGGGTGGTGGCCGAGCTCGGCAGCCTGAGCACCGACCGCGAGCTCGAGGCGCGCGGCACCACGCCGCTGTGGGTGGTGCGCGTGGCCCGGCGCCTGGCATCACGGCTCGATGCGCCGCGCGAGTGGACGGCTGGCGAGCCGGCGCCTGCGAGCCTGACCCTCAAGCGCGGCGGCGAGGTCGAGAACATCGTCGCCGGCGAGCCGCTGCTGCTCGGGCCCGGGACCTGGGACGCCCTGCCCGCGCCGGTGGTGGTGCTGCCCAGCCGCGAGGAGGGACGCATCGAGCGCTCCGGCGGCGGCAACGCCGTGGTCTCCCTGGACAAGGCCCTGCCGCATGCCAGCGGCGCCGACCTGGGTCCCTGGGTGGCGGTGGCGCTGCTCGTGGTGATCCTCGGCGAAGGGGCCTTGGCGGCCTGGGCGGGACGGGTCTATGGCAGCTAGCGCCCTGCTCGCCCTCGCCCGCCAGCTGACGGAGCTCGGCGCCGCCGCCAGCCCGCCGGGTGCCGACGCCACCCCGCACGCCGTCACCCAGAGCTTCGTCTTCGAGAACCTGCCGCAGTCGTGGCTGATCCTGCCTCTCCTGGCCCTGGCGGCCGGCCTGGCGTGGTGGTCCTGGAAACGCTACGGCCCGGCGCCCCAGGGCGCGGCCGGGGTGCTGGCCAAGGCCTGCCGCGCGACCGCACTGGCGGTGTGCGTGCTGATCCTCGCCGGGCCGGCCTGGAAGCGCGTCACCACCTCCGAACTGCCCTACCACATCCTGGTCGCGGTCGACCGCTCGGCCTCGATGTCGCGCGCCGACGGTCCGCAGGGCCAGACGCGCATCGCCCAGGTGGGCGAACTGGCCACCGCGCTCGAGGCGCTCAAGCCGGCCAATCCGCTGCTGGCGATCACCTACCAGGCGATCGGCGGCGTGCATGGCGCGATCGACGCCAAGGACCTGACGGCGGGGACGTTGAGCGTGCCCGGGACCTCGAGCCCGCTGGGCGATGATCTCGACCGGCTGGTCACCGACGAGCGCCCGGACCTGGTGGTGGTGGCCAGCGACGGACGCGTGACCGTGGGCAGCTCGCTGGCGGTCACGTCCGGGCGCTGGCCGGCGCGCGACCTGCAGACCCTGACCCTGGCCACCGGCACCGACGCGGTCGAGCCCGAGCTCTTCACCGACGAGATCGAGATCAACCACGAGGCGGCCCTCGGCGAGATCGAACCGGTCGAGGTGCGCTTAAGCGGCCGGGCCCTGCCGCATGCGCCGGTGGTGGTGAGCATGACCATCGACGGCGAGCCGGCCGGGACGACGAGCGTCACCCCGCCGGATGTGCCGGAGGATGCCCGCGCCCAGCTCCAGCCGGTCGAGGCCCACCTCGATGCGACCTTCGCGCATGAGGGCCCAGCCAAGGTGCGCATCACCGCCAGCTGCGGGTCAGGCGCGCAGAAGGTCTCGGCCATCACCCAGGAACTCACCGTGCAGGTGCGCGAGCGGAAGCTCAGCGTGCTGATGCTCGGGCACCGTCCCTTCTACGAGCTGCGCTACATGCGCGAGGCCTTCAAACGCGACAAGAGCGTGACCCTGCATGCCTACCTGGCCGAGGGCCGCTGGCGGCGCTGGGGCGTTGACGGTCCGGACAACCTGCCGCTGCAGCCGGCCGAGCTGAGCGCCTACGACGTGATCATCATCGGCGATGTCGGGCGCGAGGCCTTCCAGGACGCGGATCTCGCGCACATCGACAAGGCGGTGCGCGGCGGCGGCGCGGGGCTGGTATGGATGATGAGCGAGACCGGCGCGATCGCGACCTACGAGAACAGTCCGCTGGCCGACCTGCTGCCGGCGCATGTGCCCGACCAGCCGACGGTGGTGCGCGGCTTCCTCGATGCCGTGCCGCGCTACCTGACCCGCACCCCGATCTCGACCCGCCTCGGGCTGCTCGACCCGGTGACCGGCGATGGCGGCCTGGATTGGCCGCAGCTGCCGCCGCTGCTCGGCGCCGCGCCCCTAGCCGGGCTCAAGGCCGGCGCCGAGGCCCTGGCGGTGGACCAGAACGGCGCGCCGTTGGTGGTCACCAAGGCCTATCCGCCGGGGCGCTCGATCCTGCTCGCGGTCGACGACACCTGGCGCTGGCGCCGCAATGTCGGCGACCGCTACCTGCACCGCTTCCAGAGCCAGCTGCTGCGCTACGCGGCCAGCGGCCGGCGCGGCGGCAGCCGCGCCTGGCGGCTGTTCGTAAGCCCACGCCGCGCCATCCCGGGCGAGCTGATCACCATCAACCTTTCCCCCCTCGGCCAGCCCGATTCGCCGCCCGAGAACGTCACCGTCAGCCTCACCGGCCCGGGCGGGGCGCAGCAGCTGGTGCGCCTCGATCACGACGCCGACGGCTTTTCGGCGCGCATCAGCGCGCCCGGACCGGCTGGATCGTGGACCCTCGCGGTCGAGGGCGGCATCGATGAGCGCAAGGTCGATCCGGGAGAGCTCAAGGTCCTGGCTCCCGAGGACGAGCTGCGCGATCCGCGCCTCGACCGCCCCGGACTCGACGCCTTCGCCACCACCACCGGCGGCAAGGTCTTCACCTCGCCCGCCGCGCTGGTCGCCGCCCTGCCGCGGGATCTGCGCAAGAGCGACAGCGTCATCACCCTCTCGGGCCTGTGGGACAGCTGGTGGTCGCTGCTGACCATCACCCTGCTCTTCGCCATCGAGTGGTCGCTGCGCCGCGCCTCGCGCCTGCCCTGAACCCGGGCTGCGGCGCGGCGCAGCGCTACGAGCGGCGGGGCCTGGGGCAGGCCACGCGCCCCGTCTCAGGGTCCATAGCTCGAGGGCAGCACCCCGGGCAGCACCAGCGGGCGCGGCAGGGCCGCGAGCGCCAGGCCGATGGCCGGCGCGTCGTCGCTGATCGTCGCGCTGTAGGGCTGCGAATCGATCTGCACCTGGCGCGGGCCCTGGTCCATGGAGCCGCCGGTGCTGCTGGTGAGCACGAAGCGCCAGGAACGCATCAGCCGGCCCTGGTAGACGATGTCGACCTGATGCTGCGGGTCATCGACCGCCGCTCCGGCGTCGCCATGGATCTCCATGCGGTTGCCGGCGCGCTCGACCTTGGCGTAGGCCCCGGCCCCGACCAGGGGCTCGCCCTGCAGCTCGCCCGAGAACAGCACCGGGCCGTCGAGCAAGAGGATCGAGTCGGCCGGACCGGTGTGGCCATCGTCCGGGCTGCTTCGGTCGTAGGCCCCGGTCGGCGCGGTCAGGACGATAACCCCGGCATGGCGCGAGGCATCGCTGCTGGTGTCCGGAAAGGGCCGGCGCACGGTCAGCTTGGCGAAGGACATGTGCTCGAAGGTGCCGCTATGGTCGGTGAGCTCATCGGTCTGGATCACGGTCGGGGGCTCGCCGGGGTCGCCCCACAGCTGGAAGGTGACCTGCTGCGCCGCGCTGGCCATGGCCGGCGGCGGCGAGCCGCAGCCACCGCTCAGCAGGCCGATCAGCGCCACGCCGGCCCAGAGTCCGCATGTCCGGCCCAAACGCGACTGGCGGGGCATCATGACGACAGCCGACGGCTCATTCCAGGGTCCTACCCGGGCGGGGATAATAAGCAGTCGCGAATTCCACGGCATGCCACCCGCCCGGCTGGTTCCTTGACCGTTCCCCATGCCACGCCAGACTTGCCCCCTTCACAGCGAACCCAGATAGTTGGGATACAGGAGCGATCGTGAGCGAAGTCCGCACCAAGGTCATCGAAATTATCGCCGATCGGCTGTCCCGTGACAAGGCCACCATCACCGAAGCCTCCAATGTGATCGCTGATCTGGGCGCTGACAGCCTCGACATCGCCGAAATCATGATGGACCTCGAGGACCAGTTCGGCGTCAAGCTGGATGAGGACCAGGACCTTAAGACCATCGGTGACATCGTTAAGTACATCGAGGGGAAGGTCGCGGCGAAGTGACGCCGGACCGACGGCGTGCAGCCGTAGTGCCAGGATGAGTTATGTCTGATCGTCGCGTCGTCGTCACGGGCATGGGCGTGCTCGCGTGCAACGGGATTGATGTCCCGTCGTTCTGGGATGCCATCTCCCAGGGCCGGCACGGAATCCGCACCATCACCACGCTCGACACCGCCTTGCATGAGACCTCCTTCGCCGGGCAGGTCCCGCTCGACAACCTGACGCTGGTGATCGGCGACAAGAAGAACGCCCGCCGCAAGGACCGCTTCGTGCACCTGGCGCTGCGCGCCGCCGCCGAGGCGATGGCGATGAGCGGGCTGGACTTCAAGAACTGGAAGAATCCGTTCCGTGTTGCGACCATCGTCGGCTCGGGCATCGGCGGCCTGACCACCATCGAGGAGGAGGCCAAGGTCCTGGCCGCACGCGGCCCGAGCCGCGTCAGCCCGTTCCTGGTCCCCAAGATGATCGTCGACTCGGCCGCCGGCGACATCTCGATCATGTATGGCGCCAAGGGCCCCAACTACTGCATCACCACCGCCTGCGCCACCGGCTCGCACTGCATCGGCGCGGCCTTCCACCACATCCGCCATGGTCAGTGCGATGTCGCGATCACCGGCGGCAGCGAGTCGCCGATCACCCACCTCGGGCTGGCCGGCTTCAACTCGATGGGCGCGCTCTCGCGCCGCAACTCCTCGCCCGAGACCGCGAGCCGGCCCTTCGACCGGGAGCGCGACGGCTTCGTCATCGGCGAGGGCGCCGGCATCCTGATCATCGAGGAGCTCGAGCATGCGCGCGCGCGCGGCGCGACCATCCATGCGGAGATCATCGGCTACGGCTGCACCGGGGACGCCTTCCACGAGACCCAGCCCGATCCGACCGGCGCCGGCGGCATCGCCTGCATGCGCATGGCGCTCGAGGATGCGCGGCTGAACCCCGAAGCGATCGGCTACATCAACGCCCACGGCACCTCGACCAAGTACAACGACTCCGGCGAGACCAAGGTCATCAAGCAGGTGTTCGGCGACTACGCCCGTTCGCTGATGATCTCCTCGACCAAGTCGATGACCGGCCACACGCTCGGCGCGGCCGGCGGCATCGAGGCCATCGTCTCGGTCCTGGCGCTCAAGAACGGCATCCTGCCGCCCACCATCAACTACTCGACCCCCGACCCGGAATGCGATCTCGACTACATCCCCAACACCGCCCGCGCGGTGCGCACGGAGTATGCGCTGTCGAACAATCTCGGATTCGGCGGACATAACGCCTCGCTGATTTTCAAGCGCTTTGGAGATTGAACCAATGGACCGCAAGCGCATCCGTGAAGAGGTCATCGAGATCCTCGCCAACAAGCTCCACAAGCTGCCGCCGCCCCCGCCGAGCTGGGAGACCGAAGGCGAGGACGAGGAGCCCTTTGACTACGACGCGCAGGTGATCAAGCCCGAGATCACCGACAACCACCTCGACATCGCCGAAGTGGCGATGGATCTCGAGGACGCCTTCGGAGTGAACTTCGAGGAGGCGCTGCCTGGCGACGCCGGCATGGAGTCGATCGGCAAGGTCATCGACTACATCCAGGCCCGCATCCAGACCGCGCACGCCAAGACGGCCAAAAAAGAAGACGACTGACCCGCGCGCGTGCGCCGCGGCGCGCACGCTGGTGCCGGAGCCCCTGCGTCTCGCCCCTCTGGTTGCGGCCGGCAGGGACGAGATTCCACGTGTATTCGTGGGTTTCCTTGTTGACATACGCCATCTGGCTTGTAGGTATAGCTGCAACGAAACGGGACCGCCCTATGTCGATCGTCACCTTCCTCATCTGACTGGCCGTGTCGCGCCGCACTCCGGTATCGACACGCCGACCGACCCGTCGCCGCCCGAACCCGTGATCTGCCTGGACCACGCCGCCCTGCGGCGCGGACCTCCGCGCACCTGACGTCCAGGTGCTGCCCTGGGGCAGCCGTCATCGGCACTCCATCCGCGCCGCGCCGTCAGTCCCGCATCTCGCAGCCCGCATCTCCCAATCCCTTCCCCACCCGCAGCACCGACCGTGGCGCCGCGCCGGCACCCTGCCGTCGCCGCGTGCGGCGCCACGGCCCTGTCGCGAACCACCCATGCCCTTCACCACCATCCTGCCGCCACCCGACGAGGGCGTGCTCCAAAGCCTCACCCGGCGCGAACCGGTGCTGCTGCGGGTCAGCGCGGATCTCGATTTCGACCAGCGCTTCAACCGCGTCCACGTCGCCCTGACCGCCAGCCGCGTGCTGGTCGTGGCCGACGGCCGCATCCTGCAGTGCCATGCGCTGGCGGGCCTGACCACCGCGCGCGCCGATGAGCTCTACGGCTCGGGCCGCCTGGTGGTGATCGGCCCCGCGGGCGAGCGCACGCTCTGCTACTTCACGCGCAACCTGGTGCCGGAGTTCACCGCCGCGGCGCGCGCCATCACCGAGCTGATTCTCGGACGCACGCCGAGCCTGCCGGAGATGAGCGAGTCGTGCTCCTGCGAGCGCTGCCAAGCGCCGCTGGCCGAGCGCGGCGCGAACTGCCCGCTGTGCGTGCCGCGCGGCCGCATCTTCCTGCGCATCCTCGGGCTGATGCGGCCGCACCGCCGCCAGGTCGTGCTGCTGATGCTCGGCACGTTCGTCGGGGTGGCCATGCAGATGCTTCCGCCCCTGGCCTACCGCGAGATCACCGACCACGTCATCGGCCAGAAGCACCTCCAGGAGCTGCCCCTCTGGATCGGGCTGATCCTGGGGGCCTTCGTCGTCTCCTCGGCCTGCCGGCTGCTGAGCCAGGGCATCGCGATCCGCATCAGCGGCCGGGTGGTGACCGACCTGCAGTCGCGCCTGCATGAGCACCTCTCGCGCCTGCGCCTGTCCTACCACAACCGGCGCGAGGCCGGCGAGATGGTCGGCCGGGTCATGAACGACACCGGCGAGCTGCAGGGCTTTTTGACCAACGGCATCCCCTACCTGCTGGTCAATGCGGTGATGCTGCTGGCGATCGCCGTGATCCTGGTCGCGCTCGATCCGCTGCTGGCGCTGATGGCCTTCCTGCCGGTGCCGGTGCTGATGCTCGGCGGCGCGTGGTTCTGGAAGCGCTTGATCCCGATGTTCCACAATCGCGACAGCCGCCGGGGCCGCATCTACTCGCTGCTCGGCGAGAGCCTGCGCGGCATCAAGGTCGTCAAGTCGCTCAACCAGGAGGGACGGCGCGCCCTGGAATTCAGCGCCGCCAACGAGCAGGCGCTCGCGGCGCATGCGCTCACCGAGCGCACCAACTTCGTGTTCTTCGAGGTCCTGGCGCTGGTCATGCAGTTCGGCACGATCCTGGTGTGGTTCGTCGGCGCGCGCGGGGTCGTCACCAGCCTCGGGCGCCATCCCAGCCTCGGCGATCTGATGGCCTTCGCCGGCTACATGGCGATGTTCTACGGGCCGCTGCAATGGTTCGCGGCGGTGCTCAACTGGATGACCGGGGCCTTCGCCGGCGCGCAGCGCATCTTCCAGGTCCTCGACCAGGCCACCGAGGAGGTCCCGATCGCGATGGTGGCGTCCGTCGCCGCCGCCGCACCCGCGACCCCAGGCGCAGAGCCGCAGCCGATCCGCGGGGAAGTCACCTTCCGCAATGTCTGCTTCAGCTACGAGCGCGGCAAGGAGGTGCTCAGGGACATCAACCTCTCGGTCCCGGCCGGGACGATGCTCGGCCTGGTCGGGCGCTCGGGCTCTGGCAAGAGCACGATCATCGGGCTGCTGTGCCGCTTCCATGAGCCGGACCATGGCGAGATACTGATCGATGGGGTGGCCCTAAGCAGCCTGCCGCTGGACGGCTACCGCTCGGCGATCGGCATCGTCATGCAGGATCCGTTCCTGTTCCGCGGCTCGATCATCGACAACATCCGCTATGGCCGGCCCGGGGCCGACTTCAGCGCGGTGGTGGCGGCGGCCAAGGCGGCGCACTGCCACGACGTCATCCTGCAGAAGGAGGATGGCTACGACACCGTGGTCGGCGAGGGCGGGGTCGAGCTCTCGGGCGGCGAGAAGCAGCGCCTGTCGATCGCCAGGGCGATCGTCTCCGACCCGCGCATCCTGATCCTCGATGAGGCGACTTCCGCGGTCGACTCCGAGACCGAGCAGGCCATCCAGGAGTCGATCGGCCGCCTGGTGCAGGGCCGCACCACCATCGCCATCGCCCATCGCCTGGCGACGCTGCGCAACGCCCACCGCCTGGCGGTGATCGAGGACGGCAGGGTCGTCGAGCAGGGTACCCATGACGAGCTCATGGCCAAGGAGCATGGCCACTTCGCGACCATGGTACGCCTGCAGGGCGAGCTCAACCGGCTCACCGCCGAACAGATCGTGGAGATCGCATGCACCCCAGCCATCTAAGCCAGGTTGCTGCCATCGCCTCCGTCACCGTCACCGCCGTCGCGGACGTGCCGGTCCTGTCTTGGGTGGGCGATCGCGTCCACGCCGCATTCGCCGGGGCCGTGCCGATCCCGGTGACCCTGGTCCAGGCCCGGCCGCTGACCGATCCCGACGGCATGATCGCGATCATCGATGCGCGCAAGCGCTGCGTCGGCGAGGTCGCCTCGCTGGCGGAGCTATCCGTGGAGTCGCGCGCCGTGGCGCAGCTCGAGCTGCAGCGGCGCTACTGCATCGCGGTCATCCTGCGCGTCGAGTCGACCCTGGTCGACTTCGGCAGCCGCTACTGGCAGGTCGTCACCGACCGTGGGCCGCGCCGCTTCCTGGTGCGTGATCCGCAGCGCGCGGTGCTGCGCCTGCCGCCCGACCGGATCATGCTGCGCGATGTGCAGGGCAACCGCTTCCTGATCCCGTCGCTGGCGGCGCTCGATGCGGCGTCTCGCCTGGCGGCGGTGCCGGCGCTGTAAGACCAACCGCAGCGGCGCCGGAGCGTGGGTTCGCGCTGGAGGCGGCAGGCGCCGCCGTCTTTCCGCCGTCAGAACAGGGTACCGCGCAGGCGCTTGATCGCGCTCTCCGGACGCGGGTCCTTGATCAGCGACTCCCCGACCAGCACCGCGTCGATGCCGGCCTGCTCGAGGCGCTGGCAGTCCTGGCGCGTGGCGATGCCGCTTTCGCTGACCAGCACCCGACCCGGTCCCTTGAGCCCGATCGCCAGGTCGAAGGTCGTCTCGAGCGAGACTGAGAAGTCGCGCAGGTCGCGGTTGTTGACCCCGATCAGGTCCGCGCCGCAGGCCAGCGCCCGCTCGGCCTCGTCCGCGTCATGGACCTCGACCAGCACGTCGAGGTGCAGCTCGCGGGCGAAGCCCTGCAGGTCGCGCAGCTGCCCGTCCTCGAGGCAGGCGACGATCAGGAGGATCGCATCCGCGCCGGAATGCCGAGCCTGGGCGATCTGCCGCTCGTCGATGATGAAGTCCTTGCGGATCAAGGGCAGGGTGACCGCGGCGCGCACCCGCTCGAGGTCGGACAGCGACCCGAAGAAGAAGCGCTCGTCGGTGAGCACGCTCAGGCAGTGGGCGCCGCCGAGCACGTACTGGAAGGCGAGGATCACCGGATCGTAGTCGGGCAGGAAGATGCCCTTGGAGGGGCTGCCCTTCTTGCACTCGGCGATGAGATGGACGGTGTCCTTGGGAGGACGCACCAGGGCGGCGCGGAAGCCCCGTGTGGCCGGCAGGTCGCGCAGCCCGCTGCGGTCGACCTTGGCCAGGCGGCTGACCTCGACGTGCTTGTGGGCGATGATGGTATCGAGGATCACCGGCGCAGTGTCGCCCTGCCGCAGCCCGGGCAAGTCCACCACGGGGCCGGGCCTACTCGCCGAGGCTGGCCGGGGCCTGCGTCGGCAGCTCGAGCAGGCACTGGGCGGTCAGGGCCTCGAGCAGCAGACGCTGGTCGAGGTCGAGGGTGGCGCAGTGCGCGGTCAGCCACACCAGCAGCGCCGGCGGCCGGCCCTGGCGGTCGACCTGAGCGATGCGCCGCAGCACGCCCTGCGCCGCGGCGTGCTGGCTGGCGGGGTTGAGGGTGCCGTCGCGGATCATGGAGATGCGCTGCGGATCGGTGCTCCAGGCGAGCTGCACGGCCTCGTTGCCGGCGGTGACCTCGTCGAGCGGCGGCAGGCCCATGGCCACCAGGGTCGAGGCCATGCCGGCCTGCAGATCCCGCGACAGCCCGGCCCCGGGGGCGGGATGCGGATGGCCGCAGCCTGCCAGCAGGCCACCGATCAGGATGAGGACGAGGCGCCGCATCGCCCCACCATCCAGGGCCACCGCGCGGTGCAACCGCGCGCCCTGCCCGGCCTTGCGGGAGGCGCGCAGCGCTGCACGGTTGCCGCATGTCCCAGGCCATGACCCTGCATCTCGCGCCGCTGCGGCCCTACCTGCAGCTGATGCGCCTGACCTTCCTCAAGCTCATGGCCTACCGCATGCGCTACGTCACCGGCATCGTCACCTACGGGGTCTTCGTCGGCGGCCAGTATGCGATCTGGCGCGCCATCTACGCCGCGCGCGGGCCGCAGAACCCCCTGATCAACGGCATGACGCTGCGCGAGCTCACCACCTACCTGGCGATCGGCTACATCGCGCGCTCGGCCTACTTCACCAACACCGACAGCGAGATCGCGGCCCGCTTCCAGAGCGGGGACGTGGCCCTCGACCTGCTCAAGCCGCTGGCCTTCCATGGCCAGTGGATCGCCCAGGCGGCGGGCGAGACGGCCTTTCGCGTGCTGTTCTTCGCTGTGCCGATGGCGGTGGTGCTGGTGCCGCTGTTCGGCGTGCAGATGCCGGTCGGCAATGGCTGGTGGCAGTTCCCGGTGCTCTTCGTCTGCGCCTTCCTGGTCAATACCGAGCTCAACCTCCTGGCCGGCACGCTGTGCTTCTTCCTCGAGGACATCACCGGCATGATGAGCCTCAAGCGCAGCGTGATCATGCTGCTCTCGGGGTTGATGGTGCCTTTGAACTTCCTGTGGCCGGTGGTCGCCACCGCCACCCTCGCGCTGCCCTTCGCCCTGATCTCTTACTACCCGACCATGGCCTATGTCGGCAAGCTCGGCGTGCACGGCGGCCTGGGCTTCCCGGCGGTGATGCTGGTGGCGGTGGTGTGGCTGGCGGCGCTGCGCCTGGCCAACTACCTGCTGTGGGCCAAGGCCCAGCGCCAGCTCGAGGTCCAAGGGGGCTAGGCCGGGGCCGGGCCGAGTTGCGGCTTTGGCGCGCCCGCTGTGGCGTAGCATGCCGCCATGGATCGACAGCTGCTCCTGCGCCAGATCCGCGAGCTGATCGAGCTCGATCGCGGCTTCGGCGTGGAGTTCGTGATGCGCCGCAGCGTGGCGGTTCCGACCACCGCCCTGCCGGCAACCGCGCTCCGTCCGCCCGTGCCGCCGGCGCCGCGAGCGCCTGTGCCCAGCCCGGTGGCCCCTCCTGCGCCGTCGCCGGTGGTCCAACCCGCAGCCACGCCCGCCATCCTGGCGGACCCTCACGGCGTGCGCGTGGCGACTCCGGTCGAACGCAGCGCCACCACGGTGGCCGCGTCTGCGGTGCCGGCAGCGGACGTCCCGGCCGTTCCCGGGGCGGGCGCCATGGCCGAGACCATCCTGGGCGCAATCGCGCGCGCGATCGCCGCCTGCACCGCCTGCGGGCTGTGCACGACGCGCCGCAGCACCGTTCCCGGCGAAGGCGCCGCGCGGCCAGCCCTGGTCTTCATCGGCGAGGGTCCCGGTGCCGAGGAGGACGCCCAGGGCCGGCCCTTCGTCGGTCCGGCCGGCCAGCTGCTCGACAAGATGATCATCGCCATGGGTCTGGCGCGGCAGGAGGTCTTCATCACCAACGTGGTCAAGTGCCGCCCGCCCGGCAACCGCAACCCGGAGCCGACCGAGGTCCTGGCCTGCAGCGGCTTCCTCGAACAGCAACTCGCCAGCCTCGCGCCGCAGGTGATCTGCACGCTCGGCAATGTGCCGTTACGCGCCCTCTTCGGCGCCGAGCAGCCCGGCATCACCCGCAGCCATGGCCAGATCCTGACCTGGCGCGGCATCACCGTCATCCCGACCTTCCATCCCAGCTACCTGCTGCGCAACGAGCAGGCCAAGAAGCCGGCCTGGGAGGATCTGCAGGTGGTGCTCAAGAGCCTGGGACGCACCGCGCCCCGGCGCGGTGCTGCGACCTGAGCGATGGCCGCTGCGGCCCCTCAGGTCGCGGAGGTCGGGCTCGGGCGCAGCCCCGCATCCCGCGACTCCGGGAACGGGATGCGGTCGAGGTAGCAGGCCGAGGTCGGATGCCCGCCGCCGCCGCGGGCGGTGGCGATGGCCGCGCAATCGACCTGGACGGAGCGCAGGCTGTGCACCCAGACGCCGGTGTTCTTGCGGTAATACAGCACGGCGAGGTCGCAGCCCAGGCCGCCGGCCTCGACCGGCAGGCAGACCTGCTCGCCGATGGCGTTCTGGTCCTGGGTGCACTTCAGGACGAAGGTCCGGACCTTCTCCAGGCCGTAGGCGCGCTCGAGCACGGTGCCGTTCTTGACCGCCTCCTGGACCCGCCCGGCCAGGGCCTCGAGCATCGGCCGGCCGATGCGCGCCATCTCCGCGAGATCGGCCTCGAGGATGCCGTCGAAGTGGCCGGTGCGGAAGGTCAGCTCCAGGCCCGCGGCGATCGCCCGGCTGTCGGGCAGCTGCCAGCGCCACAGGTCCTTGTCCTTGATGTAGGCGATCACCGGCGGCGGCTCACGGTCCGGAAACAGGCACTTCCAGGTCAGCGAGGTCCCGCATTCGTTGGTATCGAGCGTGCCCCAGCCGAGCTGGTCGCGGACCGGCAGCTGCGTGGCGTGGTGGTCGATCCAGGTCACGCTCTCGGCCTGGGCGCGGATGGCGCGCATCTGGGCCACCGGCAGGCCGAAATCGACGATGTAGACCTTGCGCCCGAGGACCTGCGGCGGCTCCATGCTGTATTGCATGGGCAGGAACTCGCAGTCGGGCTCGAG